>Ga0307317_10000027_pt1 | contig 36367 bp, 35 predicted proteins | sample ER_DNA_357_FD_194498 | JGI IMG/M metagenome (GOLD analysis project Ga0307317, IMG submission 194498) | Bulk soil microbial communities from the East River watershed near Crested Butte, Colorado, United States - ER_DNA_357 | ecosystem: Environmental > Terrestrial > Soil > Floodplain | place...
CTAGGACGTAGATGGACGCGTCGACGTCTCCTGTGGGCATGTGAACGGTGGTCACCACGCGCTCGTAGCCAGGTCCCTCGAAAGTGTCCAGACGTGCCCAGTGAGCCGGCAGGTCGACCGACTCAAAGACTTCGACAGCGATCGCCGAGCCGGCGGGATCAAGAACTAGTGCCGGGTAGCCAAGACTGGCGCCCCAGCCCGCGTCGAGGAGCAGTCCGTCGACGTGGCCCTTCAACCAGCGGCCTTCGAGCCCGTCAAGCTGATGATGGTTGGGGCGACCTGGCGCCAGGGTCCCGTACGTAGCCAAGCGTTCGAGCGCCTCGTCCACCCCACGCCCACTGTCTCGCCGGCTCTCAGTGTCGTCCACGGTCACATACGACAGTCTGGCGGATCGTGTGTGGGACTGAAGCTTCGAGCCCGACGAGAGTGGCAGGCTCCACTCATGGAGCAGCGAGAGCTTGGACGCTTCGCCGGCGCTGCGGTGATAGTCACCGGTGGCGGGCATGGTATCGGCCGGGCCTGTGCCGTCCGGTTGGCCGAGGAAGGCGCCCACATCGCGGTGGCCGACCTTGATCAAACCGCGGCCCAACAGGTGGCTACAGGTCTTGCTCACACGGACCGCCGCCAACTGGCGGTCTGGCTGGATGTGACCGATGTGTCCTCAGTCGAGCGAGCCTTCGCCGATGCAGCCTCCGGACTCGGTGAAATCGACATCGTGATCAACGTGGCTGGCGGCGACACCTCCCACGGCACATTCGAAGAGACCACCGACGAGGTCTGGATCCGGCTGATCGACCTCAACCTTCTTGGTGTCGTCCGGTGCTGCCGGGCAGCGATTCCTCGCCTGCGCCGCAGCACCAAGAGTCCCGCGATCGTCAACGTCAGCTCGGTCAACGCACTCGCCGCTCTGGGCAGCGAACCTTACTCATCCGCGAAAGCAGGAATCGGCGCGCTCACGATCAACCTTGCGGCCAGTCTGGCTGCCGACGGTATCCGAGTGAACACGGTCGCGCCAGCCACCATCAGGACCCGAAACTGGGAGGGACAAGAGGGCGGAGCCGATCGCTTCCGCCACCTGTATCCGCTCGGACGCGTCGGGGAACCTGAGGATGTCGCTGCTGCGGTCGCCTTCCTTGCTTCCAGCGATGCTGCCTGGATCACCGGACACACACTCCCCGTCGACGGCGGACTCCTGACAGGCGCCCGAACGACATAGCAGGCCGTCGGCCGCGAACTAACTCGCTCCGCGGCAGGCCGGCTCATGCACGGGTGGGAGGAGCTCGCCGGCACACGGTGTTGCGTGTGATCAGCTCTGGTGATCGCATGCGGATTAGGGTGACAGCGTGAACCGTGCTGAGGCGCAGGCCTGGCTCGACACCTACGTCGCGGCGTGGCTGTCCTACGACCCAGATGACATCGGGGCGCTCTTCAGCGAGGACGTCGCCTACCGATACCACCCCTATGAGAACCCCATTGTCGGCCGAGAGGCGGTCGTCGCGTCGTGGCTGGGCGAGTCTGACTCGGACGGGGCCTCGACCCGTGATGCGCCCGGCACTTACTCGGCGTGTTACACACCGGTCGCCGTCGACGACGATGTCGTGGTCGCCACTGGCACCTCCAGCTACAGCGAGCGGCCCGACGGGCCCATTGTTCGCATCTATCACAACTGCTTCGTGATGCGTTTTGACAACGAAGGGCGATGTCGCGAGTTCACCGAGTACTACATTCGGCGGCCGTGACCGAGGGGATCAGTCCGCCCTCATCCGAGCTGGTCCTGCAAGTGCCCGGCCGGTTGTCTGTCGGTGGCCGCATACCGTCCTGGGGACCCACGTTCAACGCCCTGCCGGTGCCCGCCGGTTTGATCTGGCGGCCCGGACCGTCCATGAACGCCGGAGTCGCATAGTGCTCTTCAGGGGCATGGTGCGCATTTGATCTGCCGGAGGAAGTCAGCCCTCTAGTGGGAGGTAGCGGACCATGAGCACGCCGTCGATGTCGCCGATTGCCTTGATCACCGAATCCGGCACATCGCTGTCCACGTCCACGAGCGTGTACGCGAGGTCTTTTCGGGACTTGTTGGTCATGGTCGCGATATTGAGCCCAGCCGCAGCCATCTCATGAGAGATGCCGCCCACCATATTCGGCACATTCGCGTTCGCAATGGCCACCCGCCAACGCGATTCTCTAGGCAGGATGACGCCGGGGAAGTTCACTGAGTTTCGGATGGTCCCGTCAAGCAAGTAGTCCCGCACCTGCTCGGCGACCATCACAGCGCAGTTCTCCTCAGCCTCACCCGTCGAAGCGCCGAGATGCGGCAACAAGATCACCCCGGGATGCTGAGCGAGATGCGGAGCAGGAAAGTCGCAGACATACTTCGACAACTGACCAGACTCCAGCGCCTCCAAGATCGCGGTGTCATCGACCACTCCGCCACGAGAGAAATTGAGCACCACCGCACCGGGTCTCATCTGCGCGATACCGCCGGCATCGATCATGCGGCGGGTCGCGTCGACGAGCGGAACGTGCAATGTGAGGAAGTTGCTGTGCTTGAGAACCTCGCCCAGGCTGTGCGCCTTCTTGACCGTCGCCGGTAAGCTCCACGCCGAATCGACGGTGATGTCCGGGTCATAGCCGATCACGTGCATGCCGAGCTTGATCGCCGCATCGGCAACCAGACAACCGATCTTGCCCAGGCCCACGATCCCGAGCGTGTGACCCCCCAGCTCGTACCCGGCGAACGCCTTCTTACCGGCCTCGACCTTCTTCTCCAATTCCGGATCGTTCGGGTCCAGCGAGTCGAGGTATTTCAACGCATCATCGATGTTGCGCGCCGCCAGCAACATGCCGGCAACCACGAGCTCTTTGACGGCGTTGGCGTTGGCGCCTGGTGCATTGAATACCGGGATCCCGCGCGCCGACATCCTCGGGATCGGGATGTTGTTGGTGCCGGAGCCGGCGCGTCCGACCGCCAGCAGGGACTCCGAAATTTCCATCTCGTGCAGGTCGGCCGAACGAACCAAAATGGCATGTGGATCCTCGACATCGGCCGACACCGTAAACCGATCCCAGGGCAGCCGCTTCAGCCCCCCGACCGAGATGTGGTTGAGGACCCGTACGCGATACTTCTCGGTCATTGCCTGCTTCAGCCCTTCGTCGCCGCGAACTCGGCCATATAGTCCACCAAAACCTGGACGCCTTCGATCGGCATCGCGTTGTAGAGCGAGGCCCGCATGCCACCGACGGAACGATGTCCCTTCAGCTCGACCAGGTCGTGCTTGGCCGCACCGGCCAGGAAGTCAGCCTCAAGATCAGGATCGGTCAGCCGGAACGGCACGTTCATCCGCGACCGGTCGGCTTTCTCAACCGGGTTGACGTAGCAGTCCGAGTTGTCGATGTAGTCGTACAGCAGCGCGGACTTGGCGATATTGCGTTGCTCCACGGCGGCCAGCCCGCCGGTCTCCAGCAGCCACTGGAACACCAGACCCGCAACGTAGACCGCGTACGTCGGCGGCGTGTTGTACATCGATCGCGCCTTGACATGGGTCGCATAGTCGAGCATCGCCGGTGGCGTGGGCTCACCGAGCCCAATGAGGTCATCGCGTACGATCACCAAGGCCAGCCCGGCCGGACCAATGTTCTTCTGCGCTCCGGCGTAGATCAGGCCGAACCGCTGCATATCCAGCGGGCGGGATAGCAGGTTCGAGGACATGTCGCTGATCAGCGGCACGTCGCCGACATCCGGTGTCCACCCAAACTCGACTCCGTTAATGGTCTCGTTGGCCGTGTAGTGGACGTAAGCCCCCCGCTCGGTCAGCTGCCAGTCAGACTGAGCCGGCACATAGGTGAACGCCCGGTCCTCCGCGCTGGCAGCGACGTTCACATCGGCCAAGCTTTTGGCCGCGTTGATGGCCTTCTTCGCCCACTCGCCAGTGTTGATGTAGTCAGAGACGGCGCGGCCCTGGATCAGGTTCATCGGGATCATCTCGAACTGCAGCGATGCGCCGCCTTGCAGGAAAAGCACGTGGTAGTCATCCGGGATCGCGAGCAGCTTGCGCAGATTGGCCTCTGCCTGCTCCGCGATCGAGATGAACTCTTTGCCACGGTGGCTCATCTCCATCACGGACTGGCCGGTGCCGTGCCAATCGAGCATCTCGTCCGCCGCCTGGAGCAGCACGTCCTCAGGTAGGGTGCCTGGGCCGGCGCTGAAGTTGTAGACGCGTGGCATGAGTTTCAATCCTGACTGTCGGGTTCAAACGAACGGCGGCCAAGCGTGGAGACTACAGCCTGGCCGCAATGTGGCGCGCACTTTCTCGCTGTGGGGTTCCTCATTGACGCCGCTCCGCGTCACGTACTCGGTCTTGGCATCAGCTGCGGTTGCTGCGCAGTCCACGTAAACGAAGCGGAGTCGGGAAGGGCCGGCTCGACTCATAATCGAAGATGTGTTTGAATAGAGCCGTGCGCTGGGCTGGCCAAGAGGTCTCAAGCGAAGCAGGCGGCGATCCGGATGCGCTACCAGGGTTGGATCGGCTGCAGAACCTCGTCCGGTCGGTGCGTACGCCGGAGTTTGCGGGCATCACCTTCCATGAGGTGTTGGCGAAATCGGCGCTCAATCGAGTGCCGGCGGCAGCAGCGCTGCCCTTCAACTGGACGGTCAACCCCTATCGAGGTTGTAGCCATGGCTGCGTCTATTGCTTTGCCAGAAACACGCACACCTACCTCGATCTCGATGCCGGCGACGACTTCGACCGCCAGATCATCGTCAAGATCAACATCGCTGACGTGCTGGCGCGGGAGTTGCGCCGTCCGACGTGGACCCACGAGCCGGTGGCGCTCGGGACCAACACCGATCCGTACCAGCGGGCCGAAGGTCGCTACCGTCTGATGCCGGGAATCATTGCCGCGCTTGCCGGGTCGGGCACTCCCTTCTCGATCTTGACCAAAGGCACCACGACGCGGCGGGATCTGCCGATGCTGGCCGTGGCGAGCCAGGCCGTATCGGTCAGCATGGGCGTCTCCATCGCACTGGCCGACGAGACCGTTCACGCGGCCCTCGAACCCGGTACGCCAACGCCGAGAGCCCGGCTCGAGCTGGTTCGAACCATCGTCGAGGCAGGCCTGCCCTGCCAGGTGCTTGTGGCGCCGATCCTGCCCATGATCACCGACAGCGATGAGCAAATCGATGGCCTGCTTGCCCAGATCGCCGCTGCTGGCGCCACCGGCGCGACCGTGTTCGCCCTGCACCTGCGTCCGGGCGCTCGGGAATGGTTCATGCGCTACCTCGGCAGACATCACCCCCAGCTGATCGACGCGTACGCCGAGCTGTACCGCAACGGCTCCTACGTCAACCGCTCCTACGCGACCGACCTCGCTCGCCGATCATCGGCGCTGCTGCACAAACACGGTCTTGATCACAAGGACAAGGTGCTGCGCATACCCGACACGCGCACAGCAGCAGTCCCGCCACACCTCGCCTTGACCGAGCCCAGCCTCTTCTGAGGGCAGCCCTGTTGATCAAGCTGGAGGCATCAACGCAGATCATGGAAGAAGGATCGAAGATCATCAACCAGCAGTGCCGGCTCCTCCATGGCCGCAAAGTGCCCGCCCTCGCGGTGTTCGTTCCAGTAAGCCATCTGGTGCTGTGGGTCCATGAACCGCCGCATGATGGGCTCCGTGTTGAACACCACCCAACCGCTCGGTACGCCGGACGGCGCAATCCAGTCGAGGTCGGAATGCTCAGCCTCTGACAGGAAACGGGCCGCGCTAGCACCGCTCCGGGTGAACCAGTAGAGACTGACGTTGGTCAGCAGCTGATCGCGATCCACTGCCTCGTCCGGAGTCTGCGACGCCGGGTTGGTCCAGGTCTGGAACTTCTCGACAATCCAGGCAAGCTGCCCGACAGGGGAATCGGTTAGCGCTGCCGCAATGGTCTCGGGCCGATGACCTTGCAGGTCGAGGTAGCCGCGCTCAGCGCGCCAGGTCGTACGTTCTTGCTCGACCCGCGCACGCTCGTCCTCGGTGAGATGGTCCGGAATCGGGAATTGCTCTCCCGCCAGCCCGAGTGCACCTGGGTCGGTGATCACAAGCGTGCCGACCACATGCTCGGCATCTGTGGCCCCGAGCCGACCGCTGACGCCGGCGCCAATGTCACCGCCGTGGGCGCCGTAACGTGCGTAGCCCAGCCGAGCCATCAGCTCAGCAAATGCAGCTGTCGTCCGCCCCAGCTCCCACCCGGTCTGGCGAACCGGTGTAGAGAAACCGAAGCCAGGCAGCGACGGGATCACGAGGTCAAACGCGTCCCGCGGATCGCCGCCGTGGGACCTGGGATCACTGAGTGGACCGATCAGGTCAGAGAACTCGACCACCGACGACGGGTACCCGTGGTTGATCAACAGCGGCAGCGCGTCAGGCTCTGCAGAGCGGACGTGTAAGTAGTGGATCTGCTGCCCGTCGATCTCAGTGATGAACTGCGCAAACTCGTTGAGTCGCGCTTCCTGAGCCCGCCAATCGAAGCCCTGCCGCCAGTAAGCGGTCAGTTCCTGGAGGTAAGCCAAGGGCACGCCGCGGGCGAAGTCAGTGCGAGAGTCTGGCGGAGGATCCGGCCAGCGGGTCTCGTCCAGTCTGCGATGGAGGTCATGCAGCTCGGAGTCAGTGATCTGGATTGTGAACGGTTGGGGCGTGGTAGCGGTTGTCATGGCACTTACGCTAGAGGCAATTGCGGAAGGATTCGTTCCTCGATTGCTGCCAAACTGAGGAATCATGTGGCAAACATCGACGCGCCTGCTCCGGTTGCTCGCGATGCTGCAAGCGCGCCGCGACTGGTCCGGACAGGACCTGGCGTCCCGGCTCGAGGTAAGCACCCGGACCATCAGGACCGATATCGAGCGGCTTCGTGAGCTCGGCTACCCGGTGGAGGCGACCCCTGGGGTGGGCGGTGGGTACCGCCTCGGTCACGGAACCACCATGCCCCCGCTGCTCCTCGACGACGAGGAGGCGGTCGCGGTTGCCGTCGCGCTACGTACGACCGCCGGCGCCGGCGTCACCGGCATCGAAGAGGCTTCCATCCGCACGCTCGTCAAGCTTGAGCAGCTGCTGCCATCCCGGCTGCGCCATCGCATTGACGCAATGCGGGCCGCAACCGTCAGCGTTCCCGGAGCCGGGCCAACCGTGGACTCGGCAGTGCTGAGCGCGATCGCAGGAGCCATCAGAGCCAGCGAGCGACTGCGCTTCGATTACGTCGACCACAACGACCGCGAGACCAGGCGGATCACCGAACCGCAGCGGCTCGTGGTGTGGGGGCGCCGCTGGTATCTGCTTGCCTGGGATGTTGACCGTGCCGATTGGCGCACCTTCCGGGTCGACCGGATCAAGCCCAAGATCCCAACTGGCCCGCGATTCAAGCCACGACCTCTGACGGACGAAGACGCAGCCAGCTACGTGCAGCGGTCCGCCGGCAGCGCGACCTGGCGCTACCGCGCTCGCATCCGCATTCATGCGCCGCTTGATCAGGTGCGGCCGCTACTGCCGTTGGCAGTGGACGTGTCGTCGGACGGGCCGGACCGCTGCATCATCCAGGCCGGCTCCGATACGCCGCACCAACTCGCCCTCTACATCGGCCTGCTCGACACCGACTTCGAGATCCTCGAGCCATCCGACCTCGCAGAGGCGTTCGTTCGGCTGGCCGAGCGCTACCACCGAGCCGCTCAGGCCTCGATGCATTAGGACTTGCCCTGGTTTCGCATCACCAGTGACCGCAGAAGGCCGCCGATCGGACAGTTTCCCCTCACTCGTGACGCGTTTCCAGGGACCGACCGAGTGACCGCAGTCAGCGCAGGGAAATCTCAGGCATCCGCAAAGTCGCGTTGGCTGGCAACCCAAGGGCAGCGGCGACGTCACGGAGCCCGGGCCACGCGGTTCCGATCCAGGTACGTGGATCCTCGCTGTTCTTAGGCCGACCGAGCCGCGCGAGTGGTGGGATGCGGATCGCACCGAGCACAGGTGCATCCTCGGGCAGGTCCGCGCGTTCTCGGGCGATGCGAGTCGCGTCACGAATGCCGCCGAGCTCATCAACCAGGCCAGCCTCGAGCGCATCCTGGCCCGTCCACACCCGACCCCGGGCGACGGCTTCGATCTCGGGAATGGGCCGCCTGCGTCCAGCAGCCACCTTCGCCACGAAGTCGTTGTAGATGGCGTCGATGGTCGCCGCAAACCGGGCCCGCTCGTCCTCGCTGAATTCACGCCGGAGTGAGTACATCAAGGCCCGAGCACCCCGTTGCACGCTGCCAGTGTTGACCCCCATGCGCTCCAGCAGCCCGTCCACGACCAGCTTGCCGCCCAAGACCCCGATCGACCCGGTCAGCGTGGCCGGCAGCGCGACGATCACATCAGCCGGGCACGCAATGTAGTAACCGCCGGATGCCGCGACATCGCCCATCGAGACCACGACTGGCTTCCCGGATTCGCGTAGCCGCCAGACTTCCCGCCAGATCACCTCCGACGCCACCGCCGAACCCCCCGGCGACTCGACCCGAAGCACCACAGCATGGGCCCGGTCGTTGTCGTGCGCGGCACGCAGCTGTGCAGACACGGTGTCGCTGCCAGCCTGGCGACCCATCGGATTGCGCCGCGTACGACCGGACGAGATGCCACCGCGAACCTCGACGAGCGCAACGTGGTCACGGCGGTGAGGCGGCGGAGCGATCTTGCGGCGGGGACGCCAGCGATCGGCGAACAGCAGCTCGGGCTTGTCGCCGATCCGAGTCCGCATAGCCTCGTACGCCTGATCGCGGTAGCCGAGCCGGTCGACCAGGCCGGCGGCTTGTGCTTCCGATGCGGTCCGTGGACCTGTGTCGATCAGCTCGCGGACTTGATCATGACTGAGACCTCGCGCGTCCGCGATGCTTTCCACCGCGTCGCTGAAGACCGACTCGGTCAGCCGCTCCAGAGCCTCGCGATGCGCCGCAGTGAACTCCTTACGCAAGATCACGTCGGCGGCGTTCTTGTACTCATACCGCTGCTCGAACTGCGGCTCGACGCCTAGCCGGTCGAGCGTGCCGCGTACGAAGGTCGTCTCGATACCGACGCCGAGCAAGCCCACTCCCCCGCCCGGCTGCAGCCACACCTCGCCGAAAGCTGTGGCCAAGACGTACGCCGCCATGTCGCGATACCCGACCTCGCCGAAGCTCTCCGCCCAGGCCAACGTCGGCTTGCCACTTGCGGCGAATGCCTGTACGCCGCGCCGCACCTCCTGCATCGTTGCCCACGGCCACATCCCGCCGACCTTCGCGATCAGGCCAAACACGTGCCGGTCCTCGGCCGCCTCGTGCAGGGCCCGCAAGGTGGGTCGCAGCAGCCGGCGGCCGCGGGAGCGCAGCCGGGCAATCGGGTCGTCCAGATCTGGGGCAACCAGTGGTTCAGTGAGGTCGAGTTCGAGCAATCTCTGCGGCCGTCGGCCGGGAAAGGCAGCCATGCGTACACGCTAGGCCCTCATCAAATGAATGAGGCAAGCTCCAGACACGCGCTGTACTCAGTTGCCGCCTGCTCGGGTGTCAGATTCCCCGTCATCCGGCCGATTTCGAGGATTTCGAGCCTCGCTTTCACGGCCTCGGCCTTGGCCACACGCTCGTCAAGGTTGTTGGATTTCAGCATCTGAGTCGAGATCGTGGCAGCGACGGAGCAGATGGCGGCGGCGGCGCACAGGATCTGCCATGCGGGCGCAGAAAAACCGAAAGTCTGGTCTATCCAGTCGGACAGAGTCGTCCCGCCCAGGGCCGGGGAAGCGGTCAATGCTGTCGCCAATGCGCCCCCCACGATCGCCTGGGTGAGCAGCCGCCGCTGTCGCGTTCGGGCGTGCGCCAAGTACGTCGCAACTTTGTCCTGCGTGCCTTTGATCAAGGCTGACAAATCGCCGACCGGTGCTCCATTTCGGCTTTCGCCGACAAACTCTGCGTCGGACACTTGAACTCCTTGAGCAACGGGTGGCTGAGAACTTTACCGACTCAGCGCCGTGAGCCGCCAACGTTGCGCCGCCTCAGTCCATGACGCGGTCGACCGAGTACGCCGAAGCCTGGAGATGAAACAGCTCTGCGTACTGACCACCGAGGGCCACCAACTCATCGTGCGTGCCATGCTCAACCACCCGTCCATGATCAAGAACGTAGATTCGATCGGCCGTCCGTACCGTGGAGAACCGGTGGGAGATGATCAAGGCGCTGCGGCCCCGCAGCACCTCGTGCAGCGAGGAAAACAGCTCGTACTCCGCCCGTGCATCCAGGGCAGCCGTCGGCTCGTCGATGATCACCAGCGGCGCGTTGCGATAGAACGCGCGCGCAATCGCCACCTTCTGCCACTGGCCACCGGAGAGCTCGTGCCCTCCGACGAATCGCCGAGACAGCGGCGTTTGGTATCCGGCGGGTAGGGCAGTGAGGAACGAATCGGCATCGGCGATTTTGGCCGCCTCGCGGATCGCCGCATGGTCGATCTCGTCGTCCGGCCGGGCCACCGCAATGTTTTCCTCGGCGGAGAGGGCGTACCGGACGAAGTCCTGGAAGATGATCGCCACGCGCTCCCGGAAGAGATCCGGTCGGAAGTCGCGTACGTCGGTGCCGTCCCAGCGAACAGCACCGCTGCCCGGCTCATACAAGCCGGCGATGACCTTGGCCAGCGTGGTCTTGCCCGAGCCGTTCTCACCAACGAGGGCGACTACCTCACCACGGTTGATCTCGATGTTGGCGGCCTGCAGGGCAAGCGCGTTGCGACCAGGATAGGAGAAGCTCACAGCATCGGCCCGGATGCGAAGGAAGTCCGTGGGAGGCGCAATTTCGCGCGACCCGCCTTCGGCAGCCGGGGCCAGCGTGAGAAAGCCGTCCAGGTCGTCGATGAACTGTCCCGATTCGAAGATCGCCTGTGCGCCGGTGAAACCGGATTGAACCTGACCCGCCAGTAGCCGGATCGCGACCAGCGCGGCGCCGGCCTCCGCAATGCTGAGACGGCTGGTGGAAATCAGCCACGCCAGCAAGAAGAGGGTCAGTGCCAGGAGGGCGGCTGAGCCGAGACTGCCCGCCGCACCGAGCTTCGAGCGGTGCGAGACGTGTTGTGCAAGATCACGAAGATAGTCGGCGTACAAGGTGTTCAGGCGTTGGCCGAAGTTGCGTGCCAGGCCGAAAGCCCGCACTTCCTTGGCCTCATCCCGGCCCGTCTGAACCCAGGTCAGGTAGGTCCGCAGTCGCATCGATTGCGTCTGTCTAGCCAGAAAGTCGAACTCCAGCTGGCTCTGCCGTCGGCTCGTGAGCAGCACCGGGACGCCGCCGACCAGGAGCAGCGGCAGCAATGCGGGATGCACCAGCACAATCGCGATCACCAACCCCGCGCTCGCGGCCAGCGCCCCCATCGTCGCCAGCAAGCCATAGGTGATCTGGTAAGGACGCGTCACCGCATTAGCCTGAACGCGCTGCAGGCGATCGTAAAACCTGCCTGATTCGAACTTCCGCAAGTCGACACGGGTGGCAACTCTCAAGACCCGCTTCCACATGACGGCAACCACCAGCTCGCCGGCATAGCGCCCGAGCCCCACCTGGATGGAGGCAATGACCGCCGTGGCGGCCGTCAGCCCAGCCAGCAGCAGGACTGGCTGCACCAGAGGCCAAAGATCTCCAGTGCTGCCCGTGAGTGAGAACACGGCTGTGAGGGCCATCTGCACTGCAACGACCTGAAGCGCCAGGGCAATAGCATTCAGTAGCTGGAGCCCGATCAATGCGAGAAATGGCGTACGCGCGGACTGCCAGACCATGGACAAGCTGCGCGCCATCAGGCGAGTGAGCCGGCCTACCGACTTTTGCTGGTCCTGCGCCGGAGTCGCGAGGTCCATCGGGTCGATTTCACTCACGGTTGCATCGTAGGGTTGCTGGAACGCGTGCGTGGCCAGTTCCGGGCGAAGCCAGAGAGCGCCATGGATGCGACTTGCGCGAAGGCGTAACGGGAAAGGGTGAGGAATGGGCAATGGAGCCGATATGGGTCGCCAAAACGGACCTCGGTCGCCGGAACAGGTCCGAAATGTCGTGCTGGTCGGTCCGGCGGGCGTCGGCAAGAGCACGCTTTTCGAACGATTGATAGCGGCGCGTGTCCCGGGCCGCCACCAACGCGGTGAGCCCACGCCATCGCAGTCGCTCGGTGCTGCGTCGATTGCCAGCGGTGAGGTGATGATCAATCTCCTGGACACCCCCGGCAACCCGGACTTTGTCGGCGAGGTGCGCGCAGGCCTGCGGGCAGCCGATGCTGTCTTGTTCGTGGTATCGGCCAGCGATGAAATCGACGACGCGACCCGGCTGCTGTGGCGGGAGTGTGAGACGACGAATATGCCTCGGGCGATCGCGGTGACCAAGCTGGAGCAATCCCGGGCTGACTTCGATGAGACGATCGCTCGCTGCCGGCGGGTCTTCGGCGACGTCCAGCCGCTCGGCGTACCGCTGATCGAGGACGGTCACGTCATTGGCTCGATCAACCTCCTCCGTCGCGCCGTCACCGACTACCGCAGCGGCGAGCCGACCTCACGCGAGCCTGACGAGACCGAAGCCGCGATCATTGAGGAGAACTGGGACCCGCTGATCGAGTCGATCATCGAGGAGTCCGAGGACGAGACGCTGCTCGATCGGCACCTCAGCGGCGAACCAATCGACCTGGACATCGTCTTGCCTGACCTACGGGCGGCGATCGCCACGGGGCGGTTCTTCCCGATCATTCCTGCGCATGCCCCGACCGGGATGGGTATCGAGGGGCTGCTCGAGTTATTCGAGCAGGGATTCCCCTCCCCAGCATCGTCGCCGCTGCCAACGGTCTATAAGCCAAACGGCACGTCGTTCGGCGCGGTGGGCTGCGACCCGGAGGGTCCACTGGTCGCCGAAGTCGTCCGCACCACGAGCGACTCCTTCACCGGCCGACAGTCGCTGGTTCGGGTCTTCTCGGGCACCCTCAGCCCCGACACTCCGCTGCACGTCTGCGGGCATCTGCAAAAGTTCGCACCGCACCATGTCGACGCCCATCCTGATCATGACAGCGACGATGAGAGGGTCGGTCCGCTCTCGGCGCCGCTGGGTGATGAGGCGAGGCCGAAGCCGTACGCGATCGCTGGTGATCTTGTCCTGGTGTCCAAGCTCGCAGCCGCCGAAACCTCCGACACACTGTCCGGCAAGGCGCAGCCCGCGCTTGTCGAGCCCTGGCTGCTGCCCGAGCCGCTGCTGCCCATAGCGCTGCACGCCTCCTCTCGTGCCGATGAGGAGAAGCTGGGGTCGGCGCTGCAGCGGCTGGTGGCCGAGGACGTCACGATGCGCCTGGAGCACAATCCGGAGACGCATCAGGTGGTGATCTGGGCGATGGGGCCGGCCCATGTGGACAAGGTGCTGACTGCCTTGCGGGAGTCATGGCACATCCAGGTCCAGGTGGAGCCGGTGCGTACGTCCCTCCGCGAGACGTTCATTCGTCACACCAAGGCGCAAGGCCGGCTGGTGAAACAGTCCGGCGGCCATGGTCAGTACGCGGTCTGCACGATGGAGATCGAGCCACTGGCACGCGGCGGGGGGTTCGAATTCACCGAGCGTGTGGTCGGCGGAGCGGTACCCCGACAGTTCATTCCGTCGGTAGAGAAGGGCACCCGGAACCAGCTGTCAAAGGGCGTACTGGCCGGCTATCCCCTGGTCGATATTCGGGTGACCCTAATCGACGGCAAGGCGCACTCGGTTGACTCCTCAGACATGGCATTCCAGACCGCAGCGGCGATGGCGCTCCGCGAGGCGGCCAACGAGTCAACCGTTGCACTCCTTGAGCCCATTGACGAGGTAGAGATAACGGTCGCCGACGACTCGGTCGGGGCCGTCATGGCGGATCTGCGTGGGCGGCGCGGCCAGGTGCACGGCACAGAAACGGCGCCGGATCTGCCCGGCTACGCCGTAATTCACGCTGAGGTCCCGGCACATGAGCTGTCCCGGTACCCGATCGACCTGCGCTCGGTCTCCCATGGCACCGGCACCTTCAAGCGCTCGTTCGTGCGTTATGACTACATGCCCGCCGCCTTGGCGCGGGGGGTCATCTCGGCCTGACTCATGCGCTCGTGGCTAGCCGCCGGAGCTCGGTCATGGTCTGCCTGATCTGGCTCAGGTACACGGTGCATCCGTCGCAGCCGGCCAGGTGCTCCTCGACGTCGGCCATCACGTTCTGCGGAAGCAGGCCGTCGAGATAGTCGGCTACCAGCTCAACCAGCTGCCGGCATGCAAGCTCCTCCGACGGGCCGGTCACGCCGACAGCCTGCTCGGCCCGAGCCGCCTCGTCGGCTAGAGCCACCGCGTCCTTACGCGCAGCCCGAATGCTCACGATCAATAGCACTCCGACCACCACAACCGCGCCAGCCAGCATCCATCCGGACCAATTGACGCCGTTCTCGCGGGCGACCCACCCGAACACCAGCGAGAACGGCAGGAACAACATCCACGAGAGCGTGCCAGCGCCCGAGGACACCCCAGCCCTGATCGCGGATGGCACGGCGTCGTGGAGCAGCTTGCCAGCGTGAATGCCGATAATCGCCAAGAGCAGGGCGAGCACGACCTGCGCGGCTATCACAACGGAAAGAGATCGGGTCCAGGTCAGGACGAGCGCCGCCGCCAGCGGCAAGACGACAACGACCGCGAGCATCCAGCGGCGGTCCAGATGCAGCTTGCCGACGATCAGGCCTCCGAGCCCGAGGGTGGAGACCAGCGCCGCCCAGTACGGCCCGTACAGGACAGCCGGAGCCGCCAGAGCAACGAGCCAGAGCGGACCGAACTCGAACACCGCCTGCGACAGCAGCGCGACCGTGGCCACGAGCAGCAGGACGCGCAGCACCGCCGGCTCTCGAATCATCGTGCGAAACGTGAGCGCGACGTGACTAGCCAGGGACACGCGCTCGGCTGCCTTGTGCAGCTGGGGCTCGTCAAACCAGAGGAACCCGATGATCGCCAACCCGACCAGCGGAATCGTGACGAAGTAGGTGAACCGTGCCGATGTGTACTCGGCGAGTACGCCGCCGACCAGCGCACTGACCACGAGAGCGGCGCTTTCCACCGTGCGGACCCGACCGATCCACCTCTCGTAGAGCTCGCTCGAGCCGGTCTCCTCCAGGACCGTGTCGTACACGATGCTGTCCACGGTGCCGGAGCTGAGCGCGAAGTAGATCCCGAGGATCATGGCCGCCACCACGTAAGTGATCACGTTGCTGCTCAGCCCGCCAACCAACGAGCTGGCCATCAGCGCCAGGCACGCCAAGATCATCACCCAGCGGCGGCTCCAGCGGTCAGCCAGGATCCCGGACGGCACTTCGAGCAGCGGGACGACGGCGGCGTACGCGGCGGCCATGACACCCACCGACGCCGCGTCAAAGCCGATCTGGGTCATGAAAAGCTTTTCGATCGGGAGCCAGAGGAGCATGCCTTGGAGCCCCATCGCGATCTGCAATGGAAGCAGGCGGCGGCCCAAGACGCGCGGCGGCGCTGGGGCCGCGACGGAGTTGATCAAGGTCCTGCGTCCCCTCTCAGTGACTGCCCGAGCGCCTGCCGGAGCAGCTCCCGAGCCCGGTTCAGCATGTCGTTCTGTTGCTCCGGGGCCAGCCCGAGCTCGTCGGCGACCTCTTCGGGGGACGCGCCCTCGACATCACGGAGGATGACGACCCGTCGCCAGCGCTCCGGCAGCTCCGCCAGCGCTGCTTCCAGCCGAAGCGGTGCTGATGCGCCCGCCGCAGAGCGGGGGCGTGGCGACTCCGCAGACGGTCGAATGTCGGGCCAGGGCTCGGGAAACTCCTTCCAGTGATCGGGATACGGATCGCCCTCACCCTGGAAGCGGTCAGAATCGACGGTCGTGGCCGGCGGAAACCAGCGACCCCACCAGGTGAACCGGCGACCGCGTGACTCTCCTCGTCTGGCGCTGTTGACGATCGTCCGGGCCAGGAAGCTCTTCACCGCACTCAGTCCTCGCCCGCACCGTAGGAAAGCTTGACCTTTGCTTGTCCGCAAGAAACTGCCGACGAATCGCCTTTCTGAATCGATTCAGGCATGCGATGTTCCCGCAGTTTCCTCATGGAGCTTCCGAAAGCGATCAGCCAGATGATCAGCGGATAGAGCGCCATCCGCTCGGCGAGGCCACCGCCGTGACCGGTCAGAAAGATGAGGAACGGACCGGCCAGCATTCCAAGAAGGCCAACAACACCCGCGAGGACTGAGAACTTGGCCATTGCCGGTCGATCGCGCCAGATGGCGAGCCCTAACAAGATCATGGCCACATTGCCGGCCGGAATGTTCAGGGCACCGACCACGTGAAGCGGCACATTGACGTTCTCCGGGCTCAACCCGATCAGAATCGTGCCGGCTCCGGCCACCCCAAGAAGGGCCAAGCCCCACGTGCTGAGGCGGCGTCGCGGCCATACCGAGCGAGTCAGAAAGAGTCCCATAAGGATTAGTGCGCCGGTCACCACGAACGTTGCATTCATCACCGCGTGGAGCGGGGAGCAGATCAAGGCGTTTGCCATGGTGCGGCCACAGGAAATGTTGCCCAGCTCAAACTCAACGGCCATGTCCGAAGCCCGTGAAATCGTCGGATTGTTCCGGTCCCTGCGCCGTCACCTGGTGAGAGACAGCCGGGCTGAGCTGGCAAGAAGCGGGCTCACGGCCGCTCAGGTGAGCGTGATCTCGCTACTTGGAACCCAGGGCCCGATGACGCTGGGCGAGCTGAGTCGCGAGCTGGAGCTGAGCCACAGCACGGTCTCGGGGATCGTGGATCGGCTGCAGGCAAAGGAGCTCGTCCATCGCAAGCCGAGCCTGGACGATCGCCGGTACGTGCAGATCTCCCTCGCTGAGCATGTGGCCAGCCAAGCGCCTGCCCTGGCCGACGACGGCCCGATCGGCCGCCTCGAGGCAGTGCTTAAGGCTGCAACCCCCGACGAACGGCGCAGGATCAAAGAAGGTCTCGCCCTGCTCGTGCGCTTCGCCTACATGGCGGGGTGATATCTCCCGGGCCAAAACTTTGTGGGAGCCAGTCAGATATTGCTTACAGGATAGAAAATTTGCAGTCGCGCTGATCTTAGTTGGTTCTCAGCGATTTTTTCCTTTTGAGATACCGCCAAGGCTTGAACACCGGTGGCATTCGTGGTTAGGTGCGGATGTGGCCGAGAAGCGCGCCACAAACTAAACTTTCATCTCGAAAGGGCGGCGCGCTCATGGCGAACTCCCTTCTTTCTGTCATCCCGACTCACACCCGTTCGGCTCGTGAAGAGCTGACCGAACGTACTCGTGACTTGCTCATCGAGGCCCAGACAGCCGGCCCTCTCAGGCGCCAACAGATCCTTGATGAGGTGGTCACCTCACATCTGTGGCTGGCCCAGCGACTTGCCCGACAGTTCCTGCACCGCGGAGAGGACGAGGAGGATCTCGTTCAGGTCGCGTACACCGGGCTTGTCGAGGCGTGCTTGCGCTTCGATCCACACCAAGGCTCGTTCGTCGGCTTCGCCGAGCCGACGATCACCGGGGTGCTCAAGCGGCACTTTCGTGATCACGGATGGACCGTTCGGCCGCCGCGTCCGACCCAGGAGCTCGCGTCGATCATCTGGCGGCGGTGGCCAACGCTCGTTCAGGAAATGGGCGCCCTCCCCTGCGCACAGGATCTCGCCGACGAACTCGGTGCGCCGGTGGGCGCGGTGCAGCAGGCTCGATTGGCGAGTGAGGGCTACACCGCTTCCTCCATCGACGCTGCCATGTCTCGCGGAGTCTGCTTCTGCTCCAGCGAAGCCGACGAAGACGTCGATCGGACCGAAGCCCGACTGATCATCGAGCGAGCCGTCGCAGAGTTGGATGAGTCCGAACGCCGGCTGATCTGGCTGCGCTACTTCGAACAGCGTTCACAGTCCGATATCGCCCACGAACTCGGCATCAGCCAGATGCAGGTCTCACGGCTGTTGTCGCGGCTGCTGCTCAAGTTACGCAGCATCGTCGGCGCACCAAGCGAACTCGCTGCTGCCTCCTAGCCTGCTCTGCACACTTTGCTGACGCTCTGCACACCTTGCAACGTGTGCAGAGCGACCGCGTCTTCTTCATCCCTTAGACGCTTGGCGCTCGGTATCGTTCCGGCAAAGAACGCTGACTTCCCTCCTCCAGGTCTCGCTACATCGGTAGTGTTCGACGCAAGATCCTTCAGACGCGGCCCGGACGCTCCGGGTGGCCCGAGCGTCGAGCGTGGACCGGAGTGCACCAATGAGCGAAGCCGACAGTCCGCTGCTGGAGGTCCGCGGGCTCGTCAAGGACTATCCGGGGGTACGCGCCCTGGACGGTGTCGATCTGACGGTCACCCCGGGCCAGGTGCACTGCCTGATCGGCCAGAACGGGGCCGGAAAATCGACACTCATCAAGTGCATCTCCGGGCTAGTGGAGCCCACCGCAGGTGAGGTGAGGTTCGAGGGCGAGCCGCTCCCTGTCGGGGACCCGAACGCGTCCATCGCCCGCGGCATCGCCACCATCTACCAGGAGCTCGACCTGGTTCCGCACCTGTCGGTCGCGCTCAACGTGTTCCTCGGCCACGAGCACAAGCGTGGTCCGCTGTTGAATCGGGCTGCGATGCACCGCGAGACGGCGGCACTGTTCGCCCGGCTCGGCGATGAGAGCATCTCGCCGACGGCGTCGGTCAGCACCCTGCGGCCCGCTCAGCAGCAAGTGGTCTCGATGGCGCGAGCGCTGTCGCACTCGGTCAAGCTGCTAATCCTCGACGAGCCCTCGGCGGTCCTCGATGACGTCGAAGTGGAAGCGTTGTTCGGCGTGGTCCGGCGACTCGCCGCCGAAGGAGTCGGGATCATCTGGATCTCCCACCGGCTCGGCGAGGTGGGCGCGCTGGGTGACGTCGTGACGGTGTTGAAGGAGGGCCGGACGGTGGCCACGGAGCTACCACCGGACACACCGATCGACACCCTGATCGGGCACATGGTCGGCGGCCGCATGGATGCGTTGTTCCCCGACCGCGGACCGTTCCGCGAGACGACCGTGCTTGAGGTGCGCGGGTTGACCCGGCCCCCGGACGTCTACGACGCCTCGTTGACGCTGCACGAGGGCGAGATCCTCGGCCTGGCCGGGCTGGTGGGCTCGGGTCGTACCGAGCTCTTGCGCCTCATCTACGGCCTGGACCCCGCCAAGTCGGGCGAAGTTGAGGTCGGCGGCCATCGCCTGCCGCCCGGAAGGCCGGACCTGGCCATCCGAGCCGGGCTCGGGATGGCGCCAGAGGAGCGAAAGTCCGAAGGGCTGTGGCTCGACTGGAGTATGATCCGCAACACTTCGATCGCCGACCTCAGCCGGTTCCGGCGCGGCCCATTCACCGACCGAGCCGCCGAGCGGCGCGACGCCACACGCCACCTACGGTCACTGAACACCCAGCCTGACGCCCCTGAGCGCCCGGCGCGGCTGTTCTCCGGGGGCAACCAGCAGAAGGCGGTTCTGGCCCGCTGGCTGTTGCGTTCCTGCCGCGTGCTGTTGCTGGACGAACCGACTCGCGGTGTCGACGTCGGCGCCCGGTCGGAGATCTACCGGGTGATCGCTGACTTGGCCTCCAACGGGATCGGGATCGTGATGGTTTCCAGTGAGCTTGCCGAGCTGCTCGGTTTCTGCCACCGCGTGCTGGTGATGCGTGAGGGCCACATCGTCGACGAGCTCGATGGTGCGACCAGCACTGAGGAGGACGTGCTGCGGTCGGCTGTCCCGGTTCATCACAGAGCAAAGGCAGGGTGAGCAAATGGCCGTCGATACTGCGCCCACGGTGGACGTCCGGACCCGCTTACGCCAGGTGCCCGTCCAGGAGCTGGTGCTGCCGGTCGTGATCATCGCACTGATCATTGTCGGGGTGATCATCAGGCCTGGCGTCTTCCTGACCAGCGACAACCTGCTCAACGTGCTCACCCAGGCAAGCATCACCGGCATCATCGCCATTGGCATGACGTTCGTGATCGCCACCGGAGGCATCGACCTGTCCGTAGGGTCGGTGCTGGCCGCGGCCTGCATCGCTGGGGGCCTGCTGGCCGAGTATGGCTCCTGGATGTTCATGCTCGGCGCGGTGGGCTTCGCCCTGCTCCTCGGTTCGATCAACGGTCTGACCATCACCGTGGGCAAGGTAGTTCCGTTCATCGCCACCCTGGCCATGTTGACCATTGCCCGCGGTTTGGCTTTGTGGATGTCGGACAAGACGCCCATCAGCCTGATCGAACTAGGAATCCTGCAGGGCTTCGGCAGCGGCCGGGTGCTCGGGGTGCCCGTACCCGCCATTATCTTCGTCGTCGTCGCCATCGCTGGCTGGGTGTTGCTCAACCGCACGACCTTCGGTCGACGCGCGGTTGCCGTAGGCGGCAACCGTAGCGCCGCCCGGATCGCGGGTATCCGCCCCGGACGGATCACCTTCGCCGTCTATGCGCTCACCGGGCTGTGCGTTGGCATCTCAGCCATCCTGCTGTCGGGCCGGCTGGCCAGCGCTTCCCCGGTCGTCGGGAACCTGGTCGAGCTGGACGCTATCGCCGCCGTGGTCATCGGCGGGACCGCCCTGACCGGCGGCAAGGCCACCGTGACCGGCACCTTCTTCGGTGTCATCACGTTCGGCCTGATCTTCAACCTGCTGAACCTGCTCAACATGCCCGCTGAGATCCAAGGGATCGTCAAGGGTGTACTCATCCTCGTCGCCGTGGCGCTGCAGCGCCGCGATTAGGCCAGGCATCAGTCGCTGCCCCACCGCTTTGGCTCCAAGAGGAGCCGCGCCTAGAAAGGGAAAGGAGAGCACATGAGGCTCCCTCGAATACTGGTACTCGGGACCGCACTCGCGGCCATAACGCTCACCGCTTGCACTAATGAGGCCCAGCAGCCGCAGCAACCTGCCGCATCGCAGGCCCCTTCCGCTCAGCAGACCGGTGGCGTCTCCGGCCGTGCCGTCAAGGTCGCCTTCAGCGCGCCCGGTGCTGACCACGGCTGGCTCAAGGCGATCACCGACAACGCCCGCACGGCAGCTGACAAGCTGGGCGTCGACCTCGTACTGTCCGAGGGAACCAACGACTCCGCAGCCCAGGTCTCTCAGGTAGAAACGCTCATCAGCCAGAAGCCGGATGTGCTGGTCATCCTTCCCAATGAGGGTGGTCCACTGACCCCCATCGCGCAGAAGGCAATGCAAGCTGGCATTCCGGTCGTCAACATCGACCGCGAGTTCTCGAGCCCGACGGCCTATCGAACCTGGATCGGCGGCGACAATTACGGCATCGGCAAGGCCGCCGCTGACCTCATCGCCAATGAGCTGAAGTGCCAGGGCAACGTCGTCGAGATCCAAGGTGTCGCCGGCATCTCAGTGACCGAGCTGCGCACCAAGGGCTTCACCGACGGCATCAAGCGCTGCAACGGCGGGATCAAGATCGTCGCCAGCCAGCCGGCCGACTTCCTGCCTGACAAAGGCCTGCAGGTGATGGAGACCATCCTCCAGGGCCAGAAGGACATCGACGCGGTCTACACCCACGACGACGACATGGCGATGGGTGCGGTCCAGGCGATAAAGGCAGCCAACCGGGAGGACGAGATGTTCATCACCGGGGCCGGTGGGTCCAAGGACGCGATGAACCTGATCGCCCAGGGCGGCCTGTACCGCGCGACGTTTCTGTACAACCCCTCGATGTCGGGGTCGGCGGTCTCGCTCGCCAAGCTGATCGCCGAGCACAAGGGCCTCACCGAGCTGGTCGAGCCGGAGGTGCCGAGCCGGATCGAGCTGCCCGCGACCACCGTCACCAAGGAGAATGTCGCCGCGGTGCAGAACCTGGGCTACTGAGAGACCTCTCCTGAATTTGCATCACGGTTGGCTCCAAATAGGGCCCAAACACCCCACCAGTCGTCAACCGTGATGCGAAATCAGGGGGTGACGCCTCGAGGGACTTCTGTCGGCAGCCGGCCGGTGGACACCAGCCGCTGGGCGACATCGCCGATCTTGCTCTGCGTGTCGCGGGCGGCTCGTCGCAGTCGGTTGAAGGCGGTCACCGAATCCACGTGGTCGCGAGCCATCAGATAGCCGACACCGCGCTCGATGATCACCCGATAGTCCAACGCGTACTGCAGTTGCGCTGCCAGTTCGCCGGCATTTTGAGCGGCCACGGCGGCCGCAAGGGTGGATTCGATGACACCGCGATAGCGCCCCAGGGCCTGGCATTCGTCGTCCTGCCAGATGTGCGGCCGGTCATAGAACACGTCAAGGGTGCCGACGGTGACCGCACCAAGGCGCACTGGCAGGCCCAGGACCGCGCGTACGCCGTATGGGCGGAGCGCCGCTGCGAGATCGGGCCAGCGCGGCTCCGCTGTCACGTCGGCGCTCACCACGACCGTGTTGTTCACGAATGCCTCAGTGCACGGACCTTGCCCAGTCTCGCTTTCCACCACCTCAAGCATTCGCCCGGGGCCGTCGGATGCGGCGACATAGCGTGGAACGTTCTGCTCATCGGCGAGCATGATGCCGCTGCCCGTCACGCCGAAAAGATCCGCGCACGCTTCGGTGACGTGGCGCAGGGCCTCCACCACGCTGGTGCCTGGTTCGCCTAGCGCTGCGAGCCGGCGCAGGCTGGCAGCGAGGGCGTCCGGATCAATCGCCACGGCCTGCCCGATTCGCGAGCATGGCACGCCGCCGCGAGTTTGCGATGGTCATCGTGTTCGATCATGGTCTACAGACGTCGACGTGTCGAGCCGAAATCATCGCAGGTCTTAGCGGGTCGCCCGCTGCCTCTCAGCTGCCGTCTGGACGAGGCGTACGCCGTCAGGCAAATGCTTCTCAATCGAGCTGAGGAGCTCCGCCCTAACGGGGTCCGGCTGACCACAGTGCGCTGCAATCACGGCTTCGGCGATCTCGCGGACCTTAACGTGACCGTTCTGGGACAGGCGCACCAGTAGCGACCAGGCCCGCTCGGGACTGATGAGAAAGCGTTGGGCCAGCAGCCCAGTCGCTACTCCGATCTGCTGGCGCCGTGTCAGCGCGTCCTTGAGCTGGGCGATCTCGGCTTCCAACTCGGCAACTCGGGAGCTGATATGCAGGCTCTCGGCAAGCAAGCCAACCTGCGTAGGTGGTGGCGGCGAGACCATGCGTCACCTCGATGACGTCAGGTCCGCGGACACAAGGCGGAGACCGATAGAGAACCACATGCGAGTGTAGCCGCACGTCGAAACCAGCCCCGCATGTTGCGGAGAATCCTCAGCCGCCAAGACCCGAAGACGCATGCGGTCAGGGAACGGCCCCGCAGCATGGCTTCTCAGCTACGGGGCCTGGGGGGGCACGGATCCTAGGTTCTCAACGCCACCCTGCATGCGACATACCCAATCGGCAGAGAAGCCAACGTCATTGGCGGGATCAACCTGCTGGCGACTGACGTCGGCGCGACCGCGGCCCCGCCGCCCGATCTTTTGATCCGTATTCATGATCATTCAACGCAACGGCGTTTCTCAGAGACTTCTTCGTTCGTTGGTAGTTTCAGAGGTTGCTTCTGAAGCGGCGGTGGTGTTTACATCAAAAGGTGGCCAAGCAGCGCGCCACGCCCCTAGTCCTCGCGAAGGGTGTCGCGCTCATGGCCATCTCCATGACTTCCATGGTTTCTGCTTCCCAGATCCCACGGGAAGAGCTCGCCGAACGTACTCAGGACCTCCTGATTGAGGCCGAGACTGCAGATCGGGCCGAACGCCAGCGGATCCTCGATGAGGTGGTCACCTCGCATTTGTGGCTGGCGGAAACGCTGGCACGGCGGTTCGTGCATCGCGGCGAGGACGAGGAGGACCTTCTGCAAGTTGCGTACACGGGCCTGGTTGAAGCCTGCCAGCGTTTCGACCCGCATCAAGGCTCATTCATTGGCTTCGCGGTACCGACCATCAACGGCGTGCTCAAACGGCACTTCCGTGATCATGGCTGGGTGGTACGTCCGCCCCGGCCGACCCAAGAACTCGCCTCAATCATCTGGCGGCAGTGGCCCACCCTGGTTCAGCAAATGGGCGCCGTGCCACGAGCACGAGATCTCGCCGAGGAGCTAGGCGAGCCGGTCGGGGCGGTGCTGCAGGCACGTTTCGCAAGCCAGGGCTACAGCGCCTCCTCGATCGAGGCTGCCATGTGCCGAGGGATGTGCTTCTGCTCGAACGAGACCGACGAGGACATGGACCGTGCGGAGGCGCGGCTAATCATCGACGACGCGCTGGCGCAGCTCGACGACGACGAACGGCGACTGATCCAACTGCGATTCTTCGAGCAGCGCTCCCAGTCTGAGATCGCGGAAGTGATCGGCACCAGCCAGATGCAGGTCTCGCGGTTGCTGTCGCGGCTGCTGGTGAAGATGCGTACCATCATCGACGCACCGCAGAGCTTGCCCGCCGCCTCGTAATCTGACGGGGCGGTTTGCGTAGGGGTGGGCTGGGAATATCAGACGCATGACCTTTGAGCCCCGTTACGCCATCGTCACAGCCTCTGACTCTGGGATCGGCAAGGCGACAGCCGTTGCCCTCGCCGAAGCCGGCATGGACGTCGGCATTACCTGGCACAGCGACTCCGAAGGTGCCGACGCCACTGCCGAAGAGGTGCGATCCCTCGGGCGCAAGGCGGTGGTGAAGCAACTCGACTACACCGACCTCCCCTCATGCGCCGTCACCGTTGACCTGCTGATCGACGACCTCGGTGGGCTCGACGTCTTCATCAACAATGCCGGCACGGGAGGTTCGACGCCGCTGGTCGACACGTCATATGACGAGTGGCGGAAGATTATCGCCACCAACCTGGACGGCACCTTCGTTTGCATGCGGCAAGCGGCCAAGCACATGATCAAGGCGGGCAGCGGCGGCCGGCTGATCGCGGTCACCAGCGTTCACGAGCACCAACCACGCGTCGGATCGGGGCCATATGACGCCGCCAAGCACGGCATCGGCGGATTGATCAAGACCTTCGCGCTGGAGTTGGGTCAGTACCAAATCACCGCGAACGCCGTGGCTCCGGGCGAGATCGCTACGCCTATGACGGGGCAGGAGGACCAAGATCCCCACCAGGAGGAACGGCTCGGCATCCCACTCGGTCGACCAGGGGACGCTCGCGAAGTCGCGGCGGTGATCGCCTTTCTCGCAGGCCCACAGGCCAGCTACGTGACGGGAGCGTCGTGGGTGGTCGACGGCGGCATGCTGCAGATGGGCCCGCAGGCCGGCTCGCATCTGACCAGCGACGACTGGCGCAAGGCGTAGCACGACGATGAAAGCTGTTACTTGGCAGGGCTTTCGCGACATTGCCGTAGAAGACGTTGCCGACCCGGTCATCAAGGAGCCGAACGACGCGATCATCAAGGTCACGAGCACCAACATCTGCGGATCCGATCTCCACCTGTACGAGACCATGGGCGCCTTCATGAGCCCTGGGGATGTACTCGGCCACGAGGCGATCGGCATCGTGCTCGAAGTCGGCCGGGACATCACTCAGATCCGTCCCGGCGATCGGGTGGTCGTGCCCTTCCAGATCGCCTGCGGCCACTGCTGGATGTGCGAACGCTGGCTCTACACACAGTGCGAGACGACCCAGGTACGCGGAGAGGGCAGCGGCGCCGCGCTGTTCGGCTACTCGAAGCTGTACGGCCAGGTGCCGGGCGCCCAAGCCGAGTACCTCCGCGTACCGGAGGCCCAGTTCACCCACATTTTGGTACCGGAGGGACCGCCGGACGACCGCTTCATCTACCTGTCCGACGTGCTGCCCACGGCGTGGCAGGCGGTGGAGTACGCCGGCGTGCCCGACGGTGGCTCACTCCTCGTCCTCGGCCTCGGACCGATCGGTGACATGGCGTGCCGGATCGCCCAGCAGAAGTGGATCGACAAGATCATCGCGGTGGACCTGGTGGACGAGCGGCTGGAACGAGCACTCGCCCACGGCGTCCAGGTGATCGATCTCCGGGAGCACGAAGATGATCTTCCCGAGGTGGTACGCGAGCTGACTGACGGTCGTGGTCCGGACTCAGTGATCGACGCGGTGGGCATGGAGGCGCACGGTTCGCCTGGCGCAGCATTTGCCCAGCGCGTCACCGCACACCTGCCCGACGCTGTCACCGAGCCTTTGATGAAGAAGGCCGGACTCGATCGGCTGGCCGCGCTCTACACGGCGATCGAGACCGTACGCCGGGGCGGGACGGTCTCGCTGTCGGGTGTCTACGGGGGCATGGCCGATCCGATGCCGATGATGTCGCTGTTCGACAAGCAGATCCAGCTCCGGATGGGTCAGGCCAATGTGAAGCGCTGGATCCCCGACATCATGCCGTTCCTGACCGACGATGACCCGCTCGGCGTGGACGAATTTGCCACTCATCGGCTGCCGCTCGCCGAGGCCACGGCGGCGTACGAGATGTTCCAGCGCAAGGCCGACGGCGCGGTCAAGATCATGCTCAAGCCATGGACATGATCCGGTCGTGATCATTCATTGATCATCGGTTTCTCAGCTCGCGCGGCGCCCCCGGAAGCTGGTGCCGTCGTCGCTCTTCGCGAACAACGGTATTGGATTGCTCGCTCCGCTCGCGGGCGGGTTCGCTTATCGGCTCCTCCGATCACCAGCGGGCGTCTACCGACGCTCGCAGAGGACGCGAAACTTGGTTTACTTCTCGTACCTGCGGGTACCCGTGTGCTATCCACACATCCATCTGATTGGAGAAAGTCGTGACGAGCCCTACCTACGATCCGACGAGCGGGCCCGTGGACCCGGGCGTCGAGCAACCTGACCCCCGCCCCGGAGAGGCCATGCCGACAGGCAACTCTCCCGACTCCGATCTGGGATATTCCCGAACTGAGCGGAGCGGCGAGCAGTACGACCAGCCGGTCTCCTCTGGTTCCGAGGGAGGCTCCACCGTCAATACCGCCAAGGGCGAAGCGGCCAGCGTCAAGGACACCGCCGCCGATGCCGCCTCCGGCGTGAAGGACGTGGCCAAGAGCGAGGTCTCGAACCTCGCCGGTGAGGCTAAGTATCAAGCCAGGAATCTGGTGGACCAGACGAGGTCCCAGTTGCGGGACCAGACGAGTAACCAGCAGTCGCAGCTCGCATCAAGGCTGAACAGCTGGGCGTCCGAGCTCGGCTCGATGGCCTCGAAGTCTGACGATTCTGGCCCGATGACCGAGCTCGCGCAGGAGGCGTCACGCCGCGTCGGCGAGATATCCCATTGGCTTGACAACCATGAGCCCGCTGACCTGCTCAACGAGGTCAAGCGGTTCGCCCGTCGTCGACCGGGCACTTTCCTAGCTCTGGCAGCCGCAGCCGGCGTGGTGGCCGGCCGAGTGACTCGGGGCGCTGTGGCCGCGAACACCAGCGTTGACTCCGACAACGAGCCGTCCCCTGCCCGGGCATACGACGGCGACGTCTACGATCGCGGCGGCTACGACAGCGGTCGGGAAGGCACCGGCGCGTACGGCACCCGCACGTACCAGAGCAGCGGCTACGACCCGAGCTATAGCGAGGTGGCGGGTGAGACCAGCTACCAGGGCGGCGGCATGCCGGCTCCGGGGCCAGGCGAGGTACGCCGATGACCGATTATGCAGGCCAGGCGCCCGCGCGGCGCCAATACGATGACATGCCAGATACAACCGGCGGAGATAAGAGCATCGGCGAGGCGCTTGGCGATGTGACGCGTGACTTGTCGGTCCTGGTCCAGCAAGAACTGGCGCTGGCCAAGGCCGAGGTTCGCCAAACCGCCACTCGAGCTGGCCAAACCGCTGGAATGTTCGCCGGCGCCGCAGTTGCCGCCTTCTTGTTCGTGCTCTTCTTGTCGCTCGCCCTCTGGGTGGCAATCAGCGACAGAACTGGGCCTGGCTGGGGGGCGGTCATCGTGGCCGTGATCTGGCTGGTGGCCGGCGTGGTGCTCTACCTCGTCGCCCGCGCCCAAATGAAGAAGATCAGCGGGATGCCGCAGACGACCGAGACTGTGCGCCAAGTTCCGAACGCACTCAAAGGACAAGAGGAGAGAAACCAGTGACTACCAGCAACGACCCGGATGAGATTCGAGCGGACATCGAACGGACGCGCGCGGCACTGAGCGATGATGTCGACGACCTGGCTGAGAGCGTCAAGCCGAAGAACGTGGCAGGGCGCCAGGTCGGCAAGGTCAAGGAGGCTGCGAGCAACATCAAGGACCGAGTCATGGGCTCCGATGATGATGATGACAGCGGCTCTGCAGTTGGCACGGTCGGTGATAAGGCCTCCTCGGCCAAGGAAGCGGTATCCGACAAGGCGTACGCGGCCAAAGATGCGGTAGCCGACAGGGCGTACGCGGCTAAGGACACCGTAAGCGACAAAGCGTCCGACGCACGCGAGGCCGTAAGGCAGGCGCCGTCGAGGATGAAGCGAAGGGCGCAGGGCAATCCCCTGGCCGCCGGTGTGATCGCCTTTGGCCTCGGAATGCTGGTCTCTTCGTTGATTCCTTCCACCGAGAAGGAGCGGGAGGCCGTGTCCCAGCTGCAAGAAAACCTGGAGCCGGTGAAGGAGAAGGCCTCCGAAGTGGCGAGGGATATCGGCGAGGGCCTGAAGCCGGCAGCGCAGGATGCAGCCGAGTCTGTAAAGACAACGGCTCAGGAAGGCGTCGAGAGCGTCAAGCAAGAAGGTCAATCGGCAGCCGCTGACGTCAAGGACCAAGCGCAGGCCTCAAAAGAGACGGTGCGGCAGCAGCAGTCGAGCTAAACTCCAAGCCAGCGGTGGATTCACTTCAGTAATTGAGGTGAATCCACTGCTTCTTTTGTGCCTTGTTTCCAAACGTTTCGGTAACCCTCAGGCGGGTATCCGGTCGGCATGTCGGGGGTCAGGCTTAGGCCGCAGACACGTTCCGCCGCCGTGCCACATGAGGGACAACAGTCGTGCGAATCCTGATGTGGGACGTGCACGGCGGCTATACCGATTCCCTCGTCGCCGGTACCCATGACTACCTCTTTCTGTCGCCGGATGCGTCGGGTCGCGGCGGACTTGCGCGATACGGCAGCTCACCGCCAAGCAACGCGTACCAGGTAACTGCGGAAGAGCTGCGTGACCGGCCGCCCGATCTAGTTCTGCTGCAGCGGTTGGAGGAGATCGAACTCTGCGCTGAACACCTGCAACGGCGCCCCGGACATGACGTACCGGCGATCTTCCTGGAGCACAACACTCCCAAGACCGACGTCCCCACGACGCGGCACCCGCTTGCCGACGAGCCTGGAGTGCTGCTGGTCCACGTGACGCATTTCAACGAGCTGTTCTGGGATTGCGGCGGTGCGCCGACCCGCGTGATCGAGCACGGTGTTGCCGACCCGGGCCTGCGCTACACCGGCCGCTTGCCGCGACTGGCCTTCGTGGTCAACGAGCCAGTAAGACGCTGGCGGGTGACCGGCACCGACCTGCTCCCCCGCTTCTCCGACTTCGATGTCGATGCGTTCGGCATCGATGCCGACCAGTTGCCTGCAGCGTTGGGCTCCGGCCATGAGCGGGTCTGCTTTGCTGGAAACCTCAGCCCGAACTCCTTGTACGACGCCATGGCTGAGCGCCGGGTCTACCTTCACCTGAACCGCTGGACGTCACTTGGCTTGTCACTGATCCAGGCGATGATGCTCGGAATGCCGGTCGTCGTACTCGACACCACGGAAGCCTCGCGTGCAGTACCGGCCGCAGCGGGTGCCCGCTCCACCGAGATCAGCGAGCTCGTCACCGCTACCCGAGCCCTGCTCAACGATCCCCATGAGGCGCTACATCGCGGACTGGTCGCCCGGCGTGCCGCACTCGAGCGCTACGGCTTGCCGCGCTTCCTGCACGACTGGGATCTCGCGTTCAAGGAAACGGCGGAAATCGCCGTCCGCTTTCCGTAAGCTTTGGCGCCAGTCTGACCTTCGCTGCGGGGGTGGATGAGCGATGCGAGGTGATCTTGATGACTGGCACCGACTACGCGGCTGTCACCGACTATGCGGCGGATACCGTCCCGATCCTGCCGTCCCGGATGAACCGGGCGGCGATCGCGATCGTGCGGGTAGGCGCCGGGCTGCTCTGGCTACAGAATGTGGGTTGGAAGATCCCGCCAGATTTCGGTCGGGGTGACCCACCAAGTGGGTTGTACCTCTCCGCCAGCTACGCGGTCTCCCATGAGGTCTTCCACCCGTACGCCTGGCTGGTGGAGCGGGTGGTGCTGCCGAACTTCACGATTTTCGGCTGGCTGGTCCTGCTGGTCGAAGCGTCACTCGGGGCGTTCCTGTTGATCGGGCTGGCGACCCGCTTCTGGGCAGTGATGGGGATGGCCCAAACGATCGTGATCATGTTGTCGGTGCTCAATGCGCCGCACGAGTGGTATTGGTCGTATGTCTTGATGCTGCTCGTGCATCTGGCGCTGTTCGCCACGGCCGCTGGCCGATACGCAGGCCTGGACGGGCTGTTGCGTCCCGAATGGCAGCACTCCGGGTCGTGGTGGGCGCGCTGCCTGGTGCGGGCGTCATGACGACACGCGATGCGTTGGATCGGGCAGTGCTCATGCTCGGCGTAGTGTCCGTCGTCAGTGCGGTATTCGTGCTCGTGCATGGCAACTTCCAGCTCGTTCAAATACGCGCCGCTGGGCTGGTGGTGGCCCTAGTGCTGGGCCTGCTCACGGTCGTCGCCGGTTGGCTGGACGAACCCACACTGATGCTCGCGGCGGGCGCCGGTTTCCTGCTCGCGGCTGCAGTCCAGCTCGCCCTGCTCGCCGGCGGCAGCAGCGGCTTGCTCGGCGGGAACGCGTCGACGTTCTCATTGTGGCTGGGGCTGGGTGTCGGGCTCATCGCGGTCGGCATGGTGCCCCGCCCTGAGGTGGGAGAAGAGACATCTGTGGAACTGACTGAACCTCATGCGCATGAGGCGCCGTGATTGCTGATATGACTGCTGGGTAAGGGTTTTGAGCCGGTGGAGGTTATCCCTCTCCCAAGGAGGTTTGGATGAGTAACGCAGTTAATACGCCGGATGCTAACCGCGGCAACAACGTTGATGATCACCCGGCCACGAGCACACCATCTGACCGAGTGGCAGCCGATGACACCGCAGGCTTAGACCGCCGCGATGTGGTGAACATTCAGAAGGACGCCTTCGGCGGCATGAAGTTTGGCAGCTGCTTCTTCGGCTGGCTCACTGCCTCGGGTACCGCGGTGCTGTTGGCCGCCCTCGTCACCGGCGTCGGCGCGGCCCTGGGGTTGAGCCGCACTGTCGACGTAACCAACCCATCGCCGGCGCAGACTGAATCGATCGGGTTCGTCGGCGGCATCGTCTTGCTGGTGATCATCTTCGTGTCCTACCTCGCCGGCGGATATGTGGCGGGTCGGATGGCCCGCTTCAACGGGCTCAAGCAGGGCCTCGGCGTGTGGCTGTGGGCCGTGATCATGGCGATCCTGGTTGGGATTGCCGGCTGGCTGGCCGGCGCACGCTTCGATGTACTTGCTCGGGTGAACAGCTTCCCGCGTCTCCCGTTGAACGAGGGCACGCTGACCACCGGGGGCATCATCGTGGCCGTCGGCGTGGTTGCTGCGAGCCTTGTCGGCGCGATGCTCGGCGGGCTAGCCGGGATGCGCTACCACCGCCGGGTCGACAGGGCCGGCCTGGGCCGGTAGCCAGGTCGCCCCAAGCCGGGCATCGGCTGCCTCCAGCACCTCATCGGTCCCAATATCGAGAAGTGCTGGATCGACCCGACGTCCGTGCGGGTCACCGGTGGCTCCGCGCCAGATCACTGTTGATGGAGCTGTGACCGGTGGGCCCCAACGCTCAGGAGACGTGGGACCGAACAAGACCACGGACGGTGTCGCGTACGCGCTGGCAAGGTGAGCGATCCCGGTATCGCCGCTGATGACGAGGCGGGCGTCGGCGACCAGGGCAGCCAATCCGCCAAGATCAAGCCCCCCACGATCGATACCGCCGGCCAAGACACAGTCACGGCTGAGGCCAGCGGAGCGAGCTACGGCGAGGCAGCGTTCGCGTTCCGCTGCGGATCCGGTAATGCAGACGGAGTGACCGGCACGGGCCAAGGCGTGAGCGATGGTTCCGAAGCGGCTAACTGGCCAGCGGCGAGCCTCGGCATGAGCGCCCGGGTGCACGATCACCGCATCCGCAACCGCTGGCAACTGGGCCGGGGTGGCAAGCTGTAGCCCCGTCGAGTCGGCTGGGATCCCCTCCAGGATGAGCAACCGAGTCCAGCGCTCTACCTCATGCAGATCCTCGCGCCACTCCGGTCCCTCGATGCTGGGGTAGAGCGGATGTCGATGGGTGAGCAGCTGGCGCGCTCCGGTGGCCAGCAGGTCCGCGATGCTCTGCGGCCCCGCCCCGTGCAGGTTCACCGCAAGGTCCGGCGGCAGCGACATCGCAGACAGCTCACCCAACCCGTTCACGGGCAGCAGCCTGTCGATTGCGCCAGTCAACGCGGCCAGCGGCCCAAGCGCGGTCGGTGCCGCGAGGGTGATCGTTGCGTCCGGAAAGGCACGCCGCAAGCCACGGTACGCGGGCACAGCGGTAAGGAAATCCCCGAGCCCGAGCGCCCGAAGGATCACAACATCCGAAACGGGACCAGTGGTGACCAACACGGACTACGGCCAGGAGCTTTCAGTTGAACTGCAGACCACCAGCTCGCGCAATTCGCAGCCGGCCGGCTGGCTTAGGGCAAAGACCACCGTCGCGGCGACATCCTCCGGAGCGTTGAGTACGGCATCCGGCGGCGGCTTGTACTGCTCGGTCCGGCTGTCGAAGAAGTGCGTATGCATGCCGCCTGGAATGAGCAGGGTGACACCGATCTCGCCCGCAGTTTCAGCCGCCAGGGCGCGGGTGAAGCCGACCACGCCGAACTTCGACGCGCAATAGGCAGTGGCGTCACTGACCGCTTTGATACCGAGCGTGGAGGCGCAGGTCACTACCCGTCCATGACTGAGACGCAAGTAAGGCAGCGCCGCTCGGACCACGGCGGCGGTGCCCAGCAGGTTTACTCGGATGACGCGTTCCCAGTCCTCCGCGGAGACCTCATCGAGTCGACCGCAGGCATCAATGCCGGCGGCAGTGAAGACACCGTTCAACTGTCCGCCCGCCGCCTCCACGGCAGCGTCAACCGCCGCCGCGGCAGCAGCGGAGTCGGCGAGATCAACGTGTTCATACGCGACAGAGTCCGCAGGTTGCACCCGATCAAGCACCAGCGGTGTTCCACCCGCCGCCTGTACGGCCGCCGCCGTTGCGGCGCCCAGCCCGGAAGAACCGCCGGTGATCAGGATCGTCCCGAGCGCCTGCGGCGCGACGTTGCCGATGCGGGAGACGGGGGCCACGGTGGTGGCAGTCATGAAACCTCCTGAGAGATGTCGTTGCTGACATGGTGTTCGGTGCGTGCGGTGTGGACCAGCCGGGTGGTGGAGTAACCGGGTACGACGGGAAGCAGCACCACGCTCCCGCCAAGCCGCTGAACCACTTCGGCCTCGGGCATGGTGCGGTCGGTGTAGTCCTCGCCCTTGACCCACACATCGGGCTGGAGCCGAGCCAACAATGAAGCCGGTGTCTTCTCGTCGAAAATCGCCACCGCGTTGACGGCAGCCAGCGCGTTCAGCACCTCGGCCCGGTCCTGCTGGGGCACTACCGGACGGCCGGCACCCTTGGCTCGCCGTACCGAGGCATCGGAGTTGAGGCACACCACCAGCGCATCACCGAGTGCTCGGGCCTGGTTGAGCAAACTGATGTGACCGCGGTGGAGCAGGTCGAAGCAGCCCCCGGTTGCGATCAGGCGGCCGCCGGCACGACGAACTCGGTCGGCAACCTCGAATGCATCCGCCGTGCCCGCCAGGTCGGCAATCCCCAAAGACAGATCGATCGCCTCCGAGCCAGAGACTGTCGAAACCGCTGCTGCGCCTCCGTCGAGGACAAACTGCGTCGCAGAGATCACTGCGGCCTGCACGGCCGCGCGGGTGTCAGCTCCGTCGTGGAGAGCCGCCGTGGCCGCCACTGCGAATTGATCACCTGCCCCACAGGTGTCAATGCGACTCTGTCCCTGCTTGGCGAACTCGGCCAAGGGAACAGGTGTGGTACGCGGAGGTTCGGTCTCGGTCAGCACAGCGCCGCGGCGTCCAACTGTGACCGCAACCGCCCGGGCATGCCAGTCCGCGCACAGCCGACGGCCTTGCTCGGCCGGGTGATCAGCACCGCTGTACAGCCGAGCCTCCTCCGCATTTGGGGTGACCAGCGTGCAGCAGCGTACCGGCACCGAGCCGCGCGGATGCGGGTCCCAGACCACCGGTATTGCGTTCATCTGGTTGAGCAGGGCCTGCTGGACCGCCGGCAGTCCCGCTAGGCCGCGGCCGTAGTCGGAGACCAGGATGGCGCCCGCCGATTCGAGCGCGCGTACGGCTCCCGGCGGCAGAGCTGGGGAACGGGCCCGTCCCGCACCGGAATCAATGCGCAACATGGGTACCTCGCGTGCCGCGATCCGGCATTTGCACGTGGTACGCCCCTCCAGCGGCAGTGAACGTACCTCGACATGATCAACAAGTAGGTTCATCAAAGCGTCGCCGAGGTCATCGGTGCCAAGTGCGGTGACCAGGATGACCTCTTGACCGGACCGGGCGGCCAGCAACGCCGCAAGGCCCGCACCCCCCGGTCGCCGCCGTTGCCGCCTGATGTCCACTACCGGCACCGGCGCCTCGGGACTGAGCCGGCTGGCATCGCCCTCGATGTCGATGTCGAGCATGGAATCGCCGATGACCACAAGCGGACCGCGGCGAACGCCCGCTGTCACCATGCGGCTACCTGCAGCGCCTCGTCCAGCGCGATGCACAGCGCGTGCACCAAGGACAGGTGGATCTCCTGGACCGTGGCGACGGTCGGCGCGTCGACAGCTATCGCCGAGTCGGACACCGCTGCTAACGGGTTCGGTGCCGGGCCGGTCAGCGCCCAGACTGTGACGCCCAGGTCCAGCCCTGCCTTCGCGGCCGCAATGACATTCGGGCTCGTCCCACTCGTGGAGAGTGCGACCAGCACGTCGCCGCGTCGGCCGTAGGCCTGCATCTGACGGGCGAACAGCTCCTCGGTGCCGTAGTCGTTGATGATCGCAGTGACGGCGGACGAGTCAGCGGTCAGGGCAATCGCCGGGAGCGCTCGGCGCTCCTCCCGGAAGCGACCCAGCAGTTCGCCGGTCAGATGCTGCGCCTCAGCGGCGCTGCCGCCGTTGCCGCAGGCCAGCAGCTTGCCTCCGGATGCGAAGACAGCCGCTAGGTGCTGACCCCACTCGTGTACGACGGGCGCGGCCGATGCCGCCTCGCGGGCAGCGATGGCCAGCGCGTCGAGGTGCCGGCTGACAAGCTCCTCATTGCCCTGGCTCACAGCCATAGCGCTCCTTTCGTAGCGGTGTTCGCCGTATCGGTTTCGCGGTGCGCCCGCAGCTGCGCTACGGCCGCAACCACCTCACTGGGACGAATCGACGTCAGGCAGGGATGGCCAGGCACCGTGCAAGTGCGCACCCGGGTATTGCGGCATGGCGCCTGCTGATCACCCAGCACAACCCGCGGCACGCCGTACGGTGCCCACTGCTGGGCCGACACTACGGGGGCGAAGAGCGAGACAACTGGGGTACCGACAGCCGCGGCCAGGTGGGCCGGGCCGGTATTCGGCACGACCACGACATCCGCTCCGCCGAGAACGGCGGCCAGTTCGGAGAGAGACAACTGGCCTCCAAGGTCGCAAGCCTGACCACCGGCAACAAAGCCCGTCAGCGTTGCTTCATCCGCCGACCCCGTGACGGCCACGCGATCTCCGGCGGCCGCCAACGCCGCCACGATGGCCTGGCTGTGTCCTGCCGTGGGCCGCCTGGCCGGAACCGCCGCACCGGGGTGAACCACGACGTACGGTGCCGTGCCGACACGAGCGGTGACATCGGGCAGCGGCCCGCGAACCGCGAGGCGGGCACCGAGGTCGTCAGGAGGAAAGCCGGCGGCGCTGGCCAGCGAGAGGCTGCGTTCAGACTCGGGCAGGTCTTCTGCTACGCGGTGCCGCAGATCAAGCAACGAGCCCGGATAGTCCTCGCAGATTGCACCGATCCAGGGCACCTCGGCCATCCGCAGCAGCAGAGCGAGCGGCAGCGGTGACTGGTGATACGAGGTCAGTGCGAGTGCAGCGTCGAAGCGCCGAGCCTCGACGGCGCTGAGCAGGTCGGCGACGGCGTGGGCACGCACCGGTGGCGGGTCGAACAATACCCAAGGCGCGTCGTATTCGATGACGTCCTCGACCCCCGGCAGCAGCTCAGCCGCCTCGCTCAGACCGGTGCGGACCAGCATGGTGACCCGCGCACTGGCGGCCACGGCGCGGACCGCTGGCCCGGCCAACAGCACATCACCGAGGCTGTCGA
>Ga0307317_10000029_pt1 | contig 36036 bp, 41 predicted proteins | sample ER_DNA_357_FD_194498 | JGI IMG/M metagenome (GOLD analysis project Ga0307317, IMG submission 194498) | Bulk soil microbial communities from the East River watershed near Crested Butte, Colorado, United States - ER_DNA_357 | ecosystem: Environmental > Terrestrial > Soil > Floodplain | place...
GCAGCACCGACCACGAGGCCCACGCGCGGTCCCTCTACAACGCCTACCGCACGGCCGAGGACTCGCGGACGGACGCCGAGGAAGAGCTCCGCCTCGCCTTCCGCGACATCGCGAACGCGGCCCAGGCCCAGGACCGCGACGCGGTGCTCGAGGCGGCCCAGCGCGGCCAGGACGCCGTCGACAAGATCAACGACCTCATCACCGCGGAGCTCGAGGCAGCACAGGGGCTCGAGGGGATCGACTCCGTCTCGGCGCATGCGAAGCAGCTCTCCGACGGCCTCCGGCTCAGCCGCTCGAGTCTTGCACTCGTCGGCGAGGAGCTCGCGATCGCGCTCGACGACCCGTTCCTCGAGACGAGGAAGACCGACATCGACGACCTCGCGAAGAAGTCGGCCGACCTCGCCGTCAAGGGCGAGAGCGCGGTCAGGCGCGCCGACCACGCGCTCGCGCTCGCGCTCGGCCTCGAGCCGAGGCTGGACCAGATGTTCACGACGACGAGCGGCTAGCGGCCGGTGAGCTCGGCGAGTGCCGAGGCGAAGTCGGCCGAGCCCTGCAGGACCTCGGCTCCGACCAGGATGGCGTCCACGCCCGCGTTCTCGAGCGCCACGACCTGCTCGCGCGCGCTCACCCGTGCCTCGGAGATGACGAGCTTGCCCGCCGGCACGTCGGCCAGGAGATCGAGTGTGCGCTCGAGGTCCTCCTCGTCGTCCTCGAGGCCGCGCTCCGAGATGAGGACGATGTCCGGATCCACCCGCTCGAGGGCCTCCTCGAGGGTCTCCTCGTCGCGCACCTCGACGGCGCAGTCCAGATCCAGCTCACGCGCACGGGCGACAGCGGCCTCCGCCTCGTCGGAGAACGGGACGATCCAGGCGTCGGCACCCGAGGCCGACGCCTCGCTGGGGTCGCCGCCCCGCACGAGGACGGCCAAAGACGTGCTCGCTCGGACCCGCTCGACGTCGGCGACGTCAACGGCGACGGCCTCGGCTCCTGCCGCTTCCGCGAGCGCGGCGAGGTCTTCCACCGCGCCCTTCAGGACGGGCACGACGGAGATGCCGTCGCCCTCGGAGATCGCCTGGCGGAATCGGCTCACGTAGAGACGCGGTCGAGGCCCGCAGCGTACGTCACGATCTCGAGCGCGAACGGAGAGCCGATCCTGCCGGCGCCCGCATTGATCATGGCGATCGCGTCGTCGAGCGTCTCGACGCCACCAGACGCCTTCACGCCGACGGCCTCCGGAAGGTAGTCGCGCAGAAGCTCGACATCGTGAACCGTGGCCGGCGCGCCGTTTGCGCTCGTCTGCGCGAAGTCGACCTCCGCGAGCTCGACGATCTTGCACGCGAGCTTCTTGCGCTTGTCGTCCAGGCGCCCGGTCCCGATGATCGCCTTCAGGGTGACCGACCCTCGCCCCCCGTTGGCGGTGCGCATCCGGATGGTGCGCGCGAACGCGGTCAGCTCATCGCGTACGAGCGCAAAGTCGAGGGCGAGCATCGCCCGCACGTCCAGCGCGAACTCGAGCTCCCCGGCCCCCTCGTCGAGGCACCGCTCCGCCTCCGCGATCTTCGCCTTGGCCGCCGCGCCACCCTCCGGGTAGCCGACCACCGCGCACACCTTCACGTCCGAGCCGCGGAGATGCTCGGCCGCGGCGCCGACGTGCTTCGGCAGAACGCAGAGAGACGCGAGGTGCAGCTCGCGCGCCGTCTGGCACACGGCCTCGACCTCCTGCAGGCCCGCGCGCGGGCCGAGGAGGGTGCAGTCGATGGTCTTGGCGAGCTCTTCGATCCGAAGGGCCATGGGCGACTAGCTGAGTCTAGGTGACTAGACGCCGATCGGGTGCCAAACGGTCTTGAGCTCGAGAAAGGCCGCGACGTGCCACGGCGACTGCCCGTCCCCGTTCGAGACAACGCGCTTGACGTTGTCGGCGGCGAGCCGCTCCAGCTCCTCGCGCTCGTCGCCCGCGCCGGAGAGGTCGATCGCATTCACGTCCATGTGCGCGGCGAGCACCGAACAGAGCTCGTCCTTCCTGCCGGTGAGGACGTTGACGACCCCGCCCGGCACGTCCGAGGTGGCCAGGACCTCGGCAAGGGTCACCGCGGCGAGCGGGCGCTTCTGTGAGGCGACGATCACGGCCGCGTTGCCGCCGACGATGACCGGGGCGAGACGCGCGACGAAGCCCGCCAGCGCAGGCTCTTCGGGCGCGACAACGCCGACAACGCCGGTCGGCTCCGGAAACGTGAAGTTGAAGTACGGGCCCGCGACGGGATTCGAGGAGCCGAGCACCTGCGCGAGCTTGTCCGCCCACCCCGCGTACCAGACCCAGGAGTCGATCGCGGCGTCGACCTCGGCCTCGTCCCCGGTGAGCTCGACGAACTGGGCTCTGCGGCCCTCCATGATCTCAGCCACCCGGTAGAGCACCTGGCCCCGGTTGTAGGCGGTCATGGACGCCCACTTGGGGAAGGTCTCGCGGGCGGCACGCACGGCGTCGCGGAGATCCTTACGGGAGGCACGCGCAACATTGGCCCCCTCGGCCTCGTACGAGCGGCCGGACTCCGAGCGGGGGAACGCACCGCCGACGTACAGCTTGTAGGTCTTCTTGACCGGAAGCCTCACGCTTTTTCCCCATTCCGCGCGCCACACGCGCGCTCGGCGGGGTTAGCCTGAAGGTGGGTGGTGGTCCGGGGTGGCCCCGATCTAAGGCCGCTTCTCATTCGAACCTCATGTAGGGCTCGAGGCCGTGCCGGCCGCCTTCGCGGCCGAAGCCGGACTCCTTGTAGCCGCCGAACGGCGACGCCGGGTCGAAGCGGTTGTACGTGTTCGCCCAGATCACGCCGGCCCGAAGGCGCTGCGCCATCGAAAGGATGCGCGAGCCCTTCTCCGTCCAGACGCCGGCCGACAAGCCGTAGGGCGTGTTGTTCGCCTTCTCGATCGCCTCGTCGGGCGTGCGGAAGGTCAGCACCGAAAGCACTGGCCCGAAGATCTCCTCCTGCGCGATTCGGTAGCTCTGCGCGACGTTCGTGAAGACCGTCGGCGCAAACCACCAGCCCTTCTCGGGAAGCCGGCACGGCGGCTGGAAGATCTCTGCGCCCTCCTCCTCCCCGGCCGCGACGAGCTCCTTGATCTTCTCGAGCTGCTCTCTCGAGTTGATCGCGCCGACGTCCGTGTTCTTGTCGAGCGGGTCGCCGACGCGCAGCGTCCCCATGCGCCGCTTCAACTTCGCGATCACCTGCTCGTAGATGGACTCCTGCACGAGCAGTCGCGAGCCCGCGCAGCACACGTGGCCCTGGTTGAAATAGATGCCGTTGATGATTCCCTCGACCGCCTGGTCGAGCGGCGCGTCGTCGAAGATGATGTTCGCCGCCTTGCCGCCGAGCTCGAGCGTGAGCTTCTTGCCGGTCCCCGCGACTGCGCGCTGGATCTCCTTCCCTACGTCGGTCGACCCGGTGAACGCGACCTTGTCCACGCCGGGGTGCTTGACGAGCTCGGCGCCGGCACGCCCGTCGCCGGTGACGATGTTCACGACCCCGGGAGGAAGCTCGGCCTGCCGGACGACGTCGCAGAAGAGGAGCGCGGTCAAGGGCGTCGACTCGGCCGGCTTCAAGACGACCGCGTTCCCCGCCGCGAGCGCCGGCGCGATCTTCCACGAGAGCATGAGGAGCGGGAAGTTCCAGGGGATGATCTGCCCGGCGACACCGAGCGGTTTGGGGTTGCGGTTCGGGAACGCGTACTCGAGCTTGTCCGCCCAGCCCGCGTAGTAGAAGAAGTGCGCCGCGGACAGTGGCAGGTCGACGTCGCGGGACTCGCGGATCGGCTTGCCCCCGTCGAGCGACTCGAGCACCGCGAACTCGCGCGAGCGCTCCTGAAGGATGCGCGCGATGCGGTAGAGGTACTTGGCCCGCTCGCCAGGCGTGATGTCAGACCAGCCGTTCTCGAACGCCTCGCGCGCGCAGTCGACGGCCACACCCACGTCCTCCGGGCCCGCGTAGGCCACCTCGGCGAGCGGCTCCTCGGTCGCCGGGCTGATCGTCGCCTCGTACTCACCCGACTTCGGCTCCACCCATTCGCCCCCTATGAAGAGCCCGTAGCGGTCCTCGAGAGTGACGATCTCCCGCGACTCGGGCGCCGGCGCGTAGTCGAACGCGGACGGGACCGGCGAGCGGTCTTGGCGCTTTTCGATCTCAGTCAATGGTGAAGTAGTCCGGGCTCTGGTAGCGGCCTGTCTTCTCCTTGCGGATCTGGAGCAGGCAGTCGTTGAGAAGCGACGAGGCGCCGAAGCGGAAGAGATCCGGCGTCATCCACTCGACGCCAAGGGTCTCGTGCAGGAGAACGAGATACTGGACGGCCTGCTTCGCGTGCCGGATGCCGCCCGCGGGTTTCATGCCGATCTTCCGCCCGGTCTCCTCGTAGACGTCGCGAATCGCCTCGAGCATGACGAGCGTGACGGGCAGCGTCGCGGCGGGCTGAATTTTCCCGGTGGACGTCTTGATGAAGTCGGCGCCGCCCGCGATCGCGAGCAGGCTCGCGCGCCGCACGTTGTCGTACGTGCCGAGCTCGCCGGTCTCGAGGATGACCTTGAGGTGCGCGTTGCCGCACACTTCCTTGACCCTCCGCACCTCGTCGTAGACCTTCGCGTAGTCGCCCGACAGGAAGGCACCGCGGTCGATCACCATGTCGATCTCGTCCGCGCCCATCTCGGCGACGCGGGCCGTCTCCTCGACCTTGATCTCGAGCGGCGACTGGCCAGACGGAAACGCGGTGGCGACCGACGCGACGCGAACGCCACTTCCCTGCAGCCGGTCGAGGGCGATGGAAACGAGGTTCGGGTAGATGCACACCGCGGCCACCGGCGGCACGGTCAGGTCGGAGGGATCGGGCCGCATCGCCTTCGAGCAGAGAGCCGCCACCTTCCCGGGCGTGTCCGCGCCCTCGAGCGTCGTCAGATCCATCATCCGGACGGCGAGGTCGAGCGCGAAAAGCTTGGACTCCCGCTTGATCGAGCGGCGCGCGAGCGACGCCGCGCGGTCCTCGACCGCGACCTGGTCGACTGAGCCGATGCGAGGCAGCCGGGGCTCGAGCGGTAGCTCGAAACCGCCCGGGAGAGCGGGGGCCTGCGCCATGGAATCAGTGTAGCCCGGGTGGGCGTTCCGGCTCAGCCGGCGTCTGCGAGGAGGCCGCCCTGAACACGGGCGACGAAAGTGCCGAGGTCGGACTCCTTCTGGCCCAGCCGGGCCTCGAGGTCCCGCAGGTGCTCCTCGCGCGCCTCGATCTCGTCCTCGCGGAGATACATGTCGGCCTCGAAGCGGGCCTCGCGCTCGTCGAGCTCGGCCTCACGGCGCTCGAGCTCGAGCTCGCGCTGCTTGACCTCCTGCTCCTGCTTCTCGAGCCGCTTCGCGCGCCGCTCGAGCCATTCGGAGGAGACCAGGCGCTCGCCGAAGAGATCCTCGTCCTCGTGCTCGGCCGGAGGCACGGCTGCCGGGGCCGTGACGGGCGCGGGAGCCGCGGGCTGAGCCGCCACCTCAGGCGACGACGTCATCGCGAAGATGTTGATGTTGGTCACCGACGACTTGTGGCGTCGGCGACGCTTCACCCGCGTGGAGTGATGTCGGATCTCCTCGGACATGCCGCTGATCACAGTAATCGGCACGAAATCGGACGCATCCCTCGTTCGAGGGCGTTCAGTTTCGTCAACGCCTAGGCGCTCCGGCCGGCGGGCTACGAAGTAGCGAGCTGCTCCTGGACGAGCGGCCGCGTGTCGAATGGCTCGAAGCCGATGCGGGCGGCGACGTCCTCGCTCGAGGGCCGGGTGCCCTCCGCGAAGAGGCCGCGCAGGAAGTCGCCCGTCTCGCTCCGCTCCCACCAGTCCGAGCCGATCGTCTCGCGCAGGTACGCGCGGAGCTGCGCCGCGCGGATCCAGGCGCGCAGGTAGTCGGCCGAGTAGAAGCCGTCGTCCATGTCGGCCAGGTAGCCGTCCGGCCGATAGCGGAACCCGGTCGCGGCGCGCAGACGCTCCGCGTACTTGGGCGCATAGTCGGGCGCGTGCTCGAAGTCGGCCCAGAGCTCCAGCTCGTAGTCGAGCTTCGCTGCATAGCGCCGGAAGAGCAGAACGTCGAGGAAACGGGTTGCCTCGGCGTTGTCCTCGGCCTCTCCCGCGGAGACGTCGAAGTGCTCCGCGTGCCAGCCTGGCTCACGGCTCACCGACTCCAGGAGGAACGAGTAGATCTCAGTCAGGGCATGGTCGCGAGAAAGTCGGCGAAACGTGTACGGAAGCGCCGGGTCGACGCCCGCGTAGTGGAGCGCGTGCCCGGCCTCGTGGAGGAGCCCCTGGTAGTCGTGCAAGCCCCCCTGTGCCCGCGTGATCAGGTGGACCACGTTGGGCGGGTCCGACGCGATCACGCAGGCCCGCGGGTTCTTCTGGGGCCGGTCGTCGAGGTCGAGGCGGATGTGCTCGTCGGCCGCGAGGTCGAAGCCGAGACGCGTGAGGCTCTCGAGGCAGACGGGAACGGCCCGCTCCTTCGTGTAGGTGTCGGCGAGCGGCGACAACCGTCGCAGGTAGGAGACGTGGTAGGAGGCGGGCTCCGCCTCGTGCTCCTCACCGAGAATCCGGTCGAGCCAGCGCTCGCGGAGCGGCCCGTACGAGGCGTCCTGCTCGCGTGCGGCGCGGCCGAGGGCGTCGGCGAGGGCGCGGATGTCGATCGCCTTTCGCTGCGCGCTTCGGCCGACGGGATCGGGGTCGCCGGAGAGCTCCACGTCGAGGGTCTCCGCGGCGGCCATCAGCTCCTGGCGGTCGTCGTTGAAGCGGGCGGAGGCGTCGGCGGCGAGGTCGCCAAGCTCGTCGCGGTCGCCGTACTCGTCGAGGATGGCGAGCATCGCCTGTGCGGAGCGAAGCGGGAGCGACTCGCCCCGGAAATCGACGCGCGCAGCGAGGAACTCGTTCTCGAAGCGGTCGGAGCGCTCGGCGATCTCGGCGACGACGATCCCGCCGAGGCACGCCTCGCGGAGGCGGTACAGGCGCTCGCGCTCGTCGCCGGCGGCCGCGTCCACCTCGTCGCGGAGAGACTCGTGCTGCTCGCGGGTGAAGAGGTCGGCGTAGCGGGCGACGATCTCCGCCTGCTCACTCATCTCCTTCTCCCCCACGCGCACCGCGCGTGCCTCCTCGGCGCGCTCGTAGAGATAGCGGTTCAGCCGTTCCTCGAACATGAGCGCAGTGAGTGCTGCCACGTGTCCTCCTGATTCCTGTTTGAGAGTCCGTCTCTAGATTCCGAATCGTTCGAGCGCATTCTCGTCACGGCGCCAGTGCGGCCGTACCTTGACCTGTAGCTCGAGGTAGACCTTGCCGCCGAGAAGCCGTTCGATCTCCGGCCTCGCGCCCGCGCCGATGGCCTTGATCATCCTCCCGCCCTTGCCGATGAGGATGCCCTTCTGGGACTCGGTCTCGACGATGAGGACCGCGTGCACACGGCTCTCCTCGAGCTCTTCGACCTCGACGCCGATCGCGTGCGGCACCTCCTCGCGCGTGAGCGCGAGCGCCTGCTCGCGGACGAGCTCCGCGACCCGCGTCTTGAGCGGGAGGTCGGTCGCCTCGCCCTCGCCGAAGTAGAGCGGCCCCTCGGGAAGCAGCGCGACGAGGTCCTCCTCGAGCGGGCCGAGCCCCTCGCCGCGGGCGGCGCTGATCGGGTGGAGCGCGTGAAAGTCGCCGAGGCCCGCCGCGACCTGGATCTGCTCGGCAATCCGCTCAGGCCGCAGGCGGTCGACCTTGTTGAGCACGATCACGACGGGGCGCCCGGAAGCGAAGAGCCGCGCGGCGACGAAGCGGTCGCCGGAGCCGATCGCCTCATCCGCGGCCAGGACGAGGAGGTGCGCGTCGACGTCCTCGAGCGACGCGTCCACGGTCCGCTGCATGCGCTCGGTGAGCGCGTCTCGTGGCCGCTGAAAGCCGGGCAGGTCGGTGAGGACGAGCTGGTAGCCGTCGCCGTTGACGACTGCAGCGATCCGGCGGCGCGTCGTCTGGGGCTTGTCGGAGACGATCGCGACCTTCCCGCCTGCGAGCGCGTTCACGAGTGTCGACTTGCCCACGTTCGGGCGGCCTGCAACCGCGACAAACCCGCTCTTCAGCGGCGTCACAGCTCGAACGAGTCGGGCAGGAGTTCGTCGGGCCGGCGCACGAGGAGCTCGCCCTCGTGCATGAACGCCACCCGGTCGAAGCGGAACTCGTGAAGCCACTGGCGGCAGGCGCCGCATGGCGAGGCGGTGATCCCGATTGCCTCGAAGTCTCCGGGCTTTGCACCCTCCACGACCGCCCGAGCGATGGCGCAACGCTCGGCGCAGATTCCGACCGGATAGGACGCGTTCTCGACGTTCACGCCCGTGACGACGCGCCCGTCGCGCATGAGCGCGGCGGCGCCGACGAGGAACTTCGAGTACGGCGCATAGGCCGCCTGCGAGGCGGCCACGGCAGCGTCGTAAAGCTCCTGGTCCGTCATCTGAACACCTGAAAGAGGATGAGGGTGACGAGCGTACCGATGACCGCGCCGGCAACGACCTCGTACGGGGTGTGGATCTCGGCCTCGACGCGGGTCTGGGAAACGAGCAGCGCCATGATCAGCGCGACAAAGGAGATGACGACACGGTGGTCGGTGACGATGAACGTGATCGCCGCCCAGCAGCCGAACGCGAGCGCGGCGTGGCCCGAGGGCAGCCCGCCGCGAAGCGGCGTCCCGGTCCCTGTGATCGCCTTGATCGCGATGACCACGATGAGCGTCAGTACGAGGGCGATCACCGTGAGGTTGATCGGCGCGTCCCCGAGCGAGTTCACGAGCCTGGCGCTCGGCCGCGTCAGCCGGTCGGCGAGCACGAGGTAGCCGACAGCGACCGCATTGGCGGCGGCGATGAGGACCGCGCCCGCCGCGATGTCCTTCGCGATCTTCGCCAGCGGGTCGAACGAGGGTGTCGAGAGGTCGATCGTCGCCTCCACCGCGGTGTTCACCATCTCCGCGATCAGCACGAAGGCGATCGAGATCATGAGCGCGATCAGCTCGAGGCGCGTGACGTCGTAGATGAATGCGAGGACGAGAACGGCGGCCGCGATCGCGAAGTGGATCCGCATGTTGCGCTGCGTCCGCAGCACGTGGATGACGCCCTCGAAGGCGTAGTTGAAGCTGCGGAGGACGGCAGGTGCGCGCCGGTCGGCCATCAGGACCCGGGCACGAGCTCCCGCTCGCGCCGCTCCATCTCCTCCCCATGGTCGTAGCCCAGGAGGTGCAGCAGCCCGTGGACGAGCGGCGCGCGCCACGCCTCGCCGACGACCTGCGGGCAGAGGACGACGTCGCCGAGCTGGCGGGGGACGCCTTCGGGCAGCTGGTCGCAGCCGTCGATCGGGAACGAGAGCACGTCGGTCGCCTCCTCGATCCCCAGGTGCTGGAGCTTCAGGGCGCGCATCTCCGACGGCGTGGCGAAGGCGATGCCCAGGTCGCCCGCCGCGATCCCCTCCGCCGTGAGGACCTCACGGGCGAGCGACTCGGCGCCGGCCGCGTCGACGACCTCGCCGCTTCTGTTCTCCACCTCGATGGCGATCACTTGCGCCGCTGGGTGCCCGTCTCGTCGGCGTGGCGCTTGTACGCCTCGACGATGCGCTGCACGAGCACGTGGCGGACGACGTCCTGGTTCCCGAACTCGACGAACTCGATGCCTTCGATCGCGCCGAGGATCTCGCGCACGTGGATGAGGCCGGACGCCTGCTCGCGCGGGAGGTCGACCTGCGTCACGTCGCCGGTGACCACGATCTTCGAGCCGAACCCGAGGCGCGTGAGGAACATCTGCATCTGTTCCGGGGTCGTGTTCTGCGCCTCGTCGAGAATGATGAAGGAGTCGTTGAGCGTCCGGCCGCGCATGAACGCGAGCGGGGCGACCTCGATCGTCCCCTTCTCCAGGTACGAGTTCAGCCGGTCGGCGTCGAGCATGTCGTAGAGCGCGTCGAAGAGCGGGCGCAGATACGGGTCGACCTTGGCGAGCATGTCGCCCGGGAGGAAGCCGAGGCGCTCCCCCGCCTCGACGGCCGGGCGCGTAAGGATGATGCGGCTCACCTCGCGCTCCTGCATCGCCGCGACCGCGAGGGCCATCGCCAGGTAGGTCTTGCCCGTGCCCGCGGGGCCGACACCGAAGGTGATGGTGCACTCGCGGATGGCATCGACGTAGCGCTTCTGGTTGACGGTCTTCGGCGTGATCTTGGTGCCGCGGTGTCGCCAGACGACGTCCTCGAAGATCTCGCGCGGGTTCTCGGCGGCGTCGAGCGCAGCGAGAACCGCGTCCACGGTCCCCGGCCCGATCACCTGGCCGCCCTCGACCAGCTCGACGAGCTCGTCCACGACCGCGCGGGCCTGGCCGACCCGGACGTCGTCGCCGTCGAGCGTGAGACGGTTGCCACGAAGGAGCAGAGCGATGCCGAGGCGGTCTCGAAGCGCGTCGAGGATGCCGTCGTCGACCGTGGCGAGCTCGGCCGCGACCTCGTTGGAAACCGAGAGAACTTCCTGCAACGGTCGAAGTTTAGTGAGGGCGGCGGAAACGACCGTCGCACTTGCAAGGTCGTGAGGCTCGGCTGAACCCTGGGGCCGCCGCGGGCCTCCCTCCGCTTCGAGCGTATCCCGGAAAAGCGCGCGCGTGGCGCGCATATGGTGCGGAAAGGGCGACGAGCCTAGGCCAGCTTCTCGCGCACGAGCTGGCTGACGGTCGACCCGTCCGCCCGCCCCGCGACCTGCGGCATTACGTCGGCCATCACCCGGCCGAGGTCCCGCAAGGAGGTCGCGCCTGTCTCTGCGATCGCGTCGTCGATGATCTCTTCGATCGCATCTTCGGACATCGGCTCCGGCATGAACTCCTCGATCACGGCGAGCTCACGGTCCTCCTTGTCCGCCTGCTCGGGCCGATCGCCCTCGCGAAACGCCTCGGCCGCCTCGGCGCGCCGCTTGCGCTCGCGCTGGAGCACCTGCAGCTCCTCGTCGTCCTTCAGGGGGCGCTGCAAGTCCTTCTCGGCGGCTCGCAGCGAGGACAGCGTCATACGCAGCGTGTCGATGCGCTCCTGATCGCGGGCGCGCATCGCCGCCTTGAGCTCGTCCTCGATCTGTGCGATCAGGCTCATTCGAACGGCCTCCCGCCGCCCAGCACATGCCAGTGCAGATGGAATACGGTCTGGCCCGCTCGGGGTCCCACGTTGACCACGACCTGATAGTCCTCGAGGCCTGCGTTCCTCGCGGTATCGGCGACGAACTCGAGCATCCGCTTCGCCTCGTCGGGCTCGAACGTGGACACGTCCCGGAGGGTGTCGACGTGCCGCTCGGGCAGCACCAGAAGGTGGACGGGCGCCTTCGGGTTGATGTCCTCGATGGCGACGAAGCCCTCGGCGGCGTTGACATGCTCGCCCTCGCGGACGAGCTTGCAGAAGAGACAGTCAGGCTGCGAGGCCAACGATTCCCTCCCCGGTGACGTCGTGCGCCCGAACCTGCACGAACTGGCCCTGAGGGCCCTCGACGAGCCACGGCGAGTAGTCGTCGCCGTACCCTCGCCCGGGCCGGTCGACCAGCACAGTCTCCTCGCGCCCGAGCTTAGCGGCCCACCGTCGGCGGCAGGCCTCGGCGGAGAGCGCGCGGAGCCGAGCGCTGCGCTCCTTCTTCACGGAGGCCGGCACGCGGTCGTCGTCGGCGGTGCGCGTTCCCGGACGGGGCGAGTATGGAAAGACGTGCACCTTCGTGATGCCCGCCTCCTCCAGCGCGTCGAGCGTCCGTTCGAAGGCGGCATCGTCCTCGCTCGGGAAGCCGACGATCACATCGGTCGTGAGGTTGAAGCCGCGAGCCCGCTCCACTCGGCGCAGGTACGTCGCTACGTCGTAGCGCCTCCCCATCTCCTTCAGGACGCCGTCGTCGCCGGATTGAAGCGGGACGTGCAGGTGCGGCGAGACGCTGGCCGTCTCGCGCATCGCCGCGACGAGCTCGTCGGTCAGGTGATTGACCTCTATGGAGGACAGGCGCAGCCGCTCAACGCCCGAGACGGCGCCGACCTCGCGGACCAGCCGCGACAGCCCGTACCCGGCCGCGCGGTCGCGGTAGCAGCCCAGGTTGATTCCCGTGAGGACGATCTCGCGGTGACCCTGCGAGACGCGGCGCTCGACCTCGGAAAGCACGGCGGACGCCGCGCGGCTCCGCGACGAGCCCCGAACCTCGGGGATCACGCAGAAGCTGCACGAGAAGCTGCACCCGTCCTGGATCTTCACGAAGGCGCGCACCCGGCCGAGGCCGACGTCCGCCTGGACGCACCCGAGCGCCCCAACGGCGCCTGCGACGAAATGGGCCGCTCGTTCGCTCGCAAGCCGGACAACTTCGACGTTCTCGGGAAGCCCGTCGAAGCTTCCTTCGAGGCTCGCCGCGCAGCCGGTCACGTAGACGCGCCGCGCGCGACGGGCCGCCCGGCGCGCTTCCTGGCGGGACTTTCGGACGGCCTCGTGCGTGACGCAGCACGTATTGACGACAGCGACGTCGACCGCCCCTTCGCTCTCGGCATGGCCGTCGGCGATCAGGCGCTCGCGCAGCTCCTGGGCATCGGTGTGCGAGACCTTGCAACCGAGGAACGAGCTCGAGAAGGTCGCCATGACCGCCCGATGCTAACCGACTCGGGCGGGAGGTCAGGCGAAATCAGGCGCGCGAGAAGCGGTCGGCGGCCCAGCCCTGGAGCTCCTTCCGCTCCTCGAGCTTCCAGCCTCCGAGCTCGGGTTCCTCACTGACGAGGTACCCGGACGCGACGAGCTCCACCGCCTCGATCCGTCCCGCGACCTCGCTCAGCGGCTCGCTGGCGATGTTCGCCAATGCGAGGTGTGCAAGCGGCAGCGGGTCCGAGAGGACGTCGCGCCGCGCCACGGTGAGCTCGACACGGTTCGCCTCGGCATTCGTCCGAGTCGCGGCGACGGCGGCATCGTCGAGGTCGAGCGCGGTCACCGGCTGGTAGCCCAGCTTCGCTGCCGCGATCGAGAGCACCCCAGAGCCGCAGCCGAGATCGAGCAGTGAGACCGGATCGTGTGCGAGGAGAAAGCGAAGGCAGAGCTGCGTGGTCGGATGGGCGCCCGTTCCGAACGCCTGCCCGGGGTCGACGACGACGGGGATCAGGCCCTCGTCCGGCTCCTCCCAGGGCGGGCCGACCCACAGCCGGTCGATGCGCACGGGGTGGTGGAACCGCTTCCAGGCCTCGCCCCACCCGGCCTCCACATCGGTCGCGGCGCCCGGCCCGAACACCTGCCAGAGACGCTCTTCGCCGCCGGCCTTCGTGTAGGCGGCGAATTCGATTCCGCCGTCGAGCGCGACCTCCTCGAACCCTTCGGGGAAGAGCTCGATCAGTAGGGCGCGCGCCTCTTCGGCGCGCTCTGCGGCGACGCGCACGGACACACGGCGAAGGAGTGGATCGGTCAGCGGAACGCTGCCCTGAGCTTCTCGAAGAAGCCTTCCTCGGCCTTGTAGTTCTCCTCGTGCTCCGCCCGCGCGAACTCCTCGAGCAGCCTCCGCTGCTCCTCGCTCAGGTTGCGCGGCACCGCGACGTTCACGAGCAGGCGATGGTCTCCGCGCCCGAACCCCTGGAGCACCGGCATGCCCTTCCCGCGCAGGACCCGGATCTCGCCCGGCTGGGTGCCCGGCTTGAACTCGAGCTCCACCTCGCCGTCCAGGGTCGGCACGGTGGTCTGCGCTCCGAGCGCGGCTTCCGACATGGTCAGGTCGACGGTCGAGATGACGTCGTTGCCGTCCCGCACGAACCGCGGGTCGGGCCGCACGTGCACGAGGACGTAGGCGTCACCTGCGCGCCCCCCGAGGTCCCCGGCATGGCCCTCGCCGGAGAGGCGGATGCGCTGGCCGTCATGAATCCCGGGCGGCACATCGATCTCGAGCGCCCGCTCCTCTGTCCTGCGCCGGGTTCCCTTGCAGTCGGGACAGGGTGTGGTCGCGACCTCGCCCGCTCCATTGCACTCGCGACACGTCTGCGTTCGGATGAATTGGCCGAAGATGGAGGACGAAACGGACTGGAGCCGCCCGCTCCCGCCGCAGGCCCCGCAGGTCTCGGGGCTCGTTCCGGGCGCCGCGCCCGTCGCTTCGCACGTCTCGCAGGGGACGGCGACCGGGATCCGAACCTCGCGCTTGACTCCCCGAGCCGCTTCCTCGAGCTCGACGGCGACCTCGGCCATGACGTCGGCTCCGCGGGCCCGGCGCGACCCGAGGCCGGCTCCTCCGAAGAGCTCGTCTCCGAAGAAGGTGGAGAAGAGATCGGCGATATTGGTGAAGTCGCTCGGGCGGAACCCCCCGGTGCGGAGGCCTTCGTGGCCGTAGCGGTCGTAGAGCTCCCTGGTCTCCGGCTTGGAGAGCACCTCATAGGCTTCGGCCGCCTCGCGGAACCGCTCCTGCGCTTCCGGATGGTCCGAGACGTCCGGATGCAGCTCGCGGGCGAGCCGCCTGAAGGCGGACTTGATCTCCTTGTCGGAGGCACCCGGCTGGACCCCGAGGATGTCGTAGTAATCGCGCCTCGCGCTCGCCACGGCTCAGTTCTCGTAGAGGTCTTCGACGAAGTGGGAAAGCTCTCTCGCTGCGGCCCGGACGGCTTCGATCGCCTTGACATAGTCCATCCGCATCGGCCCGATGAGACTGACGGTGCCGAGGTTGCGGTGCTGGAGCCCGTATGGCGCCCCGACCAGGGACACGCTCGCAAGCTGCGGGTCGGCGAACTCGGAGCCGACGCGCACGAAGGGACGTTTCGAGACGAGGCTCGCGCGCATCAGCTCGAGCGCCATCGCGCGCTGCTCGAGCACTTCGAGCAGACGCTGGTACCCGGCCAGCTCGTCCGGCCGGAACTCGCCGAGGGCGCCTGCCGTGCCGCCGACGTAGAAGGCCTGCTCAGGGGTCTCGAGCACTGCCGAGAAGGCGGGCCGCAGCTCCGCGAGGAAATCCCGCTCGCGGACGCCGAGGTGCGGGTCCTCGAGGCACGCGCGCAGCATTCGTCCGCCGAGCTGGCGGCCGCCGAGTCTCTCGTTCAGGTACTCACCGGCCCATTCGGCCAATCCTGGATCGACCGCGCGGGCGAACGTGAAGAGCCGCTTCGTCACCCCTCCCGTCGCCGTGATGACGACCACCATCACGAGCTCGGGCTGCAGAAGGAGGACCTCGACTCGCCGGACCATCGTCGCCTCGAGCGGAGGCGCCGACACGAGCGCGAGCAGATGGGTGACCTCTGCGAGGGCGTCCGTCGTCGCCTGCAGAGCGGTCTCCACTTCGCTTCGCAGCTCGGAGAAGTTCAGGTCGAGAGCGACTTCGGAGGGCCGCGGCTCGAGCTCCTCGATCACCTTGTCCACGAACAAGCGGTAGCCGAGGTCGGTCGGGACTCGTCCGGCCGAGGTATGCGGATGCGAGAGCAGGCCCTGCTCCTCGAGGACCGCGAGCTCGTAGCGCACCGTCGAGGACGAGACGTCCATCGCCGCCCGCGCCACCAGCGTCTTCGAGCCGACGGGCGCACCGGTCGCGACGTACTCCTCGACGACGCGCACGAGGATCTCCTTCTGGCGAGGCGTGAGCACCGGATCAGGGCCTGGCGTCATACTCCGTCAATTGTAGTTATTTGCAGGGATTTCAGCGAGAAGCTCAACCGTCACTCCACCTCCGAGAAACCGGCCGCGGCGTGTGAGGAGCAACCCATCGCCTTGTCGCTCGACGAGCCCGAGCCCTTCCAACCGGGCAAGCGCGCTGAGATCGAGCGCGGCCTCGACTTGCTCGAGCGGCAGCGGGTCGTCCAGGCGCAGGCCGAGCATGAGCCGTTCCTGCGTCTGGGTGGCCGCGGCCAACGGCTCCACCTCCCGTGGCGGGGGTTCCCCGCCCGCCAGCGCGGAGACGTAGCGCGGCAGCGCGGGAAGGTTCCGCCAGCGGAGCCCGCCGACGGTCGAGACCGCGCCGATCCCCAGGCCGAGATAGTCGCGCCCCAGCCAGTACGCGAGGTTGTGGCGAGCGCGGCGGCCTTCCCGGCAGAAGTTGGCGGTCTCGTACCAGCGGTAGCCGGCTTCGGTGAGCGCGTCGACTACGAGCTCGAAATATCCCTCCATCGACTCCGCCTGGCGGGCGAGCTCCTCTCCGTGCGCGTGGGTGAAGCGCGTACCCGGCTTCGCTTCGAGCTCGTAGCAGGACAGGTGCTCAGGGCCGAGGGCTAGAGCCTCGTCGAGATCCCGTTCCAGGTCGGAGGGCTCCTGGCCGGGGATCCCGTAGATGAGATCCAGGTTGATGTTGTCGAATTTGGCATCACGAAGATGGTAGAACGCGCGCCGGACATCCTCAGGCCGAGCGCGGCGGTCGAGCACGTCCAGAAGGCGCGGCTCGAAGCTCTGTGCGCCGAGCGAGACCCTCGTGACACCCGCGTCCCGGAGAAGCGCCGCGAGCTCCGGCGTGACGGTCTCCGGGTTCGCCTCAACGGTCACTTCCTCCGCGGCAGGCAGCGCCTCGAGGAGCCGACGCAGCTCGGCAGGCTCTGTGAAGGTCGGCGTGCCGCCCCCGACGAAGACTGTCTCGACCTCGTCCGCCAGCCGGCCTCGCTCCAGCTCGAGCTCGGCCAGCGCCGCATCGACGTAGCGCCCGTGCTCGCCCGGGCGCCCCACGAGCGTGACGAAGTCGCAGTAGCCGCAGCGCGAGGCGCAGAAGGGCAGATGGACGTACAGGTGGCGCACGCGGCCCGCGCTCATCGCTTGTCGCCTTCCAGATTGAGGACGGCGAGAAAGGCCTCCTGCGGCACCTCGACCGAGCCGACCTGCTTCATGCGCTTCTTGCCCTTCTTCTGGCGCTCGAGCAGCTTGCGCTTGCGGGTGACATCGCCGCCGTAGCACTTGGCGAGCACGTCCTTCCGCCGCGCCTTGATCGTCTCCCTCGCAATGACGCGCGAGCCGATCGCAGCCTGGACCGGAACGTCGAACATCTGTCGCGGAATCTCCTCCCGCAGGCGGTCGACGAGTGCGCGCCCGCGCGCGTAGGCGCCGTCCCGGTGGACGATGAGGCTGAGCGCGTCGACGGGATCGCCCGCGAGCAGGATGTCTACGCGCACGAGCTTCCCCTCTTCGAAGCCGACGACGTCGTAGTCGAAGCTGGCGTAGCCCTTCGTGCGGCTCTTCAGCTGGTCGTAGTAGTCGTAGACGATCTCGGCCAGCGGAAGGTCGTAGGAGAGCATCACGCGTTCCTCGCTCAGGTACTCCATGTGGTCGAAGCGTCCGCGGCGATCGTTGTTCAGCTCCATGACCGAGCCGACGTACTCCTTGGGGACGATCGTGGTGGCACGGATGTAGGGCTCCTCCACGCGCTCGAACTCCCGCGGCATGTCGGCGGGACTGTGCACCTCGATCTCCTCTTCGCTCTGCGTGTAGACGCGGTAGGCGACGTTCGGCGCCGTCACGAGCAGGTCGAGGTCGAACTCCCGCTCCAGTCGCTCGCGCACGATCTCCATGTGCAGGAGCCCGAGGAATCCGCAGCGGAAGCCGAAGCCGAGCGCCTGTGAGGTCTCGGGCTCGTAGAAGAGCGAGGCGTCGTTGAGCTTCAGCTTCTCGAGCGCGTCACGGAGCTCGGGGTAGTCGTCCGAGTCGGTCGGATACAGGCCGGCGAAGACCGTCGGCTTGACGTCCTTGTAGCCGGGCAGCGGCTTGGCGGCGCCCTGGCGCGCGCTCGTGAGGGTGTCGCCGACGCGCAGGCGGCTCACGTCCTTCAGGCCTGTGACCACATAGCCGACCTCTCCGGCCTCGAGCGTGTCGGTCGGGCTGCGCACCGGCGAGAAGAAGCCGAGCTCCTCCGCCTCGAAGCGAGTGCCGGCCGCCATCGCGCGAAGATCCTCGCGCGTGTGGAAGCGTCCGTCGACAACGCGAACGAAAGCGACGACGCCGCGGTACTGGTCATAGGAGGAGTCGAAGACGAGCGCGCGCGCCGGCGCGTCAGGATCTCCCTCGGGCGGAGGGATGCGCTCGACGACCGCATCGAGGATGTCGGCGACACCGTCCCCGGTCTTCGCCGAGATGTGCAGCACCCGGGAAGCGTCCTCGGCGACCAGATCGGCCAGCTCGGCGGCGACCGCGTCCGGGTCGGCCTGCGGGAGGTCGATCTTGTTCACGATCGGGACGATCTCGAGGTCGTTCTCCAGTGCGAGGTAGGCGTTCGCAAGCGTCTGCGCCTGGATCCCCTGAGCCGCGTCGACGAGGAGCAGGGCGCCCTCGCACGCCTGCAGCGCGCGCGAGACCTCGTAGGTGAAGTCCACGTGGCCCGGCGTGTCGATCAAGTTGAGCTGGTGGCCCTTCCAGGCGACGCGCACGGCCTGGGCCTTGATCGTGATGCCGCGTTCGCGCTCGAGCTCCATCGAGTCGAGCACCTGCTCGCGCATCTCGCGCTCGGTGAGCGTCTCGGTCACCTCGAGGATGCGGTCGGCCAGGGTCGACTTGCCGTGGTCGATGTGCGCCACGATCGAGAAGTTGCGGATGCGGTCGAGCTTCACTCGCCCGTTGTACCTGAACGGCGCCGGAGCGAGAGCACCGCACGCAGCTCCCGAATCCTCAGCAGGCGCGCGCAGAGGAGGTAGACGACGACCGCGCTCGCGAGCCCGCCGCCGACGGTGACTATCTGCGCGAGGAGGTCGCGGCCGAGCAGCTGGTCGAGGCCGTACCAGACTGCTGCGGCGACTCCCGCGGCCACGGCCGAAGCGATGATGATCCGCGAGTACGAGTGGAGAAGCGCGCGCCCGTCCATCCGCCCGATCCGCCGCCTGAAGGCGATGATCAGGGCCGCCGTTCCCGCCATGTTCACGAACGAGGTGGCGAGCGGTATCCCCCAGACGCCGTAGCGGTAGAACGCCGCGTCGAGCGCCGCGTTCACGCCGAGGTTGCCGAGCGCGATCGCTGTCGGAACCCAGGGCGACTGCAGGCTGAAGAACGCGCGCGTGAGCATCAGCATCGTCCCGTTGAACGTGAGGCCGAGCGTGAACGCCGCGAACGCGCCTGCGACCACGTGGGTCTGGTCAGGGGTGAAGGCACCGCGCTCGTAGATGAGGCGAACGATCGGGATCGCGAGAACGGCTCCGACCGCGCTCGCCGGGAGAAGCAGGAAGCCGATCTGGCCGAGCCCCATCGAGACGGTCGAGCGAAAGCCGTCGATGTCGCCGCGCGTCGCGAGCCGCGAGAGGCGCGGGAAGAGCACCGTCGCGACCGCGACCGAGAACATTCCCTGCGGCAGCATGTAGATCCGAAACGCAGCGTTGATCGCGCTCGGTGCGATGCTCGGGTCGATCAGCTGCGCGGCGAAGATCCCGTCGATGAGCGCGTTCACGTTGATGAGTCCGAGCCCGAGTGTCACCGGGATCATCAGGACGAAGACCCGCTTGACGGCCGGGTCGCGCCAGTCGAAGACGAACTGGATCCGCCCGCCGAGACCGCGCAGCCAGGGAACCGGAAGGACGAGCTGGACGAACGTCGCTGCGAGGATCGCGCCGGCGTAGACGTAGAGCTCGTTGTTCCCCTCGACACGCGGCACGCCGATGACGAGCCCGCCGATGATGACCAGGTTCCAGAAAACGGGGGTGAGCGCCGGAACGGTGAAGTGCTCGTAGCTGTTCAGGATCCCGACGATCACGCCGGACAGCCCGAGCAGGAGCACGACCGGGAAGAGGATCCTGGAGAGGCTTACGAGCAGCTCCTGCTCGTACGGGAACGGCGCCATGATCCACGGCGCCAACACGATGAAGAGGATCGTGGCGCTGCCGAGCCCGAGGAGGATCATCCAGAAGAGCGTCGAGGCGACGCGCCACGCCCGCGCACGCTCCCCCTTCTCCAGGAGCTCGCTGAAGACGGGGACGAACGCGGAGGAGAGCGCGGCGTCGGCAACAAGCGCCCGCACGGTGTTCGGGATCAGGAACGCGATCTCAAACGCGTTAATGGGGCCGCGGACGCCGAAGTAGTTTCGGGCGACGATCTCGCGGGCGAGCCCCAGCACCCGGGAGAGTCCGGTTGCCCCGGCGAAGATGGCCGTCGACCAGGCGAGACGCCTCGGCGGCGGGGGCTCGCCCGGACCCGGGCGCTCAGGTTCTTCCACGGGCCCGAGCATAGGCCAGAGGCCGGAAGCGGCAGTGCCCCTGCAAGCGATGCTGCCCCGAAGCAGGCGTGTATTGCTTGGAGGGGCACAACTCTTGGTAGGATCCTCGTGCCCGCGCCACGCGGGCGTTTCTCCGTATGCCGAACATCAATCAGCAAAAGCGCCGCGTGAAGATCGCCGCCCGCCAGCGGGACGAGAACCTGCGCTATCGCTCGGCGACGAAGACGCTCTTCAAGCGCCTCGAGTCGGCTGTGGCCGACGGCGACAAGGACCGGATCTCAACCGAGCACCGCGAGCTCGTCGTCCTCCTCGACAAGGCCGCGTCGAAGCGCGCGATCGATCCGAACAAGGCCGCGCGCAAGAAGTCCCAGGCCGCCCGGCTCATCTCCGGCCAGTCCGCCTAGCTCGGGACCGGCTCCCGCGCCGCCGTGATTTCGAGCAGCGCTCGCTCGAGCTCGAGCTCGTTCGAGAGCCGGCTCGCGCCCTTGAGGGCCGCATCCAGCTCGGCGAGCCGGACGACCGCCGCGTCGAGCTCGTCCCGCGAATAGCGCTCGGCGTGACCGAGCGCCTTCCGGCAGCGGAACTCGTGCTTCTTCAGCCGCCCGGCGATCTCCCGGGCGCCCAGGCCTTCGTCCGCCAGAGCCTGGACGGCTCGGACCAGCCCGACCTGCGCCGCGAGCCTGACGGCGATTAGGAACGGCTCGACGCCCTTCTCGAGCTCCGCCTCGCACGCGGCCAGGACTTGGCCGACGTCGCGGGACCCCCATGCGTCCGAGAGAGCCCAGGCCGGGGCCTCCGTCACGGGGACGGCCAGCTCCTCGACCTCGCGCGGGCCGATCTGTTCCCCGCCGGCCCACGTGGCGAGCTTCTCCACCTCCTGCTCGAGCAGGCCGATGTCGTCGCCCGCGATCTCCACCAGTCGCCTGGCAGCGTCGTCCGTCGCCTGCGCGCCGAGGCGTGCGAACTCGCCCCGCACCCAGACGGAGGGATCCTTCGGCTTCGGCACGTCGTAGGCGAGCACCTCCCCGCCGCCCCGCGCGACCAGCTTCCCGAGCGCGTCGTCCTTGCCCGGCTCGTCGACGACGAGCGCGACGACCGTTCCCGCGACCGGATCGGCCAGGTAGGCGGCGAGCGCCTCCGCGTCTGCCTTCTTCCATTTTTCGACACCCTGGACCACGATCAGCCGCCCCGCGCCGAAGAGGCCGAGGGAATTCAGCGCTGCGGCTACGTCCTCGCCCGAAACCGTCTCGGCGCTGAGAACCTCGACCGCTTCGTCGCCGAATCTCGTCCGCAGACGGCGGAGGGCGCGGCCGATCTTCGGGCGATCGGTTCCGGTGAGGAGGTAGACCGGGAGCAGCTCGTCCGCCATCGACGCTGAGCATAGTCATCGCTCCGTCCGGACCGAGAAGCTCACCCCGTCGGACTCGACCGTGATGCGCCCGTCCTCGTCCGTCCTGTAAAGCGCGAGCCCGGGAAACGAGGTCAGAGCGGAGAGCGTCGAAGGCGCGGGGTGTCCGTAATCGTTTCCCTCGCCGACAGAGATGAGCGCGATCTTCGGACGGACGAGTCGAAGGAGCTCGCCGAGGCCCTCATCCGACGAACCGTGATGCGCGACCTTCAGAAGCTCGACCTCAGGCGGACGCAGCGGAAGAGTCACCGGCGATTCCGAGTCTCCGGTGAGGAGCGCGTCGAACTGCCCATAGCTCGCGAGCAGCACGACCCCGTGCTCGTGCGGGTCCTCGCCGGGCTGGCCGGGTCCGTCGGGCCAGAGAACGCGGATGCTTAGCTGGCCCAGCTGGAACAGCTCGCCGACGCGCGCGGCCACGATTCGCACACCACGGCTACGAGCCTCGCGTTCGAGCGTGGCTTCGTCCGGGCTGTCCGTCGGCTCGAGCGGGTCGAGGACGAAGCCGACGGGCAACGAATCGACAACGTCGGCGGCCCCGCCTACGTGGTCTCGATGCGGGTGGGTCACTACGAGCGCGGCGAGGCGACGGACTCCAAGCGCGCGAAGCTGGGTCGCAACACCCGCCTCGGGCGGACCCTCGTCGACAAGCACGGCGCCCGCTCTCGTCTGCAGCAGCATCCCGTCTCCCTGGCCGACGTCGAGCATGACGATCCTGAGGCCCTGAGGCGGCGGCGGCGGATGGTCCGGACGCAGGCGCCAGCCGCAGAGGACGACCGCTAGCATCGCCACCAGGACCGCCGCCCGCCGGCCGCGGGGGGGCGGCAGCCTCGAGAGGAGGAACGCGAAGAGCGCGAGCGCCGCTAAAGCCGCGAGGGCCTTCCACGAGGTGAGCTGCGCGTGCGGAAGCGAGCCGAACAAACGCGCGCAGCCGGCGAGGTAAGCGGCGAGCCATCCGTTCACCCAGCCGATCGCCAACGCGGCCTCGGGAAGGACGGGAGCAAGAGCCGTCGAGATGAGCGCCAGCCCGAGAAGGGGCGCGACGACAAAGCCGGCAACCGCATTGCTCGCCACGGTGAATAGCGGCGCGGCGTGGAAGTGGAGCATGAGGATCGGCGCCGTCACACCGCCGCAGGCGATCGAGACCGCGAGCACCGTCGCAAGGCCTGGAGGCATCGGATAGCCGGTCAACCAACCCTCGATCCGGGGGACTAGGAGAAAGATCGAGCCGACTGCGCCGAACGACAGCTGGAACCCCGGCTCGAGGACCGAGTACGGGTTCCAGGCGAGGAGGACCGCGGCGCCGACCAGAAGGAAATACCAGCGGTCACGGGCTCTACCTGCCAGCCAGGCGAGCGAGGCGAGCCCGCCGGCGACGCCTGCGCGCACAACCGACGGCTGCCATCCGACCGCCATCAGGTAGCCGCAGACGGCGACGAGCGCCCCGATCTCCCCGATCCACCGCGAGACCCCGAGCAGCCACGCGAGCGCGAGCATCCCGACTACGACGTAGGCGACGTTCTGGCCGGAAACGGCGAGCAAGTGATAGAGGCCCGAGGCGCGGAACTGGTCTCGAAGGTCGGGGGTGAGCCCCTCGTCTTCGCCGAGGACGACCGCGGCGATGACTGCGCGCCGTTCCCCGCTCATACCCGGGGCCAGCGAGTCCGCGATTGCGCCGCGAACCCGGTCGGCGATGCCGCCCAGCCCTCCGCGCCGGCCGACCACCGTGAAGCTGCTCGTGGTCAGGATGACGTGGACGCCCTGGCGTCGAAGGTACCCGGCCTCGTCGAACCCGTCCTCCTCGGGACGCGGCTCTACGATCTCGACGATCGCGCTCAGGAGAGCTCCCTGCGGAGGCGCGCGACCTGCCGGGAGGTCGAGCCGCGCCCGCTCGCCCGGGGTCTCGCCACCAAAGCGCAGCACGCGGACGGGCACGCGGACCTCGAACGGGCTTCGCCGGCTCGGACCGGTGACCTCGAGAAGCGCGGGGCCGGCCCGGCCGATCTCCGACCGAAGCTCGCTGTGGTCGAGAGCGTCCAGGCGGACGCTGCCCCACCACAAGCCGGCCACGAAAAGCGCAACCGCCAGGGCTACGAGGCGGAGGCGACGCTCTCCGAGTGCGCAGGCGGCGAGCGCGACTGCCACCCCGAGAAAGAGTGACGACGATGCCCGCACAGCGAGAGAGCTTCCGAGGCCGACGCACAGCGCGGCTGCAAGAAGGTGAGGCGCCGGGATCCGCGTCGCAGCCTCACAGGTCCACGAGATCCCGAAGCTCGTCGAGCGTCGCGGGGCCGATTCCCGGGACGGCGTCGAGCTCTTCGACGGACCCGAACGCTCCATGCTCGGACCTGTAGTCGAGGATCTTCTGGGCGGTCACGGGCCCGATGCCGGGCAGCTCGTCGAGCTGATCGAGCGTGGCGGAGTTGAGGTGAACTGGCCCGCCCGCACCTCCGGCCATCGAGCCTCCTGCGAGCGCCTGCGCGGCCTCCCGGTTCGACGGCACGACGACCTGCTGGCCGTCGGCAACGGGCGCGGCCAGGTTCACGAGCGCGAGCGCGGCTCTTGGCTTCGGCCCTCCCGCCCGCTTGATGGCGTCGTCGACCCGGCTTCCCTCGGGAAGACTGTAGAGGCCGGGCTTGTAGACCTGGCCGACCACGTGCACGACAACCTTCCGTGCGGGCGGCGGCTCGGCCCTCAGGTTCAGGGGCGCTGCGGCGGGTGCGGGGCCCTCGTCCCTGAACGCCACCCGACCCGCCAGGGAGAGCACGGTGAGAAGGGCGAGCACGTAGGCGAGTGCCCGCCGGCGGGAGATGTCGGGAAGCTGCACGGCGGGCTAGGGGGAGAGCCCGGTGGTCGGAACGATGCACGAGACGACGAGCCGTGGGCGGAGGGTGGCTGTCCCGAACGAGGCCGAGGGGAAGTACCGGCCGCTCACACCGAAGACCTCCTCTTCTTCCGCGAGCTTCAGGAGGACGCCACCGTTGGGCGCAACTCCGGTCGCCCAGTCAGAGGCGAGTCCGGTCAAGTCCAAGAGCTCCAGTGCGCGGCAGCCGTCGAAACGGTGGTCGAAGCCGTCGCAACGGGGTCGAAGTCGACCTCTCGCTCCTTTGTCCAGCTCGGGCTGAGAACCGCGTACGCATCAACGGTGTATTCGACCTTCGCGCAGGGGCCGGCCTTGCGCCGGAGCGCGACGCAAGCGCCGTCGAAGTAGAGCCCGAGCCGGGCGCTCGTCACGCGCGCGCCGCCCGGCAGCACGTCGAGTGAAAACCGAACCGCGCCACGCCACACCTTGTCGGCGACGCCGCCGACCGGCAGCCGGGCGGTGTCGTCCCGATAGCAGCGCTCGTCCCAGTCGTAGCCCCAGTCGCACCAGAAAGGGAAGCCGACGTCCTCGAGCGGCGCGCTCGCGAAGGAGCCGGAGGCGGACAGAGGCACGCAGCCAGCAGGGACAGACAGGCGAGACGGCGCATGTCCCGATCGTGCGCCTCGAAAGCGCGCGGGTGTCACGCGCACTGAGCCGAGTTCGTGCCGGCGTGCGCGCTAGTCGATACAGGGGCCGGAGGAAACCGGCTGCGTCGCCTTCGGGAGGGCGTCGCGAACTACAGACACCGGCACCGCGAACCCGTTCCCGCCGTTCTTCGCGCCGCCGAAGATCATCGCCACGACCCCGCCCTGGGAGTCGACGACCGGCCCGCCGCTCTCCCCCGGCTCCACCTGGCCCCTCAGCGGAACCACGCTGCGCGGCCCGACGTTTCTCCCGTAGGCGTTCGGTGCGATCACCGTCCTCGACGCGCCCGCAGTCGCCGCGACGCCCACCAGGCCGCCGTCGCGCGGGTAGCCGAGGAGCACGACGGGCCGGGGATAGTCGTCGCTCCCCGTGATGGCGAGCGGAGGCGTCCGGAGCCCGTCGACGCGCAGGATCGCCACGTCGTTCTGTGTATCCACGTAGACGACGCGCGCCGAGACAGACTGCCCGTTCGGCGCGATGAGGTTCGTGTCGTGCTCGCCGGCGATCACGTGCGCGTTCGTCGCGACGAGGTCGCGGCGCACGACCCAGCCCGAGCCTTGGATCCCGAGCCCACAGGCGGTGCCGTAGATCTTCACGACGCTGGTCGAGGCCGCCTTCGCGCCGGGCGTCTGGAGCACGCTCGGGTCGGGAGGCGGCAGGCGCCCTCCGGAAAGCGTCAGCTCAGGGAAGGGGTCGAAGCGGGCGAGCGCCTGGAGCACGCGGTCCGGCGGCACCGCACGCATCAGACGCGGGAGGATCGTCGACTCGCGCACGTCTTGGCGGAAGCCGAGGCTCGGCTGCTGCACCGCGACGACCGCGATCAGCCAGGCGAGAGCCAGCCCCAGAGCCGCGCCGACGATCGCGCCGCCCAGGGAGTCGGCCACGCGCATGCCCGGCCGGAGGGCGAGGAAGCGGCGAGGCGTCTCGGCCAAGGTCGCACTCGCGGCCCCCAGTAGGGCGGCCCCGACGATCGCCCCGACGAGACTCGCGATCGAGACCCATGAGGATCCCTCCGAGAGAAGCTTCGGCGCGATCCACGACCCCGCGAGCGCGCCGATGGCGAGCCCGACGAGGGCGAGCGCCTGCACGACGAGCCCGCGATACGCGCCCTGGAGAGCGAAGAGCGCGACCCAGAGCACGACGAGGACGTCCACGAGCAACACGTCCTCACCATAGGCGAGGAGCTAGACGACCAGGTTCACAAGCCGTCCGGGGACGACGATGGCGTTCTTCACCTCTTTGCCGTCGAGGTGAGCGGCGACCCGCGGAAGCTCCTTGGCACGCGCGACGAGCTCGTCGTCGTCAAGCCCGGCAGGCACCTCGACCCGGCCGCGCACGCGGCCGTTCACCTGGACGACGAGCTCGAAGGTCTCGCGCTCGAGGAGAGCGGGATCGGCCTCGGGCCACTCCGCGCTCCAGAGCCGCTCGTAGCCGAGTCGCTGCCAAAGCTCCTCGGCGATGTGCGGAACGTACGGCTGGATGAGGCTGACCGCGGTCTCCGTCGCGAAGTGCACCGCGGCCGCCTGATCCGGGTCGTCCTTGGCCACGTAGGTGTCGTTCACGAGCTCGATGACAGCGGCGATCGGAGTGTTGAACTGGAAGCGGCGCTCGATGTCGTCGGAGACCTTGGCAATGGTCTCGTGGGTCTTGCGGACGAGCGGCCCCTCGGGCTCGCCGTCCGGCGGGCCCGACTCTACGACCTCGAGGCCGAGCCGCCAGAGGCGGCCGAGGAAGCGGAACATCCCCTCGATGCCCGCGTCCTGCCACTCCTTGTCGTCCTCGGCCGGGCCCATGTAGAGGACGTAGAGGCGGACCGCCTCGGCTCCGTAGCGCTCGACCATCTCGTCAGGGGCGACGACGTTCCCCTTCGACTTCGACATCTTCGCGCCGCGGTAATGGAGCATCCCCTGGTTGAAGAGTCGCGCGAACGGCTCCTGGAAGCCGACGATCCCGAGGTCGTACATGACCTTCGTGAAGAAGCGCGCGTAGAGGAGGTGCAGGATCGCGTGCTCGATCCCGCCGATGTACTGGTTGACGGGCAGCCAGTAGTCGACCATGCCGCGGTCGAACGGCGCCCCGTCGTTTTTGGGGTCGCAGTAGCGGAGGAAGTACCACGAGGAGTCGACGAAGGTGTCCATGGTGTCCGTCTCGCGCCGGGCCGGGCCACCGCACTTCGGGCAGGTCGTCGCCACCCAGTCCTCGGCGGCGGCAAGCGGCGAGCGCCCCTTCGGCACGTACTCCTCGACCTCGGGGAGGAGCACAGGCAGGTCGTCCTCGGGCACGGGCACGAGACCGCACTCGTCGCAGTAGAGAATCGGGATCGGGCAGCCCCAGTAGCGCTGGCGGGAGAGCAGCCAGTCGCGCAGGCGGAAGCTGACCGCCGGCCTGCCCCGCTCGCGCGACTCGAGCCATGTGACGATCGCCTTCTTCGCCTCGGGGCTCGTCATCGCGGAGAACTGCGCCGAGTCGACGAGCACCTCGTCGTCGGAGTGCGGGACGAACGCCTCGTCCTCCGGCACCTCGCCGTCAGCCGGGGCGATGACTGTCTTGATGGGCAGCTCGAAGCGCTTTGCGAACGCGTAGTCGCGCTCGTCGTGGGCGGGCACGGCCATGATCGCTCCGGTGCCGTATTCCATGAGCACGTAGTCGGAGACCCAAATCGGAAGCCGGTTGTCGTTGACCGGGTTCGTGACGAACCGCCCGGTGGAGACCCCGGTCTTCTCCTTCTCGGGGTCGACGCGCTCGGCAACCGGGCGGCCTGCCGCATGGCGCACGTAATCCATGACCTCCTGTTCGTGCGGAGTCCCCTTCACCAGGCGCTCGACGAGCGCATGCTCGGGCGCGAGGACGAAGAACGTGGCGCCGAAGAGCGTGTCGGGGCGCGTCGTGAAGACGGGGATGTCGATGTCGAGCTCCTCGATCCGGAAGACGACCTCCGCCCCCTCCGAACGCCCGATCCAGTTGCGCTGCATCGTGAGCACGCGCTCGGGCCAGGACTCGAGCATCGCCATGTCGTCGAGGAGCCGGTCGGCGTAGGCGGTGATCCGGAAGAACCACTGCTCCAGCGTGCGCGCCTCGACCTCCCAGCCGCAGCGCTCGCAGTGTCCGTCGATCACCTGCTCGTTCGCTAGCACGGTCTGGTCGTTCGGGCACCAGTTGACGATCGCGCCCTTGCGGTACGCGAGGCCCGCCTCGAAGAACTTGAGGAAGAGCCACTGCGTCCAGTGGTAGTAGTCGGGCTCGGCGGTGGAGAGCTCACGGCTCCAGTCGATCGACCACCCGAGGCGCTTCATCTGCTCGCGGATCGCGGCGATGTTCCGGTTCGTCACGTCGCGCGGGTGCTTGCCCTCGCGGATGGCAGCGTTCTCGGCGGGAAGCCCGAACGCGTCGTAGCCGATCGGCCTGAGCACGGTGAAGCCGCGCCGACGGCGGATGTGCGCGACGACGTCTCCAAGCGTGTAGTTGAGGACGTGGCCCATGTGCAGCTCGCCCGACGGGTACGGGAGCATCTCGAGCACGTACGTGTGCTCCCGGGGCGCGTCGTCTGGAGACGGGTTCGGGACGACGAAAGCGCCTTCGCGCTCCCATTCGGCCTGCCACTTGGCCTCGATCGCCTGCGGGTCGTACCGATCCATCAGCGTTCCACGAGACTAGCGCTAGACTCGCGTGGGTGTCCGCGCCCGGCAGACTCGTCTCGATGCTGTGGGGAAGCGACCCCGAGCGGATGTGGACCTGGGCCCGCCGTCTCGTCGCTCCGACGACTATGTGGCTCGCACCCTCCTACGGCTACGGGCTCGAACGGGTGCCGGCTACGGGTGGCGGCGTCGCGGCGATCAACCACTTGTCGGCGATCGACCCGACCCTCGTGGGGGGCCTCTCTCCGCGGACGCTCTACTTCATGGCCAAGGCCGAGCTCCTGGAGATGCCCGTCGTCGGCGACGTCCTCATGTGGACGGGCGCATTTCCCGTCCGGCGGGGGGAAGGCGACCGCGACTCGTTGCGCCTCGCCCGTGAGATCGCACGCGAGGGGCACATGGTCGGCGTCTTCGTCGAGGGAACGCGGCAGAAATTCGGCTATCCGGGCGACGTGCTCCCGGGAGCGATGATGATCGCGCTCCAGGAGGAGGTCCCCATCGTGCCCTGCGGCGTCTATTCCTTCGGATGGTCGCGCAGGAACCGGATCCCGTGCGCGGTCGTCTGGGGAGAGCCGATCGATCTCGGCCCGATCCTGAAGTCGGGGCGCGGATACAAGCGCGCGGCCGAGCTCGTCGGCGACGAGATCCGCCACCTCTGGCGGCAGGCGGGCGAGGCAATCGCTGCCGGCTTCCCCGAGACGCTGCCCGACGGTGCGCGGCGATCAGGACGTGTCTACCCGCCGTTCCGCGAGGTCACGGCGACGCCGAGCTCCTCCACGAGCGTGAAGAAGGCGGCCGCGTAGGGCGAGCCAGCCGTGCGCGCGCGCACGTCGTCCCACTCGATCTGCTCGCGGAGGCTGCGCGCGATCAGCAGCACCGTTTTGTAGTCCAACGAGTTCTCGTCCAGCGCGAGGAGCTTCGTCACGAGCACGTCGTCGAGCGTCATGACGAGCATGGGCTGCGCCTCGACCTCGAGCATCTCGGCGCGGGCGAGCACCTCGTCCGTGATCGCGACGCCGACCGGCGAGAAAATGATGTCCACCATGACGTCCTCGTCGAAGGCCTTGTAGAGCCAGCCCTCGGACGGCTTCTCCGGATGGAGGCCGATCGCCGCGAGGGTCGCAAGCGCCTGCTCGGCGTCCTCAGGCTTCACCATCAGATCCAGGTCGTGGTCGGACTCGGGGCCCCCGCGCACCCAGCACGCGAGGCCGCCGCCGAGCATGAACGGGATGCCGGCCTCGCGCAGCGCCCCGGCGGAGCGCTTCAGCGTGGCGAGCATGGCGGGGAAGCTTTCGTTGGACATTGGCACGATGCGGGTACCCTCCTGGCCCGGATGACGAAACGGGAGGCCATCCGGGTCGCCGCAGCGGGCGACATCCACTGCAGCGAAGAGAACCGGGCTGTGGTGGCTGCGGCCTTCGCCGGAATCGCCGCCCACGTCGACGCAATCCTCGTCGCCGGCGACCTGACCACCTTCGGAGAGCCCGAGCAGGCCGAGGTGCTCGCAGACGCCTGCCGCGAGCTGGAGATACCGGTCGTCACCGTTCTCGGCAACCACGACTGGCACGCAAACCGGGCCGACGAGATCGTCGAGGTCCTGTCCGCGGCCGGAATCGTCGTGCTCGACCGGAGCTGGACGGTGCTGAATTGCGGCGGCACCAAGGTCGGCGTGGTCGGTACCAAGGGGTTCGTGGGCGGCTTTCCCGACTCGACGCTGACCGACTTCGGCGAGCCGATCATGCGCGCGGTCTACGCGGAGACGACCGACGAGGTCGAGGCGCTCGACCGCGGGCTCCGGGCCGTCGCCGACTGCCCGGTCCGCATCGTGCTCCTCCACTACGCGCCGACCTCCTCGACGATCGAGGGCGAGCCGCCGGGGATCTGGGCGTTTCTCGGCAGCGACCGCCTCGGCCGCCCTGTCGCCGACCACCTGCCGGACCTCGTCCTCCACGGCCACGGTCACGCCGGCACGTACGAGGGTTTCGTCGGTGCAGTCCCGGTCTACAACGTCTCGCTCCCGGTCATGGGCCGGGACTTCGCCGTCTTCGAACTGAGCGATGAATCGCTACGCGATGTTTCCAGCCAGCCGATCGCCGGGGAAACTCAGCGCCGAAAGGAGGTTCATTGAGCGTTCTTTGGATAATCCTCATAGTCATCCTGGTTCTCGCGCTTCTGGGCTTCTTCTCGCGCGGTTACTGGTAGGACCTCGACGCACGTAGAACGGGCCGCCTGGCCCTTGCCGGGCGGCCGTCGTTCGGGCACGGTGTGTAGGTGCACTTGCCCGAGATCCTTCGGCGTGCCGATGCGTGCCAATCCCTCCCTCGGCTCGGGGGCATGGCGCGCCCTGACGGCGTGGTAATCGTCAGCGAGCGGTTCTGGACTTTCGCACGGAGGGACGGGCAGCTGATCGAGGGCCGGATGCCGTCCGCACCGGCTTCGCTCGCCCGCGTCCCGCTCGCACGCGGCCTCGCGCGCCTGGCCATGTCGGTAGCGCCGCTCTTCCGACGGAGCGGAGTGGCGAAGAAGGGCGAGCGCAGGATCCTCCTGCTCGCGATCTTCGCTCCCTTCGCGTTCGTGTTCCTTCCTTCGACGTACGGCATGATCGGCTGGGCGGCGGTCACCGTCGGCCTCATTCTCTGGATCTTCCGCGGGAGAACGCTGAACCTCCATGGCGCCGAGCACCGGGCGATCGCAGCGGTGGAGGAGCGCTCCCTCGAATCGACCTGGGAGGGCACGTCGATGCCGTCGCGCTTCTCGCCTCGCTGCGGGACGAATTTCGCCGCCCTCGTGCTCCCCGTCACCATTCTGGCCGAGCGGATCTGGCCGTTCCAGGCGGCGCTCTGGACGCCTGCAGTCGTGACCGTGCTCTCGCTGGCCCTGACGATGGAGCTTTGGCGCGCGGTGCAGGAGTCCAGCCACCGGAGCGCCCGCCTGCTCCTCCTTCCCGGTCTCGCACTCCAGCGGGCGACGACGCGGGAGCCGAACGTGGACGAGACGCGCGTCGCCCTGCAGGCGGTCGCTTCTGTCCTGCGCCGCGAGCTCGACTGAGGGTTTCCTGAGCCTCTCTCTCGGCCGATACAGGCCGGGTGCGGCCCTATGCCCCTCTCCTGATCGTCCTGGCGATCCCGCTTCTGCTCATCGTGGCCGTCCAGCAGGAGCAGCGCTCGAACGAGCACCGGCTCGCGGACATCGCGAGCGACATCGCGGGCCGCCACGTCGAGGTCCATTGCCCTGGTCTCCTCTCGCATCTCGCCGAAGTCTCCGCCCACGCGGGAACCGTGTTCTTCGACGAGCGCGGGCGGCCGGCGGACTTCACCGACCTCGACGAGGAGACGTGCTCCGAGCTCGACCGCTTCGCCGAGGGCAAGACCGGCCAGGGCGAGCAGGCCAAGGTGGCCCGGGCGCTCCACGTGCTCGCGCACGAATCGTCGCATCTCGCAGGGGTGAGGGACGAGGCGGCCGCCGATTGCTACGGCCTGCAGCGCACGGCGTTCGTCGCGGAGAGCCTCGGCGCGGATCCTGCGGAGGGCCAGCGCCTCGCACGGCTCGCGCTCGCCGAGCGCGCGACCACGGCCCCGGCCGACTACCGCTCGTACGAATGTCACGACGGAGGGGCGCTCGACCTCGACCGCGCGTCGGCCGTCTGGCCCTGAGCGCTCGCGTTTACACGGGGCCGTACGGGCACTGCTTCCGAAGGAAGATCGGCCGTTAGGAGAGCTCGACGCGGTCGATCGTGACCGGCTCGCGCGGCCGGTCGCTCCCGTCGCGGTCGACCCCCGAGATCTCGTCCACGACGTCCATCCCGGAGCTCACCCGGCCGAAAACGGTGTGCTTCCCGTCCAGCCACGGTGCCGCCTCGGTCGTGACAATGAAGAACTGGCTCCCGTTCGTGTCCGGGCCGCTGTTGGCCATCGCGAGCGCGCTCCGCTCGACGCGGTGCTCATTAGGCTCGTCCTCGAACTGGTAACCCGGGCCGCCCGTCCCGTCTCCACGAGGGCAGCCGCCCTGGATCATGAAGTCGGGGATGACGCGATGGAACGTGATCCCGTCGTAGAAGCCGTCCTTCGAGAGCTTCACGAAGTTGTCGACGGTCTTGGGCGCGTCCTCCTCGAAGAGCTCGACCTCGATCGCGCCGTGATTGGTGTGCAGGGTTGCTTGGCTCATCGGGCCACCGTAGCGGAACGCCTCGCCATGGTGCAGGTAAGCCGGGAAGTGGAGCCAACGGGACTCGAACCCGTGACCTTCTGGCTGCCAGCCAGACGCTCTCCCAACTGAGCTATGGCCCCGCGGAGCACAGTTTAGCGGAGGGGCGTTTGTCTCCCGAGAGAGCCGGGGACCGACAACGTGTGACCGAGAAGACCGACTACAGCCCAGTCGTCGAGGAGACCGGCGACGCCGAGAAGCGCCGCGAGCGCCGCAAGTGGGAGACGTTCCTCTGGGGAGCGCACGCGTTCTGGGTCTACGCGCTCGTCCTCGCCGGAATCGTGTTGCTCGTGCTCTGGCTGGCTTAGTTGGCCGCCGCCAGCTCCACCGACGGCACGTCGCCCCAGAGGTCCTCGAGCCGGTAGAAGTCGCGCGCCTCGGGCGTGAAGACGTGCAGGACGACGTCGAGGTAGTCGGCGAGGATCCACTTCGCTTCACCGCCCCCATGCACGTTCCGGGGCGACAGCTTGGCCTCTTTCTTCAGGCGCTCGTGCACCTCGTCGTAGATCGCCTTGGCCTGGCGGGGGTTTCCGCCGGTGGCCAGCACGAAGTAGTCGGTGTAGCTGCACACCGGGCGCATGTCGAGGATGACAACATCCCTCGCCAGCTTCTCCTGGGCGAGCTGAGCGATTCGGCGAGCTTGTTCGAGCGACGTCAGCGAGTCAGAAACTCCTCGATTACGACCCACTCAGGGTATCACCGGTAAAGGCCGAGCCGATCGATCTCGGCGGCCACCGCGAGCGGCACGAGCCCGTCCACCGGCTCGCCGCGGGCGGCAAGCGCGCGGATCTCCGTCCCTGAGATCGGAAGCTCGGGCATGTCGAAGAATTGGACGCGATCAGGCCGCTCGAGCCCCTGGAGAACGGGGTCGAGCGCCTCGGGGGGGAACCCCGGCCGGGTCGCAACGCCGAGCCGCACCTCCTCGAGCACGCCGTTCGGATCCTTCCACGAGAGGAAGTTCGCGAACTCGTCGGCACCGACGAGGAAGATGGCCTCGCCGAACCGCCCGCCGAGGACAGCGTCGGCGGTATAGCGGTGCTCCTCGGCCACGACTTCCGTGCGCGGCAGGCCTGCGAACGCGAGCTCCGAGAGCCCGAAGCGGGTCGGGAAGTCGAGCACCACGTCCCGGTGCCCGGGGTCGACGACGACGAGAGCAAGGAGACGCTCCAGGGCGAAGTGCTCGAGCGCGGTCTCGGCAAGCGTGACATGGCCGTTGTGCGGCGGGTCGAACGCGCCGCCGAAGAGACCTGTCATTCGAACTCCACCGGGTCGCCCGGCTTCACCCCGGCGGCGCGGAGCTCGTCCTCGGTTGCCTGGCCGCGCACCCGGTAGCCGGCGTCGGTTCGGAACAGGCGGAACGAACGCCTGCGCTCGGGCCGCGGCCGGTAGACGAGGAAGTCCGCGACCTCCTGGGCGGCGGCGGACTCGGGCGGCGCATCGGGCACGAGCTCGAAGAGCGCGCGCACGAGCTCGTCGATCCCGGCTCCCGTCGCTGCCGACAGAGGAAGCACGGCCAGGACGCGCGGGTCGTCCGTCTCGAAGCTCGGCGGCCCGTCGAGGAGGTCGATCTTGTTCAGGACGACGATCTGGGAGCGTTCGTCGAGACCGGCGCCGTAGCCGTGCAGCTCCCGGTCGATCGTCGCGAAGCGCTCCGCAGCCTCCTCCGTCGCGTCGATGACGTGGAGGAAGAGCCGAGCGCGCTCCAGATGCGCAAGGAACTCGTCTCCGAGCCCGACTCCCTCGTGCGCGCCTTCGAGGAGCCCCGGCACGTCTGCGACCGTGAGCTGGCGGCCGTCCGGCGCGTCGACCGTGCCGAGCACCGGCGCGATCGTCGTGAACGGGTAGTCCGCGACCTTCGGCTTCGCATTCGAGATGCGGCGAAGGAGCGACGATTTGCCGGCGTTCGGGAAGCCGAGCAGGGCCGCGTCCGCGAGGAGCTTCAGGCGCAGCTCGATGGCCGACTGCTCGCCGAGCCAGCCGACTTCGGCGATGCGCGGAGCCTGCTGTGTCGGCCGGGCGAAGCGGCGGTTGCCGGCGCCTCCCGGCCCGCCCCTTGCCACGACCGCGCGCGCGCCGGGATGAGCGAGGTCCACGAGGAGACCTCCCTCGTCGTCCAGCACCTGCGTCCCCACGGGCACTGCAAGCTCGACGCTCTCCCCGTCCGCTCCGCGCTTGTTCTTGCCCTGCCCGTGAATGCCGCGGCCGCCTTCGAACCGGCGCTTGCGCTGGAAGAAGGAGAGGTCGCGGCGGTCGGGGTCGGCGACGAGGACGACGTCGCCGCCGTCGCCGCCGTCACCGCCGTCGGGGCCTCCCCTCGGCACGTACTTCTCGCGCCGGAAGCTGAGCGAGCCGTCGCCGCCGCGGCCGCCACGCACCTCGATGCGGGCGCGATCGTGGAACATCAGTGCCTCTGACGGTGTCTAGACGACGGTGACGACGCGGCCGGAGCCGTTCGTCTGGAACGCGACCTTGCCGTCGCGCGTCGCGAAGATCGTGTGGTCGCGGCCGAGACCGGTACCCGGTCCGGAGCGAAAGCGCGTGCCGCGCTGGCGGACGACGATCATCCCCGCCCTGATTTCCTGGCCGTCGAAGATCTTGACGCCGAGTCGCTTGGATTCGGAGTCGCGGCCGTTCTTCGAAGAGCCGAGTCCTTTTTTGTGGGCCATGCCTAGCTCTCTTCCTTCTTCGTGGCCGTGCCGGCGGTCTTCTTCGCCGTCGTCGAGCGCGTTGCCTTCTTCCCGATCGACTGAATCTCGATCCGGGACAAGCGGCTTCGGTGGCCGTTGCGCCGACGATAGCCGGTGCGGCGGCGGTGCTTGCCAACGATCACCTTCTTGCCGAGCACGTGTTCCGAGACCTTCGCGGTCACCTGTGCGCCCTTGAGCGCGTCGCCGAGCTTCGGCTCGCCGTCGCCCCCGAGCATGACCAGGTCGGGATGAAACGTCTTCCCCTCGTCGTGCGGGAGCCGGTCGACGAGCAGCCACTGGCCCTCGCGGACGCGGTACTGCTTTCCGCCGAGAGCGATGATCGCGTAGCTGTCGGTTTTCGTCGCCATAGCGCTAAGCGAGCGGGCTCTCCTGGCCCGCTTCGGGTGGAGATTCTACCGGCTTGCGCTTTCGTCCGCGCCCTCCGCGCGTGCCGCGCCGCGTCTTCTTCTTGGGCTTCGGCTCCTCGCCGTTC
>Ga0307317_10000034_pt1 | contig 33513 bp, 39 predicted proteins | sample ER_DNA_357_FD_194498 | JGI IMG/M metagenome (GOLD analysis project Ga0307317, IMG submission 194498) | Bulk soil microbial communities from the East River watershed near Crested Butte, Colorado, United States - ER_DNA_357 | ecosystem: Environmental > Terrestrial > Soil > Floodplain | place...
GCCGCAGCCCGATTTCATGTTCACGCGGGAGAACTTACGGGTCCCGACCCGCCCCCCTGCCACGGCTTCCAGCCTAGTCAGGATCTGCGCACGTGTGTGTGACGCAGGTGTGACGGAAGTGCAACACCCAACCGGCCGCGCGGGTCGCTCGGGCGCGTCTCGGCAGCCGCACGCGGCTACGCTCCCGCCCGTGGTCAAGGCGCCGGTCGAGCTGCACGTCATCTCCGACTCCACGGGGGAGACCGCGGTGCGCCTGGTACACGCCCTCGAGGCGCAGTTCCCCGACCAGGAGTTCGAGGAGATCCGCCACCCGCGGGTCGAGACCGCCGACGACCTGAACCTCGCGCTGAGCCGCGCCAAGGGCCGGCCGGCGGTGATCGTCTACACGCTCGTCCACCCGGAGCTCCGCGAGTCGGCGCGAGCGCTCTGCCGCCGCTACAAGCTCCACTACTGCGACCTGCTCGGTCACCCGATCGAGGCCGTCGCGCGGGTCGCCGGCGTCGCGGCGAAGATGACCCCGGGCGCGCGGCCGCCGCTCGACTCGACGTACTTCAAGCGCATGGCCGCGATCGAGTTCGCGGTCAAGTTCGACGACGGCGTCGGGGCGGGGCTGCACGACGCCGACATCGTGCTCGTCGGCGTCTCCCGCACCTCGAAGACGCCGCTTTCGATGTACCTCGGCTACCTCGGCTACAAGACCGCCAACGTGCCGGTCGTGAAGGGAATCACGCCTCCGTCGGCGCTCTTCGAGATCGATCCGATCAAGATCGTGGGCCTGACGATCGACGCGGAGCGCCTGAGCGAGATCCGCAAGCAACGGTCTCGTCGTCTCGGGGGCGGCGAGCGCGCCTACGCGGAGCTGCTCGAGATCTACGCCGAGCTGGAGGAGGCCGAGACGCTCCATCGGCGCCTCGGGTGCCCGGTGATCGAGATCTCGGACCTCTCCATCGAGGAAACGGCTGCGCGCGTGATCAGGCTTGTCGAGCAGCGCCGTGCCGAGGCGGGCACAGCCGCGCAAGCGCCGGTCTCGTGAAGCCGAAGCCACGCGTCCCGGCCTGGCGCTGGGCAGCCTGGTGGTCGATCCTGGCCGGCGCCGTCGTCGTCTTCTACGTGTTGCTGACGCCGATCTGGATGGGCCTGCGCGCCGTGGCCTGGCTGGCCGACTTCCGCGCGCGCCGCCGGCCGGGCTACCGGCCGCCGGTCACGTAGAGCGCCGAAGCGATCCAGGGCGCGAGCTCGACCAGGAAGCGCGGGTCGATCGCGTGCGGCAGCGGGTACTCGCGATAGAGCACTTCCGCGCCCGCGGCCTCGAGCGCCTGCTTCGCGCGGCGACTCCACTCGACCGAGATCACCGGGTCGAGAGAGCCATGCCCGATCGCCACCGGCGACAGGGCCGGCTCGAGGTCGAGCTCGAAGCCCGGGACCGTCGGCATGAAGCCGCTCAGCGCGACGAGCGCCGCAGGTCGCGGGCGCCCGCGACCAAGCCCGAGCGCGTAGGTCATCACCGCGCCCTGCGAGAAGCCGCCGAGGACCGTGCGCTCGAGACCGATTCCCGTCTCCTCCGCCAGGGACGCGAGCCAGTCAGAGGCCGCTTCGTAGGTCGGCAGGAAGGTGCCGGGATCCGGGTAGCCGATCTCCTGCACCGCGTACCAGTGCGCGCCGCCGGGCGGCAGCGAGAGCGGGCCGCGCGGAGTCACGCCGAGCAGGCGGCGCTCCGGGTCGAGCAGGTCGAGCAGCGGGAAGAGGTCGTGCTCGTCGGCGCCACGGCCGTGGAAGAGGACGAGCAGGCCTTCCGGCTCGCTTGCGGCCGGCCGCTCGCGGTAGGCGAGGGTCACCTGCCCGCGCGGAGGGCGCGCAGGTCCGGCAGCGGCGTCAGCACCGGCTCGAGCCGATCGCGGAGGTGCTCGTAATCCGGCGGCAGAGCGAGTCGCTCGCCGAGGGTCTCCAGCGGCTCGTCGGCGGTGAACCCTGGTCCGACGGTGGCGATCTCGAACAGGACGCCGCTCGGCTCGCGGAAATAGATCGACTTGAAGTAGTAGCGGTCGATCACCGGAGTGGGCGAGGCGCCGGACTCGGCGACGCGATTCTGCCAGGCCTCGTGCTCGTCCATTGGTGAGGCCCAGGCGACGTGGTGGACGGTGCCTGCGCCCGGGACGCCGCGCTCGTCCGACTGGTCGTAGACGTACGAGCCGCCCCGCTGCTCGCCGCGCACCTCCCACGACGCGTCTCCCTCCGGCGCGAACTCGAGGGTCTGCTCGAGGAAGCCGCGGCTCTGCTCCGGGTCGCTCGCATACGCGCGAACGCTGTGGAAGCCCTGGAGCGCGAATTCCTTGGGCACCTCCGGGTGGTCGGCGATCAGGGGCTCGTCCTCGGTCTCGGCCGCGATCAGCGAATGGCGCAGCCCCTCGGGATCGCGGAACGAGAGACTTCCGTCCGCGCTGCGCTCGCCGGCGATGCCCTCATCCGCGAGCCGGTGCTCCCAGAAGTCGAGCGCCTCCGGCGACGCGACACGCCAGCCGACGGTGTGCACCATCCCTGCACCGGCCTTCCCGCGGCGCGCGCCCGGGTACTCGAAGAACGTGATGTCGTTCCCCGGCGTGCCCTCCTCGTCTCCGTAGAAGAGGTGGTAGACGGTCGGATCGTCCTGGTTGACGCTCTTCTTGACGAGCCGCAGGCCCAGCACCCGCACGTAGAAGTCGACGTTCGCCGGCGCGTCGCCGGTGATCGCGGTGACGTGGTGGACGCCCTCGAGCTTCACGGCACAAGGGTAGCGAGCGCGTGTCTCCGGGCGTCGCTGTGGGAAGATCTGCCGGGCAATGCGAGGAAACGGGCGCTACGTGTACGGCTTCGACGAGCCCTCCGAGGGCGGCCGCGAGCTGCTCGGGGGCAAGGGGATCGGCCTGGCCGAGATGACCCAGCTCGGCGTGCCCGTGCCGGCCGGGTTCACGATCACGACCGACGCCTGCCGCGCCTACACCGCCAACGGGAAGCAGCTTCCGGACGGCCTTCCCGAGGAGATCGAGCAGCACCTCGACGCGCTCCAGCAGAGCACCGGCAAGCGCTTCGGCGACACGCGCGACCCGCTGCTCGTGTCCGTGCGCTCGGGCGCGGCGGTCTCGATGCCGGGGATGATGGACACGATCCTCAACCTCGGCCTGAACGACGAGGCTGTCGAGGGCCTGGCCCGCAGCACGGACAACCCGCGCTTCGCGCAGGACTCGTACCGCCGCCTGATCCAGATGTACGGCGAGGTGGTCGAGGGAATCGACGCGCAGCGCTTCGAGCATGCGCTCGCCGAGCTGAAGAAGGCGCGCAAGGTCCAGCAGGACGTCGAGCTGGACGCGAGCGACCTGCAGGAGCTCGTCGGCGCGTACAAGCGGATCTACGAGGACGAGACCGGCGCCCCCTTCCCGCAGGACGCGCGTGAGCAGCTCGGTCGGGCCGTGCGCGCGGTCTTCGAGTCGTGGGATACGCCGCGCGCGCAGGTCTACCGCCGCGCGCACCGGATCCCGGACGACCTCGGCACGGCCGTGAACGTCGTCCAGATGGTCTTCGGCAACAAAGGCCCGGGCTCGGGCACCGGCGTCGCCTTCACACGCGACCCGTCCACCGGCGAGGCCGGGCTCTACGGCGAGTTCCTCGCCGACGCGCAGGGCGAGGACGTGGTCGCTGGGATCCGCACGCCCGAGCCGCTCGCCGCGATGGAGGGCCGCTTGCCCGAGGCGTTCCAGCAGCTGCTCGACACGATGCGACGGCTCGAGGAGCACTACAAGGACGTGCAGGACATCGAGTTCACGGTCGAGGACGGCCGGCTCTACCTGTTGCAGACGCGTTCGGCGAAGCGCACCGCGGCCGCAGCCCTGAAGGCGGCGGTCTCGATGGTGGACGAGGGCCTGATCTCGCGCGAGGAGGCCGTCGCGCGGATCGACCCCGCCCAGCTCGACCAGCTGCTGCACCCGATGATCGACCCGAGCGCAGAGCTCGAGGTCGCGGCGCGCGGCCTGAACGCCTCGCCCGGAGCCGCTTGCGGGGCGGTCGTCCTCGATGCCGACCTGGCCGAGGAGCGCGGCAAGGCGGGGGAGAGCGTGATCCTCGTTCGCTGGGAGACGACCCCGGACGACATCCACGGCCTGATCGAGGCGAGCGGCATCCTCACCGCGCACGGCGGGATGACCTCTCACGCGGCCGTCGTCGCGCGCGGGATGGGCAAGCCGTGCGTCGCCGGCTGCGAGGACCTGACGATCGACCTCGAGGCGCGCACGCTGACGATCGGCGGCCACCGGCTCGCCGAGGGCGACACGATCACGATCGACGGCGGCACCGGCCGAGTCGTGATCGGCGAGGTCGAGCTCGTCCCGCCGCAGATCAACGAGGACTTCGAGACGATCCTGGTCTGGGCCGACGGGCTGCGCCGCCTGAAGGTGCGCGCCAACGCCGACACCCCGGACGACGCCGCAAAGGCGCGGGAGTTCGGCGCCCAGGGGATCGGCCTCTGCCGCACCGAGCACATGTTCATGGCCGAGGACCGGCTCCCGGTCGTGCGCGAGATGATCATGGCCTCGGGCGAGGACGAGCGGCGCACGGCCCTCGACAAGCTGTTGCCGCATCAGCAGTCCGACTTCGAAGGGATCTTCGAGGCGATGGCGGGCCTGCCCGTGACGATCCGCCTGCTCGACCCGCCGCTGCACGAGTTCCTGCCTCCGCTCGAGGAGGCGACGGACGAGCGCATGCGCGAGCGGATCAAGGCGCTCCGGGAGTCCAACCCGATGCTCGGCACGCGCGGCTGCCGCCTCGGCCTGCTCTGGCCGGAGATCTACGAGATGCAGGTGCGCGCGATCATCCGGGCCGCAGCCGCCGTCGAGGAGCGCACCGGCGACGCGCCGTTGGTCGAGATCATGCACCCGCTCGTCGGCTTCGCAGAGGAGTTGCACCGCCTGCGCTCGATCACGGTGGCGACCGCGCAGGAGGAGAGCGAGACCGTCGAGTACCTCGTCGGGACGATGATCGAGCTTCCGCGCGCGTGCATCCGCGCCGACGAGATCGCCGAGTACGCGGACTTCTTCTCGTTCGGAACGAACGACCTGACGCAGACGGCGCTCGGCTTCTCGCGCGACGACGCCGAGGGCAAGTTCCTCACCCGCTACCTCGAGGACGGCGTGCTCGAGCGCAACCCGTTCGAGTTCCTCGACCAGACCGGAGTGGGCGACCTGATGCAGATCGCGGTCGAGCGCGGCCGCGGCGCGAAGGAGGACCTCAAGCTCGGCATCTGCGGCGAGCACGGCGGCGAGCCGGAGTCCGTCGCGTTCTGTCACCGGCTCGGGCTCGACTACGTCAGTTGCTCGCCCTACCGCGTGCCGCTCGCACGCCTGGCCGCGGCGCAGGCCGCGTTGGCCGAAGCCGGAGTCGAAGCCGTTACGGCGGGCGGCTGAGCGGTTTAGAGTCCCGCGCCGGGGATCCTGGAAAGGACAAACATGAGGCAGGCCGCACTGCTGGCCTTGCTCGCATCGCTCGTGCTCGCCGCCGCGGGTTGCGGCGGAGGAGGGGACAAGGAGTCCGAGGCGGCGAACCCGCAGGCGAAGGCGGCCTGTGAAGGCTCCGCGCTCACCGAGGCTCCGAAGCTCCCGGCGAGCTTCCCGATGGTCGAGGAGACGACGCTGACCACGCAGTCGACCCAGGGCCCGACACAGGTTGTCGAGGGCTACTGGGACGGCGACCTGAAAGAGGCGCACGATGAGTACGTGAAGGAGTTCGAGGCCGCCGGCTACAAGGTCCTGTTCGAGGAGCTCGAGGACCACGACTCCGAGGTCTCCTGGTCGGGCGAAGGCCGGACGGGCCAGGTCGCGCTCCGGGACGACTGCGGCGGCGACAAGATCTACGTCCACATCACGAACCGGCCCGCCTAGCGGAGGGAATCACCGGGCCGAGGGATCCAGAATCGGGGGAGCGGTGCCGATAGCCACGGCAGGACGACCTGCCGGCGAGGCGGCGCGCCGGAGAGATCGGAGGTGCCGCTCCCGTGAACCCCCAAGAGAATCGGATCAAGGCAACCGCGGCTCTCTTCCTGACCGTTTCGCTCTTCCTCGTGCGCGGCGCGCACGCGACCGTTCACGCGTCCGGGGCCTGCACCATCACGGGGACCCCCGGCCCCGACCTGCTCTTCGGCACTGCGGGCCGCGACGTGATCTGCGGGCTCGGCGGCAAAGACGTGCTCGACGGCAACAGCGGCAACGACGTGCTCAAGGGCGGGGCCGGCGCCGACCTGCTGAACGGCGGCGACGGCAGCGACCTGCTCTTCGGCGGTGCCGGAAACGACAAGCTGCAGGGCGACCACGGCCGCGACACGCTCAACGGCGGGCCCGGCAACGACACGTTCTTCGTCTGGGACGGCTTCGCCGACCGGGTCGACGGCGGTCTCGGGACCGACCGCGCCTTCCACGACAAGCTCGACCGTCTCTACCGCGTCGAACGCGGCGGCTAGCTACGCATACCCGCGGACGCGCCAGTACGCGACCGCGAGGCTGAGCAGCCCGACTCCGAGCACGCCCGCGATGCCCCACAGCCCGACGCGGCTGTAGGCGGCGTGTCCCTTGCCGAACTTCGAGAGAACGAGCGTGCAGAGGATCCCGCCGATCAGGCCGCCGATGTGGCCGCCGATCGAGATGTTCGCGATTGCCAAGCCGAGGATCAGGTTGATCACGATCAGGCCCATCGCCGAGCCGCCGAGCACGTAGTTGCGCTGCCGCTCGAGAACCAGTGCTGCGCCGAGGATCCCGAAGATCGCACCGGAGGCGCCGACGGTGGGGGCGTCCGGGGTCCAGAGGAGCGCGCCGGCCGAGCCCGCCAGAGCCGAGACGAAGTAGACCATCAGGAACCGGCCGCGGCCGAGCGCCTGCTCGACCGCCGAGCCCGCGAACCAGAGGAAGTACATGTTGAAGCCGATGTGGATCAGGTTCGCGTGCAGAAAGGCGCTCGTGACCAGGCGCCACCAGTCGCCGTTTGCGACCGCCGGCCCGTAGAGCAGCCACTTGAAGAACAACGAGCCCCCGGGCCTGTTCAGGCCGCCGGATCCCTGCACCACCGTGATCAGGTAGACGAACAGGTTCACCGCGATCAGAGCCTTGGTCGCCAGTGCGCCCGTGCCCTCGAACAGGCCGCGCCGGGCTCCGGCCGCGATCCGCTTCGTGCCCTGGGGCTTGCCCGAGTGCTCCGGGCAGCGCTGCCCCACCGGGGCCGCGGTCATGCACTCTGCGCAGATGGGGCGGCCACACTCGGAGCACGAGACGAACGTCTCGCGATTGGGATGTCGATAGCAGTAGGGCAACGGGAAACCTCGAGTAGCGTAGTGCCGCTATGCGCTGTCACGTCGCCTTCACGCCTGCCGAGGCGGCTCCTGCCTCGCTTGGCATCGTCGTCGACGTCATGCGCGCCACCTCGACGATCGCGCAGGCCCTCGCCTGCGGCTACCGGCGGGTGCTGTGCTGCGCGGAGATCGACGACGCGCTCGCGCTGCGGGAGGAGTTGGGCGACGAGGCGATCACGGGTGGCGAGCGCGACGCGCAGCGCGTCGACGCCTTCGACGCCGGCGCCTCGCCCCGCGAGTTCCGCGAGCCCCGCGCGGAGACGCTGATCCTCTCGACCACCAACGGCACCCGCTCGATCGTGGCCGCCGCGGCCGCGTGCGACGAGGTCGTGCTCGGCGCGCTGCTGAACCTCGATCCGGTCGCGCGGCATGCGCGCGAGCGTGGGGAGGACGTCACGATTCTGTGCGCCGGCTACAAGGGCGCCTTCGCGATCGACGACGCCTACTGCGCCGGGCGGATCTTGCGGCTCGTCGACGGCACGCGCACCGACGCGGCGGTCGCGTCGGAGGTCATAGCCGAGTGCTTCCCGCGCCCGATCGACGGCATCAACGCACGCACGTACGGCCCGCCCGGACTCGAGGAGGACATCGCGTGGGTCGCGCAGGAGAGCATCCTCGACGTCGTGCCGAAATTCACGCGCATGGTCGGCCCTGCGGCTGAGGTCGTCGTCTAGGCGCGCAGCGCGCCCGTCGCCCGGTCCCAGCGCCAGTCGGTCCCCTCGCCCAGGTGCGTGCCGCCGAGCCAGCGGTCGAGCGGCGCAGCCTCGACCCGGTTGGCCTTCGCGGCAAGGACGTCGCGGCCGAGCTCGGTGAGGGTCACCTGTGCGGCGGCGAAGGCCCGAGGCTCGCCGAGCGGCGGCGGGGGCGGGAGCTCGCCGACGAGCGGTACGAGCTCGGCCAGGCGCTTCCAGATCCAGGCGTCCCCGGCGAACGGCGCCTCCTCGCGCGCCTGGCTCGCCGCGAAGAGCTCGGGCGGCCGCCTTGGCCCGTCGAGCAGCGCCTCGAGCAGCTGCCGCTCGGTGCGCGAGAGCCCGGTCTCGGCGTCCGGAAGCTCCTCCAGCAGCCGCCGCACAGCCTCGCCGAGGTGCGGGAGCGCCGACGTGTCACGGTCGAGCAGCTCGCTCAGCTCACCCGGCTCGGGCGACCCGTACCTAGTCCGGAAGTTGTGTCCGCTTGACAGGGGAACGTGTGTTCGTGTAGAACATACGTTCCCATGATCGCCTGCCTCGTCATCCCCGGGTTCGAGTTGCGCGCCGCGCTGCGGGAGCGGCCGCGGCTACAGCTCGAGCCGGCTGCGCTCGCGCCGGAGCCCGGTGGCGAGGCGCTGCTCGGGCCGGTCACCGCTGTGGCCGACTCGGCCGGGGTACGGCCGGGGATGCGGCTGGGGGAGGCGCTCGCAACCTGCCCGTCGCTCCAGCTCGTCGATCCCGATCCCGCCGCCGGCGAGGAGGCGTGGGAGGGCATCGTGCGGCGACTCGAGGACGCGGGCTTCTCGGTCGACTCGGCGTCGCCCGGGTGCGCGTACTTCGAGACACGCGGGGTGGAACGGCTTTACGGCGGGCTCGAGCTCGCCCTCAAGCGGGCGCTGAAGGCGGTCGGCCCGGGCTGGGACGCGCGCGTGGGCGCTGCGAACCGGCGCTTCGCCGCGCTGGCGGCTGCGAACGTCGCGCGCGCAGGGCAGGCGCTGGTCGTCTCGGACGAGCGGACGCGGGAGTTCCTTGCACCGCTGCCGCTGACGCTGGTGCCGATGGAAGCGCGCAGGCGAGAGGAGCTCGAGGAGCTTGGGGTGAAGAAGCTTGGTGAGCTTGCCGGGCTTCCGGGTGGCGCAGTGGCCGAACGTCTGGGGCCGGACGGCCGGCGCGCCTGGAGCCTGGCGAGAGGCGGCTCGCGCGGGAAGGTGCGCGGGCGGCGGCCGGCAGCGGAGCTGTTCGAGACACTCGAGTTCCCGGAGGCGGTCGGGAACGAGTTGACGCTGCGGCGCTCCCTGGGAGTTTTGCTCGACCGGCTGCTCGCACGGCCGGAGCGAGGCGGGCGGGCCCCGCGCAAGCTTGCGCTGGCGGGGCGCCTGGTCGGCGGCGGCTCGTGGCGGCGAACGGTGACGCTCCGCGACGCCACCGCCGATCCCGCCCGCCTGCGGGCCGCGCTCTCACCAAAGCTCCTGGATCTGCCTGCCCCGGTCGTGATGCTGCGGCTCGAGGCTCTCGTCCTCGCGGAGTCGGAGGGCCGTCAGCTCGAGCTCGTCCGTCCCGAGGGTGCCGAGCTGCGGGCGCACCTGACCGAGGGGCTGCGTCAGGTCCGCGCCGGAACCGGTTCGGGATCCGTCTGCACCGTCGTCGAGGTGGCACCGTGGTCGCGCCTGCCCGAGCAGCGAGCGCTTCTGGTTCCCCGCGACGAGTAAACGAGCCCAGGGCTGCTCTCGTGGAGGCGCACGTGGACGGCTCGCCGCGCCGCGTGAACCGAGCGCAGGTCGCGCTCGTGCGGGAGGAGTGGCGCGTGGTCGACCGCTGGTGGACCGAGGAGCCGGTGAGCAGGCGCTACTTCGACGTGGTGCTCGCGGGCGGCGAGCGGGCGGTCGTGTTCCTGGACGAGGAGGTGGGCCGCTGGTTCAGCCAGCGGGGGACGTGAGCCCGGCCGGCTCAGGCTTCGCGAACGCGATCGACGAAGCCGCCGGGCGGCGTGTGGAGATTGAACACCCGGAGCGGCCCAGGCCCCGGGTTGCGGAACCCGTGCAAGACGTTGCGCGGGGCGGAGAAGAACGTTCCCGGCCCGCCGCGGCGGGGTTCGTCGGCGCCAAGGAACTCGATCTCGCCCTCGAGGACGTAGAACGAGTCGACGTGATCCTCGTGGACGTGGGGGTCGACGCCTTCGAACTCCGGCAAAAAGGTGAGATCGAGGGCGGAGAGCTGTGGCAGGTCGCAGAGGATTCGGAGCGAGCTCGTGTCGTGCTCGACGAGCTCGGCGTCGGCCACGCCGCAGAAGACGGCATCGGCAAACGGACGGCCACCGTCGGCGGGTGGCTCATGCTGGTCGAAGGCCGGGTTTCGGCCACGGATGTAGTCGCCAAAGCCCGTCGTGGGGACGTGGAGATTGAGAAAGACCGCGGTGGCGTCGCTCGCGTTCCGGTACGTGTGCACGAGGTTCGGCGGTGCTGCGGCGATCATTCCGGGACGAGCCGTGACGGTCGTTTGGTCGGGCCCGAGCGAGACCTCGACCTCGCCCTCGAGCACGTAGAAGGCGTCGGTGTGGTGCTCGTGGATGTGGGGGTTGGGGCCGTTCTCGCCGGGTTCGTAGCGAAACCAGGTGACGATCAGGTCGTCGAGCTCGACCAGGATCCGCAGCGTCCGCTCGGGCCGGTCGGTCACAACCTCGCCTTCGCCCGGGGCTAGGAGGACCGGGGCATGTACGTCGAGCTCCATGCCCATTCAGCCTATTCGTTTCTGGATGGAGCCTCGGTGCCCGAAGAGCTCGCGGCGCAGGCGGCCGAGCTCGGCTACGAGGCACTTGCGCTGACCGATCACGACGGCGTCTACGGGTCGCTCGAGTTCGCGCACGCGGCGAAGGCCTTCGGCGTGCGGCCGATCACCGGCGCCGAGGTGACGCTCGCCGGCGGCTCGCACGTGACGCTGCTCGTCGAGACCGCCGCGGGGTATGCGAACCTCTGCCGGCTGCTGACCGCCGCCCACGCCCGCACGCGCGATCGGCCCGGCGAGCTCGCTCCACCCGCGCTCGACCTACAGCTGTTGGCGGAGCTGAACGACGGGCTCGTCTGCCTCTCGGGCTGCGCCCGCCAGGGACTCGCGGTGCGCGACCCGAACGGCGCTGCCGAGCTGGCGCGGGCGTTCGGACGCGAGCGCTTCTTCGTCGAGCTCCAGCGCCCGTACGAGCGCGGCGACGCGAGGCGGCTCGCAGCGCTGCGCGATCTCGCCAAGGCGCTGAGGGTTGCGACGGTTGCGACGGGGGACGTCCACGCGCACCACCCTCGGCGAACCGGTCTGCAGGACGCGCTCGTCGCGATCCGCTGCCGCACCTCACTCGACGGCTGCGAAGCCGAGCGCCGCGGGAACCGCGAGAGCGTTCTCGCCGCACCGGGTGACCTGGAGGAGCGCTTCCCGCTCGACCGAAATGCGGTCGCGCGCGCCGGTGAGCTGGCGGCCCGGCTCGAGTTCGACCTCACCGAGGATCTCGGCTACCGCTACCCCGACTTCTCCGACACCGGCGAGCCGGCGATCTGGCAGCTCGCGCAGGTATGCGACCGTGCGTTCGCGGAGCGCTACGGGGACGCCAACGGCCACAAGCGGCGGGCCCGGCGGCGGCTCGACGAGGAGCTGAAGCTGATCGACGAGATCGGGCTCGCGGGCTTCTTCCTCCTCCACTGGGAGGTCCTGGAGCTCGCCCGCGAGTGCGCCCTCGAGGTGCGCGGCGGCTCGGTCGCCCGCAACGTGCTGCCGCCCGGGCGCGGGCGCGGCAGCTCGGTCGGCTCGATCGTCTGCTACCTGACCGGCCTTTCGCACGTCGACCCTGTGCGGGCTGGGCTCTCACTCGGACGCTTCCTCAACCGCGAGCTCGTCTCGGTGCCAGACATCGACCTCGACTTCCCGCGCGACATCCGCGAGAAGCTGATCGTCGCCGTCTGCGACCGCTACGGCCGCGAGCACTCGGCCCTGGTCGCGACCTTCGCGACCTATCGCGCGCGCGGCGCGATCAGGGATGTCGGCAAGGCCCTTGGCCTTCCGTTCGCGGAGCTCGAGCGGCTCGCGCGCGTGACCGACGGCAGCCCGTACCGCGTCGGGGAGGAGCTGGCGAAGCTGCCCGACGCCGACGCGAAGCTCGGCTCACCGCGCTGGCGCGCGTTCGTGCAGCTCTGCGGCGAGATCGGCGGCCTGCCCCGGCACGTCTCGCAGCACCCAGGCGGGATGGTGATCTCGACGCGCCCCCTCGTCGAGCTCGTGCCGGTGCAGCCCGCTGCGATGGAGGGGCGGCAGCTCTGCCAGTGGGACAAGGACTCGTGCGCCGACGCCGGGTTCCTGAAGATCGACCTGCTCGGGCTGGGGATGCTCTCGGCAGTCGAGGACTGCGTCGAACAGATCGCCCGCCTGCACGGCGAGACGATCGACCTGTCGCGGGTGCCGCTCGACGACCAGGAGGTCTACGGTGAGATCCAGGCCGCTGACACGATCGGGGTCTTCCAGATCGAGAGCCGGGCGCAGATGCAGTCGCTCTTGCGCACGAGGCCCGAGAACCTCGACGACCTGACGATCCAGGTGGCGCTCGTGCGCCCTGGCCCGATCCAAGGCGGCGCTGTCCATCCGTTCATCGAGAACCGGCAGCGGCTGCGCGAAGACCCCGGGTTCGTGCCGGCGAGCGACCACCCGCTGCTGGAGGCGCCGCTGCGCGAGACGCTCGGCGTGATCGTGTTCCAGGACCAGGTGCTCGCAGTCGCCACGGCGCTGGCCGGCTTTTCGATCGGCGAGGCCGAGGGGCTGCGCCGCGCGATGAGCCGGAAGCGCTCGCTCGAGGCGATCGAGGCGTTCCGCAGCCGCTTCGTCGAGGGCGCCGTTGCACGGGAGGTCGGCCAAGACGCTGCGAACGCGGTGTTCGACAAGCTCGTCGGCTTCTCCGGCTTCGGCTTCCCGAAGTCACATGCGGCGGCGTTCGCGTTGCTCGCGTACCAATCGGCGTGGCTGCGGCACCACTACCCGGCCGAGTTCCTCTGCGCGCTGCTGAATGCGCAGCCGATGGGCTTCTACCCGCCGGCCTCGCTCGTCCGGGACGCGCAGCGGCGCGGGGTGGAGGTGCGATCCCCGGATCTGAACCTCAGCGCGGCGAAGTGTGGGCTCGAGGGCGACGCGGTGCGCGTGGGGCTCGAGTACGTGCGCTCGCTGGGCGAGGAGGAGGCGGAGGCGCTGGTGGCCGAGCGCGATCGCGGCGGCCCGTTCGCGGGGGTGCGGGAGCTCGCGCAGCGCTCGGCGCTCGATCGCGCTCGGCTCGAGGCGCTGGTCGCGTCGGGTGCCTGCGACTCCCTCGGGAACGGCCGGCGGAAGCTCCTCTGGGAGCTCGGCCTGGTGCCGCGCGCGCAGTCGGTTCCGGGGAGCGGAGGTGAAGAGAGCCAGCTCGCGTTGCCGCTCGACCCGACCGCCGAGACACCGGTTCTGCGCGAGCACACGCCGTGGGAGCGGATGCTTGCGGACTACCGCACGACGAGCCTCTCTGTCGGTGTCCACCCCTTGAAGCTGCTGCGGCCCCACCTGCCCGAGGGAACGCTCTCCAGCTCCGAGCTGGCGGAGGCGCGGTCGGGGAGCACGGTGGCGGTGGCCGGGATGGCGATCGCCCGTCAGCGGCCGGCGACCGCGAACGGGGTGGTCTTCATGCTGCTCGAGGACGAGCTCGGGCAGGTGAACCTGATCGTGCCTCCGGGGGTGTACGAGCGTTTCCGGGCGCTGGTGCGTGCGGAGCCCCTGCTGCTGGCGCGCGGCCGCTTCGAGCGGCTCGGGCGAAACCGGAACATCGTGGTTCGTGAGCTCGAGTCGCTCGGTCCGCTCGCCCGCCGCTGCGCCGACGAGGCCGACGTCTTCGGCTCGCTCCCTGCAGCCCATCACTTCGGCCATCGCTGAGCTCGAAGCCCAGGAAGCAATCACACCCCCACCCAACAGAAGGGTGGGGTTCGTACCCACCTCCCTCGCGGTCGACGATAGTCGGGCTCGCCGCGCGGATGGGTGACGCCTCTGCGCCGGAGCTGTGCCGGTTCGTACACAGAGGCGCGGCACCGTCCGATCCATTCACGGCACAATCGGGCGGTGGAGCGCGTCGACGGCTACGCCCCGATTCGTGAGTACGCCATCGTCGGCGACGGGCGCACCTCCGCACTGATTGCCCGCGACGGCTCGGTGGACTGGCTCTGCCTCCCGAATGTCGACTCGCCGACGGTCTTCGCCCGCATCCTCGATGCCGAGCGCGGCGGCTCGTTCCGGCTCGAGCCGGCCGTGCCCTTCGAGGCCGAGCGCCGCTACCAGGAGAGCTCGAACGTGCTCGAGACGACGTTCTCGACCGCCGAGGGCCGCGTCCGGGTGACCGACGCGATGACGCTCACGGACGTCTCGCGGATCTCGCCGATGCGAGAGCTCGTGCGCAAGGTCGAGTGCCTCGCCGGCAACGTTCCGCTCGTGTGGGCTTTCGAGCCGCGCTTCGACTACGCGGCCGGAGACACCCGCATTGAGCGGCGCGCAGGTCGCTGGTTCGCCTCTTCGGGTGCCGACGCGATCGCTTTGGGGCTCTGCGACGCGGGCGAGGGGAGCTTTCACAACGGCGTGGTCTCGGGCGAGCTCGGCCTGGCCGAGGGCTCGAGCGCGCTTTTCTCGCTTGCCGCTGCGAGCAAGGAGCCTGCCGTGCTCCCTGGGCGCGACGACACCGAGCGCCGCCTCGAGCGAACGATGCGCTTCTGGCCCAAGTGGGCCGGCCAGGCGAGCTACGAGGGCCCGTGGCGCGATGCCGTCGTCCGTAGCGCCCTCGTGCTGAAGCTCCTCACCTTTGCTCCCTCCGGCGCCATCGTGGCCGCACCGACGGCGTCGCTGCCGGAGTGGATCGGTGGCGAGCGCAACTGGGACTACCGCTTCACGTGGCTGCGCGACGCGAGCTGGACGCTGGACGCGCTGCTTCGGCTCGGCATCAAGGACGAGGCGCACGCGTTCTTCTGGTGGCTGATGCACGCCTCGCGCCTCACCCAGCCACGCCTGCAGGTCCTCTACCGCATCGACGGATCGCCGCACGCGCCGGAGCGGGAGCTGACCGGCCTCTCGGGCTATCGCGGCTCCGCCCCCGTCCGGGTCGGGAACGGCGCCTCGAAGCAGGTGCAGCTCGACGTCTACGGCTCGGTGCTGGAAGCGATCTCGCTCTACGCCCGTGAGGTGGGCCGGCTCGACGGGGACACGGGCAAGGAGGTCGCGCGGATCGCCGACTACGTGACCGAGCACTGGCGCGACCGTGACAACGGCATCTGGGAGGTCAGGCGCGAGCGGACGCACTTCACCCAGTCGAAGGCGCTCTGCTGGGTAGCGCTCGATCGAGCCTGCTCGCTTGCGGAGCATGGCCTGATCCCGGATCGCCGAGACCGCTGGCGGGGCGCCATCCGGGAGCTGCGCGCCTTCGTCGACGAGAACGGCTGGGACGAGAAGCGGCACAGCTACGTGCGCGCGCCCGACCTGCCCGAGCTCGACGCAAGCCTGCTGACGCTCGCGCTGCTCAGGTACGACGAGCCCGCGGGCCCGCGGATGCGCTCCACGATCGACGCAGTCGACCGGGAGCTTCGCCACGGCCCCTACGTGTATCGCTACCTCGGAGAGGACGGCGTGTCCGGCGACGAGGGAGCCTTCCTCACGTGCTCCTTCTGGCTCGTCGACGCCTACGCGCGGACGGGCCGGCTCGCCGACGCGCATGCGCTGATGGAGGAGCTGGTCGGGCTGGCGAACGACGTCGGTCTCTTCTCGGAGGAGATCGACCCCGCGAGCGGCGACTTCCTCGGCAACTTCCCTCAGGCGCTGACGCATCTCGCGCTCGTCAACGCCGCGGTGTCGATCGCGGACGCGGAGTCCGGGAAGCTCGCGGCGTGACCATCTGGGGCGCACTGGCCGGAGGAGTGGTCGGGACGATCGTGCTCACGAGCGCGCTGCGCCTGGCTCAGGAGCTGGGGTACACCCGGATGGACATCCCTCTGCTCCTCGGGACCGTCTTTACGGATCGGCGGGGGCCGGCGAGCGTGATCGGCTACGTGATCCACTTCGCCAACGGGCTCGTCTTCGCGCTCGCCTACTACGCCGTCTTCCGCGCGGTCTCGCACGCGGGCTGGCTGTTCGGCGCCGCGCTCGGGGTCGTGCACGCGGCGCTGGCGGGCGGGGTGCTCGTGACCGTCCTCCTCCCGGCCGTGCATCCGCGTATGGGGACGCCCTGGTCGGACGCGGAGGAGACGCCGATCCTCGAGCCGCCCGGCTTCCTGCTCATGAACTACGGGCGGCGGACCGCGATCTGGTCGTTGCTGACCCACGTCGCGTACGGCGCGATCGTCGGCGGCTTCGCCGCCCGGCTGGGCTAGGTGTTCTCGATCTCGAGGCCGAAGCGCGGGAGCCGCTTCGCCACCGCCCGGTTGAAGGCGGCCTCGTACTCCTCCGCCTCGGGCTCGCCGAGCGTCGAGGAGAAGTTGTCGCGCAGGTCGGCCAGGATCTCGGTGCCGGTCTCGACCAGCTCCTGGTAGTCGCCGAAGCGCTCCTCGGCGTCGGGACGCCCGCCGCGGTCGTAGGCCCGCTCCGCGTCGTCGCAGGCCTCGAGCAGCTCCAGCTGGTCGCGCACGAACAGATCGAGCTGGCGCGCGATCACGTCGGCGAAGCGGCGTTTCCTGAGCACGGACTTACACTAGCCCCCGCTCGTGGCGCTGCTCGTCCGCACCTGGAACCTCTTTCACGGCAACGCCAAGCCGCCGGAACACCATGCCTATCTCGAGGAGATGGTGCACCTGGCCACGGCCGACCGGCCCGACGTGCTCTGCCTCCAGGAGGTGCCGGTGTGGGCGTTGAAGCGGCTCGACGACTGGAGCGGGATGCGCTCGTTCGGCGCCATCGCCGCCAGGCCGCTCATCCGTAGCGTGGAACTCGGCCGCATCGTCACGAGCCTGAACCGCAGATTCTTTCGCTCGGGCCTCACGGGCCAGGCGAACGCGATCCTGCTGCGTCCCGAGCTGCCGGCGCTGGCCACCGACTCGATCGTGCTCAACCCGCCGGGGTTCCGCCGCCGGATCGCCCGCGAGCTGGGGCTCGACTGGAGGCTGAAGCTGCGGTGGGCGAAGGAGCGCCGTGTGTGTCACGCCGTGCGCACGGACGCGCTGACCGTCGCAAACCTGCACGGCTCGAACATCCCGGGCTGGCGCGTGCCCGACGCCGAGCTGATGCGCGCGGCCGTCTTCGCCGACTCGTTCGCCGAGCCCGACGACGTGCTCGTGCTGGCGGGCGACTTCAACGTCATCCGGGAGCACTCGCCGACGCTCGAGCAGCTGGCCGGCCCGGGCTGGGGCTTCACGAAGCCGGTCGCCTGGATCGACCAGGTCCTCGTCCGCGGTGCGCCGTCCGGCCACGCCCAGATCTGGCCCGAGGAGCGCCGCCGGCTGAACGGGAAGCTCCTCTCCGACCACGCGCCGGTGGAGGTGACCGTCGGATGACCTTCGAGGAGGCGCGTGCGCAGTTCCCCGTGTTCGAGCGCTTCGCGTACCTGAACGCCGGGACGAACGGGCCGCTCGCCCGCGGGACGGTCGAGGCGATGGTCGCGCAGGAACAGGCCGACCTCGAGAGCGGCCGCGGCGGCGCCGAGTACTTCGAGCGGGCGCTCGCGCTGCGGGAGCAGGTGCGCGAGCAGCTGGCCGCGGCCGTCGGTGTCCCGGTCGAGACCCTGTCGCTCGCGACCTCGACCACGAACGGCTGCAACATCGTCCTCGCCGGGCTCGGCCTCGGGCCCGACGACGAGGTGGTCACGACCGACGGCGAGCACTTCGGCCTGCTCGGCGCGCTTGCAGCTTCGCCCGCCCGGGTTCGCGTGGCCGAGGTGCGTGAGCTGCCACCGGAGGAGTCGCTCGAGGTGCTGCTGGGCGAGGTGACGCAGAAGACCCGCCTGCTCGCGCTCTCGCACGTCTGCTGGGTGAGCGGCAACCGCTTCCCGGTCGAGGAGCTTCGGCGGGCGACAGGGCTGCCGCTGCTCGTCGACGGCGCGCAGTCGGTCGGCGCGATTCCGTTCGACGCGACGCAGTTCGACTACTACGCCTTCTCGTGCCAGAAATGGCTCTGCGGCCCCGACGCGACCGGTGGTCTCGTCGTCCGCGACCCGGAATCGCTGCCGGTCGTCGCGCCCAGCTATCTCTCGCAGGCGAGCTACGAGCCGAGCGGCGCCTTCACGCCGCGGCCTGGAGCAGCGCGGTTCGACTCGAACTGGACGCCCGTGCCGTCGCTCGCAGGTCTCCAGGCGGCGCTCGAGCTCGCCCCCGCAGGGCGCTTCGAGCGCGCGGCGGAGGTCGTCGCCCGCTGCCGAGCGCTGCTCGCGGAGCGCTTCGAGCTCGTCACCGCTCCCGAGCAGGGCACGCTCGTCACCTTCCGGGTCGAAGGCGACTCGGCCGAGCTCGTCCGCCGCCTCTACGACCGGGGCGTGATCGTGCGAGACATCCCCGGCCACGGCTGGATGAGGGTCTCGTGCGGCTGGTGGACGAGCGACGAGGACCTCGAGCGCCTCGTAGCCGGCCTGGCCTAGCCGGTGCGGAGCCCGAGCTCGCCGGCGATCGGACGCATCGCCTCGACGACGAACGCGATGTGCTCGTCGAGCTCGACGCCGAGCTCCTCGGCGCTCTCGTAGACGTCCTGCCGGTTCACGCCGGCGGCGAACGAGGGCTGCTTCAGCTTCTTCTTCACGGAGCGCGGCTCGAGGGTTGCAATCCCGTCCGGGCGCACGAGCCCGCAGGCGTGCACGAAGCCGGCGAGCTCGTCGCACGCGAAGAGCGTCTTCTTGAGCGGCGTGTCGCGGGGCAGGCCGAGGTGCGAGGCGTGTGAGAGGACGCCCTCGACGACGTCCTCCGGCCAGCCCTCCTCGCGGAGGATCGGGGCGCCGTTCTGGGGGTGCTCGTCCAGCGTGGGGTGGATCTCGTAGTCGAAGTCGTGGAGCAGCGCCGTCGCCCGCCAGAGCTCCTCCTCCTCGCCGAATCGGCGTGCGTAGGCCCCGACCACAGCCTCGACGGCGAGCGCGTGGCGTAACAGCGCCTCGCTCTTCGTGTAGCGGTTCAGGGTTTCCCAGGCGTGCTCTCGGGTCGGCTCCACGGCGGCGCTACGATAGCCCCTCGGCATGGCCCAGACCGCCGTCACCGACGTGCTCGCCGAGTCCTTCGTGATCGAGGGCGGCCGCCGCTTGAGCGGCCGCGTCACGGCCGCGGGCAACAAGAACGGCGCGCTCCCGATCCTCGCCGCGTGCCTCCTGACGAGCGAGCCGGTCGTGCTGCACAACGTGCCGAGGATCCGCGACGTCGAGACGATGATCGCGCTCATCACGGCGCTCGGCGCCGAAGCCGAGTGGACCGGCGACAACGAGGTTCGAGTCCGCGCGGCCGAGCTCGTCTCGCACGAGCTCGACGCCGAGCTCTCGAGCCAGATCCGCGCCTCGTTCCTGCTCGCGGGGCCGCTGCTCGCCCGCCTGCGCCGCGCGAGCGTCCCGCCTCCCGGCGGCGACGTGATCGGCCGGCGGCGGCTGGATCCGCACATTCACGCGTTCGCCGAGCTCGGGGCCGAGGTCGAGGTCGGCGGGGCGCGCTTCGAGCTGCGCACCGACGGCCTCCGCGGCAAGCACATCTTCCTCGACGAGGCGAGCGTGATGGCCACCGAGAACGCCGTCATGGCCGCGTCGCTGTCTCCCGGCGAGACCGTGATCGGCAACGCGGCCTGCGAGCCGCACATTCAGGATCTCTGCCGCTTCCTGGTCTCGCTCGGCGCCGAGATCGAGGGCATCGAGTCGAACGTCCTGCGTATCCAGGGGGTCGAGAGCCTGCGCGGCGGTGAGTGGCGGATCGGCGCCGAGCACATCGAGGTCGGCAGCTTCATCGGGCTGGCGGCCGTTACCGGCAGCGACATCACCATCGACGGAGTCGAGCCGAAGGACCTCAGCTCGATTCTCCCGACCTTCGAGCGCCTCGGCGTCCACGTCGAGGTGGAGGGCTCGAGCCTACGCGTACCGCCGAACCAGGAGCTCGTGATCCTGGACGACCTCGGCGGGCAGATCCCGAAGATCGAGGACGGCCCGTGGCCCGCCTTCCCTGCCGACCTCACCTCGATCGCCGTGATCGTCGCCACGCAGGCGCGGGGAACCGTGCTGATCTTCGAGAAGATGTTCGAGAGCCGGCTCTTCTTCGTCGACAAGCTGGTCTCGATGGGCGCGCGGATCATCCTCTGCGACCCGCACCGCGCCGTCGTCACCGGCCCCACCAGGCTCTACGCCCAGCAGATGTCGAGCCCCGACATCCGCGCCGGGATGGCGATGCTGCTCGCCGCGCTCTGCGCCGAGGGCACCTCGACGATCGGGAACATCGGCGAGATCGATCGCGGCTACGAGCGGATCGACGAGCGGCTGCGGTCGCTCGGCGCCCGGATCGAGCGCATCGAGGCCTAGTGGCCCGGACAGGTCAGGCCGGGGAGGCGGGCAGGCTCCACGCCAGGGTCGACGTCACCGGAGCGGGCCGGGCCAGCGTCGCGACCGGCGTGCCCGTGCTCGACCACCTGCTCGGCCTGCTCGCCGAGTACGCGTCGTTCGATCTCGCGCTCGAGGTCGCCCCCGGCGACGCGGAGGCCGAGGTAGCCGCGGCCGGGCGCGCGCTCGGGCAGGCGCTGGCCGAGGCCCTGCGGGCAGAGGGCTCCAGGGGTCACGGCTCGGCCGTGGTTCCGGCCGACGAGGCGCTCGCACACGTCGTCGTGGAGGCCTCGGGGCGGCCGCTCGTGGTCTCGAACGTGGATCTCAGCGACGCACGCGTCGCCGGCCTCGCCAAGGACATCGTCGCGACGTTCCTCCGCGAGCTCGCTGAGGGCGGAGGCCTTACGCTGCACGTCCGGCTGATGGAGGGCTCCGACCCGGAGCACGTCCTCGAGGCCATCTTCAAGGCGCTCGGGGTGGCACTCGCGCAGAGCAGCCGCCCGCGGCGGAAGGAGGAGTGATGGGAGACAAGACCGTCGTGCGAACCGAGGAGGCGCCTGCGCCGTTCCAGGGCGCGCCGTACTCGCAGGCGATCGCCGCAGCCGGGCTCGTCTTCGTCTCGGGCCAGCTGGCGCTGCGGCCGGACCACGCCGAGATCGTCGGGGAGACGATCCAGGAGCAGACCGAGCAGGTCTTCGCCAACCTGCGCGCGATCCTCGAGGAGGCCGGCAGCGGCCTCGACCGGCTCGTGAAGACGACGGTCTTCCTCACCGAGCTCGGCGACTTCGCGGGGATGAACGAGGTCTACGCGCGGCACGTGGGCGACGCGCCGCCCGCGCGCGCGACGATCGAGGTCTCCGCGCTTCCGTCGGGCGCGAAGGTCGAGATCGAGGCCATCGCTCTCGCCTGAAGGCTCAGGCTCGTCGTCGTGCACACGCTGTCCCTGCCCGACGATCTCGCTCCCGTCCTCGGGGCCCTGGCCGATGTCGACGAGCCGAACGGGGGCGTCTACCTCGTGGGCGGAGCGGTCCGCGACATCCTCCTCGGCGAACCGAACTTCGACGTCGACGTCGTCGTCGAAGGTGACGCGATCGCCGTCGCGCGAGCACTTGCCGCGGCGGTTGGCGGCCGGGTGCGTGCCCACCCGCAGTTCGGGACGGCCGTCGTCCTCTACGGCGACGATGGCCGGATCGACGTCGTCACGGCGCGCAGCGAGACCTACCACGCGCCGGCCGCGCTGCCGACGGTCGAGCCGGGCTCGATCGAAGAAGACCTCCACCGGCGCGACTTCACGATCAACGCCATGGCCGTGTCCCTGAGCGGCGACGAAGCCGGCAAGCTCGTGGACCCGTTCGACGGGCGCCGCGACCTCGAGGCGGGCCGGATCCGCATCCTGCACGACCGCTCGTTCATCGACGACCCGACGCGAATCCTGCGCGCGATTCGCTACGAGGACCGCTTCGGCTTCCGCATGGACGAGGAGACGGAGGCGCTCGCCCGCAGCTGCATCGAGACAGGTCACGTCGGCGACCTCTCCGGCGCCCGCCTGCGGGAGGAGCTGGTCGCCCTGCTCGAGGAAGGCGACGTCAGCCACGCAATCCCCCGGCTCGCCGAGCTCGGCGCCGAGAAGGAGATCCACCCCGGGGTGGTGGCAGACGAAGAGGCCGTCCGCCTCTTCGACCGGCTGCGCGAGCTGAACGAGGCCTACGACCTGACGATCCCCACCTGGCGCCTCGGGCTCGCCGCGCTCGCGCGCAAGCTCCCGCCACAGGAGATCCGTCCCTGGCTGGACGGGCTCAAGGTGCGCCGCAAGGACGCGACCCCGATCGAGGCGGCGGTCCGCGAGGGGCCCGAGCTCGCGAACCGGCTCGCAGGCGACTCGCTCACCCCTGCGGAGATCGTCGCTCTCGCGGAGCCGCAGGCGCCGGACGTGCCGCTCTTCGCGCTCGCGCTCGGTGGGCGGCCCGAGCTGCGTGAGTACTTCGAGCGCTTCGGAAAGATCCGGCTCGAGATCGACGGCTCGGACCTGGCGGAGCTCGGCCTCGCGGAGTCACCGCGGGTGGGGGAGGTGCTCGCGGAGCTGCGCCGGCGCAAGCTGAACGGCGAGCTCGACGGCCGGGACTCCGAGCTCGCAGCCGCGCGGGAGATGATCGCGCAGTGATCCGCTGGGAGGCCCCGGGCCCGTACACGGTCGGCTTCACGACCCGCGTGGGCGGCGTCAGCGGCGGCCCGTTCGAGTCGCTCAACCTCGGCGCCCTCACCGACGACGACCCGCACAACGTGGCCGAGAACCGGCGTCGCGCCTGCGATGCGCTGGGAGCGAACGCCGAGACGGCCACGATGGCGTACCAGCACCACAGCGCCGAGGTGCGCCGCGCCAAGCCCCGCGGGCTGCTGACCCCTGGCACGCAGTTCGACCGCTGCGACGGGCTCTGGAGCGACGAGCCGGGCCAGGCGATGATGCTGCTCGCCGCCGACTGCCTACCCGTTGTGCTGGCCCGCAGGAACGGCTCGGAGCCCGCGGTCGCGATCCTCCACGCCGGCTGGCGGGGCCTGCTCGCCGGGATCGTCGCCGCTGGAGCCCAGGCACTCGGAGCAGGACCCCTCGCGGCCGCGATCGGCCCCGGGATCGGGCCGTGCTGTTACGAAGTCAACGAAGAGGTCGCAGGCCCGTTCCGCGACGCGTTCGGCGACGACGTTGTCCGCGACGGGCGCCTCGACCTCTGGAGCGCGGCCGAGCGCTCACTCCGCGAGGCCGGGTGCGAAGAGGTCGAACGCGCCGATCTCTGCACGTTCTGCCATCCGCAGCTCTTCTTCTCGCACCGCCGCGACCGCGGGTTGACCGGTCGCCAGGGAGTTGTCGCCTACATCGGCTGACCGGGTGCGCGCGAGCTACGAGCGGATCCGCGCCGAGCTCCGCCCCGAGGTGACGATCGTCGCCGCGACCAAGTACGTCTCCGTCCAGGAGCTCGGCGCCCTCGCCGAGGCCGGGATCGAGGTCGTCGGCGAGAACCGCGCGCAGGATCTCGAGGCCAAGCACACGCGCTACGGCGAGGCCTTCCGCTGGCACTTCATCGGTCACCTGCAGAGCCGCAAGGCGAAGGCCGTGAACGAGCTCTGCGAGCTGTGCCACTCGCTCTCGAGCGAGTCCGCGGCGAAGCGGCTGACGATTCCCGCCCTAGTCGAGGTCAACCTCTCGGGCGAGCCCACCAAGTCGGGGATTCCCGAAGCCGGGTTGGAGGAGTTCCTACCGCTCTACGAGAACGTGGTCGGCCTGATGACGATGCCGCCCGCAACCGCCGACCCGGAAGACTCGCGTCCGTACTTCCGCCGCCTGCGGGAGCTCGGGGAGCGCTACGGCCTCGCCGAGCTCTCGATGGGGACCAGCCAGGACTATCGGGTGGCCGCCGACGAAGGTGCCACGATGGTGCGGCTGGGATCCGTTCTGTACGAGGGGTAACATTCCGAAATCATGGGATTTGCAGACGTTTGGAACCGAACGCTCGTCTACTTCGGCATCGCCGAGGAGGACGACGAGTGGGACGAGGACGGGTATCTCACCGAGGAGGATCTCGAGCGCACCTACAGCGAGCGCCCGAACGTCCGCCGCCTGACTCCACGCCGTCGGCAGCAGCAGGATTTCGACGACTGGACCGACCCGGATCCCGAGGAGTCTGCGCCCACCACGACGGCCCTGCGGCAGCGCAACCGGCGGCCGCCGGTGGACGGCGCGGCGCAGGTACGGGCGGTGCCGTCGGTGCAGGTGCACCTCGTCGTCCCACGCAGCTTCAACGACGCCCAGCAGATCGCGGACAAGTTCAAGGACTCGATTCCCGTGATCCTGAACCTCCAGGGCGCCGACCAGGAGCTCTCGAAGCGGCTGATCGACTTCACGAGTGGCCTCACCTACGCGCTGGACGGCGGCATGCAGCGCGTCGCCGACAAGGTCTTCCTCCTCACCCCGCGCAACGTGCAGGTCTCGGCGGAGGAGCGTGCCCGCCTGATCGAGCGCGGCTTCTTCAACCAGGCCTGATCGAGGACTTGAGCGTGACGGGCCGAATTCGCCCTTGATGGCCACGCCTGCGCTGCTAAGGCGTCGCTTGCGACGCCGGCGAGAGGTCGGGCCGGCTTTGCCGGCGCGACCGTCCAACGCACGTTCAAGGAGCTAGGGCGAAATGCCCCTCCGCGGACATCTCGCGTTGGCGGACGCCGCGTCAGCGGCGAACACCTTCATCGACACCTTCCTGTGGGTGTACATCCTGCTGATCTTCGTGTACGTGCTGACGTCGTGGGTCCGGCTGCCCTACACGGTCTGGGTGCGCCGGATCTCGGACTTCCTGCGTGACGTCTGCGAGCCGTACCTGCGGATCTTCCGGCGGATCCTGCCCGCCCTCGGGCCGCTCGACCTCTCGCCGGTGGTGGCCATGCTCGCGTTGATCGCGCTGATGCGCATCGTCGACTCGATCTTCGCCCACTACTCCTGAGGAGGACGTCATGACCATCACACCGGTGGAGCTGCACCACATACGTTTCAAGCGGGGCCTGCGGGGCTACCGCCGCGGCCCGGTCGATCGGCTGATCGAGGAGATCGCTGAGTCGTTCGAGGAGGTCTGGCGACAGCGTGCCGACTTCGCCGACCGAATCGAGCACCTCACGGGGGAGCTCGCCCGGCACCGAGACCTTGAGACCCTGCTGCGCACGACGCTCGTCTCGGCGGAGAAGTCCGCTCACGAGCTGAAAGACCAGGCCAAGCGCGAGGCCGGGCTCGTCGTCGACGAGGCGCACGCGGAGGCCCGGGCGGTCACGCGGGCGGCTGCGGCGGAGCGCGAGCGCCTGCTCGCCGACGCCCGCAAGGTCCGCGCGCTGCTCGAGGCCGCCCTCGACGCGGTCGCGGACGCGGAGGCCGACGAGCAGGCAGCCTGAGCCCACGCGGCCGAACCTATACTGGTCGCATGGCGACACCCTCGACGCGCGTGCGGCTCCGCGTCTCCCCGGGGGCGCGCAGCAGCGAGCTCGTGGGCAGGCACGGCGAGGCCTGGAAGGTCCGCGTCGCGGCTCCACCCGAGGGCGGTAGCGCCAACGAGGCCGTGCTCGACCTGCTCGCCGAGAAGCTCGCATTGCCGCGCCGCTCCCTGTCGATCGTTTCCGGCCACACCGCACGGGAAAAGGTCGTCCGGATGGAGGGCATCGACTGGGCCGAGGGCGAGCGCCGGCTGGACGGCGGCAGCGCGTGAGCACAGCGATCGACACTGAGCACTTCCGCACGCGGCTGCTCGAGGAGCGGAAGCGCGCCCAGGACGCGCTGGACTACCTCCATGAGGAGAACCAGGGTCTCCTCCAGGACGAGCGGGAGGAAATCCAGAGCGACAACCACCCCGGCGACGCGGCGACGACGACCTATGACCGCGAGCTCGACTCGACGCTCGAGGGCAACGAGGAGCGCCTCCTCGACGCCATCGACGCGGCGCTGAAGCGCATCGACGCCGGCACCTTCGGCACCTGCGTCACGTGCGGCGAGCCGATCGGCGAGGAGCGGCTCGAGGCGCTGCCGTGGACGACGCAGTGCATCGACTGCAAGCGCAAGGAGGAACGCGGGTGAGCCGTCGCTTGCGACGGCGTTCTCAGGACGCGCCGGCTTCGCCGGTGCGTCCGTCTGCACCGACCGGTCGACAGGTCGTCGGTCAGATGGTGGGCGTGTGAGCGAGCCGGCCCCGCGGGCGCTCGACGTCCGCGTGGGCTCGAGCACCGACGCGCTGACTCCGGTCTCGGTCGCGGAGCGCTCGATGGCCGCGAGCGCCTCGCAGTGGGCGGGGCTGGGCGCGGTCGTGATCGCGGCGATCGCGGCCGACCAGCTGACCAAGCTGATCGTCTCGTCGCAGCTCGCGCTGGACGAGTCGCTGCACGTGGCCGGCCCCTTCGCGATCCACCACGTCCAGAACTCCGGAATCGCGTTCGGCCTGTTCGCAAGCGCGACCGCGGTCGTGACGGCTCTGACCGCGCTCGCGGTGGGCTGGATGCTCGTCTTCTTCGCCCGCTCCGGCGCGCGCCACCCCGTGCTGCCGGTCGCGCTCGGCCTTCTGATCGGCGGCTCGACCTCGAACCTCATCGACCGGATCCGGCTCGGGCACGTGACGGACTTCCTCGACCTCCGCTACTGGCCGGCCTTCAACCTCGCCGACAGCTTCATCGTGGTGGGCGTGGCGATCCTGTTCGTCGCCCTGCTGCTCGGCGAGACGCGCTCCCGCTGACCGACCTCCGCGTCGCCGTCCCCCCCGAGGCGGCGGGCGAGCGGCTCGACCGCTTCCTCGCCTCGCTGCCCGAGGTTGGTTCCCGCGCGGCCGCAGAGCGCCTGCTGGAGGAGGGCGCTGCGAAGGTTGACGGCCGGCCGCGCGTGAAGAGCCACCGGCTCGAGGGCGGCGAGCAGGTCGAGGTCACGGTTCCTGAAGTCGTAGCGCAGGCCCTGGAGCGCGAGGAGCTGCCGCTCGAGCTCGCCTACGAGGACGAGCACGTGCTCGTGGTGGACAAGCCGGCGGGGATCGTCGTCCATCCCTCGCCGGGGCATGCGACCGGGACGCTCGTCCACGGGCTCGTCGGCCTGGCCGCTGGTGGGGAGGACGAGGAGCGGCCCGGAATCGTCCACCGGCTCGACCGCGACACGTCGGGCCTGCTCGTGGTCGCGCGCACGGAGGAGGCGTACGCGACGCTGCAGGAGCTAGTCCGTGCCCGGGAGCTCGAGCGTCGCTACAAGGCGCTCGTGCGCGGCAAACCGCGTTCCTGGACGGGGAGGATCGAGGCGCCGATCGGCCGCGACCGGCAGGAGCCGACGAGGCACTCGCTCGATACGGACACCCCGCGCGAGGCGGTGACGCACTTCGAGGTCGAGCGCTTGCTCGGCCGCAACGCCCTCCTGGACGTGCGGCTGGAAACAGGTCGAACCCACCAGATCCGCGTGCACCTGGCCGCGATCGGGCTGCCCGTCGTGGGCGATCCGGTCTACGGGATCCCCGACGAGCGCCTGAAGCGCCAGTTCCTCCACGCGTGGCGGCTCGCCTTCCCGCACCCGGTCACGGGCGAGCGGGTCGAGGTCGAGTCCGCTCTGCCGCCCGAGCTTCAGGCAGCGCTCGAGCGCTTCGCCACGTAAAGCCGCTCGTCGGCGACCCGGAAGAGCCCATCGGCGTCGGTCGCGTCGTCGGGAAAGTGCGCGAGGCCCGCGCTGAAGGCGACCCCTTGCGGGAGCTCGCCGGCGGCCACGAGCTCGTCCACGCGGTCGTTCAGCCGCTCGAGCAGGCGCGGCGCGGCCTCCTCGTCGGCCTCGACGAGGTAGGCGGCGAACTCGTCTCCGCCCATCCGGCCCGCGAGGTCGGAGCCGCGCAGCGACTCGCGCAGGAGCCCCGCGAGCCGCTGGAGCGCCTTGTCCCCCTCGGGATGCCCGTAGGTGTCGTTCAGCTCCTTGAAACCGTCGAGGTCGAGAAAGACGAGGGCCAGTCCGTGCCCGTAGCGAACCGCTCGCTCGAGCTCGTGCTCGAGCTCCCCCACGAAGGCTTGATGGTGCAGGAGGCCCGTGAGCTGGTCGTGCCGGGCCTGGTGGCTGAGCTCGGACATCGAGCGGTCGAAGTACGCGCCGACGCACTCGGTCACGAGCCGGTCGATCGTGTCGTTCAGGCGCCGCTCGCAGGTGAGCACCTCCTCCGGCTCCAGCTGCTGGGCGCGCTCGGACACGAAGCGCCAGAGCACCCGGCGCAGGACGAGGAACTCGGTCACGATCTCGCGCGGCGCGAAGCCGAGGGCCTCGCGCTGGCGCGCGTGCTCGCGTGCCTGGGCGGCCAGTGGGCTGCCGCGGCGCAGACGCTCGGGCTGCGGGTCGACGAGCTCTCGCGAGAGCTCTGTAATGAAGGTCGGCATGTCATTGAGCTGGCCGAGGCGTCCCAGCCGCTGCAGCGACGGGATCTGGTCGTCGACGAGGCCCTCCTCGACGGCGGCCACGGCGAGGTCCCAGGCCAGGGCCTGAATCTCGGACGCGAGCTCCTCGAGCGCGGGCGGCGATTCGCGCATGCTCACCACGTACATGATGGATCGGCGCCCAGACACCAGAACATGAGGGGTTGGGTACAATCCCGCTGCTTTTCGTCCCCTACCCGGCGATCTGGGCAGGTGGCGGTGCCGGCGTCTCAACGCCGGTCCCACCTCGCTCCCGCCGGTCGCAACGCCAACAACCAGCGAAAGGAACCACGTGGCAGTCAGCATGCGAGAGCTCCTGGAGGCCGGAGTCCACTTCGGCCACCAGACGCGCCGCTGGAACCCGAAGATGCGCCGTTTCATCTTCGGCGAGCGCGGCGGGATCTACATCATCGACCTGCAGAAGACGCTCGAGAGCCTGGAGGAGGCGCAGGCGTTCGTTCGCAACCTCGGCGAACGCAACGGCACCGTTCTCTTCGTCGGCACCAAGAAGCAGGCCCAGGACTCCGTCGAGGAGGACGCCAAACGGGTCGGGATGCCGTACGTCAACCACCGCTGGCTCGGCGGCCTGCTCACGAACTGGCGCACGATCTCCGAGCGCATCGAGCACCTGCACGAGCTCCGGCGTCTTCGCGACGAGAACCAGCTCGAGCTGCTCCCGCCCAAGGAGCGAATCTCGATGCAGGCCGAGCTCGAGAAGCTCGAAGCGAACCTCGGCGGCGTGGCCGACATGCGCAAGCAGCCGGACGCCGTCTTCATCGTCGACCTGCGCAAGGAGCAGCTCGCCGTGAAGGAGGCGCGCCGGCTCGGGTTGCCCGTGATCGCGCTCGTGGACACGAACTGCGACCCGGACGAGGCCGACTTCGTCATCCCGGGCAACGACGACGCGATCCGCTCTTGCAGCCTGGTCGTGCACGCGATCGCCGACGCGATCGAAGAGGGGAAGCAGCGCGCGACCCCGGCGGACTTCGAGCCCGCCCCGGCCGAGGAGACTCAGCCGGAGCCGGAGGCGCCCGCGGAGCCCGAAGCCGCGGCCGAGCCCGAGCCCGAGCCGGCCGCCGAGCCCGAGGCTCAGCCGGAGCCGGTGGCCGTGCCGGAGACGGGTGGCGAGAGCCAGTGAGCCAGGTGGAGATCCCGGCGAGCCTCGTCAAAGAGCTGCGCGACCGCACCGGCGCGGGGATGATGGCGGCCAAGCGCGCCCTGGAGGAGACCGGGGGAGACGTCGAGGCCGCCCAGCGCCTCCTGCGCGAGCAGGGCATGGCCGCCGCAGGCAAAAAGGCCGGCCGCGCGACCACGGAGGGCGAGGTGCTCGCCTCGGTCTCCGGCAACGTGGGCGCGATCGTCGCGGTGGGCTGCGAGACGGAGCCGGTGTCCAAGAACAAGGAGTTCCTCGCCTTCGCCGAGGCCGTGTTCGAGGCGGTCGAGGAGAACGGCTCTGATGCCGTCGCCGAGCTGGAGGAGCGGCGGCTGGAGCTGGTCGGACGGCTCGGCGAGAACATCGAGGTCGCGGGCGCCACGCGGATGGAGGCCGGCGAGGGCGAGCTCCTCGCAGAGTACGTCCACCCGCCGGCGAACAAGATCGGCGTCCTGGTGCGGGTGAAGGGTTCCGACCCGGCAGCCGCACGACGGCTGGCGCTGCACATCTCGTTCGCCGCCCCGCGCTTCCGCAGCGTCGACGAGGTTCCCGAAGAGGAGCTCGCGAACGAGCGTGCGATCTACGAGAACCAGGCCGACGTGCAGTCGAAGCCCGAGGAGGTGCGCTCGAAGATCGTCGAGGGGCGCCTGCGCAAGGAGTTTCTCTCCGGCGTCGCGCTGAGCGAGCAGTCCTGGATCTACGACCCCTCGCAGACCGCCGGCAAGGCGCTCGAGGAGGCGGGCCTCGAAGTGCTCGAGTTCGTCCGCTACTCGCTCGCCGAGTGACCGAGGCGGTCCAAGCCGACGAGGCCGGGCCACAGGGGGCCGGCAGCGCGTTTCAACGGGTGCTGCTGAAGCTCTCCGGCGAGGCGATGATGGGCGAGCGGGAGTACGGGCTCGATCCCGCTCGGATCGCCGTGATCTCGGACGAGATCGTCGGCGTGCACGAGGAGGGCCTCGAGCTCGCGATCGTCGTGGGCGCGGGGAACATCTACCGCGGGATCGAGGCGGCCGCCGAAGGCATGGACCGCGCCACGGCCGACTACGCCGGGATGCTCGCGACCCTGCTGAACGCGCTCGCGCTGCAGGACGCACTCGAGCGGCGTGGCGCGCAGACCCGCGTGCTCTCCGCTCTGGCCGCGGCCGAGGTCGCGGAGCCGTACATCCGCCGCCGCGCGATCCGCCACCTCGAGAAGCGGCGGATCGTGATCTTCGCGGCCGGCACGGGCAACCCGTACTTCACGACGGACACGGCTGCGGCGCTGCGCGCGCTCGAGATCGGCGCCGAGGCGATCCTGATGGCCAAGCACGCCGTGGACGGCGTGCTCGACGGCGATCCCAGGGTCGACCCGAATGCCGAGCTGCTTCCGGAGCTGACGCATCTGCAGGTGATCGAGCGGGGTCTCAAGGTGATGGACACCACCGCGCTCTCGCTTTGCATGGACAACCGCCTGCCCATCTACGTCTTCGCCCTCGAGGACGGAAACATCCGTAGAGTCGTGCACGGCGAGCGGGTCGGAACCATCGTCTCGACCCCTTGAGAGAGGAGGCCAGATGGCGATCGATGACCTGATTCAGGACGCGGAGCGGCGGATGCACAAGTCGGTCGAAGCCGCGCAGACGGAGTTCTCGACCCTCCGCACCGGGCGCGCGTCGCCGGCGCTCCTCGACCGGGTGCAGATCGACTACTACGGCCAGCAGACGCCCCTCAAGCAGCTCGCCTCGATCGGCGCGCCCGAGCCTAGGATGCTGACGATCCAGCCCTTCGACCCGAGCTCGGTCGGGGCGATCGAGCGGGCGATCCTGGAGTCCGATCTCGGCCTCACGCCCTCGAACGACGGCAAGCTGATCCGGCTGCCGATTCCGCAGCTGACGGAGGAGCGGCGCAAAGAGCTCGTCAAGGTCGTGCGGCAGATGGCGGAGGAAGGGAAGGTCGCCGTCCGCAACGTTCGGCGCGACGTGATGCACCACCTCAAGGAGCTCGTCGACAAGGGCGAGGCCGGGAGCGACGAGGAGCACCGGGCCGAGGAGCGCGTGCAGAAGCTCACCGACGACCACGTGCACGAGATCGACGAGCTGCTGAAAAAAAAGGAAGCGGAGATCATGGAGGTCTAGTGCCCCTCCAGGCACTACATGCCCGCCTTCGGCCCGCGATCACGCTGCGCCACGGGCTGCAGCACCTGAAGGGGCACTCGCGCTGACGGCGCCGAACCCCCTCACCGTGGAACGCGGAGCGAACGAGGACAGCGCCCGCACCGTCGCCATCATCATGGACGGCAATGGCCGCTGGGCCGAGCGCCGGGGCCTGCCCGTGGCCGAAGGGCATCGCGAGGGCACGAAGGCGCTACGGCGCACCGTCGAGGCCGCGATCGACCTCGGCGTAGAGACACTCGTCGTCTACGCGTTCTCCACGGAGAACTGGGCGCGCCCGGCCGGCGAGGTCGACTCGCTGATGGACATCTTCGGCGAGACGATCGAGCGGGAGCTGCCCGACCTGGCTCGGCAGGGCGTGCGGACGCGCTTCATGGGCCGCAGCGACCGGGCCCCCGACGAGCTGCGCGAGCAGATGGCGCGGCTCGAGGAGGAGACCGCGCACAACGACCGCCTCAATCTCTGGATCGCGTTCGACTACGGCGGCCGCGCCGAGCTCGTCCAGGCGGCGCGACGGCTCGTCGAGGCTGGCGTCGACCCGAATGACATCGATGAGGATGCGCTGCGCGCGAACCTGTACGCACCCGAGCTGCCCGACCCTGACCTTCTGATCAGGACGAGCGGCGAGCTGCGGATCTCGAACTTCCTGCTCTGGCAGCTCGCGTACTCCGAGCTCGTCTTTCTCGACCGGCTCTGGCCGGACTTCGGGCGCGAGGAGCTCGAGCATGCGCTCGCCGACTACGCCAACAGACGCCGCCGCTTCGGCGGGCGATGAGCCCCTTCCTCTCGCGCATCCTGATCGCGGTCGTCGGGCTGCCGCTCGTCCTCTACCTCGTCTGGCTCGGTGGCGGCTGGCTGTTCATGCTGGCGGCGCTGGCCGCGACCCTGGCGCTGCACGAGCTTTTCTGGATCGCGCGACCGTTGCGGCCGCTCGTGCTCGCCGGCTACGCCGGCGCGCTGCTCGCGCTCCTCGGCGCGTGGCTCGGTGGGCCGGTCTGGATGGTCGGGGGATTCCTCACGACGATCGTGCTCGCATTCGTCCTCAAGGGGATCTCGCAGACCCGCCAGTCGCTGACCGTCGCCGTCAGCGTGACGGTGCTCGGAGCGGCGTGGATCGGGCTCGGGCTGAGCCACATCCTGCTCCTGCGGGCGATCGCGCCGGCCGACGACGGGCGCCTCGCCGTCTTCACGGTGCTGCTCGCGGTCTTCGCCTCGGATGCGGTCGCCTACTTCGCGGGGATGCTGGTCGGCAGGCACCGGATGGCGCCGACGATCTCGCCCGGGAAGACGTGGGAGGGCCTCTTCGCCGGCACGGTGATCGCCGTGCTGGTGCCGTTCTTCGCGCTCTACCACTCCGACTTCCTCGACGTCTGGCGCTCGCTCGTGCTGGGAGCCGTGATCGCCGTTGCGGCGCCGCTTGGCGACCTCTTCGAGTCGGCGGTCAAACGCGATCTCAACGTCAAGGACAGCGGCCGGCTGCTGGCCGGGCACGGCGGCGTGCTCGACCGGCTGGACTCGCACCTGTTCGCCGCGGTGGCGGCCTTCTACGCGATCCTGGCGATGACCTAATCCGCAGGCGAGTTGCGGTCGTACACTTCGATTGAATGAAGCGGATCGCCCTACTGGGGGCCACCGGCTCGATCGGCCGCCAGGCGCTCGAGATCATCGACGGTCAGCCGGAGCTCGAGCTCGTTGCGGCGGCCTCCGGTTCCCAGCCGATC
>Ga0307317_10000048_pt1 | contig 29410 bp, 31 predicted proteins | sample ER_DNA_357_FD_194498 | JGI IMG/M metagenome (GOLD analysis project Ga0307317, IMG submission 194498) | Bulk soil microbial communities from the East River watershed near Crested Butte, Colorado, United States - ER_DNA_357 | ecosystem: Environmental > Terrestrial > Soil > Floodplain | place...
CCGAGCCCGAAGTCGCTGACGCCGCCGAAGGACGTGCGCCACATGGCGAGCGCGATCACGTTCGCGTCGTCCTGCACGGATTGAGGCGCCACGGCCAGGACGATGTCGAACACCTTGAGCACGTTGATGAGGAGCGTGATGAAGACGACCGTGATGACCGGCCAGAGCTGCGGAACGGTTACGCGCCAGAAGACCTGCCACTCGGTCGCCCCGTCCGTTCGGGCCGCCTCGAGCGTTTCCCGCGAGATGGCCGCCAGTCCCGCTGCGAGCACGACCATGGCGAAACCGGCCCAGATCCAGATGTAGGAAATGATGATCGAGGGCGTGATCAGCTTCGCGCCGAGCCACGACACCCCGCCGAAAGGCTTCACGAATGTCGAGGCGCCGATCCCGACGGTGTAGGAGCCGTCGGGTACGTCCGTGAACGCGAACGACCCGTCGTCCGCGCTCGTCACGGACTGCACCTTGTCGCCGCTCGAGTCGAGCAGCTCGACGGTTACACGGGGCAACCCCACCTCCTCCGACTCCACCTTTCCGGGCGTGCCGCCCCCAGGCTTGAAGTCGCGCCAGACGACGCCTGTGATCTCCCCCGGAGCCGACTTCGGCTCAACCGCCTGCTTCGCGGTCTCCGGGACTTCGTCCACGCTGATCCGCGTGAGGCCGAGGAGCGCGACGCCGCCGGGCTCGAGAGGTTTCGCCAGGACGAGCGCACCGCTGGGCTGCTGAACGAGTGCCTCGCTCGAGGGAGCCGCCTCCGACAGCACCCCGGTCGGGCTGAAGACGTCCTTGACGGCCGCGATCCCAGCGTTGATCGCGCCCCGGTCCGGCTCCTGCTGGTACATGATCCGCCAGGTCACGCCTGCGGCGAAGGCCGAGATGGCCATCGGCATGAAGACGACCGTCTTGAAGGCGACCGCCCAGCGAACGCGCTCGGTCAGCACTGCGTAGATGAGGCCGAGCGCGGTGACGAGCGCCGGCACGACGATCACCCAGATGGCGTTGTTCTCGATCGCCCGGAGGAGCGTGTCGCTCGAGAAGAGCGCCCGGTAGTTGTCGATGCCGACGAAGTCCGAGCCGTCGCGGCTGTAGAAGCTCCTGATGATCGTCTTGATCGTCGGATAGACGATCCAGACGCCGAGGAAGAAGGCCGCCGGCGCGAGGAAGCCCGCGGCGATTGCGTACTGGCGCCATTTTCCGGCTTCGGCGCTCGGCGGAGCCTCCCTGACGGGAGGCTCCGCCGTGGCGCCTGCGCCGCTCACGCCGTTACTGGTTGTACGCCTTCTGGGCTGCGTCCTCCATCTGCTGCGCGATCCCGTTCACGTCGCTCGGGTTCGCGAGGAAGTCCTGGAAGAGCTTGAACAGCCCCTGGCCGACCGTGCCGCCGAATGCGGACGGCTGTAGGTCGGAGAGGTCGAAGCGGAAGACCTCCGCGCTGGCGAGCGCGGTCGCCGTCGCCCTCAGGATCGGGTCGGGATAGTCGCCCTCGTCGACGTTCAGGTTCGGCGAGGAGAACCCGCCGCGCTTGACCCAGATCGCCGCGGCTTCCGGCGAGGCGAGGTACTCGACCAGCGCCCGTGAAGCCGGAGTGTCCTTGAACATGACGACCTGGTCACCGCCGCCGACGACCGCCGGAGGCGAGCCGTTGATCGACGGGAAGTCGAACTCGTTGAAGCCGGTCTCCGGCTTCGCCTTCGTCGAGTTGACGATCTCGCCCGCGACGAAGTCGGCCTCGATCACCTGCGCCGCCTTCGGCGGGTCGGCGAAGACCTGCGTCACCGACGTGGGGAAGTCGGTCTGCAGGGCGCCCTGCTTGCCGCCGGCGATGTTGTCGGTATCGCCGAGGATCTTGCCCATCTCCGTGAGCGCGTCCTTCACCGACTGGTCAGTCCATGGGATGTCGTGCGTGGCCAGCTTGTCGTACATCTCCGGCCCCGCCGTGCGGATGTAGATGTTCTCGAACAGGTCAGTGAGCGTCCACCCGTCGGCGCCGCCGATCGAGTACGCGGGCACGCCCGATGCCTTCAACGTCTGCGCGTTCTCGAGGAACTGATCCCAGGTGTCCGGCGGATCGACCCCGGCGTCGTTGAATACCGGCACGTTGTACCAGACCGTCGACTTGTTGGCGCCCTTGAAAAGGAAGCTGTAGAGCTGACCGTCCACGGTGCCGAGAGCGACGATCGAGTCGCCGAAGTTCTCCTGGACCGTGCTCTTGGCGAAGTCGATCGGCTTCAGGTCGCCGTCCTTCGCGTACTCCGCGATCGTGCCCGGCTGGGCGATCGTCGCGAGGTCTGGCGGGTTGCCGCCCTGAACCGCCGTCGCGAGCACGGTCACGATGTTGTCGCCGGCCGCGTTGTACTTCACGTCGACGTTCGGGAACTTCTCCTTGAAGCCGTCGAGCACCGCCTGGATCGACTGCTGCTCGGTGCCGACCCAGATTCCCATCAGGGAGACCGAGCCCGAAACGGACTCGTCGCCGCCGGCCGAGGTTCCTGTCCCCGAGCTCTCGCTCCCTCCACCGCAGGCTGCCGCCATGAGGGCGAGCACGGCCAGCAGCGCCAAATAGACGAACCGTCTCCTCATCATGCTCCATTCCCTTCGTCGTTGCCGTAGATCCCGAGACCTGTCTCGGGGTCGAAGAAATGCAATGAGCGCGTGTCGACCGCGACCTCCGCGGTGTCTCCTTCCTTGACCTTCGTGCGGGGATTGAAACGCCCGACCATCGTCGTGTGCTCGCCCACCTCGCCGGTCGCCTTGCGCTCGTCGCCAAGATCCTCGGCGAGCTCGCGGACGTCGTCGGTGAGGGCGGGCGGCGCGTCGACGGTGAAGTGCACCATCACCTCCGAGCCGAGCGCCTCGGTGAGCTCGACCTTGCCATGGAGGCGCCGGTCGGGCGGCGTGTCGCTCGCGAGCGAGGCGTCCTCGAGGTTCTCGGGGCGGATCCCGAGGACGATCTTCCTCCCCTCGTAGCGCTTGAGCCCGGGGCGCGCCTCGAGCGTCTCGGAGCCGAGCGCGAGCTTCTGGCCCCCAGCCTCCACCGCAAGGCTCCCGTTCGAAGCGGTGAGAGTCGCCTCGACCATGTTCATCGCGGGGCTGCCGATGAATCCCCCGACGAAGAGGTTGACCGGATGGTCATAGAGCTGCTGCGGCGGAGCGACCTGCTGCAGCTCGCCCTTGCGCATGACGGCGACGCGGTCTCCCATCGTCATCGCCTCGATCTGGTCGTGCGTGACGTAGATCGTCGTCACGCCGAGGTTGTCCTGCAGCCGGGCGATCTCGGCGCGCGTTTGCACGCGGAGCTTCGCGTCGAGGTTCGAGAGCGGCTCGTCCATGAGGAAGACCTGCGGCCGGCGGACGATCGCACGCCCCATGGCGACGCGCTGGCGCTGGCCTCCGGAGAGGGCGCGCGGCTTGCGCTTCAAAAACGGCTCGAGGCCAAGCACGCGCGCGGCTTCGTGGACGCGCGCGTCGATCTCGGACTTCTTCTCCTTGCGGAGCTTGAGGCCGAAGGCGATGTTGTCGTAGACCGTGAGGTGCGGGTAGAGCGCGTAGCTCTGGAAAACCATCGCGATGTCGCGGTCGCGGGGCGGAACGTGGTTGACCACGTGCTCGCCGATCTGCAGCACACCCTCGCTGATCTCTTCGAGTCCAGCGACCATGCGAAGCGCGGTCGTCTTGCCGCACCCCGACGGGCCGACGAGCACCATGAACTCGCCGTCCTCGATGCCGAGGCTCATATCCGAGACAGCGCGAGTGCCGTCTGGATAGACCTTGGCGACCCGGTCGAACTTCACCCCCGCCACGAGTCTCCTTCCCCTGCTGAGCGCGGCGAGCTTACCAAGCGAAAACAATTCCGGGACGGCCACTAGACTCAGGCGCCGTGGACACGCGCAGCATCGTCATCCTCGAAGGCGACGAAACCGGCCAGGAGCTCCTCGAGGAGGCTGTCCGGGTCCTCGCCCCCGACGTCATCGGGCTCGAGCTCGAGCTCCCGCGCTTCGACCTCTCGCTCGAGGCCCGGAGGCGGACCAAGAACCAGGTCGTCCACGACGCGGCCGCGGCGATCCGTGAGCACGGGCTCGGGCTGAAGGCGGCGACCGTGACGCCCGAGGGCAAGGACGACGTCGGCAGCCCCAACCGCATCCTTCGGGAGGAGATCGGCGGCCACGTCATCGTGCGCACCGGCCGACGGATCCCGGGGGTCGTCCCGATCGGCGGCGCCTTCTACCCCATCTCGGTCGTGCGGATGGCAGTCGGCGACGCCTACGGCGCCAAGGAGTGGCGCGAGGGCGAGGGTGAGGAGGAGGTCGCGTATCGCACCGAGCGGATCGAGCGGCGCATCTGCCGCGCGGTCGCCGAGTTCTCCTTCCGCCACGCCGAGCGGACGAAGGCCAAGGTATTCGGCGGGCCGAAGTACACGGTGAGCCCCATCTACGAGGGCATGCTCAAAGAGGAGATGGACGCGGCAGCGGCCCGCCACGCAGAGGTCCCTTACGAGCCGCAGCTGATCGACGCGACCTTCGCTCTCCTCATCAGCTCGGCCGGCGACGCCCTCGTCATCCCCGCATTGAACCGGGACGGCGACATCCTCTCCGACCTCGTCCTCCCGCTCTTCGGCTCGATCGCAGGCTCCGAGTCCCTGCTCGTCGCCTTCAACGACGACTACACGCCGCGCGCGCTCATGGCGGAGGCCGCGCACGGAACCGCGCCCGCGCTCAAGGGCAAGAACGTCGCCAACCCGATGGCCATGATCCTCGCCTCGGCCGCGCTCCTCTCCCACATCGACGACGACGAGGCGCGCGCGGCCGGGCGGGCGATCCGCGAAGCGGCGCTCGAAGCCGTCTCGGCCGGCACGCGGACGGCCGACCTGGGCGGGCACGCCTCGACCACGGAGTTCACGGACGAGGTCATCGCCCGCCTCCGCTCCAAACTCGAAGTCTGGGCCTCTCTGGGCAACGTTTGAGGCGGGTCGCGGCGTACCTGCGAAGCCTTGACCCGAGGCTGCCTCGCTCCGTCTGGCTCCTGAACACGGGCGGGCTCATGAACGCCTTCGGCAACGGGATCGCCTATCCGTTCATCGTCATCTACCTGCACAACGTCCGCGGCTTCTCGCTCGGGATCTCCGGTCTCATCGTCGCCGCGTCGGGAGCGGCCGGGATCATCTTCGGGCCCCCGATCGGCGTGGTAGTCGACAAGATCGGAGGACGGCTGACCCTGGCCGGCGCGCTCGTCCTCCTCGCGATCGGCTTCGGGATCTTCCCCTGGATCCGTGAGCCCTGGCACGCGGTCCTCGCGGCCACCGTCGCGGGAGTCGGAAACGCGGCCTTCTGGCCGAGCCAGTCCACCCTCCTCGCCGGGCTCACGCCACAGGCGCGTCGCCACGGCGCCTTCGCCCTCCAGCGCGTGACGCGGAATCTCGGCATCGGCCTCGGCGGCCTCGTCGGCGGCCTGATCGCGACCACCGCCCACCCATCCAGCTTCACGGTCCTGTTCATCGTCGACGCGCTCACGTTCCTCGTCTTCGTCGGGATGCTGGCCTTCGTGCCGGAACCGGTGCTCACGAAGACCGATCCCGGCGTGCGCCGCGGCGGCTACCTCGACGTGCTCCGAAACCGGGTCTTCCTCGGCATCGCCGGCCTCAACGTCGTCTTCGTGACGGCTGGCTACGCGCAGATCGAGCTCCTGCCCGTTTTCGCCAAGAACGAGGCGGGAGTGACCGAGCGAGGAATCGGGCTCATCTTCTTCCTGAACACGGTCGTCGTCGCCGTCGCCCAGCTGCCCGTCTCCAAGCTCCTCGAGGGCCGAAGCCGGATGCGCGCGCTCGCCGCGATGACGGTGCTCTGGGCCATCTCCTGGATCTTCGTCTTCATCGGCGGTGCGTCGTTCGAGGCGACCGCGGCGGTGGCCGTCTTCTCCTTCGCGGTCATCCTCTTCGGCCTCGGCGAGTGCTTCCAGGGCCCGGTGCAGGGCGCGCTCGTGGCCGACCTCGCCCCCGAGCGGCTGCGCGGCCGTTACATGGCCGTCTCGACGAACTCCTGGGATCTCGGCTTCCTGCTCGGCCCGGCGATCGGCGGCTTCATCCTCGCCGCGCAGCCCCTGGCCCTCTGGCCGCTCGCGGCGCTCGCCTGTCTCGCAGCCGGAGCGGGCGCGCTCTCGCTCGAGCGGCGGCTGCCTCGAGAGCTCCGGCTCACACCGGCCTGAGCGCCCGCTCGATGGCGGCCTGGCCGTTCTCGAGCACGGGCTCACCGTGCGAGACGAGGACGAGCTCGATTGGAAGGTCGAGCAACGACCTCATCGCTTCGCGAAGCTCGTCGGCGGTCAGCCCCGGCTGGAGATAGCGAAGCCAGCCCGGAGGACACGGGCGCAAGCCGCCCCGGTCGTCCCCAAGCAGCCGGTCGCCCGGGACGAGCGCGCGCGGGCCCGACAGCCAGAGCATCGTCTCGCCGGCGTTCCGGATCCGAATCGCCTCGACCCCAGCGGGAAGATCGGCGGCCCGCCTCGTGGCCGTCGCACCGAAGCGACGGACGACCTCGTCGCGGCTTCGCCGGTGCCAGCGGATCGTGGTGTAGACGACAACCGGGCGTCCGTGCGCCTCGATCCGCGCCCCGAGCGGCCCCCAGATCTCGTCCGGCACGAGCGGGTCGACGAGGAGAAACGCCTCGGATGCCTCGTAGGCGACGGAGCCGACCTCGGGCGGCCAGTCGGCGGGGCTGTCGGGCTTGTCGGGAGGCTGCCACTCCGGGTGGCGCGCAGTCCACCGGAGCAGGCCGGGCCGGAGCTCGACGAGCTCGGCTATCGCTCGTCGAGCGGAGGGTTCTGGACGTCGTGCTCGGTGGCGTACTCGTCCACGAGCTTGTTGATCACGTCCGCACCCTCGCCGTAGGCGTAGTTGATCTTGACGAACGGCTCCCACTTCTCGGGCAGCGCGTCCTCCGGAAAAATCGCCTCGACAGGGCATTCCGGCTCGCATGCGCCGCAGTCGATGCACTCCTCGGGGTCGATAATGAGTATGCGGTCGAACACGTGGATGCAGTCGACCGGACAGACGTCCACGCAGGACAGGTCTTTGATGTCGATGCAGGGCTCGGCGATGATGTAGGTCATCGCCGAGCAGTCTAGAGGCCCGTCGCCGAGGGCTTCCTAGGGAACGAGCTCGTCCACCAGCTGCGGCGCCCGCTCGGCGAGCGCGGAGCGGGCGACCACCTGGTCGAGTCCCGCCTCGTGCGCGGCGCGCAGGCCCGCCGTGTCGGTGTGGTTCGTGAATCCGAGGATCGGGATGTCGGGCCAGGAGTCCGCCACCTCGTACGGATCAATACGGGCGAGGTCACAGATGACCAGGTCCGGCGGGTCCACGTAGTCGGTCGTGATCAGCTTGTGAGACCCGCCCAGCAGCGCGTCCAGCTTTCCTCGAAAGAAGAGATCGACCCCTGCCAGCAGGATCGTCGCCACGCGCAGGAGCGTACCATCTAAGCGAGCAGAAAACAGGGCTTGCTAGCTTTTTCGCGCATGGCCGCCACTGCCTGCTTCGCGAGGAAAGTGGGCCTGTGGTTCGAGCGCGAGGGCGCCAGGCAGGTGGCGGATCCCGTGCGCCTGCGGCAGATGAACATGGCGATCGCCCTCGCCGCCTCGCGCTGGAACGAGTTCGCCGCCGGCGAGGACGCCGTCGAGCGGATGGGCGCGTGGCTCGACGAGGTCGAGCGGCGCGCGGTCGAGCGCAGAGCCGACGCCCGCGCGGAGGCGATCAGGCTCGCCCGCACCTGGTTCGAGGACTGCCTCTAGCCGCACTGGGCGGCGCCGGCTTCCGCCGGGCGAAGCCCGGCTCCGACCGACGCTTGGCGACAGAGGGGCTAGCGGACTCGAACGAGATTGAACTAGGCGTTCATTCCATACCGAACTTCTCGAAGAGGCGGTTGAAGGCGATGCGGATCCACCAGAAGCGGTCGAAGAACAGCAGGAGCCCGAGAGCGACGAGAAGAGCGCCGCTGACCACACGGAGCACGTTGTAGCGGTCGCGGAGCCAGCGCGAGGCGCCCATCGCGCGGTCGAAGCCGATGCCTACAAGGACGAACGGCACGGCGAGGCCGAGCGAGTAGACGAAGAGGAGGAGCGACCCCTCGGCTGCGGTCGAGGCGTCACCGGCGAGGGCGAGGATGGAGGCGAGCACGGGTCCGATACACGGTGCCGCGCAGACCCCGAAGGCACCGCCGAGGAGAGCCCGGGAGCCGCGCTTGCGAGCGCCCTCGACGAGCTCGGGGGCGACCATGCGGTCGAGCCAGGGAAACGGCAGAAGGCCCATGAACGCGAAGCCGAAGACAACGACGATCACGCCCGCGACCATGGAGAGGAGCCGCTGGTCGTGGAAGAGCCCGCCGGCTGCACCCACGAGCGCGCCGAGCGCGACGAAGACGAGCGTAAAGCCGGCGATGAACGGGACGCTCGCCGCGACAACCTTCCGCCCGCCGACCCCGATCTGGACGCCTGACACCGCCGAGAGGTAGCCGGGCACGAGCGGGAGCACGCACGGCGTCACGAAGGAGAGGAGGCCCGCGACGAACGCGAGCGGAATCTTGGCCTCCACTCAGCCGGCCGCCACTAGGCGTCGTAGCGGGCGAGCTCCTCGTCCACGCGGCGCTCGAGCTCGGGGTCGAGGCTGAAGCGGCCGTTCGACGAGGGATCCACCGGCTCCTCCGCCTTGCGCCCGCGGCTCCACCGGTAGGCGAGGAAGCCCACGACTCCCGCGGCGAGGACAATGCCGGCCAGCGGCAAGATCCAGGCGAGGAGGTTGAAGCCGCTCTTCGGAGGCGCGGCGAGGACGCTCTCGCCGAACTGGTCGACGAGCTGCGACTTGATCTCGTTCTTCGTGTCGCCGGCCGCGATCCGGGCGCGGATGAATGCTCGCATGCGGTCGGCGATCGGTGAGCTCGACGCGGCGAGGCTCTCGTGGCAGGTCGGGCAGATGAGCTCGCGCTCGAGCTCGGGCAGAGTCGGGTTCTGCTCGCTCGCAGCCGCGGGCGCGACCATCCCGAGCGCGACGACGATGACCGCGAACAAACGGCGCATCATGCGGGCTCGCCGAGGGCTATCCGGATGTTGCGCTCGAGAGCTTCCTCGGTCAGCGGCCCGGCCACGTGCTCGCCGACAAGGCGCCCTTCCGCGTTGATGAACCACGTCTCCGGGAAGCCGGTGACCCCGTAGTGGCCGAGCGTCGAGCCGTGCTTGTCGCGCACGATCGGGTAAGTGATCCCTGCGCGGTCGACGAAGCGCTGCGCGTCGACATCGAAGTCCTGCGCGTCCACGCCGAGGACGACCACGCCCTTGTCCTTGTAACGGCTCCAGGCCGACTCGAGGAGCGGCGCCTCGTCCTTGCACGGCCCGCACCAGGAAGCCCAGAAGTTGAGCACGACGGCCTTGCCGCGGAACGAGGCGAGCGCGAGCTCAGTGTCGCTCCCCAGCTGCGGCAGCGTGAATTGCGGCGCAGCACGCCCGAGGTCGGGCTCTTTGTCCTTCTGGAACACCTGCCAGCCCAGCAGGGCAAGGAGAAGGGCGACCACCAGGACGGCGGCCGCTTGCAGGACGATCTTCACACGGCCGGCCATAAGCCGCTCCGAGTGTATCCAGGTGACTACGCGCCGACGATGAAGACCGTCGAGCCGACCTCGATGCGCTCGAACAGCCACTCCGCGTCCGGAATGCGCATGCGGATGCACCCGTGCGAGGCCGAGTAGCCGATCGACGCGGCATCAGGCGTCCCGTGGATGCCGACTCCCGAGGCCGAGAGGCCCATCCAGCGGGTACCGAGCGGGTTGCCCGGGCCAGGCGGGATCGGGCTCGCGCCCGCCGCCCAGGCGGAGTCGGGCGGATACCACCACGGGTTCTTCTGCTTCGTCACGACCGTGAACTTGCCGAGCGGAGTCGGATAGATCGGCTGCCCGACCGCCACGCCGAAGCGGGCGCGGAAGCGCATGTGCGAGCCCTTGTAGAGGTAGAGGAGATGGGAGCCCCGGCGGATGACGACGACCGGCTTGAAGTCCGATCGCAGGACGTCGGGCTTGATGGTGCGGAACTGCACCGCGACCGGGCCGCGCGAGTTCGCCCGGATCGCCCGCTTGATCAGGGTCCGAGTCGGGCGCCGCACCACTTTGTAGCCGTTGCGGGGCTTCGAGAGGTGCGGCCGCAGGTGCCGGAGGCGCACGTGTGCGTCGCGCGGCTTGCGGGAGAGCAGGCCGTCGAGCTTCTCGACGTAGTGCCTGAGTTGGTCGAAGTCGATGGACACGGTGAGCCGCACTTTGGTTCCGGGCGCCGCGGCGAGCGCGGTCGAGACAGCGAGGTTCACGTGGCTTCTCGCCCCGACGCGCCACGGCTGCACCTCCCAACTGCGGGCACGGAAGGTCAGCGCGTACGGCGACACGGCGAAGTCGTGCACCAAGACGCGGGCCTCGTCGCCGGTCAGGCCCTCGACGGGGATCCCCTGGATCATGACCCCAGGCGCGATCACCGGCGGCGCGGGATCGGCCGCGAGCGCGGGTGCGGGGCCGACGAGGGCACCGAGGATGAAGGCGGTTGCGACGACCCTACGCACTATGGCCCGAATCCTAATCATCGAAGAGGCTAGGGTCATTCGCGATTACACCGTCGGCTCCTGCCGCGAGCACGCGCCGGAAGTCCTCTCCGCTCTCCACGGTCCAGGCAAACACGAGAGCTCCCGCGCGGTGGCAGCGCTCGACGAGGCGCGGCGTCACGAGGGCGTGGTGGAGCGTCGCGGCGTCGGCCTCCACTGCCGCGAGCATCCTCCCGATCCGCCACGGGAGCGCCTGACGCAGGACGTAGAGGCCGGGCGTCACGAACGGGGCGAACGTCCGCCTCTCGCTGAGCCCGAAGCGGTCGTTCGGATAGGAGCGCCCGGTGGCCAGGGCGGAGTCCAGGCTCCGGACGGAGCGAAGAACCTCGGCGTGGAACGACGTGACCAGCGTCCGCCCGAGGAGCTCCTGCGCGGCAAGCGCCTCGACGAGAGCCGGCTCGACGCCTGCGGTCTTGACGTCGAGGTCGAGCCAGACGGACGCCGGCGCACGCTCCGCGAAGAGCGCGAGCGCCTCGCCGAGCGTCGGGCTGCCGGGGCTGAGCTGCGCGGCCGAGTGCGAAAGGCGCAGCGCGCCGTCCACCACCACGACGTCGAGCTCGACCATGTCCACGCCGGCGGCGAGCGCGGCCTCGAGGGCGGCCAGCGAATTCTCCGGGGCGAGCGCCGAGGCGCCACGGTGGGCGACCTTCCAGTAGCGGCCCTCCGGTCTGGCCAGCCTCACGGGTCGGGAGCGGTCGGGAGCCGATCGCTCTCCAGGTCGCCTCCGTGGGCCACGTAGCCGAGGATCATCTTGTCCGTCAGCCACTCGACGGGCGCGCGATCGTCGGTGAGCGGATCGCGCGAGCGGCTCATCGGGCTGAGCCGCTCGCGAAACGCGGGGACGAGCGGTGCCGCCGCCGGGGCGATCCCGGCGACCCGCTGGTCGAGCTCCTCCTGGGTCACGGGCGTGGGGAACGCGAGGAGGAGCTGGTTGAAGCGGAGTGCGCGCCAGCGCCAGACAGAGGGGAACTCGGCAAGCATCGTCGAGCCGAGCGCGTCCGAGAGGCGCTCGTCTCCGGGAACCGCGGCGACGTTGGCAGCCACGACTCCTCCCGGGGTCAGATGGTCGCGCACGAGGCGGAAGAACTCCTCCGTCGCCAGGTAGAAGGGGATGTAGGGCTGGTGGTAGGCGTCGATGGCGATGATGTCGTAGCGCTTGTCCGTGCCGGCCAGAAACGGGCGTCCGTCCGCCGTGACGACGTGCAGGCGCGGGTTGTCGCCGAGGCCGAAGAAGCGCCGCCCCACCTCGGTCACCTTCGGGTCGATCTCGACGCCGTCGATCTCCACGTCGGGATAGAGCGCCCCGTAGGCCCTCGCCGTCGTACCGCCCGCGTTCCCGATCACGAGCATCCGCTTGGGCGGCTGATCGAGAAGCGGCGGCGCGACGAGGAACATGTCCCATTCGCCCCCGGTCAGCACGGTATCCGGCCGCCACACCGAGTGGTTGACGACACCCTCGTTGAGCCGCAGCACGCGCGAGCCGTCGGGGAGCTCGAGGACCTGGATGTACTGGTAGGCAGACTCGGTCTCGTAGACGAGCCCCGGCGTCGCCTTGATCGTCTCGGCAGGGATGAAGAGCAGCGCTGTCATGCCGAGCGTGAGGACCTGCCAGCGGCTTCCCAGCATCAGGGCCCCCGCGAGAACGAGGAGGGCGGCCGCTCCGAGCATTGTGCGCTGCGTGCCGATCAGCGGGATGGTCACGATCGCCGAGACGAACGTGCCGGCGATGCTTCCGAGCGTGGAGAGCGCATACAGGCGCCCGGCGACCGCGCCCGCCTCGGAGACGTCGTCGAGCGCGAGGCGCACGGCGAACGGAGAGACTACGCCGAGCAGCGTGACGGGAATCGCGAAGAGGAGCAGCGCGGCGAAGAAGGACCCCACGACCGCGCCAATGCTGATCGTGTCGAGGCCCTGGACGGTGAAGTCGAGGACCGGCCGCGCGACGAAGGGGAGCGCTGCGATGACAAGCGCCGCGACGAGGACGATCCAGCCGAGCAGCCGCGGCTCCGGACGGCGGTCGGCCACCTTGCCGCCGACCCAGTACCCGAGCGAGAGGTAGACCAGGATGAGGCCGATGATGTTCGCCCAGACGATCGTCGAGCTCCCGAAGTAGGGCGCGAGCAGGCGCGAGGCAGAGATCTCCGTTGCGAGGGTGCCGGCCCCGGCTGTGAAGACGACGACGCCAAGCCGCCGGCGGCTCACTCCGGCGACCGGCACGGCGACCGATGTCAGGGAACGAGCCTGAGACACACCACGGCGCAGTCGTCCGAGAGCTCGCCGCCCGCGAAACTCTTGCAGTCCGCGAGCACCGCCTCCGCGAGCTCCTGTGGATCGAGCGCGGCTCGGCGCCGGAGCAGGTCGTCGAGGCGCTCCTCGCCGTAGAGCTCTCCGTCACGGCGGGCCTCGAGCACGCCGTCCGTGTAGAGGACGACGGTCGTCCCCGGCGCGAGCTCGGTCTGCGCGACGGCGTAGTCCTGGTCGGAGTCGACGCCGAGCGCGAGCCCGTGCCCGCCAAGCTCCCCGACCTCACCTTCGGCAGTGACGACGCGTGCGGCGGGATGCCCTGCGCTGGCGGAGGCGACCGTCCCCGCCTCGGCGTCGAGCAGGACATAGAGCATCGTGATGAACTTGCCGGTCTCGATCTCGTCGACGACGACTTCGTTCGCGCTCGCGAGGAAGTCTCCGGGCTCGGGGTGCATGCGGGCGAGGGCGCGGAAGCTGAACTTCGCCATGGCCATGTCGGCCGCGGCCTGGATTCCCTTCCCCGTCACGTCGCCGAGGATGACCGCCAGGCGGCCGTCCTCGAGGCTGAGGAAGTCGTAGACGTCGCCGCCAACGTCCACGCGCGCGGCCGACTGGTAGACGTGCCCGACCTCGATTCCGCCCACGTCCGGGAGGGCGCTCGGGAGGAGCGACCGTTGCATGGTCTCGGAGAAATCCTTCTGCTGCTGGTAGAGGCGCGCGTTGTCGATCGCGAGCGCGGCCTGCGCCGCCAGCGTCATGGCGACGTCGACGCTCTCGCGCTCGAGCGGGCTCGCCGGGTCGAGCGAGAGCAGCGTGAGCGTGCCGAGGGTCTCCCCCGGGGTGGCCAGAGGGAGCACGGCCGCGGTTCCACCCTGCAGGAGGAAGGGCTCGAGCACTCGGTGCGCGTCGCGGTGGGTGGCGACGCCCGGGCGGAGGATGGTCGGGCGTCCCGAGCGCAGGAGCCGGCGGGCCAGCGGCGCGTCCAGCGGCTGCGGGATCGAAAGGAGGTGGGTCGCCGTGTCGCGGAGGCTTGGGTCGCCGATGTAGATCGCCTTCGTCTCGAGCTGCTCCCCCCGCGCGTCCGGCATGCGGATCACCGCCGCGTCGAGCCCAAAGAGCTGCACCATGGTCTTTGCAACGGCGTCCAGCGTAGCTTCGAGCGAGAGGCTCTCGGCGAACGATGCCGAGATCTCGTAGAGGCCGCGGAGCTGGCGCGCCGAGCGCCGCTCCGAGTCGAGCGTCGTCTCGAGCACCTCGCCGAGCTCTTTCGCCCGCTCGTGCAGGCGCGCGTTCTCGACCGCCACCGCGAGCTGGCTCGAGAGCGCGAGCAGGAGGCTCTCCTCACCCTCGCGATAGGGCCGCGCGCGTGTCTTGTAGACGGCCAGCGCGCCGATCACCTCGTCGTGGACGATCAGCGGGACGACCAGGGCACGGCGGATGCCGTTCGTCTCCCAGCCTTCCTCGAGGCCCTGCAGGCGCGGATCGCTGCGCATGTCCTCGATGAAGAGGTAGCCGCGCCCGCGGAACGGGCCGAGCGCGAGCTCGAGCAGGCGCTCGGCGAGATCCGTGTGCTGCCCCTCGAGGCCGCGAGAGGCCGCGGCGGTGAGCCGGTGCCCCTCGCGTAGGTAGACGGCGACGTGACCGCTTGCGGTCAGCTCCGCGATCCGCTCCACCGCTGTCTCGAGTGTGTGCGCGAGCGAGAGCTGGGCGATCGCCTGGCTGACGACGCCGATGATGGTCTGCGAGCGGCGCAGGGCGGTGGCGATGAGCCCGACGCGCCGGCTCCGCCTGAGCGCGAGCGCGGCTCGGGCGGCGAAGGGGTGGAGAAGCGCGAGCTCTGCCTCGTCGGGCTCGCCGTCGAAATAGAGCTGGAGCGCCGCTACGGGAGGCTCTCCGAGCGGAATCGTCGTCATTGTCCTGCCCCGTTCGTCTCCGCTCTCTTCCCGTCGCGTGACGAGCGCCCGCTGCCGGTCGGCGACCGCCGCTTCGACGTCCTCTGCGCCCTGCCCGTGGTCGGGCGCATCGCCGTTGAACCCGGTACGGGCGAGGAACGACGGGGGTGAGTCGGGCTCGACGCGCCACAGAGCAGCTCCGATCGCCCCGGTGGCGAGCGTGGCGAGGCGGACAACCTGGTCGGCGGTCTCGGCCTCGTCCGCACCGGCGACGAGCGCCTCTCCGAGGAGCTCGAGCGGAAGCGCCCGGCCGTTTCGGCGCCCCTCGGGGCGCACGATTCCTTCCAGACGAGCCGCGATCCCGACGTGAGCTGCTGCAAGGCGCGCGAGCAGCCGCTCGCGTTCCGCCAACGGCTCGGCCGAAGTGCGGTAGAGCTCGAGCGTCGCCACGACCCGCTCGCCCACCCGAACCGGGTGGAGGCTCGCCGTCTCGGCGCGCGCGCGGGCGGCGGCGCTTCGAACGGCCGCGGGGACCAATGCGTCCGAGCTCGGGTAAGAGGACTCGAGCTCCTCGAAGCCGAGGCCTTCAAGCGGCAGCCGCGAGCCTTCGAGCTCGGCGGCGAGTGCGGCCGAGTCGGCCCGAACGGCTCGCGCGACGAGGTATTTGCCGTCCGCAGAGAGGGTGCGCACGATGACGAGATCGCTACGAGTCGCGTCGCAGACCGCTGCCGCGAGGCGGTCGAGAGCTCCGGCGAGCGACCCGTCCTCGAGCAGCCCGCGGGCCGCTCGACTGAGGTTTTCGAGCAGGGTTTCCTCGAGCTCGTATGCGACCCCCCGCACGAACGCATTATGCGCTTTCGGGCCTGCAAGAGCCCTGGTGTGGTTGCGACGGGGCCCAAGAGCGTTAACATCGTTCGCCATCGGGTCCCCAGCCCCGCATAGCCGTCCTGCTGACGACGCGCCCATCGACCCAGTCGCGGTCGAGCGCGGGCTCGCTTACGCACGGGCAAAACGGCGCGCTCGCAGCGAGCACAAGCGCGAAGCCCACCGCGCGCGGATCCGTTTTCTCTTCCTCCTGCTCGGCCTCGTCTTTCTGACGCTCTTCATCTCCCTCTCGATCTGGCAGAAGGTCCAGGACGTCTTCGGGCTCTGATGGAGCCGCGGCAACGACTGGGGTTCTCCCCTGCCGAGTTCCGCAGCCCTGGTGAAGGGCTGGCCTGGCTCGGCGGCCTTATCCTCGCGCTGAGCTCGTTCATGAGCTGGTACTCGTTCGACCCCGACGTCGGCTTTACCGTTTCAATCACCGGCTGGCACACGGGCATCCTCGGCAAGCTCATCTTCTTCCTCGGCCTGGGCGTGCTCGGCTTCCTCGCCCTCCGCGCGAGCGGCGTCGAGCTACCGCCCAGCGTGCCGGGCGGAATGGTCATCGCCGGCCTCGGCTTCGTCGCGACGATCTTCGTCCTCGTCCGGATCATCTCCATTCCGGACGACTTTTCGCCGGCCGGGCGCAGCATCGGCATCTGGATCAGCCTTCTGGCGGGCCTGCTCGTGATCGCGGCAGGGCTGCTTCGCTCCGCCGAAGAGGTCTGAGCGCCGCCACCCACGCGAGGCCGACCACGGAGCCGAGCGCCGCGCCGACCAGCACGTCGCCGGGGTAGTGCACGCCCACATAGACGCGGGAAAACGCGATGGCCGCCGCGAGCAGGAAGAACCACGCGGCGCCACGGCGCCAGAGGTAGGCCAGGGCGACCGCCCCGGCGAAGGCCGTCGCCGCGTGCCCTGACGGCATCGAGTATCCGCCCGCGCCCATGAGCGGATCCGCCTCAGGGACCGTGAGGCCCGGTCGCGGCCGCTGGACGAGCGCCTTGAGCGCGAGGGCAGCGAGATCGGCGGTCCAGACGGAGCTCGTCGTCAGGAGGACGGCGAACGCGACGCTTCGCCGGGTCGCCAGCGAGAGCGCGACCGCGAGAGCGATCCAGACCGCCCCGAAATAGCCGATCGTCGAGAGCCCGATGAAGACCGGGTCGAGTACACCGGCCCGGTGCTCGACGACCCAGACAAAGAGATCGTGATCTATCGATGTCGCAGGAGCTGCTTCGTGGACTCGATCAGCTGCTGAGGGTCGAAGGGTTTGCCGATGAAGGCCTGCGCGCCCTCGCGCGCGGCCCGGCTCGCGGTCTCCTCGTCCACCTTGCCGCTGAACATGATCACGGGCACCGACCCGAGGCCGTGCTGTTCCTGCATGCGCCGCATCATCTCGAAGCCGTCCACCTGGGGCATCATCACGTCGAGGAGCACGAGGTCCGGCGGCTCCTCCTCGAGGGCGGCCAGGCCTTCATCCGCGCTTCCCGCCTCGCGGACGACATATCCGTCCATCTCCAGGTTCACCCGGATGAACTCCCGGAGCTGAGCATCGTCGTCGACGATCAGAACGAGCGGCCGGCCCGCCGTCGCCGTGCCGCCGCCGCTCGACCCCGCGAGAAACGAATCGAGGTCACCGCGCCGAAACCGGCGATGGCCGCCGGGTGTGTAGAAGGCGGGCAGGCGTCCGCCGTCCGACCATTTTCGGATCGTGCTCTGCGCAACGCCGAGATACGTCGCAGCCTGGCCGAGCGTCAACCACTCAAGATCTCCACCGGCCGGCGTAACCCCACCCCGACTCGTTCTCCGTTCACTGGCCATGAAAGGGCTCGCGAAATGTACCAATCTTGATTTTTTCGCTCCGCTCAGGGGCTCGAAACGGTCACAGTGACAGTTTCTTGCGGCGTCAGCGTTGTCGGGATGAGCGTGCGTACGGAGGTGTTTGTCTCCCCGCTCGCCGAGTCGCTCCCGATCGCCCGCCCGAGAGCGAGGCCCGCGAAAAACACCACGGCCGCGACCGCGATCCGGATCAGCCACACGGCGACGCGCCGCCGGCTCCGCCCCCGCCGGGCTCGCTCGCGCTCGCGCGCGCGTTCAGTGGAGCGAGACTCGGCGGACACGTCAGGGACGGTAATCGCTCGCGCCCTGCGCGTAGAGCGCGAACGCAGCGTCCTGGACGAGCGCGGTGTCCCTGATTCCGGCGCGTGACCGCGCCGGTGCCGACGCGACGATGACGTCGCGCACCCAGTCCTCCGACCCCACATACAGCTGCGCAAGCTCGGCGAGGGTGAAGGTTTGCCCGATGCGCCTCGCCAGCTCGGCGGCCACCGCTTCCACGAGGACGATCAGATGGCGCGAGCGCGCGGTGTCGAAGCCCGCCGCGTCGAGCTGGCGCTTGCCTTCGGCCCACTGGTGGCGGGCCAGCGCGAGGCTGGACATCCTTCGCCGTTACCCGTCGGCGGCGCGCTCACAACGCCGGTCGGGACACCACCGCTCCTCCACCTCGGCGACGACGCGCTCACCGAGCTCGTAGCCGGGGCGCGCGAGGGCGAAGGCCGCGTGCGCATGGAGGCACTTGAGGTTCTCGCGCCGGCGCGTACCGGCAATCCCAACCGGGAGCTCGGGCCGGAGGCTCCGCTGCTCGGCGTCCGCCCGCACGAGACTCTCGCCTAGCTCGGGATCTTCGCGGGCCGCCTGGGAGAAGCGCTCGACGCCGCCGTCGGCCTCCACCCGCGCGATCCCGGCCACGAGCCAGGGGCAGGTCAGATAGAAGGTGGTTGGGAAGGGCTCGCCGTCGGCTCCGAACGGCGCCTGTTCCGTAACCGCCGGAAAGCCGTACGCACAGCGAGCTGCAACCCGCCGGAACGGCCGGGCGGGACGCCCAAGCTGCCAGGAAACGACTCGCGTGTCGTCCACCAGATCATGGTACCGGCCTCTCTTCCGGGCCTCCGACGCCCTTGATGATGAACAGGTGCTCGCCCTCGCGGACGATCCCGAGCCGCCGCGCCTCGCGCAGGACGAACTCGGTCTTCCCGGCGAAGATCAGCTTCCTCGCCAGTTCCCGATTGTCGCGCTCGAGACTCGAGATCTCCGCCTGCCGGTCCGCGACGTCGCTCTGGGCATGCCTGTACGACCTCAACGGGTGGATGTACGAGAGCGCAATGAGGACGAGGACGCCCGCGCCGACCCAGCGGAGGGCCAGTTTCGAGCGCGAGGGCCTGCGGCGAGCCATGGACAGCCGAATTTCGACCGCACCGCTCAGCCTCCTGCTCGGCGATCCAAGCCGGCCAGGCCGACTAAGTAACAGTCTGTTACTTGCCTCCGTCGAGAGGTGTCCCCGTGCCGACGGTCAAGACGACGCGATCGCCCAGGACGACTATCCAAGCCGGTCGGGAAGGTTCGGCGCCGGCCGGGCTGACTAAGTAACAGTCTGTTACTTGGCTTCGTCAGAACGGGTGCCGCCGAGCGCCGCCCAAAACGTCGCCCCGAGCAGCTACGAGCCCCTAAGCGGTTTCGACCTTGATGACGTTCGTCGTTCCCGGCACGTTCACCGCAGTGCCGGCGGTGATGACGACACGGTCGCCCGGGACGACGATGCCGGTCGCGCGCGCGGCGTCGAGGGTGCGGGCCCAGAGGTGCTCGACGTTCGCGCATTCCTCGATCTCCGCGGGGACGACGCCCCATTCCAGGGCAAGCTGCTGGAGGGCGTAGGGCTTGTGTGTGGCGGCGACGATCGGCCGCTGCGGCCGGTGCCGCGCGACCGCCGAGGCGGTCCTGCCGCTGTAGGTCGGGACGAGAATCGCGGTGGCCCCGAGCACCTCCGCGATGTCGCAGGCGGCGTTCGACATCGCCTCCCCCACCGTCGGGAACGGGCCGTCCGCGGCCCGCGCGAGTTCGTGCCGGGGATGCACGCTCGGCTCGACGGCGCACGCGATCCGGTCCATGTAGACCACGCTCTCGAGTGGAAACTCGCCGACTGCCGTCTCGCCGGAGAGCATGAGGGCGGAGCTGCCGTCGAGGACGGCGTTCGCGACGTCGCTCGCCTCGGCCCGCGTAGGGTCGGCGTGGTGGATCATCGACTCGAGCATCTGAGTCGCCGTAATCGACGGCTTTCCGTGCTCGAGCGCGCTGAGGATAATCCGCTTCTGCACGAGCGGCACGGCCGCCGGCCCGATCTCGACTCCGAGATCGCCGCGGGCCACCATGACCGCGTCCGAGGCGCTGATGATCGCCTCGAGCTCCTCGAGGGCCTCGGCCTTCTCGATCTTCGCGATCACGAGGGCGGTCGAGCCCGCGCCGTGCAGGAGCTCCCGCAGCCCGCGGATGTCGTTCGCCGAGCGGACGAAGGACAGCGCGACGAAGTCGACGCCGAGCGTGAGCGCATACTCGAGGTCGGCGAGATCCTTGTCGGTCAGCGACGGGATCGGGATCGTCGCGCCCGGGACGTTGACGCCCTTGTGCGAGTCCACCCGTCCCCCCACCGCGACCTTGCAGCGCGCGCGGCCGGAGGCCACCTCCACTACCTGCAGGTGGACGAGGCCGTCGTCGATCAGAACGTCCTGCCCGGGCTCGAGGATCTCGGCGAGCACCGGCGGGCTCACGGGCAGGTCTCCCGGCTCGCCTGTTCCGTCGCCCGAGAGGACGACCTCGTCGCCGCTGGCCAGCACCACCGTCCCCGGAAGGTCGCCGACGCGGAGCTTCGGGCCCTGCAGGTCGGCGATGAGCGCCAGCGGCCGGCCGGCGCGATCCTGAGCCTCGCGTACGAGGCGAGCCCGCTCGGCATGGGTTTCGTGCGTGCCGTGCGAGAAGTTGAGCCGCGCCGCGTCCATCCCCGCGTCGACGAGCTTGTCGAGCATCTCGCGGGACGAGGTGGCGGGGCCGATCGTGCAGACGATCTTCGTCCGGCGCTGTCCGAGCATTACGCCTCCACGTTAGCGCGAGCGGGGGAGGTGCCCGGTCAGCGAGCCGAGCGCGGGAAGGCCGCCCAGCCGGGATAGGTCGCGCGCGAGCCCAGCTCCTCCTCGATCCTGAGGAGCTGGTTGTACTTCGACGTGCGGTCGGTGCGCGAAGGCGCCCCCGTCTTGATCTGCCCGGCGCCTGTCGCCACCGCGAGGTCGGCGATCGTCGTGTCCTCGGTCTCTCCGGAGCGGTGCGAGATCACAGTCGCGTAGCCGGCGGAGCGCGCGAGCTCGATCGCCTCGAGCGTCTCGGTCAGCGTCCCGATCTGGTTGACCTTGAGGAGGATGGCGTTGGCGACCCCCTCCTCGATTCCCTGCCGCAGGCGGTCCACATTCGTGACGAAGAGGTCGTCGCCGACGAGCTGCACGCGGTCGCCGAGCCGGTCGGTCAGCTTCCTCCACGCTTCCCACTCGTTCTCGGCCATGCCGTCCTCGATGGAGACGATCGGGTACCTCTGCGAGAGAGCCTCCCAGTAGTCGGTCAGCTCGTCGGGCGTGGCGACACGGCCCTCGAAGCGATACGCGCCGTCCCGCCAGATCTCGGTCGCGGCCGGATCGAGGGCGATCGCGATGCGATCGCGGTGGCCCGCGCGCTCGGCGGCCTCGAAGACCGCCCGGATCGCGTCCTCGCTGGCCTCGAAGTCGGGGGCGAACCCGCCCTCGTCGCCGACCGCCGTCGGCATCCCGCGTTCGTGGAGGAGCGCCTTCAGGGACTGGAAGACCTCTACGCCGACCTGGAGCGCCTCGGCGAAGGTCGAAGCACCGGCCGGTACGACCATGAACTCCTGCAAGTCGAGGGAGTTCTGCGCGTGTGCGCCGCCGTTGACGACGTTCATCATCGGTACGGGGAGGACGTGCGCCCCCGCGCCGCCGATCCAGGCGTAGAGCGGCTTGCCCGCGTCCGCTGCCGCGGCGTTGGCGGCGGCCAGCGAGCAGCCGAGGATCGCGTTCGCTCCCAGGCGGCCCTTGTTCGGGGTGCCGTCCGTCTCGATGAGGGTCCGGTCGATCTCCTCCTGGTTCGCCGCGTCGCGGCCGGCGATCGCCGCCGCGAGCTCGCCGTTCACGTTCGCGACGGCCTGCGAGACGCCCTTGCCGAGCCAGGCATCCCCTTCGTCCCGGAGCTCGACTGCCTCGAACTGGCCCGTGGACGCCCCTGACGGAACGGCCGCGCGGCCGAAGGCGCCAGAGTCGAGCTCGATGTCGACCTCGACGGTGGGATTGCCCCGCGAGTCGAGGATCCAGCGCCCGTGGACACGGTTGATCGCGCTCATGAGGCCCCCTTGGCGATATCGAAGTAGCGGTCCTGCTCGCCGAGCTCGAGCGAGGCAAACTCCTTGCCCTCGGCCGCCGCCAGCTCGGCGGCCCGATCCACCCGCTCGACGAAGCGGCGGCTCGCCTGCCGCAGCTCGAGCTCCGGGTCGACGCCGAGGTGGCGCGCCACGTTGACGGTCGCGAAGAGGACGTCGCCGAGCTCGTCGCCGCTCGGCTCCGCCCGCAGCTCCTCGACCTCGTCGTCGAGGTCGCCGAAGGCTCCGGCGAGATCGGGGTACTCAAAACCGATCGTCGCCGCGCGCCGCTGAACCTTCTGCGCGTAGAGGAGCGACGGCAGGGTCTCGGGCACATGGTGGAAGATCCCCTCGCGCCCCTCCTGCTCGGTCTTCAACTCCTCCCAGCGCTGCTTGACCGCGCCGGGGGTAGCAGCGGTCGCGTCGCCGAAGACGTGCGGGTGCCGCCGCACGAGCTTCTCGTGGATCGAGCCGGCCACGGCGGCGAGGTCGCCGGCCCCGCGCTCCTCGAGGAGCAGGGCGAGGAAGAAGGTCTGGAAGAGGAGATCGCCGAGCTCGTCGACGAGCTTCTCGTCGTCGGCCGCGAGCGCCGCGTCGGCCACCTCGTAGGCCTCCTCGACGGTGTGGGGGACGATCGTCTCGGCTGTCTGCGCACGGTCCCAGGGGCAATCGCGCCGCAGCCGCTCGGCCAGCTCCTGCAGGTCGACGAGCGCTCCTGCGAGCTCGTCGCGCGACACTCCGCTAGCCGGTGGTGGTGACGGTGGTGTCGGTCCCGGTGGCTGCTGCGGGTGCATAGCCGGGAGCGTACGAGATCTGGTCTGCGTACTTCTTCGGCAAAGCCGCGACCCAGGCCTGAATGGCCGCGTGCTGCTTCGTCTGCAGAAGACTCGCCTGGATCGAGTCCTTGACATCGTCGAGCGGCTGCGTCGTCCCGGGCTTGATCGGGCCGAGGGTCTCGATGATGTGCCAGCCGAACTCCGTCTTGATCGGATCGGAGAGCTCGCCGGTCTTCGCCGAGAAGACGAAGTCGTCGATGGCTTGAACCGTGCGGCCCTTGAACGCGGTGAACTTGCCGCCGTCGGCCTTCGAGGCCGTGTCCTGGGTGTACTTCTTCGCGAGCGCTGCGAAGTCGGCGCCGTTCTCGATCTGGTCGTGGAGCTTCTGCGCCTGTGCCTCCGACTTGACGAGGATGTGGCGCACCTCGCGCGACTCCGTCTGCTCGTACTGGCTCTTGTTCTTGTCGTAGTAGGCCTTGACGTCGGCATCTGTTACGGCGACGTTCTTCGTCACGGCCTGGGAGATCTTGTTCGTGAGGATGCGGATGCGCACCTGGTCGCGCACCTGCGCGTCCGTGATTCCGGCCTTCGCGAGCACGGCCTGGTACTTCTGCTCATCGGTCAGCCCGTTCTGCTCCTTCAGCTGATTCAGCTGCGTCTCGATCTCCTGATCGGTGACCTCGATCCCCATCGCTTCGGCCTCGAGCTCCCACTCCTGTTGCTCGACGAGACCCTTGACGACGGTGGCCTTGGCAGCCTCGTACTCGGGCGTTCCGACCTCGGGGAAGTTCTGCTTCTGCGCCTCGGCGCTCTTCTTCTGCTGCTCCATGAGCGCGTCGAACTGCTCCTTGGTGATCGTCTTGTCGCCGACGACAGCGATCGCGCCCTCTGGGACGTCGTTCAAGCTCGAGCCCCCGCCGCCGCAAGCGGCCAGCGCGAGCACCGCGACGAGCGCGAGCAGAAGCAAAGAGATGTTCAGACGGATGCGAGAGGACATCGGAAAAAGCTAGGCGGCGAGGCGCAGATCGAGGATAGCATCGACGAGCCGGAGTGCTGACTTGAACCCGTCGCCTCTCAGCGTGACCTCGCTCTGGGCGCCCGAATAGACGGCCGTGTCGGCGAGCCGGCGAAGCTCCCGGAGTTCGGCCGACCCGAGGACAAGCGGGCCGATGACGGCCCTGCCCGAGCGGAAGACGAGGTAGTCGGCGCCGAGGCGGGCGAGCTTCAGCTTCGCCTCCTGGATCTCGAAGAGGTGCTCGACGGGCTCGGGCACCGGGCCGAAGCGGTCCTCGGCGGCGGCGCGGAGCTCACGCAGCTCGTCCTCCGACTCGGTGAGCGCGAGCCGCCGGTGCAGGTCGATCTTCTGCGCCTCCCCGGGGATGTAGTCGGCGGGCACGTAGGCATCCACCTGCGCCTCGACGCGCACGGGCCGGCCGGCCGCGCGTCTCATCCCGGTCAGTTCGGCCACGGCCTCGGCGAGGAGCTCGACATAGAGCTCGAAGCCGACCGCGGCCACGTGGCCGGACTGCTCGGCGCCGAGGAGGTCGCCGGCCCCGCGGATCTCCAGGTCGCGCATCGCGATCGCGAAGCCGGCGCCGAGCTCCGTGTGGTCGGCGAGCGTGGCGAGCCGGGCGCGCGCCTCGGCGGTCAGCTCCTGCCCGTCGGGATAGAAGAGGTAAGCGTGGGCGGTCACGTCGCTTCGGCCCACGCGCCCGCGGATCTGGTAGAGCTGGGCGAGGCCGAGGGCGTCGGCGCGCTCGACGATCAGCGTGTTCGCCTGGGGGATGTCGAGCCCGGACTCGATGATCGTCGTCGAGACGAGCACGTCCGCGTCACCGGCGAGGAACGAGAGCATGTGCTGCTCGAGCTCGCGCTCGGGCATCTGCCCGTGCGCGACGATGTAGCGGAGCTCGGGGCAGAGTTGGCGCAGGTGCTCGGCCGCCTCTTCGATCGTCTCCACGCGGTTGTGGAGGAAGAACGACTGGCCGCCGCGCTCGTGCTCGCGTCGCAGCGCGAGCTGGACGAGCTCTTCGTCGTACTCCCCCACGTGCGTGCGGATCGGGCGCCGGCCCTGCGGAGGCGTCTCGATGACGCTGATGTCGCGAAGGCCGGCGAGGGACATGTGAAGCGTGCGCGGGATCGGCGTCGCGCTCAGCGAGAGGACGTCGACCTCGAGCCGAAGCTGGCGGAGGAGCTCCTTCTGCGCGACGCCGAAGCGCTGCTCCTCGTCCACGATCACGAGCCCGAGCTCCTTCGGCACGACGTCGCGGGAGAGCACGCGATGCGTGCCGATGAGAACGTCCACCTTGCCCTCACGGTAGGCCTGCAGCACCTTCTTCACGTCGGCTGGCTTGCGGAAGCGCGACACCATCTCGACGCTGACGGGGAAATCGCGGTAGCGCTCCCGGAAGGTGTTCCAGTGCTGCTGCGCGAGGATGGTCGTCGGCGCGAGCATGAGCGTCTGACGCCCGTTGGCCGCGACCGCGAAGGCCGCGCGAACCCCCACCTCCGTCTTCCCGAAGCCGACGTCGCCGCAGACGAGGCGATCCATCGGCCGCGAAGTCTCGAGATCCTCCTTCACGGCCTCGATGGCGGTGAGCTGGTCGGGCGTCTCCTCGAAGGCGAAGCTCGCCTCGAGCTGCTCGACCAGCTCTCCGTCGGTGTCGAAGGCCATGCCCTCGGCGCGCTGGCGGCGCGCGTACAGGGCGATCAGCTCGCCGGCGAGCTCGTGCGCCCCCGCGCGGGCGCGGCTCTTGATGTTGTCCCAGGCCTTGCCGCCGAGCTTGGAGAGCGGCGGCGCGTGCCCGTCGGCGCCGACGTAGCGCGACACCTTCCCGATCTGCTCGTGCGGGACGTAGAGCCGGTCGTCGCCCTTGAAGCCGAGGAAGAGGTAGTCGCGCGTGACCCCGGCGACGGTCTTCGTCTCGAAGCCGAGCAGCTTCCCGACTCCGTGGTCCTCGTGGACGACAAAGTCGCCGGTGCGGAGGTCGGCGAAGCTCTGCAGTGCCCGCCCGATGCGGGCATCGGCGCGCGGGGGGCGCTTGCGGAAGATCTGCGTGTCGGGAAGGAGGACGAGCCCGAGCTCGCGCAGGACGAATCCGCGCCGGGCGGGCGCGACGGCAAAGAAGAGCCCCGCCTCGTCCGTGAGCTTGTCACCCGGCTCGAGGACGACGGGCTCGATCCGGCGGAGCAGCGCCTTCGTGCGTAGCGCCTCGCCGCGGTGGGCGAACGTGACGACGACACGGTTCCCGCCGCGCACGAAGGCAAGCAGGTCACGCTCGGCCTCCGAGAGCCCCCGCGCTGCCACCGCGGGGCGCTGCGCCTCGAAGGAGTAGCGCTGGCCAGACGGGAGCTGGCCGAGCTCGATCGCCCCGCCGAGGCCGAGCTGGACGCCGAGCTCCTCCTGCGCGGCCTGGCGCGCATCGTCTGCCTCCCAGACGAAGTCGGCGGCCGGAAGCGGTGCGACGAGGTCGCCCGGCGGGGGCGGCGGCTCGTCCCCGACCCAGGGCTCGGCGAGGTCGGAGCGCCGCTCGGCGGCGGGATAGATGAGCGCTTCGCCGAGCGGATGCAGCGTGCGCTGCGTGAACGCCGAGTAGGCGCGCAGCGACTCGATCTCGTCTCCGAAGAACTCGAACCGGATCGGCTCGCGCCCCGTGGAGGGGTAGACGTCGACGATGCCGCCGCGGACCGCGAACTGCCCCCGCTCCTGCGCCTGGTCGACCCGCTCGTAGCCGGCGAGCGCGAGGCGCTCGACGAGCTCCTCGCTCCCCGGCGCGTCCCCGACTCGCAGACGGATCGTCTCCGGGCGGGTCTCCTTCGGCGGCACGCCCTCAGCCGCGCCGAGCGCGGAGGCGCACACGAGCCCGCCGGCTTCGAGCACTTCGAGCGCGCGGGCACGCTCGCCGACGAGGTGAGGCGGCGGCTCGAGCCCGCTCCCCCACCGGACTCCGCGGGAGGCGAAGAGGCCCACGCTCTCCTCACCGAGGAACCAGCCCGCGGCCTCGGCGGCGTCGCGCGCCTCGGCGTCGTCGGGGAAGACGCAGACGAGGGGGCCGCCGCGCTCGAGGAAGACGGCGGTGAGGAAGAGCGGCACGAGCGGCTCGGAGACGCGCGCAGGGGCGGGCGCCGCGACGAACTCGCGCAGACGCTCGCTCTCGGCGAGCTCGCGGGCAACGGTGTTGAGAGTCGGCTGGTCCATGACGAGCGACGGAACGCGCGGTTCCGCGAGGTCATCGTAGCCGCCGGGTTAGGGTCTACACATGGCCGGAGAGTTGCTCCCCATCGGCACGCGCCCAAAGCTCGTGGCGTCGTTCGACCCGCCGGATGCCGAGGCGCGCTTCCGGGAGTGGCAGGCCGCAAACGCGGAGGCGCTGGCGGGAATCCCGCCCGAGGCCTGGCGCGTCGAGTACGGCCGAACCGGCGTGGGCCCTTACGTGCGCGTCCGGGTCGACGAAGAGCACTTGCCGAGCGAACTGAGATCGTCCTGAGGGGCCACCCCATGCCACCACCCGCTTTCGAGCGTAGCCTTGAAAGGCGCAACTGTGCCGCGCGGCCTGCGCCAAAACCGAGCTAGCGCTCGTTGAAGCGTCGCTGGGCCTCATCGAGCCCTTCGCGCTCCAAGACCTCGACCGCATCCGCGGCGCGGGAGACCAACCCACCCACGTCCACGTCCGCCTCGAACGGCGCCAGCACCCAGTCGGCCACCGGACGCGGATCGCCGCGCTCTGGCCGCCCCACGCCGATCCGCAGCCGCAGGAACTCGGGCGTCTTCAGATACTGCGCCACCGACCGCAGCCCGTTGTGCCCGGCGAGCCCGCCCCCGAGCCGCGCCTGCATTCGCCCCAGGTCGAGGTCGACCTCGTCGTGCACGGCCAGGAGCGACTCCGGCTCGACCTTGTAGAACTTCGCGGCGGCCGCGACCGAGCGCCCCGATTCATTCATGAACGTCTGCGGCTTCAGGAGCGCGACGCTCGCGCCGTTGATGCGCACGTCGGCGACCTCGCCGGAGAATTTCGCGCGCCACGACCCGCCGTGCCGCAGCGCCAGCTCGTCCGCGACCATGAAGCCGACGTTGTGCCGGGTCGAGGCGTACTCGCGCCCCGGGTTGCCGAGCCCGACGACCAGGAGGTCGAGTGTCGAGGCCTGCTCGCCCCGACGAAAGAACCGCATCAGTGGCTCGCCCGGTCGCGCAGCCCGGAGGGCGCGGCTGAGTGAGTCACTACCCCTCGTTCTGCTCGTCGCCGGAAGCCGCAGCCTCCGGCTCACCGCCCTCGGCGGCAGCCTCGCCCTCTTCGCCCTCGGGTACCTCGCCCTCGATCTCCTCGCCCTCCTCGCCCTCGACTTCCTCGGGCTCGGGCTCTTCGATCTTCGTGGGCGGGCTGACCGTGGCGAGCACCGTCTCGGGGTCGTCGAGAAGCGTGACTCCCTCGGGGACGCGCAGGTCGGTGAGGCGTAGGCTGTCTCCGATCATCAGCGAGGAGACGTCGAGGTCGACGTGGTCGGGCACCTCCATCGGGAGTGCCTCGACGCGCACCTCGCGGTTGATCTGGCTGAGGACACCGCCCTCCTTCTGGCCCGCGGCCTCGCCAACGAGCTCAACGACGACGTTCGTCTGGATCGCCTGGTCGAGCCGCACCTCGTGCAGGTCGATGTGGAGAAGCCGGGCGCGGACCGGATCGAGCTGGTACTCCTTGACGACCGCGTGATGGGCCTTCTGCTGCCCCTCGAGAACGACGTCGAGGATCGCGTGCAGGCCGTGGTCGCCGGTCAGCGCCCTGCGGAGCTCGCGCTCCTCGATGGAGAAGGGATGCGCCTTGTCGCCGTTCCCGTAGAGGACGCCCGGAATGAGACCCTGCTCGCGCAGGCGCCGCGAGGCCCCGCTCCCGCGCGACTCCCTCGCCTGAACCTCCAGCTTGACTCGCTCTCCAGCCATTTCCGGCGGAGAAGTGTACCGAAGCCCGTGTTGACTTCCGCCGGGGAGAGTGCTTGACCCCGTGTTTCAAACAGGAGAAGAGCTGGTTCTCTGGCCGCGATGCGGACTGGTTGGCTCTCACCCCGCCGAGCCAGGATTCGAGCGGCGAAATGAGCTCGGGTTACCCCGATCGGCCGTCCGGGCACAAAAGGCTTATGCCGATAACAGATTCTTCTGCGGCTGTTCGAATTCGAGTCTCCGACAATTCCCTCGTCGAGAATCTGAGGAACTACCTCGAGGCGAGTGAATGCGCCGTTCGCGTGGTGGGTCAGGTCACTCTGGACGTTGCCATGCCGCGTGCTTCAACTGACGACCAAGCGCTACGCGAAATCGCGATCTTTCTGAGGACATGGCAGGCGATGAATCCCGAGGTCGTTGCCCGCGTTGTGGGCCAGGGCGAGACGCGCTGACGGAGCTAAGGCGTTACCGACGCTAAACGAGGGCTACCGAAACGCTCGCCGACCTCTTTGCCCCTCCACTTGGCCAATCTGGCCAGGAGGGCAGGAAAGGAGAGGTCGTGGCGAACGGAGCGGAGGATCCAATCCGGCCTGGAGAAAATCGCGCTACGGTGCGCGACGGGCGGAGGAAGCCGGTAGTGCCCCTCCCGGCGTCACAGGAACCAAGCCGCAGAGCAACCTGTGGCGTCCATGGGATTCGGCTTCCTTCGCCTCTAATGGCGCCTGCCAACCATGCCGCGCAAAGACCCTGAAACGCTCGGACCATGGTGATGCGCATCTGCATCATGTGCGGGCAACTCTTCGAGGGCAAAGGCTCCCGCTGCGCGGATCACACGAACCGCTGGCACTC
>Ga0307317_10000055_pt1 | contig 28083 bp, 23 predicted proteins | sample ER_DNA_357_FD_194498 | JGI IMG/M metagenome (GOLD analysis project Ga0307317, IMG submission 194498) | Bulk soil microbial communities from the East River watershed near Crested Butte, Colorado, United States - ER_DNA_357 | ecosystem: Environmental > Terrestrial > Soil > Floodplain | place...
GGACATCCTCGCCGTCGATCGCCACGAGCTCGACCTCGCCGGCGGGCTCGTGTTCGAGCTCCAGCTCGCGCCGGAGACGCGCCCGCAGCCAGCCCCAGAGAAGGAGCGTCTCTCCGCGCGGACCCGCAACCCGGAGCGAGTCGGCCTCCCCGATGTCCGGCCAGAGCGCGGCACACGCCTCTCGCCACGGCTGCACCTTTGCCCAGGCGATGTCGGAGATGGCGACCCGGTCGAAGAGCTGCGGCAGTTGCGTCATCGTTGCATCGCACTCGCCCCACTCGTCCGAGTCCAGCACGAGACGGTCGGCGATCTCCGTCAGCTGGTCCAGCGCGGGGTCGCCGAACCACGGCTCGCCGCGCCAGCGGAGGAAGACCGGGAGGTCAGGGATGAGCAGCGGCATGGCCACGCTTCCGGGCGCCTTCGCCCGCGGGCCGCAGAGCCCGAGCGAGATGACCTCGGAGCAGACCTGCCCCTGTTCTCCCGCCCGCACGAAGCAGCGCAGGTCGACCTCCCCGTCGAGCGCGTCGCGCGGATCGTCGGGACGCGGGAAAAGGAGGATCGTGCGCGACGGATGTCGCTCTCCCATCCCCGCGAGAGTGTCCGTCGCCGCGTCGACCCAGCGCTCGGGCACCCACGCGAGGTGGGTCATCACGCTCGTGCGCAGGTTCGGCGCGCTGCCCGGGGCTGCAGCCGCGTGCCGCAGGCGCCCGAGCTCCTGCTCGATCTGGCGGATGGTGACGCCTTCGGTCAATGCCGCCTCCACGAGCGTCCGTCCCGGTGGATCAGCTCGTCGGCGGCAACGGGCCCCCAGGTTCCGGCCGCGTAGTTGGGGAAGTTCGGGCGGTCGCGCTTCCAGGGGGCGACCATCGAGTCCACGAGCGCCCACTGCTCCTCGACCTCGTCCGAGCGTGTGAAGAGCGTCGCGTCGCCGAGCATGCAGTCGAGGATCAAGCGCTCGTAGGCCTCGGGCAGGCCCGTGCGGAACGAGCCGCCGTAGAGGAAGTCCATGTGCACCGTGCGGATCGACATGCCCTGCCCGGGGACCTTGGCGCCCACGGCGAGCGAAACGCCCTCGTCCGGCTGAATGTGGACGAGCAGCACGTTCGGACGGAGCGCGTCGTCGGAGTCGAGCTCGAACGGAGGATGGGGAGCGCGCTTGAACTGGATCGCGATCGTCGTCTCTCGCCGGGGCAGCCGCTTGCCGGTGCGGATGTAGAACGGCGTGTCCGCCCAGCGCCAGTTGTCCACGTAGAGCTTCGCGGCGACGAAGGTCTCGGTCATGGAGTCCGGTGCGACCTCGGGCTCCTCGCGGTATCCGGGCACCTCCTCGCCCTCGATGAACCCGGGGCCGTACTGCCCGCGGACGACGTGCTTGGGGCCAGGCGTATGCAGCGCTTTCAGCACCTTGACCTTCTCGTTCCGCACCGACTCGGCGGTGAAGTCGATCGGTGGCTCCATCGCGGTCAGCGCGACGAGTTGGAGCAGGTGGTTCTGGACGATGTCGCGGATCGCACCAGCGCCCTCGTAGTAGTCGGCGCGCCCCTCGATCCCGAGCGACTCGGCGACCGTGATCTGCACGTGGTCGATGAACTGGCGGTTCCAGATCGGCTCGAAGATCCCGTTCGCGAAGCGCAGGACCAGCATGTTCTGGACCGTCTCCTTGCCGAGGTAGTGGTCGATCCGGAAGATCTCCTCCTCGGCGAAGTGCCGGTGGACCACCTCGTTCAGGTGCCGCGCGGTCTCTAGGTCGTAGCCGAACGGCTTCTCGACGATCACGCGCGTCCAGCCGTCGGCCGCGCGGCGCTTGCCCATCTCGACGACGATCGTCTCGATCGCCGAGGGAGGCACTGCGAGGTAGTAGATCCGATTGGAGGCCGTGCCGAACTTCTCGTCGAGCTCGTTCAGGCACTGGACGACGTGCTCCTCGCCGCCCTGGTCGGCGAAGTCGGTCGCCACGTAGCGGATCGACTCGGCAAACTCGTCCCAAACGTCCTGTCGGAACTCGTCGCGCGCGTGGTTCTGGATCGCCTGCTTCATCTTCTCCCGGAACTCCTCGTCGCTCATCTCGGTACGGGCCACCCCGACGACGCCGAACTTCGGCGGCAGCAGGCCACGGAACGCGAGCGCGTAGAGCGCAGGAAAGAGCTTGCGCTGCGTCAGGTCGCCGGAGGCGCCGAAGATCGTCAGCGCGCACGGCTCCGGCGAGCGCCGTCGGCGCAGCCCCTCCTCGAGCGGGTTCGGTGCCTTGACCTCCTCTGAGACGCTCATTCGCTCTTCACGGCGTGGCCGCCGAACTGGTTGCGGAGCGCGGCGTTGATCTTCGCTGCGAACGACTCGTCCTCACGTGACGCGAAGCGTGCGAAGAGCGCTGCACTGATCACGGGGGCGGGCACGCTCTCGTTGATCGCCTCGAAGACCGTCCAGCGCCCTTCACCCGAATCCTCGACGTAGCCGGCGATGTGCTCGAGGTCATTGCCCTCGTTCTCGAGCGCCGTGTGCAAAAGCTCGAGGAGCCAGCTGCGCACGACCGACCCGTAGCGCCAGATGCCGGCGATCTCGTGCAGGTCGAGGTCGAACTCGGAGGAATTCATGATGTCGAACCCTTCCGCGTAGGCCTGCATGAGGCCGTACTCGATCCCGTTGTGCACCATCTTCACGAAGTGACCCCCGCCGGACGGGCCGACGTGCGCGTATCCGTCGTCGGGCGCGAGCGTCGTAAACGCAGGCTCGAGGAACGAGACCGCGTCGTCCTCGCCGCCGACCATGAGGCAGTAGCCGTTCGCAAGCCCCCAGATCCCGCCGGAGACGCCGGCGTCGATGTAGCCGATCCCCTTATCGGCGGCTAGGCCCGCGCGCCGCTGGGAGTCTCTGAAGTTGGAGTTGCCGCCGTCGACGATCACATCGCCCTCGTCGAGCAGGCCGAGGAGCTCCTGCACCGCCTGCTCGGTCGGCTCGCCGGCCGGGATCATCAGCCACACGGCCCGCCGCGGCTCGAGCTGGCTCACGAGCTCCTCGAGGGAGCTCGCGGTGCCTCCTCCGCTCCGCGCGTAGGTCTGGACGACGTGGCCGTCGTTCTCCAGCCGCTTCGTCATGTTGCCGCCCATGCGGCCGAGACCGACCATCCCGAGCTTCATGCGAGATCCTCCAGTTTCACGCGAACGATAGGCCTGCCGCGCTCGCGAAGCGAGGCGAGGTCGCCGTCGGCCTGTGCCCTGATCAGCTGGCCGAAGCCGAAAGAACGGTCCGGGATGGCCAGGTCGTCGCCCGGATCGTCGACGACCTGGACGAAGCGGCCCTCCGGCGGCCCGCCCTTGTGCAGCTGGCCCGTGGAATGGAGATACCGTGGCCCAAGGCCGTGGGTGACGACACAGCCAGTCTCACCCGCGCGGTCGACGAGCGGTTCGAGCTCGGCCTCACGCGCCGGGTCGATGAACGCCTGGATGCAGACGTAGTCCGGCGGCGAGGCGGCCTCGAGGAGCTCCTCGAGGCTTGGCCCTTCGTCGCCGGGCGGCTCGTCGCCGGCGAGCACCTTGTTCGTCCGGTCCTTCGCCGCCTGCACGTTCGGCTGGTCGAACGGGTTGATGCCGATGATCGCCCCCGCGACAGCGGTGGCGAACTCCCAGCGGTAGAACTCCTGCCCAAGCTCGTAGGGATCGGTGACGCGCGCCTCCTCGCTCTGGCGGTCGATGCCGTCCGCAGGCTCGTCCACGGGAACCGGAACGAGGCCCTTCCCCTGCTTCCCGGTCGACTCCGCGATCAGCTGCTCGACCCAGAGTCCGAAGCCACCCCGGCTGACGCCGCTTATCTGTACCTTGTCGCGGCCGTCTTTCCAGCCCTGGCCCATCCGCTCGCCCAGCTCGAGCCCGGGGTTGCCGTCGTCGAGGTGGCAAGCCTCCACCATCTCCTCGACGCGGAGGAGCAGGCGCTCGAGGTCCACCCCGATGAGCGCCGCCGGGACCATCCCGAAGGCGGAGAGCGCCGAGTAGCGGCCGCCGATGGTCGGCTCGCCGGCAAAGACCGCGCGGAAGCCGCGCTTGCGAGCGAGAGCCTCGAGCTCCGAGCCCGGGTCGGTGATCGCCGCGAATGACTCGGCGCGGCCGCCGGCCCAATCCCAGAAGAAGTCGAGGTGGCAGCGAGTCTCGAGCGTCGTTCCCGACTTCGAGGAGACGAGGAAGAGCGTGCGCGCCGGGTCGAGCGTGCCGGCCGCGCGGCGGATGGCCGCGGGATGGGTCGTGTCCAGGACCTGCAGGTGGTCGCTCTCGAACGTGCGCCGGAGCACCTCGGGCGCGAGGCTCGACCCGCCCATCCCGAGAAGGACGACCGAGTCGAACTGGCCCACGGTGCCGCCGGCGAACTCCTCGAGCTCTGTCACGCGCTGGCGCATGCGAAGCGGCTCGTCGAGCCAGCCGAGCCAGCGGTTCTCGTCGTGGCCGGTCCAGAGCGTGGCGTCGCGAGCCCAGAGGCGCTCGACCAGCTCGGCGGGCGCGAGCGAGGTCAAGGCTCCCTCAGGCCGGGACCAGCTCGCCCGACTTCGCGCGAATGCCCTCGATGAGCTCCGCGAACGAGTCGGCGAACTTCTCGACACCCTCGCGCTCGAGGGTGTCGGTCACGTCGTCGTAGTCGAAGCCGGCCTTCTCGAGGTCGGCGAAGAGCTGCTTCGCCTCGTCGATCCCCTGCTCCAGGGTGAGCCCGACCCTCCCGTGATCCTGGAAGGCCTGGATCGTCTCCTCGGGCATCGTGTTCACAGTCTCCGGCCCGATCAGCTCCTCGACGTACATGACGTCGCGGTACTCGGGGTTCTTCGTGGACGTCGAGGCCCAGAGGGGCCGCTGCGGCGTCGCGCCCTTGGAGACCAGGAAGTCCCAGGTCTCGCCGGAGAAGAGCTCCTTGTAGCGCTGGTAGGCGAGCTTGGCGTTGGCGATCGCGAGCTTCCCCTTGAGCTTCTCGTGCCCGCCGGCCTCGTCGAGGCGCTTGTCGGCCTCGGTGTCGACACGGCTGACGAAGAAGCTGGCCACGGATGCGACCGCGCTGGGGTCGCCGCCGCCGGCCACGAGCCGCTCCAGGCCGCGGATGTAGGCCCGCGCGACCTCCTCGTAGCGCTCGAGCGAGAAGATGAGCGTGACGTTGATCGACTTGCCCTTCGCGATCATGTCCTCGATCGCGGGCAGGCCCGGCTTCGTCGCCGGGATCTTCACGAAGAGGTTCGGCTTGTCGACGAGCTTGTGCAGGCGGACGGCCTCGGCGGTCGTCCCCTCGGTGTCGTAGGCGAGGTTCGGGTCTACCTCGAGCGAGACGTATCCGTCCTTGCCGGAGCCCTCGTCCCACACAGGCCGCAGAAGGTCGAGCGCCTCGTTCACGTCCTGCACGGCGAGGCGCAGGAAGATCTCCTTCGGGTCGCGCTCCTCCGCGAGCACCTCGCGCAGCTGCTCGTCGTAGGCATCTCCGACCGAGATCGCCTTCTGGAAGATCGTTGGATTGGACGTGACGCCGACCACGGCGTCCTGCTTCATCATCCGGGCGAGCTCTCCCGAGTGCAGCATGTCGCGCGAGAGGAAGTCGATCCAGATGCTCTGACCAAGCTCGGAGAGCTTGTGCAGCTTGCTCTTTTCAGCCATGTCCTTCCTTTCCTCAGCCGACGCGCTGCCGCTTGCGCATGAGCGCCTGGGCGCGCGTGACGACGTTCTCCGGTGTGAAGCCGAGCTTCTCGAGCACCGTCGCCCCCGGCGCCGAGGCGCCGAACCGCTCCAGCGAGACGACGTCTCCCTCCTGCCCGACCCACTTCCACCAGCCGAGCCCGACCCCGGCTTCGACGGAGAGGCGAGCCTCGACGTCGGGCGGGAGCACGGAGTCGCGGTAGTCGACTGGCTGTTCCTCGAAGAGCTCCCAGCACGGCATCGAGACGACCCTCGTCGCGATGCCCTCTTCCTGCAGCTGCTTCGCCGCCTCGAGGGCGACCCAGACCTCGGAGCCCGTGGCCATGACGATCAGCTCTGGGGAGCCGTTGCCGTTGCCGTCCCAGAGGACGTACGCGCCGCGCTCCACCCCGGCCGCGTCGCCGAGCTCCGACCGGTCGAGCACCGGCAGGTCCTGGCGGCTCAGCGCGAGTCCGACCGGGCCGTCCTTGCGCTCGAGCGCGACTTTCCACGCGTAGGTTGTCTCGTTCGCATCGGCCGGACGGAAGAACCAGAAGTTCGGGATTGCCCGGAGCGCCATGTAATGCTCGACGGGCTGATGGGTCGGGCCGTCTTCACCGAGGCCGACCGAATCGTGCGTCCAGGCCCAGACGACCGGCAGGCCCATGAGCGCCGAAAGGCGAACGGCCGGCCGCATGTAATCGCTGAAGATGAGAAAGGTCGAGCCGTAGGGCTTCACGATGCCGCCGTGGACGGCCAGGCCGTTGACGATCGAGCCCATTGCGTGCTCGCGGACGCCGAAGGGGATGTTCCGCCCGGCGAAGTCCTGCGCGAAGACGCCCGCGCCGTCGAAGTTCGTCTTCGTCGACTCGACGAGGTCGGCCGCGCCGCCGAGCATCGTCGGCGCGTAGTTCTTGAAGGCCTCCATCACGGCGGCGCCGGCGGCACGCGTGGCCATCTTGTCCTTCTCGGCGGGATCGAACTCGGGCAGTGCCTCGGCCCAGCCGGGTTTCAGCTCGCCGGCAAACGCACGGTCCCAGTCCTCGGCCATGTCGGGATAGGTGTTCCGCCACGCCTCCCAGCGGCGATGCCACTCGTCCTCGAGCTCCTGGCCCTTGTCGCGCAGGTTCATGTGCTCGTAGACGCCCTCCGGGACGACGAAATGCGCGTCTGGATCCCAGCCCATGATGCCCTTCGTGGCGCGAACCTCGTCCTCGCCGAGCGGCGCACCGTGCGCCTTGGCGGTGTCCTGGGCCTTGGGGGCGGGGTAGGCGATATGGCTGCGGACCACGATGAGCGACGGGCGGCCGCCTTCCTTCTGCGCGTTCGTGAGGGCACGCCGAAGGGCGGCGAGGTCGTTGACGTCGGCCACGTGCTGGACGTGCCAGCCGTAGGCCTCGAAGCGCTTGCCCTTGTCCTCGGAGTCGAAGGAGAGCGCAGTCGTGCCGTCGATCGTGATGCGGTTGTCGTCGTAGAAGAAGGTGAGCTTCCCGAGCCCGAAGGCGCCCGCGAGCGAGGCGGCCTCCTGGGAGACGCCCTCCATCAGGTCCCCGTCGGAGGCGATCCCGTAGACGCGGTGGTCGACGACGGTGTGGCCGGGGCGGTTGTAGCGTTGGCCGAGGAACTTCTCCGCCATCGCCATGCCGACCGCGTTCGAGATCCCCTGGCCAAGCGGGCCGGTGGTGGTCTCGATGCCCGGGGTGAGGAAGTGCTCCGGGTGTCCGGGTGTGAGCGACTCCCACTGGCGAAAGCGCTTGATCTCCTCGAGGGCGAGGTTGTACCCGGTCAGGTGCAGGGCGGCGTACTGGAGGATGCAGGCATGCCCAGCGGAGAGGACGAAGCGGTCGCGGTCCGGCCAGTCGGGGTTCGAGGGGTTCGCCCGCATGACATCTCGGTAGAGGACGTAGGCCACCGGGGCGAGCGCCATCGCGGTCCCCGGATGGCCTGCGTTGGCCTGCTGGACCGCGTCCATCGCGAGCGTGCGAATCGTCTCGATCGACAGCTGCTCGACCGTTTTCGTGTCCTTCGCCACGTCACTGCAACCATACCCACATGGCTGTTCTTATCGCGTCCCGCCTGAGAAAGGAGATTGCGGGCGACGCGCTGTTCGACGGAGTGAGCTTCAAGGTCGAGCGGCGCGACCGTCTCGCCCTGGCCGGCCCCAACGGGGCGGGCAAGACGACCCTGCTCCGGATGCTCATGGGCGAGACCCGTCTGGACGGCGGCGAGCTCGCCTTCGAGAAGGGAACGCGGGTCGCGCTGCACGACCAGCGCCCTCCACTCGAGCGCGGGTTGACGCTGCGCGAATACGTCCTCGAAGGCGCCCGCAACCTCGTCGCGGCCGAGGAGGAGCTGCGACGGCTCGAGTCCGCGATGGCGGCCGGGGATCACGGCGCCGACACCCTCTCCGCTTACTCGGCTGCGCAGGCCAGGCTCGAGCACGCGGGCGGCTACGGCTGGCGTGACCACGCAACAGCGGTCGTGCGCGGCCTCGGATTCGCGGACGACGACCTCGACCGCAGCCTTCGCACCTTCTCGGGCGGCGAGCTGACACGCGCTTCGCTGGCGCGCGCTCTCGCCGGCGACCCGGACCTGCTCCTCCTCGACGAGCCCACGAACCACCTCGACGTGACGAGCATCGAGTGGCTCGAGCGAGAGCTCTCGGCGCTCGACGCCGGCGTGATCCTCGTCGCGCACGACCGGTGGTTTCTGGAGGCGGTCACGAACGCGACGCTCGAGCTCGAGGCCGGAAAGGCGACCTATTTCGCCGGCCCGTGGCACGCGTGGCGACGGGAGAAGGCCGAGCGCGCCGCCCATGCCGCGAAGACCGCCGACCGCATCTCGGTCGACATCGACCGCCTCGAGCGGTTCGTTGCGCGCTTCCGGTACAAGAAGTCGAAAGCCAAGCAGGCGCAGGCGAAGCTGACGCAGATCTCGCGCCTGGAGAAGGAGCGTTCGGGCGTCCGGGCCGAGCACGACCTGCTCACGCGCCGCTCGAAGCGGCTCGGGTTCGACTTCGGCGACCCGAAGCGCACCGGCCGAACGGTCCTCGAGATCGAGCACGCCGACGTCGGCGTCGCGGACCGCGAGCTGCTCCACGACGTCTCGCTCGCGCTCGAACGGGGCGAGCACGTCGCGTTCGTCGGCCCGAACGGCAGCGGCAAAACCACGCTCCTCGAGCAGATCGTCGCCGACGACTTCAAGCTGGGCTACGGCGTCGAGCTCGGCTACTTCCCGCAGCAGGAGGTCCATCTGGACGAACGCGGGAGCGTCCTCGACTGCATGCAAGCGATGACCGGGTTGACGAGGCCTCGCGCGCAGTCGCTCCTCGGGCGCTTCCTCTTCTCCGGCTGGGAGGCGCACGAGAAGCCTGTCACCGCGCTCTCCGGCGGGGAGCGGCGGCGCCTCGCGCTCGCCGTCCTCGTTGCCTCGGGCGCGAACTTCCTCGTCCTCGACGAACCGACGAACCACCTCGACCTGGAAAGCCGGGAAGCGCTGGAGGCGGCGCTGGAGGCGTTCCCCGGAACCGTGTTGATCGTGTCACATGACCGCGCGCTTCTCGACGCGGTCGCGCACCGTACCGCTGCGGTCGAAGACGGGACCGTGCGCGTCTACGACGGCGGCTGGGCCGATCTCCTGCGGGCACGGGAGGAGCGCGAGGCGCCGCCTCCGGAGCCCAGGCCGAAGAAGGAGCCGAAGCCGCGGCGGCAGAAGGCGTCGCGGGAACAGGAGCCACTCGAGCTTCTCGAACGCGAGATCGAGGAGCAGGAGGCGCTCATCGCCCGCATCGAGGGCAAGCTCGCGGAGGACTGGGGCGATGCCGACACGGTTGCCGCGCACCGCGCGGCCCGCGAGGAGCTGCAGAGCCTCCTCACGCGCTGGGAGCGGATGCTGGACGAGGTCGCCGGCTAGGCGGCGACGAGGTCGTCCAGGACCTTGTCCGCAGCTCCCGTCTCCGCAGCGAGGTAGGCACGCACGTCGCGGAGAGCGGCCTCGAGAGGCGTCACGCCCTCGGCCTCCGCAGCGGCGAGGGTGCTCGTCACCGTTTCGGCGACCAGCTCTTCGATCTTCGCGAGCGCCTCCCCCGGCTCGTCGTCCTGCTCGACACTCTCGTACAGGTGCACGCCGCCGGAGTTCGAGATGAAGTCAGGGATCGCGACGACTCCGCGCCGGTGCAGAGTCTCGACCGACGCGGGCGCATAGGGGATGTTCGCCCCGGGCGAGACGACAGCGCAGCGGACGCGCTCGGCGACCTTCCGCGTAATCGAGTCGGGGCGGGCGCCGGGGACGAGCACATCCACTTCCAATCCGAAGAGCTCCTCGCGGGGCCGTGCCTCAAGGTCAGCGTTCTCGACGAAACGGTCGCCGAAGCGCCCGCGAAGCTCGAGCAGCTGCTCGACGTCGAGACCGGCCGGGTCGGCGACGAGCCCGTGCACGGTGCTGATCGCAACGACTCTCGCGCCGGCCCGTGCGCAGGCCCGCGCGGTTCCGGCGCCGACCTTGCCGAAGCCCTCGATCGCAACCGTCGCTCCTTCGAGCCCCCGCCCGAGGTGTGCGAGTGCGGCCTCGGCGGCCGCCTTGACGCCATGGCCGGTCGCCAGATCGTCCATGCCGAGCCCCTCATGGCTCTGCGCCCACAAAGGCAGGTCCTCGACGAGGTCTGGAGTGACGAAGTCGGCCGGCCGGGTGCCCATGTCCGGACCGGTCAGGAAGACGTCTCGGAAGGGTGTGAGGGCTCGCCGGTAAGCGGCGAGAACGGCGTCGCGATCGCCTCCCTCGAACCGGATCCCGGCCTTTGCTCCCGCGTAGCGAACGCCGCAGACCGCGAATTTCCACGTCATCGCGCGGGCGAGCCGCGCCACCTCGCGCGCGTCCACGTCCGGCAGCATCCGCGTCCCGCCGGCCGAAACCGGAAAGAGATCGTGGTCGATTACGATGAGGGCGTCCAGGCCCGCCGCTCCGTCCCGAAGCTCGATCCGCCGCACGCCGAAGAGCTTAGTCGTCCGCCGGAAGGCGCAAGGCCCAGAGGCGGGATCTGCCCCGGTCGGCCTCCACCCAGGAAATCTTTCGCCCGAGCAGCCGCACGCCGAGCTGCGCCTCGGCCGGACGCCACAGGGTCCAGGTGCGGCCCGATCCGGTCGCGAGCGCCCGAAGCGCGTGCGAGGAGCGGTAGAGGATCCAGGGCTCCTGAACGGAGAGGGAGGGAAGCGTGGCGGCGGCCACCTCTCCCTTGCCGAGGCGCTTTCCCGTCGAGATCCGGAACCACTCAAGCCAGGTGCGGCCCGCTGAGCCCTGCGAAAGGACGGCGGCGAGGCCGTCGTCGAGTGCGACCGCCGCGACTGCCCCTGACGCGTCCAGGGCCTGCTCGACGGCACATGTGTCCGGATCGAGGAGCGTGATCGTGCTTCCCACGCCGACGGCGAGGCGGTCTCCCCCCGCCGCGAGAACGTCGGCGCTCACGGGACAGTCGGGGCCGCCCACGGTCGACACCTCGTTCCCGTGCGCGTAGGCGAGGGTCTCGCCGCTCGCGGCAAGAGGCCCGAGCGGATCCGAGGAGTCGAAGTCGCCCAGGTCGACGAGCGCCGGGGAGCCGTAGTCCGCGGCGGCCAGGTGCGACTCGCCGCCGTCGGGCTGGGACCAGAGCGCCCGCGAGCCGGCTGAGACGACTTGGAAGCCGGTGCACGAGGCCGCCCCGGTGGCGAAGGTGCGCTTCCCGCCCTCATGCGGGCGGATCGTCAGGGCGGCGCAGTCGTGCCGTGCCGTGACGACCGCTGCTCGGCTCAGCGCGGCGCGGCCGGCCCGGGGAAGGCGGCCGCCCGGAGCGGGCAGGCCGCGGAGCAGGCGAGTGGCAAGGCCGCGCAGCGTCTCCTTCCCGTACTCGTGGTCCGGATCGAACCGGGTGAAGAGGGCGAGCGAGAAGCGCTCGCCACCCGCGCGATAAAGCGCCACCTGATGGTCGACCAGGCCCGTGCCCGAGCCCCAGCCTCCCTTGAAGTAGATGTTCCAGCGGCCGTGCGGAACGCGTCCGACACCCCAGCGCTGGGACGGTACGACGGTTGCGAGGAGGTGCATCGCGTAGCGGCGGTGTCTCGCCGGCACGAGGCGGTCGATCGTGTGGAAGAAGAGCGCCTGGCCTCGGGGGGTGACCTCGGACTCGCCCCAGATCGGCCAATGCAGCCGAAAGTGCTCCATGCCGGCGGCCTTCGCGAGCGCGTCGAGCCTCGCTTCGCCGACGAGGCCGACCATCCGCGAGGCGGCGGCGTTGTCCGACCGCTGGATCATGGGCCTGAGCAGGTCGCGCTCCCACTGCTCGAGGTCGCGGCCGCGGGCATCCGGGCGGCGGAGGTAGGCGACGAGCAGCATCGCCTTCAGCACGCTCGCCGACGGCGCGACGGCGCGGGCGTGATAACCGTGCAGCCGGCCGGCCTCGTCCACCACCGCGAACGTGATCGTCCCGGAGCGCGTCTGGGCGTAGCGCTCCGCGGCTGCCATGCGAGACTTCCAGGTCGGGGGCGCGGCGGCGTGGGCGGGCGTCGCCACGACCGCAGTCGTGACGGCCACGGCGACCGCGAGGCCCGCGGCGGCGACGCGCGCGTCAGTCACTGTCGAACGTTGCGATGACCGCTTCTGCCACGACCCGCAACGGCCTGCCCGACGACTGGCTCGCACGGCGCAGCCGGACGAACGCGTCGTTCTCGGAGAGCCCCTCGCGCTCCATCAGGATCCCCTTTGCCCGCTCGACGACCTTCCGAGTCGCAAGCGCCTCGGCCAGCGACTCCGCCTCCTCGCGCATGGTCTCGAGCTCCGCGTGACGCGCGCGCGCAGTCTGGATGGCGGGCAGAAGGTCGGTCTCCCGGAACGGCTTCACGAGGTACCCGAAGACGCCGGCTTCCACGGCGCGCGCGACCAGCTCCTCCTGGCCGTAGGCGGTCAGCATCACGATCGGAATCGGGCGCTCTGCGAGGATCCGCCGCGCCGCCTCGATGCCGTCCAGCCGCGGCATCTTGACGTCGAGAATCGCGAGCTCAGGCTCCTCGGTCTGTGCGAGAGCGACCGCCTCCTCACCGTCGCGCGCCTCGGCGCAGACATCGTGTCCCGCGCGCTCGAGGACGTCGCGGAGGTCGAGGCGGATGATCGTCTCGTCCTCGGCGATGAGGATACGAAGGCGCGGCGGGCCGTCGTCCGGCACGGATTCGTGAGTCTCGCGTGTCACCCGTGCGCGCCCGGGAGGGTTAGGCTGAAGCCATAGGGACGGGGAGGTGGGTCTCCCAGGTTGTCAACCGCGAACCTCACGGCTGGAACGTGACCTCGGCCGTGAGCCCCGCCTCGCCCGAGAGCGACAGTTCGCCGTTCAGCTCGTCCCGGACGAGCGCCCGCACGATCGAGAGCCCTGTGCCCTCGTCGCCCGGCTCCCACGTGCCGTTGTCCGCGACCGTGAGGCTCACCGCGCCGTTTCGCCGCACGAGCTCGACGTGCACCTCGTCGCCGCCGTGCTCGAGCGCGTTCTGGAGGAGCTCGCTGAAGACCAGCGCCAGCGCCGTCGCCCGCGCGCCGTGCAGCTCGATCGACTCGACGCGGGAGTCGACGCGCTTTTCCCCGGCGAGCCCCTGGACGATCATCGCGCGGAGGCGCTCCACGAGCTCGCCGAGGTCGACCTCCTCGTCGCGGCGCTCGGTCAGGACCTCGTGCACGGCCGCGATCGCGAGGATGCGGTTGACGGAGTCGGAGAGCGCCTTCTCGGCATCCGGGCCGGGCGCCCGGGCCTGGAGGCGGAGCAGGGAGGCGACGGTCTGGAGGTTGTTTTTCACCCGGTGGTGGATCTCCTGGGCCACGACTCCGCGCATGACCGCGCGCCCGTGCTCGAGGGCGACCGCCGCGTGCCGCGCGATCGAAGCGAGGAGCCGCTCCTCCTCCGCGGTGAACGGCGTGTCGCGGTCGCAGACGAGCTCGCCGACCTCTCGCCCGCGCCAGCGCAGCGGGAACCTCACCGCGTGCGCGCCGGCGCGTCCTTCCGGCCACGCGATCGTGCCGTCCTCGAGGACGAGCGCCGCGCCGGTCGCGTCGACAGCCGCCATCGTGGTCTTCACGATCGCCTCGAGCGACTCCTCGAGATAGAGGGACTCGGAGACGGCCTCCGAGATGGAGGCGAGCGCTTCGAGCTCGGCGACGCGGCGCTGCGCGTGCTCGTAGAGCTTGGCGTTCTCGATCGCCTGTGCGACCTGGCCCGCGATCGCCATGAGGAGGTCGACCTCGTCGGGCCCGAACTCACGAGGCGCCTCGGTGCGGACGTTGAGGGCTCCCTCGAGGCGGTCCTTGGCGAGGATGGGAACGGCGAGAATCGACTCGTACTGCTCCTCGCGCAGGTTCGTGAAGCTCTTGAAGCGGGGGTCGAGATGAGCCGCCTTCGGAATCATCACGGGCGCCCGGTCGGCCGCCGCGCTCCCGGTGATCCCCTCGCCGGGGCGCATCTTCGGGACGCGAGTGAGCTCCTCCACCCTCGTGCCGTAGGAGGCTCGCAGGACGAGCTCGTTCGCCGCCTCGTCGTAGAGATAGACAAAGCATGCGTCCGTCTCGAGAGCCTCGGCGACCTTGTGCGCGATCAGCTCGAAGACCTCGTGAAGGTCGAGCGTCGAGTTGACCGCGGCGATCGTTTCGGTCAGAAGCCTGAGGTGCCGGGCGGAGCGGTCCACAAACCAAGCTTAAGCGAGCCCATTGCGACTCCGATAACGACTTCGTGAGCTCTCACGCCGGCGCGAGCAGGTCTCCTCGCTTGGTCCTGCGCTTTGCCATCTACAGCGCGATCGCGCTGCTCTTGGCGGGCGCCGGGATTCTGTGGTTCGCGCGGCACGCAGCGGAGTCCCGCTCCGAGCGGGAGGTGCTCGAGCGCGCCCAGACGACGTCGATGCTCCTCGCGGACCGGTTCCAGCGCGCCGACTTCGAAGGCCCCGTGGACGCGACTCGCCGGGCCGAGCTCGACCACCTCTTCAGCCACGTGCTCGGCGGCCAGGTCGTGCGCGTGAAGCTCTGGTCGAAGGACGGGACGGTCACGTACTCCAACGACGCGACGCTGATCGGCGACAGGTATCCAAGTGAGGAGATCGCCGGCGTCGTGGCCGGAGACCCGAAGACCGAGGTCGGCCGCCTGAACGACGAGGGCGGAAGCGGCGAGAACATCAAGGCGCTTTCCGCGTACACCCCGGTGCGCATAGAGGGCTCCGGGGAGCCGGTCGGCGTCCTCGAGCTCTACACGCGCTTCGACGAGGTGAATGCCGACGCGATGGCGACCGTGAAGCCCGTGGCGATCGCCCTGGTGCTCGCGCTGCTGCTTCTCTATGCATCGCTCTTTCCGATCCTCCGCCAGGTGGCGGGAGCGCTCGAGGCCCGTACGCGGCGCCTGCAGCAGCAGAGCGACGAGCTCGAGAAGTCGATTACCGAGCGAAAGCGGGCGCTCGCCAGCCTGCGCGAAGCGGACGCGCGCTACCGCGCGCTGGTCGAGGAGCTCCCGCTCGTCAGCTACGTCAGCTCGCTCGACACACCCGGCCTTTCCACCTACGTCAGCCCCCAGCTCGAGGACCTGCTCGGCTACACCCCGGAGGAATGGCTCGCGACGCCCGGCCTCTTCTGGGACGTCATCCACCCCGACGATGCCGAGCGCGTCCGCAACGAGCACCGCATCGGCTATGCGAACGCCGAGACCTTCTCCACCCAGTACCGGCTGCGAGCGAAGAACGGTCGCGTCATCTGGGTCGAGGACCAGACCCGCATCATCCACGACGGTGACGGGCAGGCCGCCCTGGCGCAGGGCTTCCTGATCGACATCACCGCCCGCAAGAACAGCGACCTCGCGCTGATGGAGAGCGAGGCCCGGTTCCGCGGGCTCGTCGGCAACATCCCGGGGGCCGTCTTCCGCTGCGACATCGACTCCGACTGGACGATGGAGTTCCTTAGCGACGCGATCGAGGAGCTCGTCGGTTATCCATCGTCGGACTTCATCGACAACCGCGTGAGGACGTTCGCCAGCGTCGTCCACCCAGACGACCGCGAGCGGCTCGAGACGGACGTCGCCTCCTCCTTCAAGGACGGAAGGCCGTATACGACGGACTACCGCGTCATCCACCGCGACGGGACGGTTCGCTACGCCATCGAGCGCGGACAAGCCGTGAACGCGGCGGACGGGCGCGTTCGTCTCGACGGCGCGATCTTCGACGTGACGGACCGGCGCCTCGGGGAGCTCGAGCGCCTCAAGCTCGCTGCGATCGTCGAATCGTCCGACGACGCGATCACGTCCGCGGACCTCGACGGCATCGTCACGAGCTGGAACAAGGGCGCCGAGCACATGTTCGGCTATACGGCCGAGGAGATGATCGGACAATCGGGCTCAGCCCTCGTCCCGGAAGGGGAGACGACGGATTCGAGCGCGCGCATCGCAGCGGTGGTCGAGTTCGGCGAGGGCCGCTTCGAAGTGACACGAAGGCGCAAGGACGGAACCCTGATCGAAATCGCGGTGACCATGTCCGCGGTTCGCAACCGCGCCGGCGAGGTCGTCGGCGTCGCGTCGATCGCCCAGGACATCACCGACCGCAGGCGGCTGGAGCAGGAACGTGAGGAGTTCACACGCGAGCTCGAGGTGAGAAACGAGCGCCTGCTCGAGCTCGATCACCTGAAGGACGAGTTCGTCGCCCTCGTCTCGCACGAGCTGCGGACGCCGCTGACCTCGATCCGCGGTTACCTCGAGCTCGTCCTCGACGGCGAGGCCGGGGAGGTCACGGACGAGCAGCGCCAGTTCCTGGGTGTCGTAGAACGAAACGCGAACCGGCTCCTCGACCTTGTCGGCGACCTGCTCTTCCTCGCCCAGATCGAGGCGGGCAAGCTCTCCCTGGAGTTCGGCGCGGTCGACCTCGCAGCCGTCGCGGCCGAGTCGGTCGAGACCGCGCGGCCGCTCGCCGAGGAGAAGGGGGTCACCTTGACCCTCGCGACGAGTCCGCTGCCGCTCCTCGCAGGCGACAGGGCGCGGCTCGCGCAGCTCCTCGACAACCTCGTCTCGAACGCGGTCAAGTTCACGCCCCAGGGCGGCCGGGTGGACGTGCGCGCGAGCTCGTCACGCGAAAACGCGATTCTCGAAGTGCGCGACACAGGCATGGGCATCCCCGCAAACGAGCAGGAGCACGTATTCGAGCGCTTCTTCCGGACCTCGCGCGCGACCGAGCAGGCGATTCAGGGAACGGGGCTCGGCCTGGCCATCTCCAACGCGATCGTGCACGCCCACGGCGGACGCATCACCCTCGCGAGCAACGAGGGCGAAGGCGCGACCTTCCGCGTCACGATCCCGATCCGCGCAGTGCAGCCGGCAGAGCCCGCACAAGAGGAGATCGCCTCGTGAGCGAGCGGCCTCTCGTGCTCGTCGCCGATGACGATCCGGACATCCTCAGCCTCGTCACGCTGCGCCTCGAGCGGGACGGCTACGAGGTGATCGGCGCACCCGACGGCGAGCGCGCGGTCGAGGAGGCGCTCGAGCGCACGCCGGACCTCGCGCTCATCGACGTCTCGATGCCGAAGCTCGACGGCTACGAGGTCACTGAGCGGCTACGGCAGCACGAGCCGACGAGCGCGATCCCGATCATCCTGCTCACCGCACGCGTCCAGGATTCGGACGTTGCGCGCGGGATCGAGGCGGGTGCCGACGATTACGTGACGAAGCCGTTCTCGACCGCCGACCTGCGAACGCGGATTCAGGCGGCCCTGGGCCGGTAGCGGTACCCGAAGCCGCGCACGGTCTCGATCAGGGTCTCCTCCGCCCCCGCCTCCGCGAGCTTCTGTCGCAGATAGCCGACGTAGAGCTTCGCGCGGGCGCGCGAGCCGCTGAGCGCGTCGCCCCAGACGAGCTCGAGGAGCTGCTCGTGGGAGAGCACCTGGTTCGGATGGCGGACGAAGACGGTGAGGAGCTTGAACTCGAGCGGCGTCAGCGCGACCTTGTTCCCGCCGACGGCGACCTCGCGCTGGGTGAAGTCGATCGTCACGAGCCCGTCGCCGTACGTAGTCGGCTCCTCGCTCCGCGGGCCCGAGCGCCGAAGCAGCGCTTCGACGCGCGCGAGCAGCTCCTGGCGCCCGAAGGGCTTCGTCACGTAGTCGTCCGCCCCGCCCTTGAGGCCGCGCACCTTCTCGAGCTCGCCCGCGCGCGCGGTCAGCATCATCACCGGCACCTCGCTCAGATCGCGAATGCGCTCGAGCGTCTGCCACCCGTCCAGCTCCGGCATCGAGACGTCCAAAAGGACGAGATCGGGCGGCGACGCGTAGAACTCGCGCAGGCCGGCCTTGCCGCTCTCGGCCTCGGAGACGTCGTACCCCGCGCGCGACAGGAGCTCGCGGACGAGCCCGCGAATGTCGCGATCGTCGTCCACAACGAGGATCCGGCTCCGCTTCATACCCGTTCCATACCAGATGCAGCCGACATTCGACCGCCCTCCGACGATGGTGAGGACGTGGCACGAGTGCTCATCTGCGAGCCCCATCCAGAGGTGCGCGAGCTTCTGGCCCGCATCGTCTCCCGCATGGGCCACGAGCCCGTGCTCGACGACGCCGCCCTCTGCGGCGTCGAAGCGATCGTCCTCGAGCCGGCGCACGCGCCCTCCGTCGAGCGCGCGCAGGCCTTTCGCGCCGCCTCCGACGGCGCTCCCCTCATCTGCGCCAGCATCGACCTCCCGAATGGTGGCACCCGCCGCCTCGAGCCGGTCGTGCACCTGGTGAAGCCGTTCGGGCTGCCGGAGATCCAGGCCGCGCTGACGCTGGCGCTCGACGGCGAACCCGTCCCCGCTTAGGTCCTTAACGACCACGAGCCGCTCTGGGGGGAGTGGCTCGCAGTCGGCCGTCAGTCAGTCCCCCCGCTTCACTAAGGAAGCGGCGACACCGCAGGGGATCATATGGCCCGAGAGGGGCGCTTACAAGACGCCCAGGTAGTTCTCCATCTCCCACGGGGTGAGCTGGACGCGGTAGTCGTCCCACTCCTGCCGCTTCAGCTTCACGTAGGCGTCGAAGACGTGAGCGCCGAGCGCCTTTCGCGCGAGCTCCGAGCCCGCGAGCTCGTCGATCGCCTCCCCGAGGGTCTCCGGCAGCGCGACGATGCCGCGCGCCTTCCGGTCCTCGGCTGAGAGCTTGTAGAGGTTCTGCTCCATGGGCTCGGGCAGCTCGTAGCCCTGCTCGATGCCCTCGAGGCCCGCGTGCAGAAGGGCGGCGAAGGTGAGGTAGGGGTTGCAGGCCGGATCCGGGCAGCGGATCTCCGCGCGTGTCGCCTGCTCGTTGCCGGGCTTGTAGAGCGGGATCCGGATCAGGGCCGATCGGTTGCGACGCGACCACGCGACGTAGACGGGCGCCTCGTACCCGGGGACGAGCCGCTTGTAGGAGTTGACCCACTGCGCGAAGACCGCCGAGATCTCGCGGGCGTGGCGGAGCTGGCCGGCGATGAACGCCTTGCCGACCCCGGAGAGGTGCCACTCGTCGTCGGCGTCGAAGAACGCGTTCTTCCCCTCGGCGAAGAGCGACTGATGGGTGTGCATGCCCGAGCCGTTCTCGCCAAAGAGCGGCTTCGGCATGAAGGTCGCGTGGTAACCGGCCTTCTTCGCGATCTCCTTGACGACCAGCCGGTACGTGACCGTGTGGTCGGCCATGTCGAGCGCGGAGGCGTAGCGCATGTCGATCTCGTGCTGCGAGGGCCCGACCTCGTGGTGGACGTACTCGATCGGGATCCCCATGGACTCGAGCGCCTTGACCGTGTCGTGGCGGAGGTCGCTCGCGGCGTCCATCGTCGTCATGGCGAAGTAGCCGCCTTCGTCGAGCGGCTCGGTGCCCTTGTCGTCCTCGAAGAGGAAGTATTCGAGCTCGGGGCCGACGTTGAAGGTGTCGAAGCCCATCGAGTGCATGCGCTCGAGCGCGCGGCGGAGAACGTTGCGGGGATCACCGTCGTACGGCTGCCCGTCGGGAGTGACGACGTCGCAGATCATCCGCGCGACGCGGACGTCGCCGTTCGGCATGAGCTGGAAGGTGGTCGGGTCGGGAATCGCGACCATGTCGGATTCTTCGATCGCGTTGAACCCGGTGATGGACGAGCCGTCGAAGCCCATCCCGTCGTCGAGCGCTCCCTCGAGCTCGGCGGGCGTGATCGAGAAGCTCTTCAGGTGGCCCTCGATGTCTGTGAACCAGAGGTGGATGAACTTCACGCTCTGCTCGTTCACCTCTCGCAACACGCGCTCTCGCTCCGACGGAATGCTCGTCGCCCTGCCCTTCCGCTCAACTGTTGCCATGCGCTTGCCTCCTTTTAAATGCAAAGAGCCCCGGACGGACTCGTCCGAGGCCTCGTCGCCTACGTACTTCTTTCAGTGTAGACGACGGGGCTGACGGCCGCCCGGGTCAGGCAGCCGCGGTGGACGTGGAGGTCCCGAAGGCGGTGAGATACGGCTGCCAGACGTCGGGAACCTTGGGCGCCGCCAGCGTGACGAAGAGCGAGGGCGAAGGCGGCTTCGGCGACGAGATCAGGCGCATCTCGACCTCGTCGAGGAGGCGGTTCCCCTTCTTCAGGTTGCACGGCGCACACGAGGTGACGACGTTCTCCCACACGGAGTCGCCTCCCCGGCTCCTGGGGACGACGTGGTCGAGCGTGAGCTTGCCCGTCGAGCCGCAGTACTGGCAGCGCCAGCCGTCGCGCGCGAAGAGAGCCCGGCGCGAGATCTTCCGCTTCACCGCGCGCGGAACGCGCACGTAGGAGACGAGCCTGATCACGTGCGGCCACTGGAACGTGTCGCTCGCGGAACGGAGAGGGCGCGGGAGGTCTTCGAGCACCTCGGCCTTCCCCTTGAACACGAGCACGTGGGCACGCCGCACCGAACAGACGTTGAGCGGCTCGTAACTCGCGTTCAGAACGAGAACCTGCTGCACAGCTCCAAAGAGTAACTAAGAGGACGCCTGTGGAAGCCGCAATTCGAGGAGATTCTCGCCGGCCTCGGAGAACCCGCGGCCGCGGTAGAAGTCGAGCGCGCGGCGGTTGTCGGCCTCGACGACGACCTCGAGTCTCGCGGCCCGCTCGGAGATCGCGTAGCCCTCGGCCCACTCGAGCAGCTGACGCCCGATGCCCTCCGCCTCGTGCTCGGGGCTGACGAAGAGCTGGTCGATCCGCACCGCATCCGCGGCACGCGTCAGGGCGACGTAGCCGGCGGGCGCGCCTTCGAGCTCGGCGACGAAGACGGTCTCCCGCTCGAGGACGGCGATCGTCCGCGAGTCCGCGCCGCGGTCGAGGCTCGCGAGGCCGAAGAGGACCGCCTCGTCCTCGTCGCGGAAGGAACGGATCTCGGCCTTGCGATAGGGCAAGAGGGTGTCCTAGTAAGCCATGGCCCGGTCGACGGCCTGCTGCTCCTCGGGCGAGAGGGCGACCGAAGCCCGGCCCCGGTCGAGTTCCTTCACATAGATCCGCGCATAGTCGCGTCCCTGGATCGCGCTGACGACGACTCCAGAGCGCGCCGCGTCCAGGAAGGCCAGCGACGCGGACTGGTGGCCGCCCGCGTCCTCGTAGGCGTCGTAGCGCACGATCGAGGTGTGGGACAGACAGCCGTCCACGCGCTTGTCGATGCGGGAGAGACCGGCGGCGACCTCGTCCACGGCGCGGTGAAGGTCATCGATCCGCGCCTGCAGGGAAATCGCGAAATCGACGAGGTCGCCGGTGCCGTTGCCGATCATCACCTTCTGCGCGCGCCGCACGTTGCGAAGCTGCACGTAGAACGCCATCGCGAGAGCGAACGTCACGACCGAGAGAGCGGCGGCGCCGATCGCGATCCAGGCGGCGGCGGAGGTACCAGACATCGTCTATCCGAGACTGAAGATGACGGGGTATTCGAAGCTGTTGTTCGACCTGTTCGCCTCACCCGAGACCGGCTCGACGTTCACCTGGACGTTGACCGGCGACCCGAACGTCGGCGCGGGCAGGTCCTTGAAGATGACGGTCTTCGTCTCGCCCGGGCTGATGACCGAGATCGTCTGCATCCGCCGGATGACCGGATCCTGCTTGATCGTCAGCGTGACGATGACCTGGGTCTCCTGGCTGTCCCCTGAGTTCTTGACGTTCACCTGGAACGAGAGGCGGTCGGTCACGAGCACCGTGTTGTCCTCGCTGGTCGAGAGGCGCTGGTCCCCCGGCTGGACCACGACGGACGTGATCTCGTTTCCGTGCAGGCCACCCGCCTGTGGGCTCTGGGTCAGGCGGTCGACAGTCTGCTTCCAGAAGGTCGGGCTGCCGAAGTCCGGGTTCGTGACGAAGACGGAGACCGGGACGGGCACGCCCGTGACGCCCTCGTTGTGCATGACCCCCTCGGAGGGCAGCTTGAAGAGATCCTGATAGACGACGTCGCTCGCGATCAGGCGCTGGGCCTGGACCGCGAGCCGATTGCCCGATTCGGCGGTGCTCGGCGTTCCCTGGACAGCGCCGAACGCAGCGGACAGCCCGCTCAGGCCGTTGACACGGAACTGCATCGCCTCGACGAGGCTCTGCTGCTGCTCTCGAAGCGGCCCCGGCGCGTCGAGCGCGCTCGCGTTGGCCACGATCTGCGCCTGCTGCTGCCGGAGCCCTTCGAGCTGCGACCTGAGGTCTGCGAGCTTGATCCCCGGCGTCGTCAGGAGGTCGTTGAGATCCTTGCCGACCTGGGCCGACTCGGCGGCGGGGCCGCCTACCGACTCCATGTAGTCCTGGTACTTCGCCTTCTTCTGGTTGCCACGGCAGTTGTTGACCGTCAGGACGAGCACGGCCGCAAGCAGGATCGCGCCCGCGATCAGCAGCCCGAGCCGGATGAGAGACGGGTTCGATCCTCCGGGCGGCCGGGTCGGCATTTTGCGCCGCCTGCGTGGCGGCGCGCCCTCGCCACCGCGTTCACCTCCCTCGACAGTCGGAGATTCGTCGAAGAAGTCGAACTCGATATCTGTTTGGGGATCTGGGTTCTCGCGCTCGAACATGACCGCGAAATGGGGGCCGAAGAACGCCGGAGTCTAGCACCGTGCCCGGAGATTGCAGGAGTTTGCAGCCGAAAAGCCAAGGAGCCTGAGCCGTGGAGCATGCCGTCGCTCTCCATCACGATCATCTCGTCCTCGGGCGATTTCGACCCCTGCGGCCGCTCGGCAGCGGAGGTTCAGGCTCGGTCTGGCTCGTACGGGACGAACGGTCCGCACGCGACGTCGCGCTCAAGGTCGTCCCCCGAGAAGGCAAGGCCGGGTCGCGGGCAGAGCGGGAGGTGGAGGCCGCGGCCCGGCTTCGCCACCCGCGCTGCTTACGCGCACTCGCGCTCGAGCGCGACGACCACCACGTCTACGTCGCCTACGAGTACGTCCCCGGGAAGACGCTCCGGCAGTGCCTGCGAAGCGGCGAGCTCGACGACGCCGCCTCGGTCGAGATCGGCGCCCAGGTCCTCGACGCGCTCGCCCACGCACACGGGAAGAAGATTCTCCACCGGGACGTGAAGCCCGGAAACGTCATGGTCGAGGACCGCGACGAGCTCTCCGTGCGCCTGCTCGACTTCGGGCTCGCCCAGTTCGAGGAGGCCGAGACGCTGACGGCCGCCGGCGACGTCCCCGGCACCCTCGCCTACATCGCCCCCGAGCGCCTCGCCGGCCGAGAGGCGAACGGTGCGGCAGATGTCTGGTCGGTCGGCGTCCTCCTCTGGGAGTCGCTGGCCGGCCGGCACCCGTTCTCGTCGTTCTCGCCGCTCGAGACCGCCAAGCGGGTCCAGGAGGGCGCGCCGCCCCTGGCCTCGCTGCGCCCTGATCTCCCGCGCGCCCTGACGGCGACGGTCGACCGGATGCTCGACCCCGATCCGTCGCGGCGGCCGAGCGCGAAGGAAGCCGCCGCGCGCCTGCGTGTCGCGTGGAGCGAGGTCGGCGACCGCCCACGCGCCGTGACGTCGCGGACGACCCTCGCCGAGCGGGCCACTCACGCAGGGCTCTCCGCACTCTTCGCCGGAGCCACGGCGTGGCTCGTCCCCTTCTTCCCGGCCGGCTGGCCGTTCCTCCTCGGCGCCCTTGCCGCGATGGCCGCGCTCCTCAACCCCACGGCAGGCCTCGCGCTCGCGCTGGCCGTCCCCGTCCTCCCCCTCGGGAACGCGTCGCTCGGGCTCGCCGTCGTGTATTCGGTCTTCGCAGCGGTCTGGCTCGCCCTTTTTTGGCGCGACCCGCGTTCGAGCTTCCTGTTCCTCGCCGGCCCCGTGCTCGCGGCCTTCCAGGCGCTCCCGCTCGTGACGATCGCGTTCTCGGACGTGCGCGGAGTCCTGCGGCGAGGCGCCCTCGCAGCGGCGGCCACGCTCTGCGCCGCCGCCGTCGCCGGCATTCGTACCGGCGAGTCGCTCGACCTGCACGCGACGTCATCGCCTCGCGAAGCGTTCGGTGCGCTCACGGACTATCTGGCGGCGAGCCCCGAGGTCTGGATCGGGGCCGCTGTCCTCGCGGCGGCGACGTTTGCCGTCCCGTTCGCGCGAAACCGCGGCCTGTGGGGAATCGCCGTCTGGGGCTCCGCATTTCTCGCCGCCGCGCTCATCGCGACGGGCGGCGCCGTCGGCGCGTTTCCGTTCGTCCTCTGGGTCTGGCTCGCCGCCGCGATTCTCGCGCTGCCGCTGCTCCGTACGCGTTAGACGGGCCGCTCAGGGCAAAATGCCCCGGTGAGCGTTCTGCGGACCATCGAGCACCGCATCGAATCACTCGTGGAAGGAGTGTTCGGGCGTGCGTTTCGCTCGCACGTGCAGCCCGTGGAGCTCGCGCGCAAGCTCGCGAAGGAGATGGACGAACACAAGACCGTCTCCATCTCACGCGTGTACGTGCCCAACGAGTACGTCCTCTACCTCGCCCCGAACGACCGCAAGCAGTTCGCGACCTACGAGGCCTCGCTCCTGACCGAGCTCGCCGACTACCTCTCCGAGCACGCGCGGCGCGAAGGCTATTCGCTCCTCTCCACGCCCAAGGTGCTCATGGAGGAGGACGAGGACCTCGACATGGGCGAGTTCGGCATCGCCACCCGGCTCGTCCAGCCGCCGCGCGAGCAGGGCGAGCCCGCACCCGAGGAGGCGCCGGAGCCGGTCATGGGTGGGACGAAGGTCTTCGCACCGCCTCCGTCCGCCACGGCCGCGGTTTCGGCCGCCGAGGCGCAGGAGCTCGGCCTGGCGCACGAGTCCCGGGTGCAGCTGAAGGTCGACGGGAAGCCATACGAGCTCTCGCGCGACGTCGTCGTGCTCGGCCGCTCCCGTGAGTGCGACATCACGCTGGACGACGCCAACGTCTCGCGGCGGCACGCGGAGGTTCGGCGCGAGAACGGCAACTGGTTCGTCGTCGACCTCGGCTCGACGAACGGCATCGAGGTGAACGGCAAGCGCACCGACCGCGCGAAGCTCGAGCACGACGACCGGATCGTGCTCGGCCAAACCGAAGTCACCTTCGAGAGAGCATGAACGTCGAACCCGTTCTGCTGGCCCTCCAGGCGGCCTTCCTCATCCTGCTGTACGTCTTCATCTGGCGCGTGGTGCGCTCGGCCGGCCGCGACATGCAGGTCGCGCCGCAGGAAAGCTTCATCCTCGCCCCCTCGCAGCTCGCCGCCGAGCACCACGTCACCGATCCCGGGCGCCTGGTCGTCGAGCGCAGCAAGGCGGTCGCCGTCGGCAAGATCTTCGACGCGGGGCCGGTGCCAGTGACCGTGGGACGCAGCGGCGACAACACGATCTCCCTCGACGGCGACGAGTTCGCCTCCGGGCAGCACGCCCGGATCGAATCTCAGCGCGACGGGGTATGGATCCTTGATCTGGGCTCGACGAACGGCACCTTCGTGAACGGCGAGCGCGTCGAGGGCCGCAGGCAGCTCCACCGCGGCGATCTCGTCCAGATCGGCGACACGGAGCTCAGATTCGAGCGATGAAGGTCACGGACACAGCCGGATTCACCGATCCCGGCCGCAAACGGCGGCGAAACGAGGATTCCTTCGTCATCGACCCCCCGCTCTTCGCGGTTGCGGACGGCATGGGCGGAGCCCAGGCCGGCGAGGTCGCCTCTCGCCTGGCGGCCGCCGCCTTCCGCGAGTTCCACGACGCGGACGACCTCGATCCGGAGAAGCGCCTCGCGGCGATCATCAAAGAGGCGAACCGGCGGATCTACGAGCGCGCGGCAGACGACGCGCAGGTATCCGGCATGGGAACGACGATCACCGCCGCGCTTGTCGCGGCCGACGCGCTCGTCATCGGCCACGTCGGCGACTCCCGGGCGTATCGGCTTCGCGGCGGGAAGTTCGAGCAGCTCACCGACGACCACTCCCTCGTCGCCGACCTCGTGCGCAGCGGGCGCATTACCCCCGAGGAGGCGGACACTCATCCCCAGCGGTCGGTGATCACCCGCGCCCTCGGCACGGACCGCGAAGTCGACGTCGACACGTTCACGGTCCAGGCCGAGAGCGACGACCTTTTCCTCATCTGCTCCGACGGGCTGACCACGATGGTCGACGACGAGGAGATCCGGGACCTCGTCACGCGTGCGCGCGACCTCGAGCAGGCGGGCAAGGGGCTCGTCAAGGCGGCGAACAAGGCCGGTGGAGAGGACAACATCACGGTCGTCCTGTTCCGGGTGGCCGGGGGGCCCAGCGAGCTCGAGGACACGGTGGTCGCCTCCGGGAACGGCCGCGCCCAGGACGACGACCTGGAAGACACGCTCACCGGCCTCGAGGCCCCGACGATCGCGGCTCCCGCTCCCGCTCCGGCTGCGGCCGCCGTCGCGGAGCGCGAATGGGGCCCGGCGCTGGACGAGGAGGAGCCGGGGCCACGTCCCGGCCCCGCTTCGGCCGACGAGCCCCGCTGGGGTCGCCGCGCGGTGCTCGGCGCGCTCGGGCTGGCCTTCGTGACGGCCATCTTCGCGGCCGCGTTCTGGGCGCTCACGCGGGCGAACTTCATCGGCGTGGACGAGGACGGGAACGTCGCAGTCTACCAGGGCGTGCCCTGGGATCTCGGGGGCGGCGTCCACCTGTACCGGCCGCGTTACGTGAGCCAGCTCCAGGCCGTGCAGCTCACGCCCTCCGAGCGCGCGGTCCTTCTCGACCACAAGCTCTCCTCCTACGACTCCGCGCGCGACCGGCTCGACCCCTACGAGCAAGAGGCATCGCCCTAGCTTTGACGCTTAGGAATCGCGAGCTCGTCAACCTCCTGCTCGTCGGCCTGCTCACCGCAGCCGGCTTCACGGCCGTCTACATCGCCCGTCAGGACGTCGTCTCGGCCGGATCGCTCTCGTATGCGGCCTTCTTCCTCGCCGTCTTCGTCGCGGCGCACGTGATCCTCCGCTTCGCGCTCCCGACCGCTGACCCGTTCCTCCTCCCGCTCGGTGGCCTCCTGACCGCAGTCGGGTTGACGATGATCTACCGGATCGACCCCGACCTCGCCTTGCGCCAGGGGCTCTGGGTCGTCGTCGGGCTCGCCGCGTTCGCACTCCTCGTCGTCTTCCTGCGCGACTACCGGTTGCTCGACCGCTACAAGTACATCCTCGGCCTGACGGCGATCTTCCTTCTGGCCCTGCCCGCTGTCCCGCACTTCGGACGGACGATCAACGGCGCCAATCTCTGGGTCGGCATCGGCGGGGTCGTCTTCCAGCCGGGCGAGTTCGCGAAGGTCCTGCTGGTCATCTTCCTCGCGGGCTACCTGCGCGACAACCGCGAGATGCTCTCGATGGGAACCGGGCGCTTCGGCATGCCCTCGCTGAAGCACTTCGGCCCGCTGCTCGTCATCTGGGGAGGGGCGATGCTCGTTCTCTTCCAGACGAACGACCTCGGCGGCGGTCTCCTCTACTTCTCGATCTTCCTCGCCATGCTCTGGGTGGCCACCGCGCGCTGGCAGTACGTGGTCGTCGGGCTCGGCCTCTTCGCCGCGGGCGCATACGCCCTCTATCACGTGACGCCGCACGTGCGAGAGCGCGTCTCGATCTGGTTGGACTGCAGCTGGACGTTCTCGAGCGCCTGTCCGGTCTATGACCAGGGGTACCAGCTCGCCCAGTCCATCTACGCGATCTCGGGCGGCGGCTTCTTCGGGCAGGGCCTCGGCCGCGGCGTCCTCCTGACCGCGGAGGGGAACACGTACATCCCCTACCTGGAGACAGACTTCATCTACGCGGGCATCGCCCAGGAGCTCGGCCTCGCCGGCGCGGCGGGGCTCGTCCTGGTCTACGTCGTCTTCTGCTACCGGGGCTTCAAGATCGCGCTGCAGGCCTCCGACGGCTTCTCGAAGCTGCTCGCGGTCGGCCTCACTGCGGCGATCGGGATTCAGGCGTTCATCATCATGGGCGGCGTCAGCGGCCTGATCCCGCTCACGGGCATCACGCTCCCCTTCGTCTCCTACGGCGGGTCGAGCATCGTCGCGAACTTCGGGATCCTCGCCTTGCTCCTGATGATCTCCGACCGCGTGAACCGAGAGCG
>Ga0307317_10000065_pt1 | contig 26053 bp, 24 predicted proteins | sample ER_DNA_357_FD_194498 | JGI IMG/M metagenome (GOLD analysis project Ga0307317, IMG submission 194498) | Bulk soil microbial communities from the East River watershed near Crested Butte, Colorado, United States - ER_DNA_357 | ecosystem: Environmental > Terrestrial > Soil > Floodplain | place...
GTTAAAGGACATGCCCCCTTGGGTTCAAGCAGCGCCGAAAGAACTTCTCCGCAAAGAGCGCAGTTTTTACCGGCGGACCCGTTAGGCGCCGAGCTCGAGGCTGACCCGCCCGCTCGGTCGCTCGATCCTGTCGACCCGCACCCGGATGCCGTCGCCGAGGCGGTACGCGAACCCGCCTCGCCGCCCAACGAGCGCAGTCCCCAGTGGGTTGAGCTCGAAGTAGTCGCCGGCCAGCTTGCGCGCCGGCACGTAGCCCTCGAAGACCGTGTCGAAGCGGACGAAGATGCCGGATCCGATCGCGCCCACGATCTCCCCGTCGAACGTGGCGTCCCATCCTTCGTCGAAGAGCCGGCGCTCGAGGAGCCAGGCGAGGCAGATCTCGTCGGCGCGGTACTCGACCTGCGCGAGCTCGCGCTCGCGGGTGGATGTCCAGTCGGCGAGATCCTCGAGCTCCTCGGGGAGCGGGTCGTCCGCGGCGCCGAGCTCCCGGAGGAGAGCCCGGTGGATGACCAGGTCGGGGTAGCGGCGGATCGGCGAGGTGAAGTGGCAGTAGGCCGGGCTCGCCAGCCCCGAGTGGCCGAGGTTGCGCGGGTCGTAGCGCGCCTGCTTGAGCGCCCGGAGGACGAGAGCCGAAAACGCCTCCTTCCCCCGGCCCGACTGCTCCGTGTACTCGAGGACGCGCTCGCTCACCTGCGCCGCAAGCTTTGCAGCCTCGCTCGGATTGAGGTGCTCGGGAGTCGGCGGCGTCGGCACCTCGAGCTCGGCGAGCTTGGCGATCAGGAGCTCGACCGACTGCGGGTCCGGCCGCTCATGGACGCGATAGAGGGCCTCGCGCTTCCTGCCGCCGAGGAGCCCGGCGACCGCCTCGTTCGCGAGGATCATCATCTCCTCGACGAGCGAGTGGGCGAGCGGCTCGGCCTCGATCCAGGCGCGCTCGACGCCTCCCTCTCCGTCAAACGCGAACTGGGACTCGCCTGCCTCGATCCTGAGTGCGCCGCGCCCGAAGCGCCGGCGGCGGAGCTCCCTGGAGACTCGCTCAGCCAGCCGCAGCGCGTCGGTGACGTCTTCCTCCGCCCTCTCGACGCCGCCGAGGATCGCCTGCGCGTGCGAATAGGTCAGGCGCTCGCGGCTGCGGATGACGCTTCGGTAGAAGAGCGGCTCCCCGGCGTCCAGGTTCGCGTCGAAGAGGACCTCAACCGTGACGCAGCGCCGGTCCTGGTGCGGACGGAGGCTGCAGAGGTCGTTCGACAAGAGCTCCGGGAGCATCGGCTCGACGCGCCCGGGCACGTACGAGGAGAACGCGCGCTCGGCCGCGTCGCGGTCGAGGGGCGATCCGGCCGGCACGTACGCCGAGACGTCGGCGATGTGTACCCAGGCGCGAACTCCGTCGCCCTCGCGCCGGAAGCTGAGGGCGTCGTCGAAGTCCTTCGCCTCGTCGGGATCGATCGTGAACGCGAAGAGCTCGCGCAGATCGGTGCGGTCGGGCTCGAGGTCTTCCGGAGGAGTCGGGACGGGCGCGTGCTGCCGGCGCACGCCCTCGTGCCAAAGCAGGCCTTCAAGGACGGCTCCCACGTCGCTAGGTCGGCCGAGGACGGCGTCGACCTTGGCCCGGCCGCGTCCGAGACGAAGGACGACGAGGTCCCCGGGCGATGCGTCGCCGCTTCCCTTCCGGTCGACCGTGACCGGCACGCCGCCGTCGAAGAACGGCTCGCCCACCAGGAGCTTCCCGCGCCTGGCGAGCTCCGCCACGAGCGTTCCCATGCGCTAGGCCGGGAGCTGCTTGGCGAGCACGCGCTCCGCCGCGCGGATCATCTCGTCTCGGCGGGTGAGCGGATCGTCCTCGACCCGTACCGAAGGACGAATGCCGTGGCCGGCCAGGTCGGCACCGGACGGGGTCAGATAGGTCGCGGTCGTAAGCTTGAGCGCGCGCCCGGCCGAGAGCGGGCGGATCGACTGCACCGATGCCTTCCCGTAGGTCCTGTTGCCGACGATGACCGCGCGCTCGTTGTCGGCGAGGGCGCCAGCGACTATCTCGGCGGCGCTCGCGCTGCCTCCGTTGACGAGCACCGTCACTGGCAGGCGCGAGAACTCGGCGCCGCCGCTCACCTCGTAGACCGTCTCGTCCTGGTGCAGCCCGGAGACCGTGCAGACGGTGCCCTTGTCCAGGAACACCGAGGTCGTTCGCACCGCTTCCGTGAGAAGCCCGCCGGGGTTGTCCCTCAGGTCAAGGATGACGCCCTTCGCGCCGCGGTCGACCAGCGCCCGCGTCACGTCGTGGACGCGCTGGGCGCTCGAGTCGGGGAAGGAGAGCAGCCTGAGGTAGCCGATCTTCGTGCCGGCGAAAGTCACGAGCCGCGACGAGAGCGAGGGAACCGCGACGTCCGAGCGCACGACCGTGAAGTTGAGGCGGCCTTCCTTCCTGCGAACCGTGAGATGGACGACGGTTCCCTTCTCGCCCTTGATCAGGTTGAGCGACTGGTCGAAGGTGAGGCGACCCGCCGGACGGCCCTCGATCCTGACGATGATGTCGCCGGGGCGGACGCCTGCGTCGCGCGCGGGCCCGCGAAGCGCCGAGGTGACCACTAGGCCCGCCCGGGAAGGTTCGACGGTGAGGCCCACCCCCGAATAGCTCCTCGCCGTCCTGTTCTTCAGGGACGTGTACTCGGCAGCCGTGAGGTACTCGGTGTTCGGATCGCCCAGCGCCTCGAGGAGCTCGGGAATCGTCTGCCGCGAGAGCACCTTGGGGCCGAGCGAGCGGTAATAGTTGTCGGCCAGTTCCTCCCGCACCTCGGCGACGGCGCTCACCGGCGGGGGACGCGAAATCTGGTGGGTCGAGCCCCCGGCGAGGCCTCCCGAGCGCGTGAGCAAGAGCCCGAGCCCGAAGGCAGCCCCGAGCAGGAGGAGGGTCAGGGCAAATCCACCCGCACGTCTCATTGACCGCGACGTGATTATAGGTGCCACGGCCGCGCGCTCAGACGCGCAGGAAGCGGCGGATGGTGATGGCCGACCCGGCCGCGCCGACTGCGAGCGCGACGCCGATGAGGATGAGCGCCGTCAGCGGGAAACTGAGGGCCTGCACGTCGTCCTCGCTGAATGTCGAGCTGTGCCCCTCGATGACGGGCAGCGCGATCTCCTTGGCGAGTACGAGGAGGACAATCGCCGCGACCGCCCCGAGGAGGCCGCAGATCACCCCCTCGAGCATGAACGGCCCGCGCACGAACCAGTTCGACGCTCCGACGAGCTTCGAGAAGATGGAGAGGCGGATCGTGTTCGCGATCAGGATTGTCGAGGCGATCATGAGGATGATCGACCCGAGCAGGAAGATGTACTTGATCACGTTCGTGACCGCCAGGATGCGCTCCGTCTTCTTCTGCGCATAGTCGATCTTTTCGACTCCGGGCGGCAGCGGGCTGAGGCGCGCGGCGAGCGCGCCGACCTGGTCGGCGCTGTTCGGCGTCACCTCGAAGGCATTCGGAAGCGGATTGTCGACGAGGTTCTTGACGAGCTCGGGATACTTCTTCGCCATGATGGCTTTTGCCTCTTCCTTCGAGACGAAGACCACGGTCTTCGTCTCGGGGAAGCTCTCGAGCTTCGCCCGGACGGCGTTGACCTGGGTGGGTGTCGCATCGGGCTGCTGCGCGAAGTAGACCTTGACGAGGACGTCCTTGCGCACGTGGTCGGTCCACGAGTTGACCCAGGAGAAGAGGGCGATGAAGAGGCCGAGCAGGAACATCCCGATCAGGACCGTCATGGTGGCCGCGACCGTCGTGGAGAGATTCGCCCCGATGGAGCGAAACGCCTCGCCGAAGAAAAGCTTCGTCCTCATCACTCAGTCGTGTACTGCCCCCGGCGCTCGTCGCGGATGACGTCGCCGTTGTCGAGTGCGATCACGCGCTTGCGCATCTTGTCCACCATCTCGCGGTCGTGAGTCGCCATGACGACGGTCGTCCCGGTGCGGTTGATGCGGTAGAGGAGCTGCATGATCCCGACGGAGGTGTCAGGGTCGAGGTTCCCCGTCGGCTCGTCGCAGATGAGGAGCGGCGGGTGGTTGACGAAGGCGCGCGCGATCGAGACGCGCTGCTGCTCTCCGCCCGAGAGCTCGTCGGGGAGCGAGTTCGACTTGCCGGAGAGGCCGACGAGCGCGAGCACCTCGGGCACCTTCGTGCGGATGCCACGCTTGGGCTCGCCCTGCACCTTGAGCGCGTAGGCGATGTTCTCGGAGGCCGTTCGGTTCGGCAGGAGCTTGAAGTCTTGGAAGACGCAGCCGATGTTCCGGCGCAGCATCGGCACCTTCGAGTTCTTGAGGCGCGCCAGCTCGCGGCCGCCCACGATGATGCGGCCCGCGGTCGGCTCGAGCTCCTTGAGGAGCAGGCGCATGATCGTCGACTTCCCGGAACCGGAGGGTCCGACGAGGAAGACGAACTCGCCCTTCTCGATCACAAAAGAGGCGTCGCGGAGAGCGACGACGTGTGGCTCGTAGACCTTGCGCACGTCCTCGAAGACGATCATCGGCGCGCCGCCCGGCGCGGGAGCCGGAGCGTCGCCGTTAACGGGCGCCGTTGCAGGCGCCTCTGGGGCGTCCGGAATCGTTTCTGAGAGGTGGGTTTCCTGCACGGGAACCGAGTTGGGGGCGCCCTGGGCCGGGGCACCGGTCACGTGGCTTACCAGCGGCGGAGTCTAGCGCAAACCGCGGCCGTCCTCACGCCTTACCCCCGTGCTTGCAGCCATTTTCAGGAGATAGGACTGGATGAAGGGATCGAGGTTCCCGTCGAGCACGCCCTGCGTGTTTCCCTCCTCCACATCGGTCCGGTGGTCCTTGACGAGCTGGTACGGGTGGAGGACGTAGCTCCGGATCTGGCTGCCGAAGCCGGTCGTCATCACCTCGCCGCGCTCGCGGGCCAGCTCCTCCTCCCGCTGCTCCTGCTCGAGCTCTGCGAGCCGGCTGCGGAGGATCTTGAGCGCGGTGTTCTTGTTCGAGAGCTGCGAGCGCTCGTTCTGGACGCTGACGACGATCCCAGTCGGCAGGTGCGTGATCCGCACGGCCGAGTCCGTCTTGTTCACATGCTGGCCGCCTGCGCCGCTCGCCCTGTAGGTGTCGATCCGGAGGTCAGCCTCGTCGATGTCGATCCCCTCGCCGTCCGAAAGCAGGGGGCTGACGATCACCTGGGCGAAGGACGTGTGCCGGCGGTGCGCCTGGTCGAACGGCGAGAGGCGGACGAGGCGGTGCACACCGCGCTCGGCCTTGAGGACTCCGTAGGCGTTCTCACCGGCGACGGTGAATGTCGCAGATTTGAGGCCCGCCTCCTCTCCCGGCGAAGCTTCGAGGAGCTCGGTCTTGAAGCCGCGACCCTCGGCCCAGCGGAGGTACATGCGCAGGAGCATCTCCGCCCAGTCCTGGGCGTCCGTCCCCCCTTCCCCCGCATGGATCGAGACGACCGCGTCGCCCGCGTCGTACTCGCCGGAGAAGAGCGCCTCTTCCTGCAGCCGGTCGAGCTCCCGCCTGAGCGTGGCGACGCTCTCGGCCACCTCGTCCAGCTCACCGTCCTCGGAGGCGAGCGTGGCGAGCTCGTTCAGGTCCGCCGACTCCTGCGTGAGGCTGTCGTAGCGCTCGCGGCGGCGTGTGAGCCGTGCGTGCTCGGAGGAGATCTTCGCCGCCCGCTGCTGGTCGTCCCAGAAGCCGGGCTCGTTCATGGCCTCCTCGAGCTCGGCAACGCGGACGCTCAGGGCGTCCGGGTCAAAGGTAATCACGGACCCAGTCCAGCTGGGCCCTGATCTCCTCCAGTTCTCGCTCGACGGCGGCGCGCTCGGCCATCCGTGGATCGTACCGTCAGCGGCTCCCGACGTAACGGAACCCGATTGGCGGCAGCGCGCCGTTCTCGATCAGCCTCCGCTCGGCCGCCTCGGTCACGGCATGGCGCTCCTCGCGATGGAGATAGGGCTCCCATGAGAACGACCGCCGGGTGAAGCGTCGGTTCAGTTCGCCCAGCATCACCTGCGAGGGATGCAGGTGCTGGTGCTCCGCACGCCACTCGGCGAGCGGGATTCCGACACGATCCGCGGAGGCAGCGTCGAATCGCTCCCAGCCGAAGTCGTCGATGATGACGATGCCCCCTGGTCCGAGGACGCTTGCGATCCTGTCGAGTGCGAGCGCGAGATCAGCGACGTGGTGGAGCGAGCGGCTCGCGACCACACCGTCGAAGGCTTGGGGATCGTCGAAATCCTCGATAGTCGAGCGCCTGAAGATCGGGCCCGCGGGTGGTTCCGGATCGATGGCAAGGACAGCGTGGCCCGCGGCTGAAAGGGCAAAGGCGAGCTCTCCCGCCCCGCAGCCGACTTCGAGCACGCGGGCAGGCGCAGCAGGTAACTCGCTCAGAACGAACGCAGTCACATCCATGCGATCAAAACTCGCGGTCAGTGAGCGGCTGCTAGGCGCCGTGGCACTTCTTGAATTTCTTGCCCGATCCGCACCAGCAAGGGTCGTTGCGTCCGACCTTTTGGTCGGCCGAGACCGTGCGCTGGCCGGTGACGACCGAGGTCGCGCCTCCGCCGAGCCCGCCCGCGGTCACACCGGCGCGAATGGCTTCGCCGTTCCCGGAGCCGTTGCCGCCCGCAGCGGCGATCGCGTCGGCGCCCGCCAGCGACTCGTGCTCGTAGGAGAGCCGGTCGGCCTGGGGCGAGGCGGCAGGCTGCAGCTGCTCGGCCTCCTCCTGCTGGAGCTCGACGTGGAAGAGATGGCGGACGACCTCCTCGCGGATGATCGCGCCGAGCTCCTCGAACATCGCGTGCCCCTCGGAGCGGTACTCGACGAGCGGGTCCTTCTGCGCCATCGCTCGCAGGTGGATGCCGTCGCGCAGGTACTCCATGGAGTCGAGGTGCTCACGCCAGCGAAGGTCGACGACCTGGAGGATGAGGAAGCGCTCGATCTCGCGCATGAGCTCGGCGCCGAGCTCGTCTTCTTTCGCTTCGTACGCGGCGTGCGCGTCGTCGGCGAAGTCCTCGATGAGCTCCTCGCGCGACATCGACTGGAGGTCGATCTCCTCGGGCTTCACCTCGGTCTCGTAGAGCGTCGTCATCTCGGTGAAGAGGCTGTCGAGATCCCACTCCTCTGCGTATTCCGACTGGGTGTGCGCGAGCACGGTGGCCTCGATGACCTCGTCGATCCACTGCTGGATCTCATCCGAGAGATCGTCGCCCTCGAGCACACGGCGGCGCTGCTCGTAGATGACCATGCGCTGTACGTTCATGACGTCGTCGTACTTGAGGACGTTCTTCCGCGAGACGAAGTTCTGCTCCTCCACCTTCTTCTGCGCGTTCTCGATCTGGCTGGAGAGGATCTTCCGCTCCATGGGCTCCTCGTCGGGGAGGTTGAAGCGGTCCATGATCTTGTAGATCCGGTCGCCGGCGAAGAGCCGTACGAGGTCGTCCTGGGCCGAGAGGTAGAAGCGCGACTCGCCCGGGTCGCCCTGGCGGCCTGAACGGCCGCGAAGCTGGTTGTCGATTCGGCGCGCCTCGTGCCGTTCGGTGCCGAGGACGTAGAGCCCGCCGAGCTCGCGAACACCCTCGCCGAGCTTGATGTCGACGCCGCGGCCGGCCATATTCGTGGCGATCGTGACGGCGCCCGGCTCCCCCGCGTCCATGATGATCTGCGCCTCGCTCTCGTGCTGCTTCGCGTTCAGGACGTTGTGCGGGATGCCCCGTCGCTCGAGCAACTTCGAGAGATGCTCCGAGACCTCGACGGAGATCGTGCCCACGAGGACGGGCTGGCCTTTCTCGTGGCGCTCCTTGATGTCGTCGATCGCCGCGTTGTACTTCGCTTCCTTGGTCTTGTAGATGTAGTCGTCGCGGTCGTCTCGGGCGACGTCGGCGTTCGTCGGGATCTCGGCGACCGAGAGGTCGTAGATCTCCTGGAACTCCTTCTCCTCGGTCTTCGCCGTGCCGGTCATTCCCGCGAGCTTGTCGTAGAGGCGGAAGTAGTTCTGGAGGGTGATCGTCGCGAGAGTGACGTGCTCCTCCTTGATCGCGACGCCCTCCTTCGCCTCGACGGCCTGATGGAGACCCTCCGACCAGCGGCGTCCCTCCATGATCCGGCCGGTGAACTCGTCGACGATCTTCACCTCGCCGTCCTGGACGACGTAGTCGACGTCACGCTGGTAGAGCGACTCGGCTTTGAGCGCCTGACTCAAGTGGTTGACGAGCTGCGCGTTCGTCGCGTGGTAGAGGTTGTCGATCCCGAGCGCGCGCTCGACCTTCTCGATCGCCGACTCGCGCGGGGCGACGGTCTTGAACTTCTCGTCGTACTCGTAGTCGCCTCCGTCGTCCTCGACCGGCATCCCCTTGGGGACGAACTTCGCGGGCACGCCGTTCAGCTGCTTCGCGATGCGCGCAAAGTCGTAGTACGTCTTCGCTGCCGTCTCCGGCTCGCCCGAGATGATGAGCGGCGTCCGCGCCTCGTCGATGAGGATCGAGTCGACCTCGTCCACGATCGCGTAGGTATGGCCGCGCTGGACGGTGCCTTCGAGAGCCGTCGCCATGTTGTCGCGCAGGTAGTCGAAGCCGAACTCGGAGTTCGTGCCGTACGTGATGTCGGCCGCGTAGGCGGCCTTGCGCTCGTCGAAGGGCATCATGTTGCGGATGTACGCGGCGCGCATGCCGAGCGCCTCGTACACCGGGCTCATCCACTCCGTGTCGCGCTTGGCCAGGTAGTCGTTGACCGTGACGAGGTGGACGTTCTCCCCGGTGAGGGCGTTCAGGTAGAGCGGCATCGTCGCGACGAGCGTCTTGCCCTCGCCGGTCTTCATCTCGGCGATGTCGCCCTCATGGAGGACCATCGCACCCATGAGCTGGACGTCGAAGGGCCGCAGGCCGAGCGAGCGCTTGGCGGCCTCGCGGACGGCCGCGAAGGCTTCGAAGACGAGCTCGTCGAGCTCCTCGCCCTTCTCGAGGCGCTGCCTGAACTCAGCAGTCTTGCCCTTGAGCTCTTCGTCCGAGAGCGATTCGAAGTCGGGCTCGAGCGAGGTGGCGTAGGCCGCCTGCTGGGCGAGCTTCTTCAGCCGCCGGCCTTCGCCGACCCGCAGGAATTTCTCGAGTGCTCCGTAATTCTGGGCCATCAGCTATCCAGGGTACCGAACGCTAGAGAGGATCTAGGCCGATCTCCCAGAGCCGATCCTCGAGCCGCGTCGCGCGGAGGACAAAGGCGTCGTAGCGACCTCCTGCGGTCTCGTCGAGGCCAGGGACCGGCACGTCGGCCGGTCGCCCGTCGATCTCGAGCGCCCTCTCCCCCTCCTGCGTCACAGTCAGCATCAGCTCGTCACCTTCCGTATCGGCAGGAAGCTCGGCGACCTCGATGCCGACCGCTCCGACTGCCCAAGTGCTCCCCTCGTGCCGGATGCCGACCGCACGGAAGGGCGGGTCCATCGCCCCTTCGATCGCCGCGGCCAGGCAAGGGAGCGGGGCCTCGTCCCCGCCCATGTGGATCGGTGGGCGCTCCTGGACGACGACGAACACGCATGTGTCGCCGGCCGACCCGCAGTCGGCGGTGACGACAGCATCCCATTCCCGCGTGCGCGGGATTCCGGAGATGCCGGACTCGACCCAACCGAAGGCCCGCGGATCGTTGAGGCTCCCGCTCAGGACAGCTGGGGCTCGATGAGCCCGTAGTTGCCGTCACGGCGCCGGTAGACGACGTTCACCTCGAGCGTCTCGGCGTTCTGGAAGACGAAGAAGTCGTGGCCGACGAGCTCGAGCTGGAGAACGGCCTCCTCGGGGCTCATCGGCTTCACGGGGAACTGCTTCGTCTTCACGATCACAGGCGAGTCCTCGTCGGCGACGACGGGCCGACCCTCGACCGGTTGGGAGTTTCTCGTCGGGCCGCGGCGCCGCTTGTCGCGGTAGCGGCGGGCCTGGCGCTCCAGCTTGTCCACGAGCTGGTCGATCGACGCCTTCATGTCGGTCGAGCTCTCGCGCGCGCGCAAGATGGGTCCCTTCGTCCAGACCGTCGCCTCGGCCACCTGGTTGTCGGAGATGGACGGGTTCTTCTCGACCTGCAGCTCGAGCTCGAGCCGCGCCGCATCGTTCAGGTGCTTGTCAAGCTTGCCGAGCTTCGAGACGGCGTAGTCCTTGAGGGAGTCCGTCACGTCGACGTTCTTGCCCTTGACCTGAAGTCGCACCGGAGCCTCCTCGTCGGGGTCGACCTGAATCTACCGCATGCTCGTCGAATGAATCAGCGGCGCGCCGTCCGCGCGAAGGTGACGACGTGCACAGTCCGGGCTCCAGCCCGCCGGAGCTCGGTCGCCGCCGCGGCCACCGTCGCGCCGGTGGTGTAGACGTCGTCGACGAGCGCGACGAGCGTGGAAGGCGCTGCGGTGACGGCGAAGGTGCCGCGCACGTTGCGTCGCCGCTCCTCGCGCGAGAGGCCGCGCTGGGGCCGTGCCGGCTCCGTCCGCGCAAGGAGCCGGCGGACGGGGAGGTCCCAGCTCCGCCCGAGCTCGCGGGCGAGCGCCTCGGCGGCGTTCTGGCCGCGCTTCAGGCTGCGCTCGGGATCGCCGGGCACGAATGTGAGCTCGTGCACCGGAGGCCTGGGGACGACCTCGACGACGAGGCCGGCGAACTCGCGTGCGAGCGGCCGAAGGCCGCGCTCCTTCCACCCGGCCACGAGGGGACGGGCCGGACCGTCGTAGGCGACCGCGGCGCGCGCGGAGGCGAACGGCACTCGCCGGCCGGCGCATTCGCGGCAGCGCTCGACGGGCCATGCGGTCGGCGCGCCGCAGCGGGCACAGAGTGGCCCCTCGAGGCGGAGCAGGGCGGAGCGGCAAGCGGTGCAGACGAGCTCCTCCCCCGCTCCGCACGCGACGCAGCGCCGCGGTAAGACGAGATCGAGGAGGCGGCTGAAAACAACGCCCATACCCGCCCCTTGGGGTGGGATAGCACTCGCGGGCGCGCGTGTGGCACGCGGAATGTGCCGAGTTTGCGCGGAGGAGACGAGGGAGAGCCGCGTGCACCGGGCCGTCGAGATGCTCGAGGCGGGGTCGAAGACGCCCCTCTAGCGGGTCAGCTCCCGGCCGGGTACCGCAGCAGCGCGTCGGCGAGCTTGGAGGCGTCGCCGAAGATCCCCGCAATGGCAAGCCCTTCGTCCGGCACCGCCGTGCCGGGGAAGAGAGCGGCGCTGCGGATCGCCGCGCCCGCCCCCACCCTGCACTCCGCGCCGATCGCTGCCGGCCCGCGGATCTGAGCGCCCTTCTCGATGACGACGTTCGGGCCGAGCACGATCGGCCCGTCGAGCTGAGCCGAGTCGGCGATCTGGCAGCCGGACTCTGCCCACACGCCTGGGGCGACCTCCTCGCCCGGTGTGTCGACGCGCACGCGGCCGAGCACGGCGTCGAGGATCGTGTTCCGGAGCTCGTCGAGGTCGCCCACGTCGTTCCAGTAGGCCATCGTCGTGTATGCGTAGATCTCCTCGTTGGCCGCCACGAGACTCGGCCAGATATCCGTTCCGAAGTCGACGAAGGTGTCGGCGGGAATGCGCTCGAGGAGCGCCGGCTCGATCACGTAGACGCCGCAGTTGGCGAGATCGGAGCGCGCTTCGTCGCGCGTCGGCTTCTCCTGGAAGCCCCGCACGCGGGTGTCGCGGTCGAGGATGACGACCCCGTACGAGCTCGGGTCGGTGACCGGCTTGACCGTGAGCGTCGCGAGCGCCCCGGTGCGCCTGTGGTGGCCGAGGAGCGCGGTCACGTCGATGTCGTGCAGCCCGTCGCCCGAGGTGACGAGGATCGTCTCGTCCCCCCAGAAGTCCTGCAGCTTCTTCGTCCCGCCGGCCGTCCCGAGGAGCTCGGGCTCGTGCGACCAGAGGATGGCCATGTCGAGCGACGACCCGTCTCCGAAGTACTTCTCGATCATCTCGGGAAAGGCGTGCACGTTGATGCCGACCTCGCGCACGTCGTGGCGGCGCAGGAGGTTCAGCAGGTGATGCAGGACCGGGCGGTTCGCGACCGGCATCATCGGCTTCGGGAGGAAGTCGGTCAGCGGGCGCAACCTCGTCCCCAGGCCGGCAGCCATCACCATGGCTTTCAAGGCAACGACTCCTCATAGGGCGGCCGGTGGATGCCCTCTTCGGTGACGATCGCGGTGATGAGCGCCGCGGGCGTGACGTCGAAGGCCGGGTTGCGCGCCGCGAAGCGGGTGCTCACCTCGGCCGCGCTGCGCTCTTCGATGGGGATCTCCTCTCCGCGCGCGGCGGCCCTATCGAGGGTCGAGGTGGGCGCGACGACGTAGAACGGGATCTCGTGGTGGGCCGCAAGCACGGCGAGAGCGTACGTGCCGATCTTGTTCGCCGTGTCCCCGTTTCGCGCGATCCGGTCGGCGCCGGTGATCACGTGCGTGATCTCGCCGTGGGCCATGAGCGAGCCCGCGGCCGAGTCGGCGATCACGCTGGCCGGGATTCCGGCGCGCTCGAGCTCCCACGCGGTCAGCCTGGCCCCCTGGAGGAGGGGCCTCGTCTCGTCGACGAAAACGTGCGCGACCAGGCCACGGTCGAAACCGGCCTTGAGCGCACCGAGCGCCGAGCCGTAGCCACCGGTCGCGAGGCCGCCGGCGTTGCAGTGTGTGAGCGGAGTCGAACTTTCCTGGAGGAGTCCGGCCGCGTGCTCGCCCATGCGGCGGCAGTGCTCGACCTCGCCGCGATGAATGTCCCGCGCCCGCTCGGCGAGGTCGCCGTCCGCGCTTTGCATCTCCGCGACCGCCCAGGGGAGGTTGACGGCCGTCGGACGAGCGCCGACTAGCACCTCCGCCGCACGGTCGAGGTCTTCCCCGTTCGCTGCCGCCAGCGCGTACCCGTACGCAGCGGCGACGCCGATCGCCGGCGCGCCACGAACGGCCATCGCTCGGATCGCGTCGGCGACCTCCGCTGCCGAGCGGCATTCGAGCTCGACCTCCTCGTCGGGAAGGCGCCGCTGGTCGAGCAGCACGACCCGGTCGCCCTCGAGGCGAACGATCTCCTCCGGGCGGAGATCGACCGCCCCGCCCGCGAACCGCGGTCTCATGGCGCGGAGGCTAGTGCCCCATCCCGCAATACACGCCTACCTCTCACCCGCTATCGCGACCGAGAAGCGGCGCAGCATTACTGGAAGGAGCACTAGGTGCCCTCGTCCCAAGAAGCTAGGTATTTGGCCTGCTCCTCGGTGAGCTGGTCGATCTCGACGCCGGTCGCCTCCAGCTTGAGCCGCGCGATCTCGCGGTCGATCGCCTCGGGGACGACGTAGACCTTCGGCTCGAGCTCGTCGGCGTGCTCGACTACGAACTCGGCCGACAGCGCCTGGTTTGCGAAGCTCATGTCCATCACGGAGGCCGGATGCCCTTCGGCCGCGCCGAGGTTGACGAGCCGGCCCTCGGCCACGAGGTAGATGCGCCTGCCGTCGTCGAGCCGGAACTCCTCGACGAGGGGCCGCGCGGCGCGCGTCTCGACCGCGAGCTCACGGAGGGCCGGGATCTCGATCTCGACGTTGAAGTGGCCCGTGTTCGCGAGGATGGCGCCGTCCTTCATGCGCTCGAAGTGACGCCTGGAAAGCACATGCTTGTCGCCGGTGGCCGTGCAGAAAATGTCGCCGACCTCAGCGGCCTTGTCCATCGGGAGCACCTCGAACCCGTCCATGAGCGCCTCGAGCGCGCGCAGCGGGTCGACCTCGGTGACGATCACGTGCGAGCCCATCCCGCGCGCCCGCATCGCGACCCCGCGCCCGACCCAGCCGTAGCCGCAGACGACGAAGCGACTCCCCGCGAGGAGGATGTTGGTGGCCCGGACGATGCCGTCGATAGTCGACTGGCCGGTGCCGTAGCGGTTGTCGAAGAGGTGCTTCGTCTTCGCCTCGTTCACGGCCACGATCGGGAAGCCGAGCTTGCCGTCGGCCTCGAGCGCGCGCAACCGGATCACGCCGGTCGTCGTCTCCTCGGTGCCGCCGATGATCTCGCCGAGCTGCTCAGGGCGCTTGGAATGGAGGACGCCTATGACGTCGGCGCCGTCGTCCATAGTCATGTGCGGGTGATGGTCGACCGCCGCGGTGATGTGCGAGTAGTACGTGCCGTCGTCCTCGCCCTTGATCGCGAACACGGGGACGCCGTACTCGGCGACGAGCGCGGCCGCGACGTCGTCCTGGGTCGAAAGCGGGTTCGAGGCGCAGAGGAGGACGTCGGCGCCTCCGGCCTGAAGCGTGCGCGCGAGGTTCGCGGTCTCCGTCGTCACGTGCAGGCAGGCGGCGATCCGGTAGCCGTCGAGAGGGCGCTCGCGCTCGAAGCGCTCGCGGATCGCGGCGAGCACGGGCATGTGCCGGTCGGCCCACTCGATCCTCGTGACGCCTGCCGGAGCGAGTGCGAGGTCGCGGACGTCGTGCTCTGGAACGGTCGTCGCCATGCCGCGGATCAGTGTAGTGAAGCCCTACGAATCGGCACGGCCGTACCGGTCTTCGAGCCGGACGACGTCTTCCGTCTCCGGAGTCGAGACTTCGAGCAGGACCGTGTCCTCGAGCGCGCGAATGCGGTGGACCGTGCCCGGAGGGAGATGGAACGCCCGCCCGGGCCCTACGACTTCCGCGTCGAGCGGGCCACCCGGATCGCCGATCTCGAACTCGGCCCGGCCCGACTGGACGAAGATCGTCTCGTCCTTCTCCCGGTGGAACTGGAGCGAGAGCTGCTCGCCCCCCTGGACGAAGATCACCTTGCCGCAATAGCGCTCGGTCACGGCGAAGACGAGCTCGTAGCCCCAGGGCTTGTCCACGCGTTTCACGTCGACTGCGAAGCGATCGAGGTCGAGCAGGTTGGGTGACATCTCGCTGATGTCCACGGTCCTAACCCAGTCTCCCAACAAGAGTCAAGGCCGCCTCCGAGCCGAGCAGCTCCTCGGCCCGCCTGAGGTCCTTCGGAGTGTTGACGGTGATCCACAGGCCGGTGTGGCGAAACGCCCACACGCGGCCGGCGCGGGCGAGCTCGGGGAACGTCGTGTCCTCGTGGTCGCCTCGCTCCGGGAGGTGCTCGATCGCCTCCTCTCCGAGCACATAGACACCGCAGCTCACCCAGTGCGGGAGCTCGGGCGCCTCCTGGAAGCCCGTGACGACGTCGTCCTCGCCGAGCTCGACCACCCCGAAGGGAGACCTGAGCGGCGCGACCGCGATCGTGGCGGCCGCCCCTCGCTCGCGGTGCCGTTCGAGCATCGCACCGAGGTCGAGATCGACTAGCTCGTCTCCGTTCAGCGCTAAGACGTCGCCGGGCTCCTGGCGCGCGGCGGCGGCGTGGCGAAGGCCTCCGCCGCGCCCGAGCGGCTCGGGCTCGGCCGCGGGGACGATCTCGGCCCCCAGGCCCCCGAGCACGGAGACGAATTCCTCTTCCGTGCCGGCAGAGCAGCTGACGATCACGCGGCTGACCCCGTAGGACACGAGGAGCGCCACTTGGTAGGCGGCGAGCGGCCGGTCCCTGACGGGAACGAGGGCCTTCGGACGCCCGCCGGTCGCCGCGCCGAGGCGCTCGGCCTTGCCGCCCGCGAGGATGATGGCCTCCATTTGCTAGAGCTGGAGCTTCGTCTCGGGCTCTTCCGTCTCCGGAAGGGCGTCGAGGTCGTGCGAGGCCCGCCCGATCGACTCGTAGGTGAAGCCCGCCGCCCGGGCTTCCTCCGGGTCGAGCAGGTTGCGGCCGTCGATCAGGAGTGGCGTTCGCATTGCGGCCACGATCTCGGGCGCGAGGAGCCCCCGGAGCTCGTCCCACTCGGTGACGATCACGGCTGCGTCCGCGTCCTTGACCGCTTCGAGCAAGGTCTCTTCGAGCTCGACCCCGCGGAGGGCTTGCTTGGCCTCCTCGAGCGAGACCGGGTCCCACCCGCGCACGGAAGCGCCCTCGGCGAGCAGGCGCGGCGCAAGGATGAGGCTCGGCGCGTCGCGCATGTCGTTCGTGTTCGGCTTGAAGGCGAGGCCGAGGAGCGCGATCGTCTTCCCGCGCAGAGAGCCGAGGTGCTTGGCCAGCTTCCCGACGACGCGCCGCTTCTGGAGCTCGTTCACCTCGATCACGGCCGTGAGGAGCTGGAAGTGGTAGCCCGAGTTGCCCGCGAGCTGCTTGAGCGCCGTCACGTCCTTGGGCAGACACGAGCCGGAGTAGCCGATCCCGGGCCGGAGGAAGAGAGGACCGATTCGCCGGTCGAGTCCCATGCCCTCGGCGACGACGGAGACGTCCGCCCCGGTCTCCTCGCATACGTTCGCGATCTCGTTGATGAAGGAGATCTTGGTGGCGAGGAATGCGTTCGAGGCGAGCTTGACCATCTCCGCCGAGGCGACGTCGGCCCGCACGACCGGCGTCCCGATCGAGCCGTAGAGCGCGGCGACCGCGTCCCCGTCGGCCTCGTCGAAGGCGCCGACCACGATCCGGTCGGGATTCGTGAAGTCCCTGAGCGCGGTGCTCTCGGCCAGGAACTCCGGATTCGAGACGTAGCCCACGTGGGCGAGGCCGCGCGCGTCGAGCTCGTGGCGCACCTTTTCGCCCGTGCCGACGGGCACCGTGCTCTTCATGACGATGAGCGTGCGCTCGTCGAGCTCGGGCAGCTCATCCAGCACGCGCCAGACCGCGGAGAGATCTGCGTCTCCCGAGTGGGTCGGCGGCGTGGGGACCGAGACGAACGCGATGCGCGCGCGCTCGAAGACCTCGCCGATGGCGAGCGTGTAGCTGATCCGCTCCCGGTTGGCGGCGAGCAGCTCGCTGAGGCCCGGCTCGAAGATCGACACGCGGCCAGCTTCCAGCTCCGCGATGCGCTCGGGCACGACATCGCGGACGACGACCTCATGGCCCAGGTCGGCGAAGCAGGCGGCCGTCACGAGACCGACCCAACCAGCGCCGATGACACCGAGTGGTTCCTTCATCGTCAGATCTTAGTGCCCCATCCAGCGATACACGCCTGCTTCTCGCCCGCGATCACGCTGCGCGCTGCAGCGTTGGAAGGGACACTTAGTTTCCGCGGAGCGGCTTCAAGCCCTTCGCGATCGCGAGCATCGTCTCGTTCGACAGGCGGTTCAGCAGGGTGTTCATGACCCAGTAGGAGGCTCCGTTCTCCCTGAACGCGATCATGTGCAGCTTGGGCCCGTCGAAGTAGAGGCCGTAGTCGCGCCCCTTGATCCGCCTCTGCACGCTCGCCCCGTCGAGGATGGGCGGGTCGTCCCAGGCGATCTGCTGGATGCCCCAGTACTCCGCGCCCGCGGTCTCGTAGACGAGGCGGACGGCTTCATGGTCGCCCACCTTGTACTCACGCACGGGCTCGACTGTCGAGAGCGACGAGGACGCCTCGCGGAGCGTCGGCGTGTAGAGCTGGAAGCCAGCCTTCTTCTTGACGGTCCTGAGCTCCCCGGCCGCGATCGACTCGGTCGTGACAGCCGGCGCCGTGTGGGTGGGGGTCTGATCCGACGGGCCCGGGGTGAGCTCGCCGTGGAAGGTCTGACCGATGATCACCTGCAGCATCGTCCTGAGCTTCGTGCCCGGCGCGACGGCCTCGGTCCGCCCGTCGCCGAACAGGTCGGCCATCTGCTTCGCCGCCGCCTCCGAGCCCGCGACGGCGGGGTCGTAGACGATCTTCGTCTGGAAGACGTCGAACTTGTCGGCGTTGCCTCCGTTCTCAACCGGATAGCCGCGCTGCGAGAGCCGCACGGCCGCGTCGTCGGCGGCACCGGCGACTCCGTTGCCGTTCAGGATCTCGACGCTGACCTGCGACGGTTTCGGACCGGTCTCGGTCTTCGGCTTCTCGCCGAGCGCAGCGATCGCCGCCTTCTCGGGCGCCGACACGTCAGGGTTGAGGAAGTCGTTGACCGCCGTGTCGATCGACTCCTGCGAAGCCGAGAGCTCGTTGTAGCCGCTGATGTTCTCGATTTGCACCTGCTGGAAGTTCCCCGACGGCAGGCCGTAGGCCAGGTTCGCGTACTTATAAAGGGTGGGCACGTCGAGAGTCTTGCCCCCGCCCACCCCGACCTCGACGTTCTTCGTGATCGTGTTGACGATCCCCGGGATCCTGGTTATCGACCATTGCGAAGCGATCTGCTGCTTCATTGCCTTGACGAAGCTCTGCTGGCGAACAACGCGGTAGAGATCCGAGTCCGTATGGCGAAAGCGGACGTAGTCGAGCGCCTCTTTCCCGTTGAGGTGCTGATAGCCGGAATGGATGTCGATCGTCGCGTAGTTCTCGCCGTTCGCGTTGTCGTTGAAGTAGCGGTGGTCGACGTCGAGGTCGACGCCGCCGAGCTTGTCCACGATGTCGCGGAAGCCGATGAAGTTGACCGTGATGATGTAGTTGATGGGGATGTGCGTTAGGTCCTTGACGGTCTTCAGCGTCCCGCGCGGCCCGCAGTACGTGTAGGCCTCGTTGATCCGGCCGCTGAACGGTGGCTGGCCTTCACAGCCCGGGATCGGGACGACGAGGTCCCGCGGGAACGACATCATCGAGATGACGTCCTTGTCCGGGTCGGCGCGCAGGAGCATGATCGTGTCCGAGCGCGAGCCGATCGAGCTCTCGGGGCCCAGGCGCTTGTCGTACCCGATCACCAGCGCGACCGTTGGCTGGTCGGGCGTCGGGACGGCCAGTTCCTCCTGGGCCCGGATCACCTCCTCCGAGTGCGCCCGCACGGCGGCCACGCTCTCGTTGAAGTAGAGCCACGCGCCACCGGCCAGCGCGCCCGCGGCGACGAGAACGAGCATCACGAGCCAGAGGAAGAACTTCCCGAGAAGGCGGAGCGGCCCCCGGCGCTTGGTGCGGTAACGAGTGGCGCCGGTGAGCGGAGAGAGCGGGATCCCGCCGTGGCCGTTTCCGGCGACATGGCCGCCTGTTCCACGCTTGAGGGTCGTTCGCATATGAAAAGTCGCCGGAGGGCGACTACGAGAGGATAGCCGAGGTCGCGGCCGTCAAACCTGTCGAACCGTCTCCTCCGCGAGCCAGTCCGCGACGGCCAGCAGGCTCTCGCTTTCCTCGTAGATCCGGAGCTGCTCCTCGGCACCGGTGCCGCGCTCGAGGAGCGGCCCGATGAGGTCGAGCTCGGCTTCGCAGTCGAGCGTCCGGGCAGCCGGGCGGCTCAGCTCGACGAGCTCCCGCACGGCCTCCGGAGCGGGCCTCTCGGTGTCATGGGCGAAGTCGATCAGCTTCGCGCCGAGCCCGTGGCGGGCGGCGCGCCACTTGTTCTCGGCGATGAGCGTGATCTGCTCGGTGGCGGGCGGCTCGCCCCGGTCGAAGGCCGCTGCCATCGTCGCGACGAGGGACTGCGTCAGCGCGACGATCGCGGCCACCGATTCCAGGCGCGTCTGCGCGTCGCAGATCCTGAGCTCGATCGTGCCCAGCCTGGGATGCGGCCTGAGATCCCACCAGATGTAGGTGTAGTCCTCGAAGGAGTTCGTCTTCACGCCGCGGTCAACGAGGAGCTCGAACTCCTCGTAGGACGCGAACGCAGGCGGGAGCCCGGCCCGCGGGAACGGCTCGAAGACCTTCACGCGCGTAGAGACGAGCCCTGTCGCCCTTCCTTGCCAGAAGGGCGAATTCACGGAAAGCGCGAGGAGCTCCGGCAAGCAGGTGCGGAGGCCGTTGGCGCACGCGATGGCCTTCTCCGGCGAGTCGAGACCGATGTGCACGTGCAGCCCGAAGATGAGCTCGCGCTCGGCGACCCAGCGCATGGACTCGATCAGGTCGAGGTAGCGCGGCTCGTCCGTGACCTCCTGGTGCTCGTAGCGCGAGAAGGGATGGGTGCCCGCCGAGGCAATCAACGCGTTGCTCTCGGCGGCCACCTCGCGCAGGCGCCCGCGGAGGCTGCGGAGATCCTCCAGCGCCTCCCCCACGGTGCCGGCGACGTTCGTCGCCACCTCGACCACGGACTGCAGGAGCTCCGCCTTGACCTGCTTCTCCTGCTTGTCCCCCTCGAGGGCGGGCAGGATCTCGTCGATCCGGGAGACGAGCTCGCGACTCTCGGCGTTGAGAATCTGGAACTCCTCCTCGACCCCGAGGCTGAACGGAGCGCTCTTACCGAAGTTCTGCTCCATAGGAGCGGCGACAATAGCGACGATGGAGCTCAGCGACGTGGATGTGCGAGGCACCCGGATCCGCGTGCAGCGGTGGGGCGACGGGAGCGGGCCGCCGATCCTGTACTGGCACGGCGGGGGCGGAGGATGCGACGAGAGCCCCGCACTCGCGCCGCCGCTGGTCGAGGCCGGCTATACGATCCACGCGCTCGATGCTCCGGGTTACGGCGAGTCGTCGCGGCTCGAGCGGGACGACTACGCGCCGTCGGCGCTCGCCGGGCTCGCGGCCGAGTTGCTCGACGTCCTCGGTCTCGCTCCCGTCGTCTGGCTCGGTTTTTCCTGGGGCGGAAACATCGGGATGCATACCGCCGTCCGCTTTCCGGACTCGGTGCGGGCGCTCGGGCTCCTCGACAGCGGCTATCTGCAAGCGGAAGACGACCCCGAGTACGACCCGGACACCGACTTCGAGGACGAGCTCGAGGAGCTGGCCCGGCTGTCCAAGGCCGGCGAGAGCTGGGACGCGCCGGCCGAAGTCATCGCCGCGGCCATGGCCGGCTCGCGAAAGGAGCCGTGCCCGCCGCTCTACCCGAAGCTCCGGGAGACTGCCATCCCAGTCCTGCTGGCTCATGCCACCGAGCCGCCGGAACTGGACGCGTTGCGACGGGATGCGCTGAAGCGCTTCCGAACAGGGCTTCCCGAGGCCCGCCTCGTTCCAATCCCCGGCGCCGGTCACGGCGTCCTCGGCGACAACACCCCGGAGGTCTGCCGGGCCGTTTTGGCCTGGCTCTCCGTTGTCCGCTAGCTCAGCGCGTCTTCGGCGAGGCGCGTTCCCTGCACCATGTTGGCGAGCTTCTCGTAGACGATCTCCCAGCTCCGCGTGCGGAGCCCGCAGTCAGGGTTGACCTGGATCCGCCCGGGGTCGCCGAGGACCTCGACGGCATAGAGGATACGGTCGCGCACGAGCTCCGCCGTCTCGATGAAGTCCGAATGGATGTCGAGCACCCCGAGGCCGACCCCCGGATAGCCGTGCTCCTTGAAGAGGGCGAGCGTCTCCGCGTAGCCGGGCCGATCCTCGTGCCGGGTTCCGAGCTCCCGCGAGTCGCGGTTGGCGAACTCGAGCTGCAGCTCGAGGCAGTCCTCGAGCTCGAGGACTGCCGGCCAGAGCGCGCTGTAGTCGGAGAAACAGATGTGCATGCTCTTCTTCGCCTTCACGCCGCGCGTTGCTTCGTTGAAGCCCTCGACGACGAGCGGGACCTCGTTCGGCTTCGTGGTCGCCGCGGGCTCGTCGATCTGGATCCACTCCGCGCCGGCCGCGGCGAGGCCTTCAACGTTCGGCCGGATGACGTTGGCGGCCACGTCGTGGACGAAGCGCCGGCGCGCCTCGTAGCGGTGCTCCGCGGAGGCGCCCAGCCCGCCTTCGTGGCCGTAGTGCTCGTCGTAGGACCAATCCTCGATTGTGTAGGCGCCGGTGAGCGGCACCTTCACCGTCCGGTCCGTGTGCGCCCGGACGAACTCGAACTCCTCCACGTCCTGCGGCCCCTCGGCCGACGGCGCCTCGACGACCGCAGCCTTCGCGTAGTACTTGTTGTCGAAGGAACGGACAATGCCGCGCGTCTCGAAGCCGCCCGCGAAAGCAGCAACGTGGTCGTACATCTCGGTGCGCTTCTGCTCGCCGTCGTAGACGACGTCGAGGCCGACCTGCTCGAGCAGGCGGATCGCGTAGAGCGCGGCCCAGTCGTCAACGTGCGCGAGACTCAGGGAGTCGGCGCGCAGACCTTCGACGAGCTGCTCGTGGTCTGCGACCTCGAGCTTCTTGCCCCAGCCCTCGGCCGCGTCGAGGTCGGCATCGTCGAGCGGCCGCCCGGCAAAGGCCTTCACGCGCCAGGAGGGCTTGCCGAGGCTCCCGATCTCGCGCGTGAGGAACCGGACGCCGCTCATGCCGCCTCCGCGAGCGCCGTTCGCGCACGGCCGAGCCGCGCGAGCTTCTCCCGCGCGATCGGCTCCGGGACGAACTGCAGGTCGCCGTTCGGCGTGAGCGCAACACCGGCCGGCTCCCGCGCGAGCAGCTCCTGGGTGAAGCGCGCGATCTCGTCGGGGCTCTCGAGCGCGGAGCTTCGCGCGTCGAGCACACCGGCGAGGATCTCCTTGGGATAAGACTGCGGGACGGCGTCGAGGCTCGTGGAGTAGAAGTCGACTCCGATCGCAGAGACCGGCGCTTCAGCGAGCGCCGGCAGGACGGATGCCGCGTCGCCGAATGGGAGCTGCACGCCGAGGGGCACCGAGGTTGGCAGCTCGCGCAGAGCGGCGATCAGCTCGTCGGCTCCTCCCTCGCGGGCGACAAACGGCTCGCTGAGCACGATGAGGGCCGCACCGGCCTCGCCCCACGCGTCGACCTGCGGCGCGAGTACGCGCGCGGCAAGCGCCTGCGCGCCGACCGCGCCCTGTGCCGCGCGCGAGAAGGCGAGCGGCGAGGGCAGCGTGCCGAGCCATTCTCCACGAAGAAGGTCCGGCGCTGGAAGCGGCTTGGACAGCCACGGCTCGCCGTCGACGAGCACCGCTCGGTAGAACGTGTTCGTGTCGAGGAAGCGCGTCAGCGGTCGCGCGTCAAGGCCGTCCGCGGACTCGGCGAGCGGCCGAAAGTGATCCTGCCAGGCCAGCATCCCGTCGCCGAGCAGGGAGAGGCCCGCGCTCTCCTGCACGGAGACGAGCTCGCGAAAGTCGCGCTCGACCTGCTCGGCCACGGCCTGGGCCGAGGCGCGGCCGCGGTCGAGGTCGCGCGTCGCCTGGACGAGCGCCTCGGAGCGGGGGTAGATCCCCGCGGCGAAGGCCCTCATTTGCCGGCGACGGCGATCTTGTTCTCTGCGTGCCGGAGGCGCTGCTCCATGTGCCACCGGTCGATCTCATCGTCGCCGCCCGCGGCGCGCTCGAGTGCAGCGCGAGCCTCCTCGGCCTCGCGGCGGGCTTCCTCGACGTCGATGTCCTCCGCGCGGACAGCATCGTCCACGAGCGCGATGGCGCGGTCCTGCTGCACCTTGAAGTATCCCGGGCCGGCGGCGAGGGACTGCCACTCCTTCCCAGCCTTGATGCGGATCTCGCCGGCTTTCAGCATCGCCACGAGCGGCGCGTGCCGGGCGAGGACGCCGATCTCGCCGGCCGCTCCGGGCACGATCACCATCTCGGCCTCGCCCTCGAAGGCCGCGCCCTCGGGGGTAACGACCGAGAGGTCGAAGGTATGGATGCCGCCCTCGGCGGTAGACACTTTACGCGGCGACCGGCTCGGGCTCAGGCTCCGGCTCGGGCTCCGTCTCGGATTCCGCGGCCGACTCCTGCGGCTCCTCTTCGCCGGCGAGCCTCTTCGCCTGCTCGACGGCCTCGTCGATCGTGCCGGCCATGTAGAAGGCGCCCTCGGGAAGGTCGTCGTGCTTGCCGGCGATGATCTCCATGAAGCCGCGGATGGTGTCCTCGAGCTTGACGTACTTGCCGGGGGTGCCCGTGAAGGCCTCGGCCACGAAGAACGGCTGGGAGAGGAAACGCTGCACCTTGCGCGCGCGCTGGACGACGAGCTTGTCCTCGTCCGAGAGCTCGTCCATGCCGAGGATGGCGATGATGTCCTGCAGCTCGCGGTAGCGCTGGAGCAGCTCCTGCACCCGGGTCGCGGTGTCGTAATGCTCCTGGCCCACGACGTCGGGCTGGAGCGCACGCGAGAAGGAGTCCAGCGGGTCAACGGCGGGGTAGATCCCCTGCTCCGTCAGCGCACGGGAGAGGACCGTGGTCGAGTCGAGGTGCGCGAAGGTGTTGGCCGGAGCGGGGTCAGTGAGGTCGTCCGCGGGCACGTAGATCGCCTGCACGGACGTGACCGAGCCCTTGCGGGTCGACGTGATGCGTTCCTGCAGCTGCCCCATCTCGGTGGCGAGCGTCGGCTGGTAGCCGACGGCGCTCGGCATGCGGCCGAGGAGCGCGGAGACCTCCGAGCCCGCCTGAACGAAGCGGAAGATGTTGTCGATGAACAGGAGGACGTCCTGGCCCTGCTCGCGGAAGTACTCGGCCATGGTCAGGCCCGACAGGCCGACGCGGAGACGCGCGCCCGGCGGCTCGTTCATCTGGCCGAAGACCAGCGCGGTCTTCTTGATCACGCCCGACTCGGTCATCTCGAGCCAGAGGTCGTTCCCCTCGCGCGAGCGCTCGCCGACGCCCGCAAAGACAGACAGGCCTTCGTGCTCCTCGGCGATGTTGCGAATGAGCTCCTGAATGAGGACGGTCTTGCCGACTCCGGCACCGCCGAAGAGACCGACCTTGCCGCCCTTGACGTACGGGGCGAGCAGATCGATGACCTTGATCCCCGTCTCGAAGACCTCGGTGGTCGGCTGCAGCTCCTCGAAGGCCGGCGCATCGCGGTGGATCGGCCAGCGCTCCTCGACCTTGACCTCGCCGCCCTCGTCGATGACGTCGCCGAGCACGTTGAAGATCCGGCCCAGGGTCGCATCGCCGACGGGCACGCTTATGGGCGCGCCGGTGTCCTCGACGTCCATCCCGCGGGCGAGGCCGTCGGTCGTGTCCATGGCGACGGCGCGCACCCGGTCGTTGCCGAGGTGCTGCTGCACCTCCGCGATCAGGTCGAAAGCATCGCGCCCTTCCTGCTTCGGCATCTTGATGCGAACCGCGTTGTTGATCGCCGGAAGGTCGCCATGAAAGACCGCGTCGATGACGACGCCCTTGATCTCGACGATCTTGCCGTTGGTTTTCTCAGCCATGGATCCCCCGGTCGCTTGCCGGGGTCAGTTTATCGGAGGCCCTCGCAGCCCAGACGGCTAAGCCGCTCTGGGAGTCGCTCGCAAAGGAGGCTTAGACGAAGCCCTCCGGCGGCTGGCCGGGCACCCGCTGCGGTTCAGGCGTGGGCTGCTTGGTCTGATGCGGCAGCTGGCGCAGCTGATTCATGTCCCTGGTGAGAAAGCTGACCTGCGGAACGCCCGTTGGTGCCGGAGCCGGCCCAGGGCGCAGAAGCGAGGAGCCGACCAAGCTCCCGAGAGCCGCTGCGGCGGCCACCGCGACGATCGCCACCCGCCGTCCGACCGGAAGGCGGAGGACCGGGCGCCTGGGCGGCGTGAAGACGAGATCCGGCCGCTCCTGCGGCGTCGCGCGCACGAGCTCGGTGGTCGTGGCGACCCGGGCGGCGAACGAGCGACACATGGCGCATCCATCCAGGTGCTTTTCGAGCAGCGCGCCTTCGAGCTCGGAGAGCTCGCCGTCGACGCGAAGCGATGCCCACTGGCGGGCACGCTCGCACCGACCACTGCGCGGAGAAGGCGCTTCGCCAGCCATAACCACTCTGACGATAGCCGAGCGGGGAGGTTAGGACGTCACCCGCAAAGGGTTACGCGACTGAGCCGTTTCCTGAGCCGGAAGGCGATTCGAGCCGGATCCTGGCCCGCTCGGCCTTCCGCTCGCGCTGTCGGTGCGGATCGGGAACGGGGACGGCTGCGAAGAGCGCCTTCGTGTACTCGTCCTTGGGCTCCTGGTAGACCTGGTCGGCGGTCCCGACCTCGACGAGCTTCCCCTGGTTCATGACCGCGATGCGGTCGCTCATCGTCCGCACGACGGCGAGGTCGTGGGAGATGAAGAGATACGTGAGGCCGAAGTCCCGCTGCAGGTCCTTGAGCAGGTTGAGGATCTGTGCCTGGATGGAGACGTCGAGCGCCGATACGGGCTCGTCGCACACGATCAGCTTCGGGTTGAGCGCGAGCGCCCGGGCGACTCCGATGCGCTGCCGCTGCCCGCCCGAGAACTCGTGCGGATAGCGGTTCGTGAAGTTTGGGTCGAAGCCGACGATCTCGAGGAGCCGGCGGACTGTCTCGGTGCGGCTCCGCCGCGTTCCGATCCCATGAACTTCAAGCGGCTCGGCGACGATCGAGCCGACGGTCATGCGCGGATCGAGGGAGGCGTACGGGTCCTGGAAGATGATCTGCATCTCCCGGCGCATCTTGCGGAGATCCTCGCGTCCGAGCGTCGTCAGCTCCTTGCCTATGAAGCGGATCGAGCCCGACGTCGG
>Ga0307317_10000076_pt1 | contig 24336 bp, 25 predicted proteins | sample ER_DNA_357_FD_194498 | JGI IMG/M metagenome (GOLD analysis project Ga0307317, IMG submission 194498) | Bulk soil microbial communities from the East River watershed near Crested Butte, Colorado, United States - ER_DNA_357 | ecosystem: Environmental > Terrestrial > Soil > Floodplain | place...
GATCGAGGTCTCGCTCGCGGCGACCGCGATCTCGGTCCTCATCGGCGTGCCCCTCGCCTGGGTGCTCGCCCGGAGCGAGTTCCCGGGACGGAACCTCCTCCGGGCGGCGGTCGTCCTGCCGATCCTACTGCCGCCCGTGGTCGGTGGGGTCGGACTGCTCGTCGCCCTCGGTCGGAGCGGTCTAGTCGGTCGGTGGCTGCATGACGTGCTCGGGCTCCAGCTCACGTTCACCACGGCCGGCGCGGTGGTGGCCACGACGTTCGTGTCGATGCCGCTCGTCGTGCTCGCGACCGAAGCGGGGCTCCGCGGTCTCGACCGGCGCTATGAACGAGCGGCGGCGGCGATGGGGGGATCGCCGTGGTACGTGTTCCGCCGCGTGACGTTGCCGATGGTCGCACCGCAGCTCGCTGCGGGCGCGGTCCTCACCTGGGCCCGGGCGCTCGGGGAGTTCGGGGCCACGATCACGTTCGCCGGCAACCTCGCCGGTCGGACCCAGACGATGCCGCTCGCGGTCTACGAGGCTCGCCAGGTCGACCCGGGTGGCGCGATCGTGCTGTCCCTCATCCTCGTCGTGATCTCGGTTGCGGTACTCGTGGCGCTCGGCGGGCGGCTCGCGGGGCTCCGCTGAGGGCCGGCGATGGTCCTGGAGGCGGAGATCGAGGTGCGTCGCGGCGACATGACGGTCGTCGCGGCGTTCGCGGCCGGCGACCGCGAGACCCTCGCGGTCCTCGGTCCGAACGGCTCCGGCAAGACGACGATCGTCGAGACGATCGCCGGGTTGGTCCCGACCGCGGATGCTCGCATCCTGCTCGACGGCGAGCCGATCCACGATCTGCCGCCGGAGCGGCGGCCGATCGGGATCGCCTTCCAGGACGGGGTGCTGTTCCCGCATCTCAGCGTGCTCGAGAACGTGGCCTTCCCGCTGCGGGCGCGCGGCGCGCGTCCGCGCGCCGCGCGCACCCAGGGCCTCGAGCTGCTCGATCGGCTCGCGCCCGGGATCGACCCCGGCGCGAAGCCGGGGACGCTCTCGGGCGGTGAACGCCAGCGGGTCGCCCTCGCCCGCGCCCTCGCCGGGACGCCCCGGGTCCTGATCCTCGACGAACCGCTCTCGGCGGTGGACGTCTCGGCCCGCGCCGACCTGCGCGCGCTCCTCCGCCGGACCCTGCGCGATTTCGACGGGCCCCGTCTGCTCGTGACCCACGATCCCATCGAGGCGATGACGCTCGCGGATCGACTCGTCATCCTCGAAGACGGCCGGATCAGCCAGACCGGCACGCCGCAGGACATCCGCGAGGCACCGCGAACGCGGTACGCCGCGGATCTCGTCGGGATGAACCTGTTCGCCGGCCGCCTCACCCCGCTCGAGGCCGGCGCCGGCGAGCTGCAGACCGCGGACGGGGTCGTGACCGTCCCCTGGCCGGAGGGCATCCCCGTCGGTCTCGTCGACGACGTGCTCGCCACCCTGGGACCCGCCGACGTGGCGCTGCACACCGCCCGCCCCGAGGGGTCCGCTCGCAACGTGGTCCAGGGGGTCGTCGAGGAGATCGCGGTCGTGGGCGACCGGGCACGCGTGCGGCTCGCCAGCTCGCCTCAGCTCGTCGCCGAGATCACGAGCGGCTCGGCCGCGAGGATGGCGATCCGGACCGGGACCGTCGTCTGGGCGTCCTTCAAGGCGGTCGAGATCCATCTCATGGTCGAACGAGGTGCAACCGATACCCTGTAGGCCGTGAAGACCGAAGCCGAGCGCACCGCGCTCAAGCGGGCGCCCGACGCGAAGGCGACCGGCGAGCGACCCAAGAACCCGATCCTCCGCTTCCTCGGTGAGCTGCCCGGGCTCGTCATCATGGCGCTGGTCCTGGCCGTCCTGATCAAGACGTTCCTGTTCCAGGCCTTCTACATCCCGAGCGCATCGATGGAGCCGACGCTCCACGGCTGCCCCGGCTGCAGCGGCGACCGCGTGCTGGTGACGAAGATCCCGTACTACCTCGGCGACCCCAAGCGCGGCGACATCATCGTGTTCGAAGACCCCGACCCGGCGAAGCGTCCGGACCGTGGTCTGATCGGCGGGTTCGCGCACTGGCTCTTCCAAGCCGTCGGTGTTCAGAAGCCCGACAACGAGGACTTCATCAAGCGGGTGATCGGCTTGCCCGGTGACACCGTGTGGGCGAAGAACGGCAAGGTGTACGTGAACGACATCGCGATCGCCGAGCCGTACCTGACGCAGAAGACGCGAGATTTCCCACGCACGAAGGTCCCGAAGGACTCCTACTTCGTGATGGGCGACAACCGTTCGAACTCGCTCGACTCCCGGTTCGGGCTCGGGTTCATCCCGCGCGACGCGATCATCGGCAAGGCGTTCTTCCTGGTCTGGCCTCCGTCCCGGTGGACCGGTCTTTAGCGAACCGGTTCCCTGGGTAGGCTGCGCGCATGGAGAGCTGGATGATCTCGCCCAAGGAGCTCGTTGCGCTCATCCCGAACGTCGTCCTGCTCTTCAAGGATCTCTTGAAGGATCCCCGGGTGCCGCGGAGCAGCAAGGCCCTCCTCGTCGGCACCGTCGCTTACATCGTCTCCCCGGTCGACCTGCTCCCGGACTTCGTTCCGTTCATCGGTCAGGTGGATGACGCCCTGCTCGCCGCGGTGGTGCTGCGCCACTTCGTGCACAGCGCCGGACCCGAGGTGATCCGCCAACACTGGCGCGGGGATCCCGCGAGCCTCGATCGTCTCAGCCGCGCGGTCGGCGTGTCGCTCTGGTAGCCGAGCACCGTCACCCGCCGAGGCCCCGCTCCTTCGCCCAGGCATCCAGTAGGAGGAACGCCTCGTCCTGGGCGATCGGACCGCGCTCCATCCGCAGATCCAGCAGGTAGGCCAGCGCTTCACCGACGGCCGGCCCCGGCTGCACACCCAGGTGCTCCATCACTTGGTCCCCGTCGAGGGGCGGGCGGATCGCCTCGAGGTTCTCCCGCTCGGCGAGGGCCGCGATCCGCTCCTCGAGCTCGTCCTGCAACGCCGCCAAGCGGCGGGCGCGATCCGCGTTGCGGGTCGTGACGTCCGCGCGCGTGAGCTGGTTCAGCCGATCGAGGAGCGGCCCGGCATCACGGACGTAGCGTCGGACGGCCGCGTCGGTCCACCCGTCCCCGTACCCGTGGAAGCGCAGATGCAGCTCGATCAACGTGCAGACGTCATCGATGACGGCGTTCGGGTACCGGAGCGCGATGAGCCGCTCCCTCGCCATCCGGGCGCCGACGATCTCGTGGTGGTGGAAGCTCACCCCCTCGGGGGTGATCTGGCGCGTCTTCGGCTTGCCGATGTCGTGGAGCAGGCCGGCGAGGCGCAGCACGAGGTCCGCCTCGCACCGCTCGACCACCGCGTAGGTGTGGCGGAGCACATCCTTGTGCTGGTGCACTGGATCTTGTTCGAGCTGAAGCGCCGAGAGCTCCGGAAGGAAGATGTCGGCGAGGCCGGTCTCCACCAGCAGCGAGAGTCCCTTCGCCGGATGCCCGGCGACGAGCAGCTTATCGATCTCCGCCCGCATCCGTTCGACGGCCACGATGTCGAGGCGATCTCGGATCGAGCGGATCCCTTCGAGGATCCGCTCGGCGGGGGCGACATCGAGCTGCGCCACGAACCGGGCGGCGCGGATCATCCGCAAGGGATCGTCCGAGAACGCGACCGAGGGATCCGTCGGCGTGTCGAGGACGCGCGCACCCAAGGCCGCCACGCCGCCGTACGGGTCGATGAGCTCGCCGCCGGGCAGCCGGACCGCCATCGCGTTGATCGTGAAATCGCGCCGACCGAGGTCCGTCTCGATGTCTTTCCCGAAGGTGACCGCCGGCTTACGGTTCTGCTCGGCATAGACCTCCTGGCGGAACGTGGTGATCTCCAAGCGCGTCCCGCCCTTGAGCGCTCCCACGGTGCCGAAGCGCACGCCGACGAAGTAGCGGCGGTCGGCCCACCCATGGAGCACCTTCGTGGTGTCCGCCGGGTGGGCGCTCGTGGCGAAGTCCAGATCGCTCACCGTCCGTCTCAGCAGCAGGTCGCGGACGCTGCCGCCCACGAGGAAGAGCTCGTGACCGGCGTCGGCGAACCGGGCCCCGAGCTCGATCGCGAGCTCGGGGACATCGAGGGTTGCGCCGGACGAACGGTCGGCCATGACGGGTCGAGGATAGCGGGGGTCGAGCGCGCTACCGTGCACTGCGTGCCCGTCTGGCTGGGGTTCATCTGGACATCACCGAACACGCTGATCGGGCTGCTCGCAGGGCTCCTCACCTTCCAGCGGCCGTCGGTACGGTCGGGGCTCTTGGTGTTCGACCGGGCCCCGAGAGGACTCACGCGGTTGATGCTTCGGGCCGATCGCGCCGCGATGACGATCGGCTTCGTCGTCGTCTCGGCGCGCCCGGTCGAAGGCCAACTGCTCGCCCACGAGCGGCACCACGTCCGCCAGTACTGCGCGTGGGGACCGCTGTTCATCCCCGTGTACCTGCTCTTGGCGATCGCGTACGGCTACCGTCGGCATCCGATGGAGATCGCGGCCCAGCGGGCGTCTGGCGAGCTGCCGGCTCGCGGAAGGGTCTAGAAGGGCATCCCGGCGGACCGCTCGTCGCTGAACGCCGACCGGCGGTCCAAGACGCCCGCGAGCTGGAGATCGAAGTCGTGGGGACTGGTCGCGGTGCGCCGAGCCTCGTCCACCCCGACGAGCCCCTCCTTCACGAGGCCCACCAGGGCCTGATCGAACGACTGCATCCCGTAGTAGCCGCCCTCGGCGATCACATCCACGATCGAGTCGGTCTGCTCGGGATCCACGATGCGGTCGAAGACCCGCCCCGTGTTGACGAGTACCTCGACCGCGGGGACGCGGCCCTTGCCGTCGGCCTTCGTGACGAGCCGTTGCGAAACGATCCCGCGGAGGGCGCCGGCGAACGACGTGCGGACCTCCTTGGCCTGCTGGGGCGGGAACAGGTCGAGGACGCGATTGATCGTCTCCATGCAGTCGATCGTGTGCAGGGTCGAGATCACGAGGTGCCCGGTCTCCGCGGCCTGGATCGCCGACAGCGCCGACTCCGCGTCGCGGATCTCCCCGACGAAGATCACGTCCGGGTCCTGCCGGACGACATGCTTGAGCGCGGCCTGATACGAGCCCGTGTCGATCCCGACCTCGCGCTGCTGGATGATCGAGAGCTCGTCGTCGTGCACGACCTCGATCGGATCCTCGATCGTGACGATGTGGGCACGACGCGAACGGTTGATATGCCCGATCATCGACGCGATCGTCGTGGTCTTCCCGGTCCCGGTCGGTCCGGTGATCAACACCAGCCCACGCGGACTGTCGGCGAGCGTCCGCATCACGACCGGGAGCCGGAGCTCCTCGAAGGTGGGGATCTCTGAACGCACGCGCCGAACCGCGAGCCCGACCAGTCCACGCTGACGGAACACGTTGATCCGGAAGCGTCCGACGCCCTGCAGCGTGTAGCCGATATCCGCCTCGTTCGTGGTCTCGAACTCCTGTCGCTTGTGCTCGCTCATGACCGCGAGGGCGAATGCGGCGGCGTCCTCCGATGTCAGCTCGGCGAAGGGCGCCGGCTGCAGATCGCCATCCACGCGGAGGAACGGCACGTTCCCGACCTTCAGATGCAGGTCGCTCGCCCCCCGTTCCACGGTATGCCGAAGCAGCTCGTCGATGTTCATCCCACCTCCGTTTCGGCACGATGGCCCTGGAGCCTGAGCGACCGGCCACCCAGGGCTACTATCCGCACGTCATGGCTGGTGAAGAGGTTCCTTCGGTCTCCGGCGAACCGCCGCCGCGGAAGCGGCGGCGGAGGCGCCGGAGACCGAAGCCGGCCGCGGCGGCGGGCGCCGGATCCGGAACCTCGAGCGGGACGCGGGCGAAGCCGACGGCGAAGACCAAAGCCGAGCAACGGAACCAGCGCGCGGGATCGGGGGGCGGCTCGAAGGGGACGAATGCAAAGGGAACCTCGGCGAAGGGAACTTCGAAGAAGAAGGCCTCGGCGAAACGGCCCCGCCGGCACATCCCCACCCAGCGCGAGGTCTCGGCCGGCGGTGTCGTGTACCGGCGGGAGGGCGAGGACATCGAGATCGTCCTCGCCTCGCGCCGAACGCGCCGCGGCGACCTCGCTTGGGGCCTCGCGAAGGGCGGGATCGAACCGGGGGAATCGCGGGAAGACGCGGCCGTTCGCGAGGTCCGCGAGGAGACCGGGCTCGATGCGACGATCGAGGCGGACCTCGGCGACACGAAGTACATCTACGTCTGGGAGGACGTCCGGATCCGCAAGCGGGTGCACTTCTTCTTGATGCGACACGTCGGCGGCGACGTGGACGATCGCGATGACGAGATGGAGGAGATCCGCTGGTTCCCGCTGGAGCGAGCGCTCAAGCGAGCGGCGTATCGCGGTGAACGAGAGGTCCTCGCTCGCGCCGCTGAGCTCTTGCAGTGACGACCGAGCAGATCGTCCTCGGCATCGTGATCGGGGTCGTCGCGGGCGTGCTGTCGGGTCTGTTCGGCGTTGGCGGCGGCATCATCACCACACCGGCCATCCAGGAGCTGCTGGGCGGGAGCCCGTACATCGCGGTCGGCACCCCGCTTCCGGTCGCGATCCCGACCGCCCTCGTCGGCGGCTACACCTACGCGCGCGCTCACGAGGTGAGCTGGCGAGCCGTGCGGTTCGCCGCGATCCCCGGGATCGTGGGGGCCGCGGCGGGCGCATGGCTCACGTCCCTGATCGATCCCCATTGGTTGCTACTCGTGACCGCCGTCCTGATCGGGTGGCAGGCGGTGCGCATCGGGCGCTCCGCCCGATACCGGATCCGCGAACGTGGCACGACACCGGGATGGCAGTACGCGCTGTTGGGCGGGTTCACCGGTCTCGTGTCCGGTCTGCTCGGCGTGGGGGGCGGGATCGTCTTCGTCCCGTTCGTCACGACGATGCTGGGGATGCCGCTGAAACGCGCGCTGGGCACGTCCCTGGTCCTCATCGCGGTCATCGCGATCCCCGGCACGATCGTGCACGCTGCCCTCGGGCACATCGATTGGGAGATCGCGTTCGTCTTGGTGCTCGGCGTCATCCCCGGTGCGCGGATCGGAGCCAGCATCGCGCTCGGGACCCGGGAGCGCACCCTGCGGCTCTTGGTGGGCTCCTTCCTCTTCCTCGTCGCCGCCGTCTACGGGGTCGCCGAGGTCGCGAGGCTCGCCAGAGGCTGAGACCGGCCCGGCTAGGATGCGCCCGTGGAACGCGCCGTCCGTGCGCTGCTCGTCATCGGCTTCCTCGCCTTCACCCTGCCGCTCGGGGTGCCGGCGTCCGCCCAGAGCGCGACCGTTTCGCTCTCCTTGCTCAGCCAGTCCCCCTGGAACGCGCGCTACGGCGATCCCCGGCTGAAGATCTCGGTCGTCGCGACGAACCTGAGCGCCAGCTCGCTCGGACATCTGTCCGTGGGCCTGTCGATCGGTCCTCATTACGAGACGGTCGCCGGGTACGAGTCGTCGCTCGTGGAGGGCCCGACCAGCCCTGTGTTCGAGACCGAGGATCCGCTCGCTGGGAAGCTCGAGCCGAACACGGCGACCACATTGAGGATCCCCAGCGTGGATCTCTCGACGGCGACCGGGATCGAGCAGACCGACAGCCAGGTCTACCCGGCGCGCGTGGACGTGCGATCGAACGGTTCCGTGGTGGCCTCCCTCACGACCCCCGTCCTGTACTTCGTGCAGCCGCCGATCGCGCCGATGCTGCTCGCGTCCTGGATCGAGCTCCAGCCGACGATCGCCTTCGGTCCCGATGGGCGGCTCCTCGACACGGCGTTCCCGGACGCCCTCAGCCCCCAGGGACAGCTCGGCGCGCCGATCGCCGCGCTGAACGGAGCGCTCGGCCGGCTGGGCCCCGCGGGCGAGTTCCCGATGAGCGTGATCGTCGAGCCGGCGCTCGTGGAGCAGGCGCAACGCGTGGCCGGCGGATTCACCTTGGCCGACGGGACGGCCGTGCCGAAGGGGACGGACGGTCCCCTGAAAGCTGCCGCGTTCCTGGATTCGCTCTCGAACGCGGCCCATGGGCCCGGCGTTCGAACGGTGGGCACGCCGTTCGCGGGCCCGACGATCCCGTCGATGCTCGCGAGCGGGCTGGGGCGCGATCTGCAGGCGCAACGTTCGCTCGGCGTCGAGACCCTCCAGTCGTTGACGGGAACGACGCTCCAGATGGACGTCGCCAGGCCCACGGCCGGGTCGCTCTCCGACGATGCGATCGGTTGGCTCGCGGACAGCGGCGCGACGACCGTCCTCGGGAACGTCGACACGGTCGCTCGACACGCCGAGGGGCCTTCGTTGAACCCCGATCCGACCGCGACGGTGAACGCTCCCGACGGCTCGAACGTCACGCTCGTCCTGCCCGACCCGGGCGTCGAAGGGCTGCTCGCGCGACCCGACCTGGTGGCCGATCCCGTGCGTGCCGCCCAGGCCGTGCTGGGCGAGCTCGCGGTCATCTGGAAGGAGTCACCTGTGCCGGAGGGTGGACACGTCCGGGGCGTCGCGCTCGCGCTCCCGTCGTCTCTGTCCCCCGGCATGTGGACGCCGATCCTCGAGCGGCTGCACCGCACGCCCTTCCTGCGGCTCGACGATGCGGCGACGTTCGTCGCCGGCGTGAACCCACCCGGCGAGCCCGCGGTCCTCCGCTCCCCCGACACCTCCTCCTTCCCGCCCTCGTACATCGATCAGATCCGCGAGCAGCAGCATCGGATCGGCACGTACGGTTCGATACTGACCCAACCGAGCCCGGTGCCGCAGGAGCTCACCAACGACGTCTACTACGCGGAGTCGGCGTCCTACGTCGCGGACTGGGAGGCCGGGACCTCGTGGTTGAACGCGGTGTACGCGGCGACGCAGCAAGCCTTCGACAGCGTCAAACCACAGGTCGGTCAGGGGTTCACGTTCACCTCGGGCGAGGGCACGATCCCGCTCCTCATGGGCGATCCGGGCCCGATCCCACTCCGGGTGACGATCCAGCTGCAGTCCTCCCAGTTCGAATATCCCGACGGGGACGAGCAAACCGTCCTGCTCGAACGGCCGGATCAGGTCGTGACCTTCCGCGTCGTCGCGAAGGCGGCTGGACAGAACCCCATCCTCGTGGACGTCACCGCACCGAACGGGGACGAGATCGGCGAGCCCCAAGCGATCGTCGTGCGCTCGACCGCGGTCAACCACATCGCGTTGCTCGTGACGCTCGCCGCAGCCGGCGTCTTGGCGCTGCTGTATTCGCGGAGGTGGTTCCGGCGGACGAAGGTCTCGAGCTGACGCCGGCCGGTTCCGACGCGGTGGACTCACGCGAGGCCACCGTACGGAACGCCGCCGTGATGTCGGGCGGCACGCTCTTGTCGCGGGTGACGGGGTTGATCCGCGTGACGGTGACGCTCGCGGCACTCGGGTTCACGGTCGTCTCGGACAGCTACAACGCAGCGAACACCACCCCGAACATCATCTACGAGCTCGTGCTGGGCGGGATCCTCACGAGCGTCTTCGTCCCGGCGCTCATCGGCCGCGGCAGGGACCGTGGGCGCGCAGCCCAGTTCGAAACGGCGAACCGCTTCCTGACGATCACCCTCGTCCTGCTGACGGGGGTTGCCGTCGTCGGGGCGGTGATCGCGCCGTGGATCATGCGTCTGTACCTCGGCGGGGTCGACGATCCGATCCGCCGAGCTCAGGAGATCGAGCTCGGAACGTTCTTCCTGCGATGGTTCATGCCGCAGATCGTCTTCTACGGGGTCGGCGCGGTGGCCGGCGGTCTGCTCACGGCGAACCGCCGGTTCGCGGCGCAGATGTACGCGCCCGTCCTGAACAACCTCGCCGTGATCGCGACCATGTTCGCCCTCATCGCGATGCGCGGGACGACGCCGCCACAGGTCGAGACGCTCACGTTCGCCGAGAAGACGCTGCTGGGCGCCGGCACGACGTTCGGTGTCCTCGCCATGACTGCGGCGCTGTGGCCGGCGCTCCGCGGGATCGGGTTCCGCTGGCGCCTCCGCTGGGATTGGCGCCACGAGAGCGTTCGTCAGCTCTTCCATCTCGCTCGATGGGTCGTCGTCTACGTGGTGGCGAACCAGGTCGCGTACCTGATCATCATCCGGCTCGCCAGCAGGATCTCGGCAGGGGCCTACACGGCCTACTCGCAGGCGTTCGTGTTCTTCTCGCTCCCGCATGCGATCGTCGCCGTCTCCATCTTCACGGCGCTCATCCCCGGCATGGCCGACCGATGGACCGTCGAAGATCGAGCGGGCGTCCGGGACCTGTTCTCGCGAGGGTTCCGCGACACGATGATCGTGATGATCCCCGCCGCCGCGGGGTACGTCGTCCTCGCGGGACCGATCGTCGCGCTGCTCGCCGGCCACGGGGCGGTGCGCGGCGTCGAGCTGCCGGTCCTCGCGCACATCCTCGCGGGATTCGCGATCGGCTTGCCGTTCTTCTCCGCCTTCCAGCTCATGACGCGAACCCTGTACGCGATGCACGACTCACGAACCCCGGCACTCGTCAACATCGGGGTCGCCGTCGTGAACATCTCGGCGGATCTGCTGCTCGCCTTCGCATGGCACCGAGGCGTGACCGGGCTTGCCCTCGGCCACGCCGTCTCCTACGTCTTCGGATCCGCCCTCTTGTTCGTGATCGTGCGGCGGCGGCTCCAGGGTGCCGACGAGCGCACGATCGGCACGACGATCGCCAAGACGCTGCTGGCGGCGGTCGTGACGGCCGCGGCAGCCGCCGGCGTCTCGGCCGCCGTGGCCATCGCACTGGACGTCGATCGGACCTTCGCTCGCCTCGTCCAGGTGACCGCGAGCGTTGCCGCCGGGGTGCTTGTGTTCCTGGCGTGCGCGCTTATCTTCGGGATCCACGAGGTCGATGAAGTGAAGGAGGCGCTCCTCGGACGGCTGCGCCGCGGAGCGTGATGGAGACCGGGATGCGAGGAACCCTTCGGCGCGTGCACCGCGAACAGTCCGGCATGGTCGGGAGGATCATCGTCGTCTGGTTGCTGTTCGTGGCCGTCCTCGGCATCTTCGCGATCGACACGGCATCGGTCCTGTTCACCAAGTTCCGTCTGTCGGACGCAGCTGCGACAGCCGCATCGACCGCCGTTTCGACCTATCAGAACGAGCGGGACGTCACGGCCGCGTGCGGCGCCGCCGAGCTCTCCGTGCACCAAGCCGACCCCGACGCGACGATGGCCAAGGGCTGGTGCAAGGTCGATACGACGTCCGGCGACGTGACGATCACGCTCCGGAAGACCGCGACCAGCATCATCGCGGGGCGGTTCTCCTTCACCAGAGATCTCACGAAGGTGGTCCAGCGAGAAACCGCGTCTCCATCCTCGTTGTAGCGTGCGCTCGTGGATCCGCCCGAGCCCGATGAGGAGTTGGTCCGCCGGTTCCTGCTCGGAGACACGGACGCCTTCGAACGACTCGTCGAACGGCACCGCCAACGCGTCTACAACCTCTGCCTCCGTGTGCTGGGGGATCCCGAGGACGCTGCCGACGCCGTCCAGGACACCTTCCTCTCCGTCCTCACGAAGCTCCGGCAGTTCCGGGGCGATGCCGCGTTCACGACGTGGATGCACCGCGTCGCCGTCAATGCCTGTTACGACCTATCCCGGAAGCGACGCCGGCAACCGCTGCTCCGGCTCGCGGGGGGCCAGGATCTGCCGGAGTCCGAGCTGGGGGCCCCTGTTCCCGACCATGCGGACGAGTCGGCCGGGACGCACGATGCCGTCGCCGCGCTCCGCGAGGTTCCGGAGGAGTTCCGGGTTGCCCTCGTGCTCGCGGATCTGCACGACATGGCGTACGAGCAGATCGCGAAGGTCCTCGACGTCCCGATCGGAACGGTGAAGTCCCGGGTGCACCGCGGGCGGGTCGCGCTCGCGCGCGCGATGGGTATCACGAGCCGGGAACCCGAGGCCCCGGCTCGAGCGTCCGAGGACCAGCCATGAGCCACCCCGACGCGCTGCTCGCGGGATACGTCGACGGCGCGCTCGCCGAAGGCGAGCGCGCCGCTGTCGAGCGCCACCTCGGCTCCTGCGAGCGGTGCCGCAACGAGGTTGCCCTCGCCCGCGCCGGGCGGACGGCCCTCGCCTCGGTGCCGGAGGCGCCGGCGCCGAGCGACCTCGGCGCCGCGGCGGTCGCGGAGGCGAGACGGCGTGCCGGGAGCGATCCTGGCGCCGGAGCACCGCCGGGACGTCCGGCGTGGTACCGCTGGGCGGGCGCGGCGGCGGGTATCGCCGCCGCGCTCTTCGTCGTCGCGCTCGTCCTTCCCCACGTCGGGAATGCGCCCGCGACCACGGCGGGGGCGGGGGATGCGGCCGCGCCGCGCGCGGCCGCATCCCCCGCCACCTCCGTCGAGACACAGAACGTCAACTACGACCTGTCGGGCGTCGAGTCGCTCGCGACCTCCTCCCGCGGCCAGGAGGGAGCGGTCTTCGGATCCAACGACCAGGCGACGCCCGTCCCCGTCGCGGCGAGCGTCACACCGGAGAAACTGATCTCGTTCGCAGACGCGGTCACATGCCTCGATCGCGCCTTCACGGAGCCCACCGGCCAGCAGGCGCCGGAGGGGCAGCTCGTCCGCGTGATCCAGGCTCGTTATCGGGGTGTCCCGGCCGTCCTCGGCGTTTACCTCCTCAGCCCCGGAGCCGGGCAGCCGGCAGACGTCGTTCGCGTCTTGGTCGCATCCAGCCGCGACTGCTCCATCTTGACGTCAACGCAGGCCACGACCTGATCTCCGGCTTGACGTCAACGCAGGCCACGACCTGATCTCCGGCTTGACGTCAACGCAGGCCACGACCTGATCTCCGGCCTGACGTCAACGCAGGTCACGACCTGATCTCCGGCCTGACGTCAACGCAGGCGACGACCTGACCTCCGGCCTGACGTCAACGCAGGCGACGGCCTGACCTCCGGCCTGACGTCAACGCAGGTCACGACCTGATCTCCGGCTTGACGTCAACGCAGGCGACGGCCTGACCTCCTCCTGACCTCGGGAATAGGCGGGCGTTCACGGCTATGGGAGGATTCGCAACCAGTGGATGAACCGCGGAACGTGATCGTGATCGGTTCGGGGCCGGCCGGGTTCACGGCCGCCCTCTACGCCGCGCGGGCGAACCTCGCACCCCTCGTCCTGAAAGGTCTCGAGGCCGGTGGTCAGCTGATGTTGACGACCGACGTGGAGAACTATCCGGGCTTCGCCGACGGGCTCCTCGGCCCCGAGCTCATGGATCAGATGGAGAAGCAAGCCGCGCGCTTCGGCGCGGAGATCCTCCCGGTCCACGTCACCGATGTCGACCTATCGGAGCGGCCGTTCGCCCTCCGAGCCGGCGATCAGGAGTGGCGAGCCCGCACGATCATCGTGGCGACCGGTGCGACGGCGCGGTGGCTCGGCGTTCCGGGTGAGGAGAAGCTCCGAGGCCGGGGCGTCTCGGCGTGCGCCACGTGCGATGGCTTCTTCTTCCGCGATCGCGAGCTCGTCGTGGTCGGCGGGGGCGACACCGCGATGGAGGAGGCCACCTTCCTCACCAAGTTCGCGAGCAAGGTCACGATCGTCCATCGCCGCGATGAGTTCCGCGCGTCGAAGGTGATGTCGGCGCGCGCGCTCGCCAATCCGAAGGTCGACGTGATCTGGAAGGCGACGGTGGAGGAGGTCCACGGTGAGGACGCGGTCTCGGGGGTCACGTTGAACGACCTTCGTACCGGGGCATCGCGCACCTTCCCTGCTGACGGCCTCTTCGTCGCGATCGGACACGACCCGAACACGTCCTTGTTCCGCGGCAAGCTCGCGCTGGACGAGGAGGAGTACATCACGGTCGCCGAGCCTCGGACGGCGACGAGCGTCCCGGGGGTCTTCGCGGCGGGCGATGTGACCGACCGGGTCTACCGACAGGCGGTTACCGCTGCGGGCCAGGGGTGTAAAGCCGCGATCGACGCCGAGCGCTTCCTCGAACATGAGGCCCACGCCCACTGACGGAATGCCGGCCCGCTCGGCAAGCGTTCTGGGAGCGTAGGGGTCGGTTCCCGCGGATCCCGCGGGAGGCCCCGAACGAAGGAGAACGAAGAGCATATGGCGAACATCGGAACGGTCACCGAAACGGACTTCCAGGCACAGGTCCTCGACTCCGAAACCCCTGTCCTCGTGGACTTCTGGGCGGAGTGGTGCGTCCCGTGCCACATGGTCTCCCCCGTCGTGGAGGAGATCGGGAACGAGAAGGGCGAGACCCTCAAGGTGGCGAAGCTCAACATCGACGAGAATCCGCAGGCCACGCGCACGTACGGCGTCATGTCGATCCCGTCCCTCATCCTGTTCAAGGGCGGGCAGGAGGTTGCTCGCGTCATCGGCGCGAAGCCGAAGGACGCGATCTTGCGCGACCTCGCACCGCATCTGTAACCGCGCGAACCGTCGCGTTTGCGGGTCACCCCGGTCGAGTCGCAGACTCGAGGCATGACCGTCTTCCGGCTCGGGGACCACGGGTCCGAGGTGCTGGACGTGCAGCAGCGACTGGCGGCCCTCGGCTATGCGCTGGAACCGGGTGAGCTGACCGGCTGGTTCGGTCCTTCCACGGAAGCCGCCATCCGCGCGTTCCAGGATCTCCGGCATCTTCGGGTCGACGGCCTGGTGGGGCCGGACACCTGGATGCAGCTCGTCGAAGCAGGGTTCCGGCTCGGGGATCGAACCCTCTACCTGCACGCGCCCCCCTTCCGAGGCGACGATGTCCGCGAACTCCAACGCAAGCTCAACGCGTTGGGATTCGACGCTGGGAAGGAAGACGGGGTTCACGGCCAACGGACGGACCTGGCGGTGCGGGAGTTCCAACGAAACGTCGGTGAGGAGCCCGACGGCATGGTCGGTCTGCATACGATCGCGACCATCCAACGCATGCGGCCGCTCGAAGACGTGCCGAGCCGCGCGGTCGTGCGGGAGGTCGAGGAGCTGCGCGGGATGCGCGGCTCGATCCACGGGAAGATCATCGTGATCGATCCGGGGGACGGACCGGCCGATGGCCCCGAGGACGTTCGCGTGGCGATGGCCGCGTCGGTCGCCGAACACCTCGCGGGCCTCGGTGCCAAGCCCGAGATCCTGCACGGCGACACGGCCGCACCTTCGGATCGCGCCCGGGTGGCGAACGAGCTCGGCGCCTCGCTGTGCGTGTCTGTGCACCTCGGAGGCGGCGTCCCCGAGGCGAGCGGTCCGACCTGCTCGTACTTCGGCAGTGCCACCACCTACTCCCCCGCCGGCCGGCGCCTCGCCGAGCTGATCCTGGAGGAGTTGGAGCGGGAGTTCGGTCGCCGCGGCCGCCTCCAGCGACTGACGGTCGGGATGCTCAGAGAGACGAGGATGCCTGCCGTACAGGTCGAACCGCTCGTGGCGACGAACGAGCTCGAGGCTTCGTTGATCGACGACGAGGGGTTCCCGCCGCGCGTCGCCCGCGCGGTCGCGGACGGCGCGCGGCGGTTCTTCGGCTAGGTGGCTGCGCGACGGGCGCGTCGATCACGCGCCCGCGCGAGCAGGGCGAGCACCGTTCCCAGCGCGGCCCCGAGCACGATCGCCCGGATGGCGCGGCCCGCCTCGCCGGGTGGTTCAAGGCGCTCCGACATCGACCGCTAGGCTACCCACATGCGCGTGTGCCTGATGATCGAAGGTCAACAAGGTGTCACGTGGCCGGATTGGTGCGCGCTGGCGGACGCGTGCGAGGAGCTCGGGTTCGAAGGGCTGTTCCGATCGGATCACTACTTCAGCGCGCGGGGCGTCTCCAGCCGGGGATCCACGGACGCGTGGACGTTGCTCGGCGGGCTCGCCGCGCGCACGTCGCGTATCCGGCTCGGGACCTTGGTGTCACCGGTCACGTTCCGTCCGCCCGCGCTCCTCGCGAAGGCGGCGACGACAGTCGACCAGATCAGCGGTGGTCGCGTCGAGGTCGGGATGGGCGCAGGCTGGTGGGAGGAGGAACATACGCAGTTCGGCTTCCCGTTCTTCGACGTGCACGAGCGCTGGGCCCGACTCGAGGAAGCGGTTGCCATCGTCCACGGACTCTGGACGGCGGAGCGGTTCTCGTTCGACGGGACGTACTACCGGCTGGATAACGCCGAGTTCCTCCCGAAGCCCGTGCAGCATCCGCACCCACCCCTGATCCTCGGCGGGAAGGCTGTCGGGCCGAGGATGCAACGATTGATCGGTCGATACGCGGACGAGTTCAACACGGTGGGCGGCCTGCCGAACGAAGTCGCCGGGCGCTTCGCGCGGGCCCGGTCCGGACTCGAAGCCGAAGGCCGTGATCCCTCCACGCTCGTGACGTCGCTGATGACGTGGTTCTTCGTGGGACGGACCGAGGACGAGTACCTCGAGAAGCTCCATCGCGCGCACGCGATCGATCCGGATGCCGGTCCGTTCGAGGACTACCGCGCCGAGATCGAACGCGATTGCATCGTGGGATCGTCCGACCGAGCGGCCGCCCGCCTCCGCGGATACGCGGCGGCGGGCGTCCAGCGCATCTTCCTGAACCACGAGTTGTACGACGACCTCGAGATGCTCGAGGTCGTCGCCACCGACGTTCTCCCGAAGGTCGACCCCTAGATGGAGTGGCTGTTCGTCGGCGCGTTCGGCCTTCTCTGGATCGGAGGGATCGCGCTGTGGATCTTCGCACTCGTCGACTGCATCCGCGTCCCAGATGACTCGATGTACCGGAGCGGGACGAAGCTCATCTGGATCATCGTGATCGCGCTAACCCAGGTGATCGGCGCGATCATCTACCTCGTCATCGGTCGGCCGGCGGCCGGCACCAGACCGCCAGCCGTCGGCATGCCACCACCTCCGCCACCGTCCACGATCTGACCGCGGTCCTCGGTCCGGACCAACGCGGATGCTAGGCTGAAGGTCTTCCTTCGATCCCCATGGCCGAGTTCTCGATCGATCGTTTCGTCGACCGGTACGCCGAACGGACCTCCGGGATGTCCGCATCCGAGGTACGGGCGCTCTTCGCGGTGGCCTCACGCCCTGAGGTCGTGTCCCTGGCAGGCGGGATTCCCTACGTCGAAGCGCTTCCTGCCCAGGGTGTGCTCGAGGTTGCGACCGAGGTCGTCCGCGATCTCGGACCGACGGCGTTGCAGTACGGAGGCGGCCAGGGACAACTCGCCCTTCGCGAGCGCGCGGCCATGCTCATGGCCGAGGAGGGCGTGAACGCCGACCCCGACGACGTCGTGATCACGACGGGCGCCCAGCAGGCGCTCGATCTGCTCGGCAAGATCTTCATCGACCCCGGGGACACGATCGCCGTGGAAGCGCCCGCCTACGTGGGCGCACTCACCGCGTTCGCTGCGTACCAGCCGCGATTCCTCACGATCGAGCTCGATGACGAAGGGATGATCGTCGAACAGCTCGAGGGAGCCATCGTGCGCGGCGAGCGGCCAACGTTCGTGTACACGGTCCCCAACTTCGGCAATCCCGCCGGGGTCACGATGTCCGGACGCCGCCGGGAGCAGCTCGTGGCGCTGTGTCGCGAGACCGGGATCCCAATCATCGAGGACAACCCGTACGGGTTGCTACGGTTCGATGGTGAGCCGCTGCCCTGTCTTCGCTCCCTCGATCCTCGCAACGTGATCTACCTCGGAACGGTCTCGAAGACGTTCTCACCAGGTGTGCGCGTGGGATGGGCGCTCGCTGATCCCTCGGTGATCCAGCGCCTCGTGCTCGCGAAAGAGGCGGCTGATCTTTGCGGCTCGAACTTCACGATGCTCATCACCGAGCGATGGTTCTCCGACGATGCGCGATGGAGGACCGCGCTCGCCGGGTTGGTCGACACGTATCGCTCGCGCCGCGATGCGATGCTCGATGCCCTCGAGGAGCACTTCCCCAGCACGGCGACGTGGACCCGTCCGTCAGGGGGCTTCTACGTCTGGGTCACGCTTCCCGAGTGGTCCGATACGACCGCGATGCTCGCGGCAGCGGTGGAGCGACGGGTCGCCTACGTCCCCGGCACTGCGTTCTATCCCGACGCGCGGGGCGCGGATCGGATGCGGCTCGCCTACTGCTATCCGACCGAGGGTCGGATACGTGAGGGCGTCGCCCGGCTCGCCACCCTCCTCGAGGATGACGCGCGTCTGTACCGGAGCCTGCACGGATCATGAGGATCGCGATCGTGGCGGGGGGGCGGACGCCGGAACGGGACGTCTCCCTCCGAAGCGGACGTCGTATGACACTCTCACTCGAAGACCTCGGGCACGAGGGGTGGCTGCTCGATCCCGCCGAGGTGCCGCTGGTCGAGGCTTTAGCGGAGCGTCGGCCCGATCTATGCTGGCTTGCCTTGCACGGCAAGGAAGGTGAGGACGGAACGGTGCAACGCCTTCTCGACCTTTTGGAGATCCCCTACACGGGCACCGCGGCGTTCGATTGCGAAGTTGCATTCGACAAGGTCCTGGCGAAAGACGCGCTCCGACGCGCCGGCGTCCCGACGCCTCCGTGGGTCGTGATCGAGGGGTGGGCCCTCCGCGATCTCGGCGGGGGCGCCGCACTTGGTAAAGCCATCGAACGCATCGGCCTTCCCTGCGTCGTCAAGCCCTCAAGGAGCGGGTCTGCGTTGGGGATGAGTTTCGTCGAGCGTGAGGCCGACCTTCCTCAGGCGGTGATGGCTGCGCTGTCGTTCAGCGGGGCGGCCTTGATCGAAGCCAAGGTGGAGGGTCGAGAGGTGGCGGCAGCGCTCGCCGGCGCGGACCTCGAGCCATTGCCTCTCGTCGAGATCGTCCCGAAGGAGGGGATCTACGACTACGCCGCACGCTACACGGCCGGCGCCACCGAGTATTTCTGCCCGGCTCGGACCTCGGAGGGCGCTTCTGCCGCCGTCGCCGGGGCGGCCGCGACCGCGGCCTCGGCCCTCCGCCTCCGGGATCTGACCAGGGTCGACCTCATCGTGGATCCGAGCGAGCAGCCGTGGGTGCTCGAGGTCAACGTTTCGCCCGGCATGACGGAGACGTCACTGGTACCGATGGCCGCCCAGGCCAGCGGACTCACCCTCAGCGATCTGTGTGACATCGTCCTACGGTCGGTCGAGGCTCGGACCTAATCGGGGGCGAGGCCGGGGCCGGATCCGACGATCTCGGAAACGATGCGCTCCAGATCGTCCGGCGACCCGAACTCGATCACGACCTTCCCCCGCTTCGCTCCCATCTGGATGGAAACCCGCGTGGCGAGCTGTTCCGAGAGGATCTCCTCAACCTCGGCGAGGTTGGCGTCCGGCTTCGCCGTGATGGACTCCGCGACGCGCTTCTTGTCTTCGGTCGCTTGCGGAACCTCGAGGAAGCGTCGAACGACGTCCTCGGTCTGGCGAACGGAGAGGTCTTCGGCGGCGATCCGCGTCGCCAGCGAGGTCATCGCCTCCCTGTCGCCCAGCGAGAGCACCGCGCGCGCGTGACCGGCGGTGATCTTCTCGTCGGCCAGGAGTTGCTGAACGTCCAAAGGAAGCGCGAGGAGCCGGATCGTGTTCGCGATGTGTGACCGCGACACACCGACCCTATCGGCAAGCTCCTCCTGCTTGAGCCCGAGCTCCCCGAGGAGCGCCTTGAACGCCTCGGCTTGCTCGATCGGGTTCAGATCCTCCCGGTGGATGTTCTCGATCAACGCTTCACGCAGGAGGTCGGCATCCTCTGAATCCCGAAGGACGATGGGGACGCTCGCCAGTCCGGCCGCCTTCGCGGCCCGGAGACGTCGCTCGCCGGCGATGAGCTCGTACCGCCCGTCCCCCGCACGACGCACGACGAGCGGCTGCAGGATCCCGACCTCCCTGATCGACGCTGCGAGGGTCGCGATGGTCTCGTCGTCGAACCGGGTCCGTGGCTGTTTCGGATTCGGCGCGACCGCGTTGACCGGCACCTCCATCAGTCCCGACGCCGCCTCACCCGCCTCGGGCGCTCCAGGGATCAGCGCCGACAACCCTCGACCGAGCCCCCCTCGCTTCGACATCACTGGCCTCCCTTGCGGAACAACCGCCATCGGCGCTTCGGCGCGTCCTCATCCTGCAACGTCTCCCCGATGTCGCTCGCGCGATCGACTGGCGGGCCGACGCGTTGGGGCACCTGGACCAAGGGCTCCGTCGCGGCTTCGATATCGATCTCGGCGTCCTCGCCGATCACGACGACGCGTCGTTCGGGGAGCCGACCCGGTGCCAGCACCTGTCGCGGCGGCCGAACCCGCGGCTCGGCCGCCGCCTCCATCTCCTCGGTCCACCCGATCTCGCTCGGTCGCTCCGGTTGCGGGTCCATCTCGGGGGCCCGTGCAGGTGGGGCCGGAAGCGGGTCGGACCCCAGATCCGCTGGGGCTGAGGCCATCTCCGCTTCGGGCGCTGACTCGGGCCCTGGTTCGGGCTCCGGGTCTGGCTCGAGAGCGAGCTCCGGCTTCAGCTGTGGATCCGGGTCCGAAGCAGGTTCGGCTTCGGCAACTACCTCCACCTGGGAGGTGGGCGCTGGGTCGGGCTCCGCGTCCGGCTGCGTCTCCTCAGGGATCTCGTCCGATGGCGTTCCACCGGCATCGCCGGATGGAGCTTGGACCACGACGGACGGAAGATCGTCGAAGACGGGCATCGGGCTGTCCGGGCGCGGTCGGGCTGCGACCTCCCGGGCCAGCTGCCGATAGGACTCGGCACCCTTCGAGCGCGGGTCGTAGACGGTGATGGGTTGACCGAAGCCCGGCGCCTCGGAGAGTCGAACCGTGCGCGGGATGACGACGTCGTACACGACTTCCCCGAAGAAGCGGCGGACCTCCTCCACCACCTGTTCCGAAAGCTTCGTCCGCGGGTCGAACATCGTCATCACGATGCCCGTGAGTCTGAGCTCCGGGTTGATGTTCTGCTGGACCAGGTTGACGTTCCGAAGGAGCTGTCCCAGGCCCTCCAGGGCGTAGTACTCGCACTGGATCGGCACGATCAGCTCATCCGCGGCCGTGAGGGCGTTGATCGTGAGCAGGCCGAGGGAGGGCGGGCAATCCAAGAAGATGAAGTCGTAGCGGCCCTCCCCTACGGGGGCAAGCGCCTTCTTGAGGCGCGTCTCGCGGGAGAAGTGGCTGACCAGCTCGATCTCCGCCCCGGCAAGATCGATCGTGGAGGGGACCGCGTCCAGATGCTTCACCGAGGTCGGCACGATGGCGCTTTCGACCGGCGCCTCCGAAAGGACGACGTCATACACCGTCACGCCGCGCGCCTCGTGACGTATCCCCATGCCGGTGGACGCGTTCCCCTGCGGATCGAGATCGACAACGAGGATGCGGAAGCCGAGTTCGGCGAGAGCCGCTCCGAGGCTGACGGCAGTGGTTGATTTGCCAACGCCGCCCTTCTGGTTCGCGATGGCGACGATCCGCGCCACGCCCGGTTCTGCCGGGGCGCTCGGCGCCTGCTTCTTCCCACCTTGGTCCTTGCCCGTGGCCGGGCCTTGGGTGCCCTTGTCAGAACGAGGGGACGACGAAGTAGCTCCGGGAGAAGGCTTGCTCACTGCCGGCTCATGATAACGACAGGCCCGGCATCCGCAAGGCCGGGAGCGGCAGAAACCGACATGCGCGCTCCCGCAGGCGCTCCTGCGCCGACATCGAAGCTCCGACCGGCCCAGAACAGGAGCTTGCCGGTGGGTGAAAGCAATCGCTCAGCGATCGTCCACGCTCGGTCGACCTCGGCGAAGGCTCGGGAGAGGCACCCATCGAAGGGACCGGTGAGTTGTTCGACCTTGCCGGCGAAGACCGATACGTTGCTCAGCCCGAGGCTATCGACCGCCAGCTCCATGAAGGCGACGCGGCGCTTGCGGAGGTCCGCCAGCCAGAAGGTTAGGTCCTGCCGCGCGATCGCGAGCGGGATCCCCGGCAGGCCCGCACCGGAGCCGAGATCCACCACTCGGCCCGGTGCAGGACCCAGGAGAGTGGCACCCCGGAGTGAATCGACGACGTGGCGCTCGCGGAGCTGCCCTCGATCGCCGCGTCCGATCATGCCCAAAGGGAGAGCTTTTTCAAGGAGCAGCTGCTCGTAGCGGTCCAGCCGATGGGCCATCGGAGCATCGATGCGAAAGCCGAGAACCTCGCCCCACGGACCCCAAGCCTCATGTTTCACGTGAAACATCCCCTACGGACGGGGGCGACCGTTCTTTCAATCGAGCGGGCTGATGACGACGAATCGATTCGGATCCTCGCCCCGAGAACCGCTCTGGACCCCGTCGATGCCGGCGACCGCGTCGTGGACGATCTTCCGTTCGAGGGCGTCCATCGGCTCGAGCTCCTGCTCTTGGCCGGTCGCCAGCGCTCGCTCGGCCGCTTCGCGTGCGCGTTCTTCAAGCCGCGTGGCTCTCCGCTTGCGGTAGTCCTCGACATCGACGAGCACCCGGATACGTTCATCGAGGCGACGCCCGACGACGTGGCGGGCCAGTTCCTGGATCGCATCGAGCGTCTGTCCGTGCTTGCCGATCAACAAGGCCAGGTCCTCCGGCGGCCCTTCGAGGATGTCGACATAGAACCGTTCACCCTGCTGGGCCGGCTCCGCGATCGCGTCGATGTCCATCTGGCCGAGGAGTTCCTCGACGAAGTCCGCAACCGCGTCAGCCTGTTCCTCGAGGTCGATGTCGTCCGGCGGGTCGTTGCTCATGTCTCATCCTCCCGCTGGTCCGGCTTCGGGTTGGGCCTCAGCTGGTTCCCCGGCGCCGCGCCCTTCCGGCGGCGGCCCGGATCTGCCGCGGGCGGCTTGGCGATCTGCGACGACCCGCCGCTGGGCGGCTTCTTCGGGCCTGGGTTCGGCCGCTTCTTCCGCTGAGGCGTTGAGCCGTCTCCCTTGGACTTCGGCTTCGGCGGTGTCTGACCTCGCTGGTTCTGGACGGCTTGGGCACGCTCGGTCATCCAACTCATCACGCCGCGCTTCGGCGGGTTCGCGGCCTTCTGATTCTGCTCGGCCATGCGGCGCTCGAGGGCCTCAGGACCGATATGCCCGGCGCGAAGGAGGTACGTCTGTTGGGCCACCTGGAGACCGTTCGAAACGGTCCAATAGAGAACCAGCCCAGCGGGGAACTGGAGCCCGAAGAAGGCGAACATCAGCGGCATCACCCGAGTGATCGCCTGCTGCTGGGACGATTGCGAGTCTTTCGGGCTCGCCCGCTGCATCTGCCAGGTCTGGAAGAACGTCGATCCCACCATGATCGCAAGGAGGAGGATGTACGGGATCATGTCGGGGAACCGCTGATTCCCGCAGTCCAACGTTCCCCGGGTTTCGGCAGCGAACGGCAAGGCGGTGCCGCCCTTGCCCAGGATCGGGGCGGGCGTGGGGTCCGTCGGATTGCCGACCCCGGGCAATTGCTTGGTCTGCCCGTCGGCCGGATCCTTGTACTTGATCTCGACCTGGGTTCCGGCCCCGACGAGGTTGCATTGCAGGTTCATGAACAAGAAGTCGGTGTTCTGGTGCGTCAGGACGTTCTGGAAAAGGGCGCTGTTTTCGGGAAGGTGGTTATTGGCCACGATGAAGGCGCCCTTGTGCAGCGGATCTTGGGACGGGGTCACCGTCGGAGGCCTGATGACCGCATACATCGCGAAGAGGAAGGGCAGGGTGAGGAGCATGGGGAGGCAGCCGCCGAGCGGGTTCACCCCGGCCTCCTTGTAGAGCTTCATCTGCTCTTCCTGCTGCTTCTGGCGGTTGTTCTTGTACTTCTTCTGAAGTTCCTTCAGCTTCGGTTGGAGGGCCTGCATGTGCTGCATGCTCTTGATCTGCTTGATGCCCAGGGGAAGCAGAAGGAGTCGGATCGCGAGCGTCAGCACGATGATCGCGATGCCGTAGTTCGGGATGATGTCGTAGATCCAGGCCAGGACCGAACCCAGCGCATTCAGGAGGCCCTGCCAGAGGACGTTGGCGACCAAGCCCTACACCCGCGCCTTCTGGTCGGACGCGCGGCGTACAACGTCGTCATACGATTCGGGATCACGTCTCCCGTGGACCTGATCGATGCCGCCCGCGCCGAATGGATTGCAGCGTAGGACCCTCCAAAGAGCCATCGACGACCCTCGGACGGCGCCGTGCACTCTGATCGCCTCTTCCGCGTACCGGCTGCAACTCGGATAGAACCGGCATTGGCCACCGAGCCAGCCCGAGAGACCGACGCGATACACCTTGATGCACCCGATCAGGATCATCCGGACGGGGGCTCCCGCGCTGCGCAGGCTGCGTTGCACGGCGTTCATGGGTGCGTGATCTCGCTGCGAAGGAGCTGACTCATCTCGGCCACCAGGTCCTGCGTCTTGGCCCCCCGGATGGCCTCGCGGGCCACGAGGACGGCGTCGTGTCCGTTCCCGATCCTCGGAGCGACCTCCAACCA
>Ga0307317_10000078_pt1 | contig 24274 bp, 28 predicted proteins | sample ER_DNA_357_FD_194498 | JGI IMG/M metagenome (GOLD analysis project Ga0307317, IMG submission 194498) | Bulk soil microbial communities from the East River watershed near Crested Butte, Colorado, United States - ER_DNA_357 | ecosystem: Environmental > Terrestrial > Soil > Floodplain | place...
CGTAGTCTGTGCCGTCGGGCCGCCAAGCCCTCCTAGTTCTCTCCCGCAGCTCCATGCTCAAGCTTCAGGCAGGCGGCGAGCGCGGCCTCGGCGACCTCGAGCTGCTCGGGACTTGGATCCTCGGTCGCAAGCCGGTGCTGGAGCTCGTGACCCGGCTTCGCGAGCGCGCGAGAGAGCGCACTGTCCGGGTGGCGGACCATCCAGCTGAAGAGCTCTGTGGCGACACCGACCGCACCGAGCTGCGCCGCCGCTCGGGCAGGCCCGCGCAGGCGCTCGGGCGCGCGCGCGGCGAGCGCGCCGCCGATCGCGGAACTGATCAGCAGCGGCCCGACGATGTGAGAGCCGCAACGCTCGTGCTCCTTCGCCCGGGTTTCCCCGTGCTCGTAGCTGCCGATCGAGATGTGCTCGGCGCCGTGGTAAGCAGCGACGTCTGAGCCTCGCACCGCCAGGGCGGCAGGCGCGAGCGACAAGCCCCCGGCGAGAAGCTCCTGTGCGAGCGGCCGCAGCCGCGAAGTCTTGACCACGCGCGCGGCGACTGCGCTGCCGAGCATCGTGGCGAGAACCCACGGCCGCTCGAACGGCAAACGCGCCTCGGGGAGCGCGCGGCGGACCTGCGGCAGCAGCAGCATCACCTCGGCCAGGCGGGCCGGCCCGCGGAGGAACGGCTGCTCGACCTCCGACGCGCGGAAGCTCTTCGGCGCGGACTCGACCTTCAGCTCGCCCTCGGGCGTGCGGATCGCGCACGCCCACGCCGTCGGCCCGTGCACGAGCACGCCGTTGGCGAGCGCCATGCCGCCGAGCCGGATCTTGTCTTCAGCCATGGGAAGAGACTAGCTTCCGTCGAGCTGGCCGCGATATGAAGCCTGATCGGCCCTCCCGTACGGCGCGTAGGCCTCCTTTGGGTCCGGCGTCTCCTTGTCGACACCCGCCTCGTACTTTTGAGCGAGCTCGGAGACCGGATAGACGATCTCCTCGTGTTCCCGAGACCCGACCGCAAGGAGTCCGCACGGCCCGTCGCCCGCCCCGACGAAAACGTGGTCGGTCCACGGCGGGCAGTGGACGAAGTCCCACGCCTTCAATCGCCGCTCCTCGCCCTCAACGAGCAGGAGACACTCGCCCCAAAGGACGAGAAAGTCTTCCTGGGCGCTCTCGCGGTGGTACATGCACGCAGGCTGGCCGGGCTCGAGGACGCCGATGTTGATGCCCAGCTGCGTGAACTCGGGCTCGCCCTCGAAGGTCGTGCCCGAGCCGAATTTGTCGTGCTCGAGCCAGCGCGACTCTTTGGCGTTGACGACGAACCAGCCCTCCCCCTTCGGGACGCGGCCGAACTCCGTCTGCTCGAGCGGTGCTTCCGGAACCATGCTTCAACCTCCGATCTGTTGGGCGACGTGTCGTAGGAAGCGGACGCCGAGCTCGAGGTCTTCGACCGCGATCCGCTCGTCCGCGGAGTGAATCAGCCTTGCGGCAACCTCCGGATCCATCGTTCGCATGGGAAAAAAACCGTAGGCGACCGTGTCGAACGCCTCGCGCAGCCAGTGGCTGTCGGTGAAGCCTGCGAGACAGACCGGCGCGACCTTGGCCTCCGGCTCCTCGAAGGCCACGAAGCTCTCGATCGCCTCCCACAGCGGCGTCTCGAGCGGCGAGCGCGTGCCTCCCTGGCCCTCGAGCCATTCGAAGTCATAGTCGCCACGGCCGAGCGTTTCGCGCAGGAGGGCCTCCGCCTCCTGTTGCGTCTCGCTGGGCAGCAGCCGGCAGTCGCAGATCAGGTCGCAGAGAGCCGGGATCACGTTGCGCTTCTGCGACGCGGAGACCATCGTCGGCGAGACCGTCAGCGTGAGCAACGGCTCGACGAGCTCCGCGGCGACCGGATGGACACCGCGTGCCACGTCGAGCGCCTCGTCGGCGCCCACCTCGCGACCGGTGAGCAGGTGCAGGAAAGCGGCCACCTCCGGTTCCAGACGCGGCTCCGGCCTCAGCTCTCCCAGTCGCACGATCAGGGTCGCCGCCTTGACGAGCGCGTTGTCGGCGATGCCCGGCATCGAGGCATGACCGCTGCGGCCGTGAACGATCAGGCGGAAAGGCGAGCTCATCTTCTCCGCCGCGGAGCAGAGGTAGAAGATGCGGCCGCCGGCGAAGTCGATCCGGTCGCCGGCGCCTTCGTTGACGCAATACTCCGCGCGGACCGCGTCGGGATGCTCGCGGCAGAGCCAGGAGAGGCCGAAGTCCTCGCCGACCTCCTCGTCGGCGGTGGCGGCGAAGATCAGATCGCCGCTCGGCTCGAACCCTTCGCGCGCGAGCGACGCGATCGCCACGGCGTTCGCCGCAACCTGTCCCTTCATGTCGAGCGCACCGCGCCCCCAGATCTCGCCGTCTCGCAGCTCTCCCGACCAGGGGTCGAGCTGCCACTCGGCCGCGTCGGCGAGCACCGTGTCCGTATGTGAGAGCAGCAGCAGCCGCGGCCCCTCACCGCGTCCCGGGATCCGTGCGACCAGGTTTGCGCGCTCCGGCACCTTGGCGTAGAGCTCGGCCACCACGCCGCTCTCGGCGAGATAGTCGCGCAGCAGCTCCGCAGCGAGCGTCTCGTTCCCGGGCGGATTGACCGTGTCGAGACGGATCAACCGTTGGAGGAGCTCGGTCGCCTCCTCGCGGAGCGTCATCGTCGCCATCAGCGGCGCTCTCCGAGCACGAGCAGATAGCGGCGCGGCTCGCGCACGCCCTCCGGGGTCTCGAACTGCGACCAGTACTCGAACATGGCGGCCCGGAAGGCCGCGGCCCGGTCGGGCTCGAGCGAATCGAGCAGCGCCCGGGCGGACGGTGCGCCGTTGGACATCAGCTCCCAGACTTCCTCGAGCGAATCCCCTTCGAGCCACCAGACCCGCTCCTCGAGCTCGAGCTCGAACGCGTCGCCGAGCAGCTCCTGCAGCCGCTCCTCACGGCCCCAGTCGTCGGGGGAGGGCCAGGCGGGCTGTTCGCCGGAGAAGGCTGCGTAGACGGCATGCGGTCCCTCATTCGGGCGCCAGACCGTCAGCCCGAGGCGACCGCGACAGACGCGCGCCACCTCTTGGGCGGCGAGCTCTTGATCGGGCGCGAAGATCAGGCCGAAGCTCGAGCTGACGACGTCGAAGGCGCCGTCGGGGAACGGAAGCGCCTGGGCGTCGCCTTCGACCCAGTCGACGTCGGAGCTCCTCGACCGCGCCTGCTCGAGCAGTCTCGGCGCGATGTCCAGCCCGGTCACTTCGGCGCCGGCACCGGCGCGGGCCGCGCGCAAGGCGACCTCGCCAGTTCCGGTCGCGACGTCCAGCCAGCGCTCGCCCGCTTGCGGAGCCAGCGCCTCGACAAGGGCGTCGTGGACCTCCGCGAATCGGGCGGCGACGAGCTCGTACTGGCCGCCGTTCCAGAGCTCTGCCGAGCTCATTCCTCGTTCGCGAGCTCGGTCAGCTTGTTTCGCGCGTCCCAGAGCTCGGGGAAGAACTTCTGCTTGATCAATCCTCCCAGCAGCTCCACCGGCGTGCCCTGGGTGCCGATCACCTCGTCGCCGATGATCCGCGAAACGACCTTGTAGTGGCGCATGCGCCAGAGCGTCAGCCGCTCGTCCCAGTCGATCAGGCACTCCGCGAGCTGATAGAGCTGCTCGTGCTCGCGCCCCTGGACGTAGAGGTCGACGACGCTGAGGCCCCGTGCCCGGAGCAGCCTCGAAAGCTCCTGCCCGAGGGCCGGCGTGATCCGCCGGATCTCGCGGAAGCCGGGCGAGTCGAAGCCGCTGCCGTGGCCGAGCTTCTTCCGGATCACCTGGTATTCCCAGGGCGACATCTGCTCCAGCATGTCGAGCTGACCCGTGACGTACTGGACGCAGAGCGACGCCCGTCGCAGCAGCCGGATCGCGGGATCGAGCTCGTCCCTTGCCAACAATCGAGTCGCCTCCTCGACCTCGTTCCAGGCGAGCTTCAGCCAAAGCTCGGAGGACTGATGAACGGTCGTGAAGAGCAGCTCGTCGCGGTGGGACGAGTTCTCGGGGTCCGGCTGCAGCGAGAGCAGCTCGTCCGTCCGGAGATAGCGCTCGTAGTCGCTCGCGCCGGGGCCTGGAAGAATCGGCTCGGTCAAGTCGTCGACTGCCACGCGGGCAGCATACTTCGGTGCGTGAGCGACCTTTTTTCGGACGCGGCCGAGGCCCGCCTGTCGGACGTGGCGCCGCTGGCCATGCGCCTGCGGCCGTCGTCGCTCGACGAGTTCATCGGACAGGAGCAGGTGCTCGGCGAGGGCTCCGCGCTTCGGCTGGCGATCGCGGCCGACCGGGTCGGCTCGATGATCCTCTACGGCCCGCCGGGCAGCGGCAAGACCACGCTGGCGCGAATCGTCGCCCACACGACCGGCGCGCAGTTCGAAGAGCTGTCGGCCGTCTCGGCAACGGTCAGGGACGTCCGCGAGGTGCTCGCCGCAGCCAGAGAGCGGCTCGGCGCCGAGGGCCGGCGGACGATCCTCTTCCTCGACGAGATCCATCGCTTCAACAAGGCGCAGCAGGACGCGCTCCTGCCCGCGGTCGAGGAGGGGCTCGTGACCCTGATCGGCGCAACGACGGAGAACCCGTACTTCGAGGTCAACTCGGCCCTGCTCTCGCGGACGCAGATCTACGAGTTGGAGCCACTCTCCGAAGAGGAGCTGACAACTGTGGTGGAGCGCGGCGCCGCCGAGCTCGGAATCGACCTGTCTTCGGACCTGGTCCAGCTGGTGGCCCAACGGGCCGGCGGCGACGCACGCAACGCGCTCAACATCCTCGAGCTCGCGACTCAAACGGCCATGGCCCGGGACCAGATCCCGACGGCAGAGCAAATCGAGGACGCCGCGCGCAAGCGTCCGCTCGTCTACGACAAGGGCGGAGACGCCCACTACGACTTCATCTCCGCTTTCATAAAGTCGATGCGGGGCTCCGATCCAGACGCCTCCGTCTACTACCTCGCGGCGATGCTCGAAGGCGGCGAGGATCCGCGCTTCATCGCGCGGCGGATGATCGTCCTGGCCTCCGAGGACATCGGCAACGCCGACCCGCGCGCGCTGCAGATTGCCGTCGCGGCGGCGCATGCGGTCGAACACGTCGGGCTGCCCGAGGCCCGGCTCAACCTCTCGCAGGCCGCGATCTACCTCGCCCGGGCGCCGAAATCGAACGCGAGCTACGTCGCGATCAAGGAAGCGACGCGGGACGTACGCGAGCACGGACACCTGCGGCCACCCGACGAGCTTCGCGATGCGAGCTACTACGGGGCGAAGAAGCTCGGCCGCGGGCAGGGCTACATCTACCCTCATAGCGACCCGGCCGGTTTCGAGGTGGACTACCTACCGGAGGATCTGCGGGGCCGAAGCTACTACCGACCGAGCGGGGCCGGCGAAGAGGAGGAAGAGGATGGCGATTGAGCGAGAGGCAAAGGCAACCTGGACGGGCGATCTCAGGGGCGGCCAGGGCGAGTTCGACCTCGAGTCGAGTCACGCCGTCGAGCACGAGCAGGTGACGTTCACCTCGCGCTTCGAGCAGCCCGGCGGGAAGACGAGCCCGGAGGAGCTGATCGCAGCCGCGCATGCGACGTGCTTCTCGATGGCGCTCTCCGGCGGCCTCGCCCGGGCGGGCCACTCCCCGACGAAGCTGGAGACGGACGCTCGGGTGACGCTCGACGACGGCGCGATCACCGCGATCCATCTGACCGTCCGCGGCGAGGTCGACGGCCTCGACGAGGCCGGGTTCGAACAGGCCGCGCAGGAGGCGAAGACGAACTGCCCCGTCTCGAAGGCGCTTGCCGCTGTGCCCGAAATCACCCTCGACGCTTCGCTCGCGTAGGGACTGTCCCGAGAGGGGACTTTCCCGCTAGACGCTCGAACCGACAGCTCACTTCCGGCCGTTATAGGGACAGTCCCCTGCGGGGACAGTCCCTGAAGGGGGTGGCGCCACCGGCTACGGGTCGCGGCCGTTCAGCAGCCGCTGGGCGACCTGCTCGCCCCAGTCGTACCCACGCATCTTCGCGACTGCGGGTCCAACGTCATACGAGGTGCGTCGAAACTCCAGCTCGCCGTTGTCAAGTCGGACCGCCCAAGCGGCCCGCGTATCGCTGTCGAGGGGCATGCCGACGCTGCCGGGATTGACGAGGTCGGTGTCGTTCGGCCCCGGGCGCCGGAACTGGATATGGCTATGGCCGAAGACGACCTGCCGCTCCTTGACGCCCGCGAGCAGCCGAACGTCTTCGTCGCCGGGCTTGGGCGGAAAGCTGTCGACGTCCGAGAGCGGCGAACCGTGGCAGTAGAACGCGTCCTCGCGCTCGGCGAGCGTCGGCAATCCGACGAGTGTGTCGACCTCAGCCGCAGGGAGCTCGGCGATCGCCGAGGCCAGCGCCGCGAACACCATCTTGCTCTGCTCCGCCGGCAGGTTCAGCGGCGGGTCAACGAGCCAGCGCTCGCCGTTACCGCGCAGCCAGGTCGCGTTCGGCAACTCGCGCAGCCTCGCAAGCGTCTCGACCGGCCAGGGCCCGAACGTGCAGTAGTCACCACCGAGCAGCCACTCGTCCACGTCCTCGGCGTCGGCGAGCACGGCCTCGAGCGCCGTGAGGTTGCCGTGCACGTCGTAGAGGATCCCGAGCATTCAGTGTCCCGTCCGGTGATGGTCTCGCGTTTCTGGAGAGTGCCCGGGGTCGCCAGGGTAGGACGCAGGGAGCGTCAATATGCGGGCATATTGGCGCGACTGAGGACGCCGCCTGGCGGCGCCGGGTGCCGCCAGAAATGCACTGACTATTGCCGGATGGGACACTTAATCCCTTCCTGTCTCGATTCGATGGGCGAACAGCTCCCCGACCGGAGCTCCGAGCGCACGGAAGGCGGCCGCGGCCCGCGCAGTGTCGTAGTCGGTCCGGCGAAGCTCGAACTCACCGCTGTCCGGGCGAGCCGCCCAGGCCGCGTTCGGCTCGCCGTGCCGCGGAGAGCCGACGCTGCCGGGATTGACGAGAAAGGTTCCGTTCGGCCCTGGCCGCTGGAACTGGAGATGGCTGTGCCCGAAGACGATCGTCCGGTCGTGCTCGCCCGCGAGCAGGCGCTCGTCGTCCTCCCGAGGCTCGATGTCGAAGCTCTCGTCGTCCGCGAGCGGCGAGCCATGGACGTAGAGGACGCCGTCGATCTCAGCCTGCGGCGGCAGGTCGTAGAGCCACTGCTGTTCCCCCGGCGACAGCTCGTCCTTGAAGCGTTCGTATCCCTTCATCACTTCGGGCCGATCCTCCGGCGGTTCGAACAGCCACCGCTCACCGTTGCCGCGGATCCAGGTCGCGTTCGGCAGTCCGCGCAGGCGCGCGAGCGTCTCGTGCGGCCAGGGGCTCCCGACGCAGTAGTCGCCACCCAACAACCAGCGGTCGACTCCGGCGGCCTCGGCGAGAACCGCGTCGAGCGCGATCAGATTCCCGTGGATGTCGTAGAGGATCCCAAGCACCCCTATTAGTCTCTCGCCGATGAAGATCATCTGCCTCGTCAAGCAGATCCCGCGGCCCGACAGGATCGAGTTCGATCAGGAGACGAAGTCGCTCAAGCGAGAGGGCGTGCCTCTGATCCTGAATCCCTTCGACGCACACGCCGTCGCCAAAGCAGTGCGGCTACGCGAGGCCGTTGGCGGCGAGGTGGTGGCGATGGCCATGGGGCCGCCGCGAGCCGAGGAGGCGCTCCGCGAATGCCTCGCGCTCGGCGCCGACCGCTGCATTCACCTCTCCGACCGGGCCTTCGCGCTCGCGGACACGATCGGCACCTCGAGGACGCTGGCGCTCGCGATCGGGAAGGAAGGGTGCGACCTCGTCCTCTGCGGGCTCAAGACGCTTGATGCCGAGACCTGGCAGGTGCCGCCCGAGGTGGCGGCGTTTCTCGACCGCCCGCACGTGACGAACTCGGTCGACCTCGCGGTCGAGGGTGACCGCCTGCGCGTGCGGCGTGAGACGGACGACGGCGAGGAAACGGTCGAGGTCCCGCTTCCGGCCGTCATCTCTGTTGCGCGGGTCGAGCCTGAGCCGGACAACGTGGAACCCGCAGAGGGCCGAATCGACGTCTGGGCCGCGTCGGACCTCGTCGGCGACGTCCGGGAGCACGACAAGCGCTTCGGGCAGACCGGCTCGCCGACGCGTGTCCTCGCCGTCCACGACGTGACCCCCGACCGGGCCGGCGAGCGCTTCGACTCCGTCGAGGACGCTGCCGCGCGGATCCGCGAGCTCGCGGCGGAGCGGCCGGCCGGAGCGACCGCGTGGGAGAAACCGGAGGACCTGGCCAAGGAGCCCGGCAATTTCTATGACTGCTGGACACTCGTCGAGGTGTCGGAAGGGCGCGCAACGCGCCCCTCCCTCGAGCTGCTCGCGAAGGGGCGCGAGCTCTCGGGGAAGCTGGGCGGCTCGAATGTCGCGCTCGTGCTCGGTCACGACCTCGCCGCAGCAGTCGAAGACGTCTCCCGCCACGGCGCGGAGATCGTCAACGTCGGCGAGCACGAGGCGCTGCGCGAGTACGTTCCCGAGCGGTGGGTCGCCGCCGTGCGCTCGATCGTCGAGCGTGAGCGGCCACACGTGCTGCTGTTCCCTGCGACCTTGCGGGGGCGCGACCTCGGCCCGCGGGTTGCAGGAGAGCTCGAGTACGGGATGACCGCGGACTGCGTCGATCTCGGCATCGACCGGGGCGGCCGGCTGGTCCAGCACAAGCCGGCCTACGGCGGCAACATCGTCTCGGTGATCATGGGCAACACGACGCCGCAGCTCGCGACCGTTCGCCCGCGGATGTTCGAGCCACTCGAGCCTCGAGACGCCGACGCCGAGGTCCGGCAGATCGACGTCGGCGCCCTTCCCAAAAGCACGACGAACGTCCTGGAGAGGAGCGACACAGACCCGCGGCCGAGGCGCCTCGACGAGGCCGACCTCGTCGTAGCCGTCGGCGCCGGTGTCGACCCCTCGGCGCTCGAGCTGGCCGGCGCGGCAATCGGCGGCGACCGAGCAGCCTGCGCGGCGGGGCGCGTTCCCTGGGGCGCCGAGATCGGCCTGGAGGGCCGCTCGGTCGCTCCCCGCGTCTATCTCGCGATCGAGACCGACGCCGGCTTCGAGCACCTGACGGGAGCGGTCAAGGCCGGAGTGATCGCCGCGATCGCGGCCGACCCGAGCTCGCCGCTGCTCGCAGAGGCCGACGTCGGCCTCTCCGGCGACTGGCGTGAGCTCGCGCCTGTACTCCTCAAGGCTCTCGCCTAAAGGATTCGAGCGCCGAGTGCGCTCGCGACCAGCTCGACCGCGAGCTTCGCGGTCTCGTTCTCGTTGTCGAGGATCGGGTTGACCTCGACGACCTCGAGCGAACCCGCGAGGCCGGACTCCGCCACGAGCTCCATTGCCAGATGCGCCTCGCGATAGGAAAGACCGCCCCGCACCGGTGTGCCGACGCCCGGCGCGATGTCCGGCTCTAGCGCATCCATGTCCAGGCTCACGTGCACGAAGCCGGAGCCTCCGATGTGCCTGAGTGACTGGCGGATCACTCGCTCGAGGCCGAGTCTGTCGACATCGCTCATCGTGTAGACCAAAACGTCCAGCTCCGAGAGAAGGCTCGCCTCCGCGGAGTCGAGCGAGCGAACCCCGACGAGCGCGACCCGGTCAGGCGTCACGGCGGGCAGCGTCCACGCCTCGCTCTCGAACTCGGGGCCGGCGAGGCCGAGCGCCACCGCCAGCGGCATCCCGTGGATGTTGCCGGTCGGCGACGTCTCCGGCCGGTTCACGTCGCCGTGCGCGTCGATCCAGAGCACGCCGCCCGGCCCGTGCGCACGCGAGAGCCCACCCAGCGTCCCGATCGCGACGGAGTGGTCGCCGCCGAGCACGAGCGGGTGCAGGCCCTCCTCGACCGAGCGCGCCACGAGGTGCGCCACCCGCTCGCACGCCTGCTTGATCGGCGCCAGGAAGCGGACGCGTTCGCTGCCCATCTCCGTCGCCTCGGGAACCGCACCCTCGACGTTGCCCCAGTCGAAAACCGGCCTGCCCAGGCGCTCGATCCGAGGCGCGAGGCCGGCATAGCGGATTGCCGAAGGTCCCATGTCGACGCCGCGGCGCCCTGCTCCGAGGTCGAGGCTCGCGCCGATCAGGGCGACGGGCCGTCCGTCCGTTTGCACCCTCACCCTTCGGAAACTACCCTCGCATAGTGGAGGTGGCAGAGCGTCAAGGAATCCGCGTCCTACTCGCGGATGACGACCGGGCCTTCCTCGAGGCGCTCCGCGAGCTGATCGACAGGCAACCCGAGCTGGGTGTCGTCGGCCTCGCCGAAAACGGGCTCGAGGCGATCGAGCAGGCGGACGACCTCGATCCCGACGCGGTCGTGATCGACCTCCACATGCCGCTGGTCGACGGTGTCACAGCGGTTGCCCGGCTTCGCCGCGACCACCCCGCGATCTGTCTGATCGCCCTGACCGGCGACGACGCGCCGAAGCTCCACGCCGCAGTGAAGGATGCGGGCGCCGACGGCGTCCTGCTCAAGAGCGAGCTGGTCGAAGGCCTCGTCGAGCGGCTCGCAAGCGTTCGTCCGGCAGGCTGATCCGAGTCATGGGACTGCGGCGCAGGTTTATCGCGCTGACCTACGATCGCCAGCTCGCGAGGGTCGAGCAAGCCGGGCTAGGGGAATTGCGGCAAACGTTGCTGGCCGACGCGAGCGGACGGGTGCTCGAGGTCGGCGGCGGTACCGGAGCGAACCTTCCGTTCTATGGCCCGGACGTCGAGTCGCTGACGATCACGGAGCCGGAGCCGTCGATGCTCCGGCGCCTGGAGCCACGGGTGCGCGAGCAGTCTCCCGACACGAAGGTCCTGCGAGCGCCGGCCGAGGATCTGCCATTCGAGGACAACACGTTCGACGTCGCCGTCTCGACGCTCGTGCTCTGCGGAGTGGATGACCAGGCGCGGGCGCTGGGTGAGCTCCGGCGGGTCCTCCGTCCCGGCGGCCGGCTTATCTTCATCGAGCATGTTCGCTCGGACGAGCCCGGCCTTGCCCGCTGGCAGGACCGCCTGAACGGTCTGATCCGGTTGGTCGCCTGCTGCGACTGTAACCGCCGGACGCTCGATTCGATCAAGGCTGAAGGCTTCGAGGTCACGGATGTGGAGCACACATCGTTGAAGAAAGTGCCGCCGTGGGACCGTCCACTGATCGCGGGCACGGCTACCGCGTAGCGGTCAAGAGGTGGCGAGGGCCGGAATCGAACCGGCGACACCACGGTTTTCAGCCGTGTGCTCTACACCGCTTCGCGCCCAAAGGCGCTCGCTTCACGGGGGAAACCCGGTTTCCCCCGTGTGCCCCCTCGCTGGGATCCACAAGGGCAGCGAGGCCGGCGAAGCCGGCCTCTCTTGATCGCTTGCTCGAGAGGTGGCGAGGGCCGGAATCGAACCGGCGACACCACGGTTTTCAGCCGTGTGCTCTACCAACTGAGCTACCTCGCCGCGGCCAGACGAGTCTAGCGGCGCTTGAAACCGGTTAGGTCGACCACAGCTGGAGTCCTTCCTGCTGTCGCAGTGTCAGCTGTCCAGCCGAGGAGAGCTCCGTGAGGACCGACTCGGCCTCCTTGCGCCGCCAGCCCAAGGCCCCGGCGACATCGGCTGCGGACACCTCGTCAGTCCCAGCGAGGACGGCCAGCGCAAGCTCTTGGCGAGCTTCATCCGCGGTGGGTAAGCGCCGCAGCGATTTGCGCCAGCGGCGGGTGAATAGGTCCTGCCGGATCGCGCGCCAGCCCTGTGATTGCTCGGCCGCGCCGGCGTTCGTGAGCACGAGCCGGCGCTGGAGGCGGCCAACGGCCCGATCGACCGCCTTCCGGTCGGTCGTCCCGAGCAGACGCCGAATCTCCGGCCCGGTCAGCGGGTCGTTCTCGAACACGACCTCGGCGACCTCGCGCTCGAGGGTCTCGAGCTCGTCGTCGCGAAAGTCGTCGACCGTGCCGGAGCGCCCCGTTAGCGCGTAAGCCGCAGCGAGCAAGCGCGGCGCGATCAACAACGCCGCGCCGCCGAAATGCTTCCCGGCGCAAGCGAGCCGGCGTTCGGGCAACTCGTCCTTCCAGCGCCAAAGCCGGTCGAACTCCGGCGTAAACCCGGTCGGCTTGCCGTTCTCGTCGCGGATCGCCCAGTCCGCATCCAGCCCCGCGATCCCACGCCACAGCGAAGGCAGAACGAGATCGGCCTTGCCCCAGGCAGTTGAAATCCCAACCTGATCGACGAAGGCCGCGGCCGCCTCCAAGGAGTCGATCCGCATTGTCGATCCCACGGGATAAGGCTATTAGGAGAGGCCGGCTTCGCCGGCCTCGTTACCCCTTGTGGACCCCAACGAGGGGGCACACGGGGGAAACCGGGTTTCCCCCGTGAAGCGAGCGCCCGAAGGGCGCAACGCGAAAAAAGGACGTCCGGGCCGGTACTACCGTGCCGCGAACGCCCTTGTAGACCAAATCCTACGGATCGTCGGGCTTGCGGGCAATAAGCGCCGTCCCAGGGTTCGTCGAAAACTCCGCAAAATCCGTGAAGCCGCGGCGCTCGAGCTCGGCGCGCAGTCGCTCGGGCGGAACGTAGATCGGCGTCTCGGCGCCGCCCGAGAAGGCAAAGATCAGGAAGCCGCCAGGGACCAAGACTCGGTCGAGCTCGTCGAAGAACGGGATCATGTTGCTGAGCCCGACGAGGTCGAACGAGGCGTCTCCGTACGGCAGTTTCGACGCGTCGGCGACCTCGAAACGCACCCGATCACCTAGGTCGTCCGGCAAATTCCCGCGCGCCTGCTCGATCATCCGCTCGGCAACGTCAGCGCCGACGACCTCGGCGTCCGGGAAGCGTCGGGCCAGTGCGAAGGCCGCTCCCCCGGTACCCGTACCCAGATCGAGAGCCCGCTGAGGCGGCGGCTCGATCCGTTCGAGTGCCGCCTCGTACGGCGCGTAGGCCGTCTCCGAATCGCGAATCGCGTCCCACTGCGGCGCGAGGCGGTCGAACTGGAACCGGAGCACCGGCCGCAAGAGGAACCAGAGCCGAGGCCAGCGTACGACGATGTCCGTCGTCAGCCGGGCGAACCGCCGCGTCAGGGCCTGAAGGTTCATATGGCCCGGAGGCGAATCCTGACCTCCTGCCCCGGTGCTGCGTTGAACAGCTCAGCCGCGTTGCCGCCGCTGATCGCGAGCGCGATGTTCCGGTAGGAGTCTTCGTACAGGATCACGTCGCCCTTGCGGGCATCGCCGAACGTGCGCGCGACGACCGCGTAGTAGCGATCGAGGCCGAGCTCGATCTCGATCACGGTTCCCGGCGGAACCTCGGCCCGCTGCAGGTGCTCGCGGGTGAGGTTCAGCTGTACGTTGCCGAAGCGGTCGATGTAGAGGACGGTGGCGCGGATTCGGCTCTCGCCGATCTCAGGCTCGGGCAGGTCGAGCCGCGCCAGCGCGTCAACTGCGACCGGTGGGCCTAGTAGCTCCAGCTCGACACCCGATGCTAGGTGCGCTGCGGCCGGCGCGAAGAGATCGCGGCCATGAAAGGTGCGCGAGACGATGTCGAGCGCGTAGTCGGCATTCGCAAGCTCGTGGACGGCCTCGATGCCGCCGAGCCGCTCGGCTGCGGGCACGAGCAGGCCGTTGTCGGGGCCGACGAAGAGCCTGCCGTCGCCGCTTCGCAGCGCCAGCGGACGGCGTGAGCTACCGACCCCCGGATCGACCACCGCAAGGTGCACACCGACGGGCATGTACGGCGTCGTGTTCGCGAGCACGAGCGCGCCCTGGAGGACGTGCTGCGGCGAGATCCCGTGCGTGACATCGATGATCTGGACCTCGGGTGCGATCGACTTGATCACGCCGTGGCAGGTACCGACGAAGTCGTCCTGCAACCCGAAGTCGCTCAGGAAGGTGATAAACACGCGCGGGCGACTTTAAGCGCTAGCCAAGAGAACGGCTTCGACCAAGCCGTCCAAGTCGTGTGTATGAGCCTCCTGCAGGACGTTCACGCCGGCCTCTCGAGCTGCCGCAGTCGTTTCCGGCCCGATCGACACCGCGGGAATCGAGAGCCCGAGCTCCGCGTACCCCCGGGCGGCAGAAGCCGAGGCGAGCACAACGAGGTCGCCTTCCGGTGGCTGGGCCGGCCGAACCGTCCGTGTTCGGTAAAGAGCGATGAAGTCGGCGCCGAGCTCGTCGGTGAGCAACCGTCGGGCGTCCTCGGCGCCCGCGAAGAGAACGCGCCCGGCTGGACGAGGAAGCTCCGCCAGCAGGCCCTCCTGCGTCGAGACAGCCGGAACGAGATCGACCTTGCCGCCCCACGCCTCGGCGGTCGCCTTCCCGATCGCTGCCACCCGCCGCGGTTCGCCTTCGGCCCGGCGGCGTAGCTCTCGCGCGCCGGTAATGCTCGTCAGGAGGAGCCAATCGTAGGCTGAGAGGTCGATCGGCCGGGTCTCGATCGGCTCGAGCTCGATCAGCGGGGCGAGGACGACGTCGAAGCCGAGCGATTCGAGCCTGCCGGCGAGCTTGGCCGACCGCTCCGCCGGGCGCGTCAGGACAACGGTCAGCCCGGGGCGAATTGGAGAAGCTCCCGGGCCAACTCGGCAGGGTCGTCGCCGCTTCGCCGCTCGAGCCACGAGCCGTCCTCCGCGGCGACGAGCGCTGTCAGCTGCTCGCCGTCGTGGTGCGCCGCGACGGGTGCCAGGCAGCCACCGCCGATCGCGAAGACACATGCGCGCTCGGCCTCGACGCGGCGGCGCGTCTCCGGGTGGTCGGCGCGAGCAACCATCTCCTCCTCGCCGGCGCGAACCTGGAGCGCGAGCGCGCCCTGGCCGGCCTCCGGCAAGAGCTCCTCCGCCTGAAAGCGGTGGCCGATCTCGGCGTCCAGGCCGAGGCGGTCGAGGCCGCACGCCGCCAAGACGACCGCATCGAGCCCGCGCTCGCGCCGCTTGCGCAAGCGGGTGTCGATGTTGCCGCGCAGGGGCTCGATCGAGAGCCCCGGCTCGAGAGCCAGCAATTGGGCCCTGCGCCGAATCGACGCCGTGCCGACCCGCATCCCCGGCCGAAGCTCAGACGCGCCGCAAAGTGCGTCGCGTGGGTCCTCGCGCTCCGGGTAGGCGCCGACCACCAAGCCGTCGGTGTCAGCGGAGGTCATGTCTTTGGCGGAGTGGACCGCGACGTCGATCTTCCCCGCGAGCAGCGCTTCCTCGATCTCCTTGACGAAGACGCCGCGCGAGCCGATCTCGCCGAAGGGCTTCGTCCGGTCCTTGTCCCCCGCGGTCGTGATCGGGACGAGCGCGATCTCGACGCCGTCGCCGCGCAGCCGCTCGGCCGCGAGCTCGGCCTGGGTCAGCGCGAGACGGCTACCCCGGCTGCCGATCCTGATCAGCATCGAGTCCGAACAGGTGCCGGACTGCGTCTGCGTACGTTGCGCCGTCGGCGCCGGCGGCCGCCTCCTTCAGCCGTACCGTCGGGTCGTGCAGCAACTTGTTGACGATCTGAACCGTCACGGCCTCGACAGCGCGGCGCTCCTCCGGCGAGAGGTCGGCGAGCCGTCGGCCCGCCCGCTGCAGCTCGGCGACGCGAATCTCCTCCGCGTGTGCGCGGAGCGAGGCGATCGCCGGGACGACGCCGCGGGAGGCCTGCCAGGCACGGAAGCGCTCCGCCTCCTCCGCCACGATCGCCTCCGCGCGGGCGGCGACGCCCTCGACAGTGCCGGTTCCGACCGCCTGGTCGAGGTCGTCCACGTCGTAGAGGAAAGCGTAGGGAAGGGTGGCGATCTCGGGATCGAGGTCACGCGGGACGGCGAGGTCGATCAACAGCAGCGGCCGGCGTTCTCGCGTCGCGAGTGCCTGCTCGACGTCGTCCCGCGAAACGAGCAGGTTGCGGGAGTTCGTCGAGGCGACGACGACGTCGGCCGCGGCGAGGGCCGAAGCAATCTCGGCGAGTGCGAGAGGTTCCGCCTCGAGCCGCCGCGCCACGCGGGCCCTCCGTTCTTCGCTGCGATTCGCGACGAAGCCGATCCGCGCCCCGCGCGCGACCAGCCTGCCCGCGGTTGCCTCGCCGATCTCGCCGGCGCCGACCAATAGCACCTGCCGGTCGGTCAGGTCGCCCAGCACGCGCTCGGCCAGTACCGCGGCTGCGGAGGCCGCGGACGCGGCCGGATCGCCGATCGGAGCCTGCGAGCGCACCTTGCGGCCGACGCGCAGCGCCTCGCGGAAGAGGCGGTCGAGCAGCGGCCCCGGCGTCCCGAGCGCGTAGGCCGCGCGAACCTGCCCCAAAATCTCCGTCTCGCCTCGAACGCGCGAGTCAAGCCCGGCGGCAACACGGAACAGGTGTCGAGCGGCCTCGTCGTCTGCGCGCCGGTAGAGGGCACCGTCGACGTCACTGAGAATCCCCGCCGCCCGCTCCTCCGCGCCCGGCCCGGCGACGTAGAGCTCGGTCCGGTTGCAGGTCGAGAGGCAAACGGCTTCGCCCTCCTCACCAGCGAGCTCGCGCGCGAGCTCGGATGCTTCGTCGGGGTCGAGGGCAACGCGCTCACGCACCTCGAGCGAGGCGCCGTGGTGAGAGATGCCAACGAGCGACAGCTCAGCCAACGGGCACCTGCTCGCGCTCCTCCCGCTCGGCCTCGCGGCGCTCGCGTACCTGTCCGGTCAACTCGTCCAGCTCGCGCTCGAGCCGCCCGAGCTTGAGCGCGATGATCAGTACGTAGACGAGCACGATGAGAAAGACGATTCCATAGGCAGCTGCAACGTACTTCTCGGCAGTCGTCACACCGAGGATCATGCGAGCAGCTCCCGCAGCTCCCGCAGGCGCGAGTCGATCCGCTTCCCGGCCAGCTCGACGTGGAAGAGCGTGGCGGCCAGTGTCAGCATCGCCGCCAGCGAGACGCAGAAGGTCAGGAACATCGAGCCCGCCATCTGCGGCCCCTGGAGCGTGAAGACCACCGGGTGGATCAGCTGGTTCGCCAGCCTGATCGCCAGGAAGCTGATCGGGATCAGGACGACGCCGAAGAGGGCGTAGACAGCGCATATGTTCGCCCGCGCCGGGCCGGGCTCGATCGAGTAACGCAGCATGAAGTAGGCGCCGTAGAAGAGGAAGAGAACGAGAAAGAGGACGAGCTGGCTCTCGCTCCAGAGCCACCAGTGCCCCCACGAGATCTTGGCCCAGAGCGAGCCCGTCAGCAGCGTCAGCGCGCCGAAGATGACGCCCTGGTGGATCGCGACGTAGCTCTCGAGGTCGGCGCCCGGTTCTCTCTTCCAGAGGTGGCGAAGCGCCTTCCACGCACCCCAGCCGAAGAAGGCGTAGGCGGTCAGCGCGATCGGCACGTGGATGTAGAAGATCCGTTGCGAGAACCCCTGGTCGGCGTCGGTCGGCACGTAGAAGAAGATCAGCGCAACCGAGGCCGCGATCAGCACCCCGGCGAGGGCAGCAAGCGCCGCCAGCGGATTTTCACTCGTTCGAAGGCGCACGGAAACGCCTGCATCTTCGCAGAACGGTGGACCCGCCGATACACTCGGCGGCGTGCAGCGGCGGGGGAATCCGGTGCGGCTCGTGATCGCGCTTTCCGTGGCAGCCGCGCTCGCCGTTTTTCTGCTCTACACGAGCTTCGCTGGCGGGGCGACACCGTCGCTGAAGCCGAGCCAGCTCGCCGGACACAAGGGCACGCTCAGCGTCAGCGGCTACGTCCTCGGGCCGGTCAAAGGCGACCCGCACGAGGCAGGTGGACTCCGCTTCAAGCTCCGCGACATCGACGGGCCGCACAAGAACATCCACGTTCCCGTCGTCTTCCACGGCTCCGAGCCGGATCTCTTCAGGGCAGGCCGCCATGTCTACGTCGTCGGCAGCTACAACGGCGCGAGCCTCGCCGCGACGTCGATCACGACGAAGTGCCCGTCCAAGTACGCGCCGGCTAAGAGCTAGTGCGCTAATGCAGGACCTCGGCCGTGCAGCACTCGTGCTCGCATTCGGGCTCGTCGTCTACGCGGCGATCGGCGGCGGCCTAGGCGCCTACACGCGGCGCCGGCGTCTGGTCGCCTCCGCGCGAAATGCCCTCTTCGCGTCGTTCGGCGCCACCGGGGTCGCGTCGATCGTGCTGCTGAACGCGTTCCGCACGCGCGACTTCTCGTTCGCCTACGTCGCCGAGCACTCGAGCAAGGCGCTGCCGTTTCCGTACGTCTACACGGCGTTCTGGGGCGGCCAGGAAGGCTCGCTGCTGCTCTGGCTGCTCGTGCTGACGGGGATCGGCTCAGCCGCTGTCGCCTTCAACCGTCGCCTGACCACGGAGGTACTGCCGTGGACGGTGCCGGTGCTGGGCGGGGTCGCAACCTTCTTCGCGCTGCTGCTCGTCTTCGTGGCGAGCCCGTTCGCGACCCAGGTCGCGCCCGCCGACGGCGCCGGGCTCAATCCGAGCCTGCAGAACCCGTACATGATGATCCACCCGCCGCTGCTCTATCTCGGCTATGTCGGGCTGACAATCCCGTTCGCCTTCGCCGCCGGCGCGTTGCTCTCCGGACGCTTCGACGAGCGCTGGATCGTCGCGACGCGCCGCTGGACGATCCTCGCCTGGACGGCACTCGGGATCGGGATTCTGCTCGGCGCGAAGTGGGCCTACGAGGAGGTGGGCTGGGGCGGCTACTACGCCTGGGACCCGGTCGAGAACGCGGCGCTGATGCCGTGGCTTGCCGCGACCGCATACCTGCACTCGGTGATGGTGCAGGAGAAGAAGAACATGCTCCGGGTCTGGAACGCGACGCTCGTCGCCGGAGCGTTCTGCCTCTCGATCTTCGGCACCTTCCTGACACGGAGCGGGCTGATCAACTCGATCCACTCCTTCGCGCAGTCCCCGATCGGCGCCTGGTTCCTCGGCTTCATCGCGCTCGCGGCGACCTTCTCGACCGTGCTCATCATCTGGCGGCTGCCGCTGCTGCGGGCGCGGACGAAGCTCGAGTCGCTCGCCTCGCGCGAGGCCGCTTTCCTCTACAACAACCTGCTGCTCGTCGCTTTCACGCTGACGGTCCTCTGGGGCGTCGCGTTCCCGCTGCTGTCGGACGCGGTTCGCGGCGAGGCCGTGACGGTCGGCCCGCCGTACTACGACTTCTTCCTCAAGGTCTTCGGCCTGCCCCTGCTGCTGCTGATGGGGATCGGGCCGCTCGTCGCCTGGCGGCGAACGTCACTCAGGGCGCTGGGGGAGACCGTGCTCGGGCCGGCGCTCGCCGCGCTCGCGGTCGGCGTGGTCCTGATCGCCCTCGGGGCCGGCTCGAGCCCCGCCGGCCTGCTCGCCTACACCTTCTCGGCCTTCGCGCTCGCGGCGATCGTGCTCGAGTTCACGCGCGGGACGCGCGCCCGCAAGGCGCTCGGTGCCCCGAGCTGGTGGTCGGCTTTCTCGGGCCTCGTCGCGCGAAACCGCCGGCGCTACGGCGGCTACGTCGTCCATGCCGCGGTCGTCCTGCTCGCGATCGGCGTCGCCGGCTCGAGCGCTTACGGGGCGACGAAGATCCAGCGCTTCCAGCCCGGGGACACGATGAAGATCCGCGGCTACACGCTGACCTATCTCAACAGCGTCGAGCGGCACTCGGCGAATCACGACGAGCTGCGCGCGCGCGTCGCCGTGACCGAGAACGGCAAGTCGGTCGGCACGATCACGCCCGGCAAGAACTCGTACTTCGCAGAGCAGCAAACGTCGAACGAGGTCGCGATCAAGCACGACTGGCTGCGCGCCCAGGACCTGTTCGTGATCGGTGACGAGTTCAAGTTCAAGAAGAACGCAGTCACCGGCGTCTACCTCAAGGTGCTCGTCAAGCCGCTCGTCAACCTGATCTGGCTCGCTGGCTTCGTCTTCCTGCTCGGCTCCTTGATCACCCTCTGGCCCGACGCCCGCGAGCAGCGGCGCCTGGCGGCGCGTACCGAACCTGGACCGGCGGCAGTTACTCCGTAACGACGTACTCGAACGCCGCCCAGGCGACGAGCACGAAGATCGCGTCGTACAGTGCCAGGAACGCCAGGTACTTGCCGCTGGAGTCGGCGAGGCTGGAGCCGACGCCGCCGACGACGATCGGGATCGCGAGCGGCAGGAAGAGCAGCGGCAGCAGGAGCTCGCGGGCGCGTCCAGCCGCCGCCATCGCCGCGAGCACGGTGCCGACCGCGCAGATGCCCACATCGGCGAGCGCGACGCCGGCGATCGTCGAGGCGTCGATCGAGGTGAAGAAGAGCGCGAACGCCGGCAGCGCCACGACCTCGGCGGCGACGAGGAAGGCAAGCGTAGCGACGACCTTGCCGACCCAGATCGCGCTGCGATCGGAGGGCGCGAGCACGAGCCCGTCCAGCACCCCCTGCTCGCGCTCGGCGACGAAGGAACGGCCGAGCCCGAGCAGCGCCGTGAAGAGAATCGCCACCCAGAGCAGGCCGAGCGACGCGTCCGCCGAGGCGTTCGTCGGCAGCGCGAAGTGGAAGACGACGAGCACGGCGATGACGAAGAGCAGCATCGCCGGCAGGGTGTCCCGCGCCCGCAGCTCGAGCAGCAGGTCCTTGCGGGCGAGCGCCCCCGCGTCCGCGAGATACCGCCTCATGCCAAGGCCAGCCGTCCGGTGGCGAAGCGCTCGAGCGGCTCGGGCGCATGGCTGGCGACGAGCAGCGTCCGCTCACGCCGAAGCTCGTCGAGCTCCCGCTCGAGCAGCTCCTCGCCCGCCTCGTCGAGCGCGTTGCCCGGCTCGTCAAGAATCAGGAGCTCGGGGTCGTGCAGGAGCGCACGGCAGAGCGCCAGGCGCTGCAGCATTCCGCGCGAATAGGCGCCCGTCCGCTCCGCACGAGCCTCCCAGAGCCCGAAGCGCTCGAGCAGCATCCCGATCCGCTCGCGCCGTTCGGGCACCCGGTAGAGGCGCCCATAGAGATCGAGGTTCTCGATCGCCGTCAGCTCCCGGTAGACGAGCGGCTCATGTGCGAGGTAGCCAACCTGGCCGCGTTCCGCGTCGACCTCGAGCTCTCCCGCGGTCGGAATCAGCAGGCCGGCGCAGAGGCGCAGGAGCGTCGTCTTGCCGGAGCCGTTCGGGCCCGTGACAACGAGGAAGCCGCCGCGCGCAAGCTCGAAGTCGACCGGCTCGAGTGCGCGCTTGTCGCCGAAGCGCCTGGCCAGCCCGCGCGCCCGGATCACGGCACCCCCTCCAGCGCCCGCTGTTCCAGAATCTCAGCCGCTTCCTCGGCGGAGTGAGGGCTCGCCAGGAGCTCGATCTTCTCCTCCGGATCGGGATACGACGTCGCACGGATCGCGTCCGCCGCCGCGGCGAGGTCGTATTCCGTTCGCCGGAACTCGACGTCGGGCCCGAGCAGCGCCCAGTACGCGCCCGGCTGTCCTTCGTACGGCATGCCGACGCTCCCCGCGTTGACGACGCGGATGTTGTCGATCACGCGATCGAACTGATGGTGCGTGTGACCGCAGACGACGGTGCGCTCCGAGACCTCGGACAGGATCTCCCGCAGGCGCTCGTCCGACGTGACTGCGGTGATCGCCTCGAGGTCGCTGCGCGGGGTGCCGTGGCAGAAGAGCGCGCGGCCGAGCCCGTCGACCTCGAGTGTGGCCGTCGGGGGCCAGGCCTCGGCGAGCGCATGCTCCTCCGGCGTCAACTGCGCCATTAGCCACTCGTATCGGGCTCGCCAACGCTCCTCGTAGGGGCCGAGATCGCGGTCGGCGTTCCCTCTGATGAAATGAACCCGCGAGCCGAGGCCGCGAAGTCGGTCAAGCGTTTCCGCCGGCATCGGCCCGGAGAACACGTCGCCGCCGCTCACGATCACCGCGTCGTCGGGCACCTCGGCCAGCACAGCCTCCAGCGCCGGCAGATTCCCGTGAACGTCATAGAGCGCAGCGACTTTCATGAAGCAGCTTCCGCGAGCACGAATCCGAAGAAGACGACGCTGATGATGCCGTTCATCGTGAAGAACGCGGCGTTCAGCCGACGCAGATCGCCGGGCCGGACGAGCGCGTGCTCGTAGGCGAGCAGCGCCGCAACGGCAGCGACGCCGAGCCAGTAGAGGGAGCTGAGATGGAGCCCGAAGCCGACCGCGGCGAGCAAGGCGACGGTCGCGGCGTGCGCAAGCCGGGCGCCCCAGAAGAGACGCCGCTCTCCGAATCGCGTCGCGAACGAATGCAGCCCGTGCTCACGGTCGAACTCGAGATCGAACAGCGAGTAGAAGAGGTCAAAACCCGCCACCCAAAGGGCGACTGCGCCGCCAAGCGCCCAGGCCGGCCAGGGCAGATGCCCCGTGATCGCAACCCAGGCGCCGACGGGCGCGAGACCGTCGACGGCGCCGAGCCAGAGATGCGAAAGCCAGGTCCAGCGCTTCAGGTACGGGTAAATGACGAACGCGGCGACCGGGATCGGCCAGAGCCAGCGCACGATCGGATCGAGCTGGAAGACGGCGACGAGGAAGAGCGCCAGCGAGGCCAGGCAGAAGACGACGACCTGGGCGCGGCTCAGCAGCCCGCTCGGTAGCTCGCGGCCCGCCGTGCGGGGATTGCGGGCGTCGATCGCGGCGTCGATCAACCGGTTCAGGCCCATGGCAAGCGAGCGTGCCCCGATCATCGCCACCGTGATCCAGACGAGGTCGTGCGCCGAGGGGATCGCGTTCACGCAGAGCAGCGCACCGACGTAGGCGAACGGCAGCGCGAAGACGGTGTGCTCGATCTTGACCAGCGAGGCGAAGCGCCGCGGGTACGAAACAGCGGTCGTGCTCATGTCTGCCGGTGCGCGGTCTGCTCGCCGGCGAGCAGCTCGAGCGCGTGCCGGAGCGCAGGTTGGAGCACGGCGAAGCCGTCGCGGCAGCCGCCGGGAGAGCCCGGCAGGTTGACAACGAGTGTGCGGTCGCGAACCCCGGCGATCCCTCGCGAGAGCAACCCGTGTGGCGTCTTCGCGATCGAGTCCGCGCGAATGGCCTCCGCGATGCCGGGCGCCGGCCGGTCGATCACCTCGGCGCTCGCCTCGGGGGTCACGTCGCGCGGGCCGAGCCCCGTGCCTCCCGTTGTCAGCACCAGTTCCGCCTCCTCGGCAAGCTCCACGATCGCATCCGCAATCGCCTCTCGGTCGTCGGGAACGACGCGCCGCTCGACGTCGTAGCCCTCGGCTCCAAGCAGCTCGACCAACAGGTCGCCGCTTGCGTCGTCGCGCTCGCCCGCGGAGACGCCGTCCGAGACCGTGAGAACCGCGGCCTTCACGCCGGCTCTTTCGTCTTCTCGACCAGCCGCACGCCGGTGATCTCGAGCTCCTTGTCGACCGCCTTGGCCATGTCGTAGACGGTCAGAGCCGCGACCGACGCGGCCGTCAGCGCCTCCATCTCGACGCCGGTCTGAGCGGTCGTCTCCGCGCTGGCGAGAATCGTAACCTCACCCTCACCCACCTCGAGCTCGACACCAACATGGGAGAGCGGCAGCGGGTGACAGAGCGGTATCAGCTCGGCCGCGCGCTTCGCGGCCATGATCCCGGCCACCTGAGCCGTCGCGAGCGCGTCGCCTTTCGGCAGCTCGCGCAGACGCCGCGCCGTCTTGGGCGCCATCCGCACCTCGGCGCGCGCGACCGCTCGCCGCCGCGAGAGCTCCTTGCCGCCGACGTCGACCATCCGTACCGCCCCCGTCTCGTCCACGTGCGAGAGCTCGCTCATGCGGTGAACCGTACCGCGGGCTAGGAAACGCGAGCCGAGGCGCGATCGAGTTCTTCGAGCTGGGACGCGAGCCAACGCGCCAGGTCGTGCTCCCGCACATGGGCCTGGATCGCATCGAGCCGGCCGCGCCGCTCGTCCACCCGCATTTCCAACGCTTCGTGAAGCGCCTCGGCCTGCGCCGCGACATCGAAGGGATTGATCGTCAGCGTCCACGACCCGATCTCCTCGCATGCACCGGCGTTTTCTGATAAGACAACAACCCCGTCCCGGGTGTTGACGAGCGGCGCCTCCTTCGCGACCAGGTTGAGCCCATCGAAGATCGCGTTCACGAAGAGGACGTCGAACTGCTTGTACGCGGCGACCGAGCGCGGAAAGTTGTCCTCGATGCGGAGGTCGATCGGTAGCCAGTTCTCGGACTGGAAGCGATCGTTGACGCGACGGGCCTCGCGCTGGACGGCACCGAGGTACTCGGCGTACTCGGGAATGTCCTGCCGCGAGGGGTCGAGCAGCGCGAGCAGCGTCACGCGCCCGTACATCTCCGGATGCGCCTCGAGGTAGAGCTCGAAGGCACGAAAGCCGCGGACGACGTTCTTGGACGGATCGGTTCGGTCCACGCGCACGATGAGGCGCTCCGGCCGCCGCTCGACGATCTCCTGCTCCGCCGCAAGGACCTCCGGG
>Ga0307317_10000081_pt1 | contig 23908 bp, 25 predicted proteins | sample ER_DNA_357_FD_194498 | JGI IMG/M metagenome (GOLD analysis project Ga0307317, IMG submission 194498) | Bulk soil microbial communities from the East River watershed near Crested Butte, Colorado, United States - ER_DNA_357 | ecosystem: Environmental > Terrestrial > Soil > Floodplain | place...
GGTTTCATCGTGCGCTCGTTTCCAGTAGCGCCTTGTAGCGAAGGCGGAAGACAGCTCCCTGGCACGCATCCGCGACCGTGTTCGGCATCGTGAGCAGGAAGACGACCCGGCGGCTGGCACCTGATCGGAGGCGGAACGCGCGAGACTTCTGCCTGCGGATCGTCAGATTGCGCCGAGTAGGGGCGCAGCCGGGCTTCGTCGTGCCGAGGTCACGAACGCGCACGGCGCGGACACGGACTGCGTGCTTTGAATTGTTGTGAATGGTCAAGGTGAGTTTTCTCTTGGCGCCTGGATAGAGGCTGCTGACGCGGTTGCTCTTGATCCGCAGTGAGCCCGTCCCGCGACTGCTTGCAGTTGCCGCCTGCCAGCCGGCCGGAGCCCTTGCAGAAACGACGGCCGCCGGAATGCAGACGACGAAGGTCAGCAGGGCCAGTGCGGTCAACCGCCTGGCCCTGCTTCCGAGTTCGAGGCTACTTGCCATCGCCCGGTTGTTCGACGACTAGTCGAGCGGCGCTGGCGAGGGCTACGGCGTGCTCGCGCCCGTAGCTGTCAGCGCCACAGTGAACGTCGCGCCCTGGCAGGAGTCGTTCGCGGCGTTGCTCATCGAGATCGCGTTCGCGAGGTCGAGGTTCAAGCTGCCGTTCACCGCTCCGCTCTTGGCGGGGACATCCCAGCCCGTGCCACCGTTGTCCTGTGGTGAGGTGATGCTGACGCTGGCTGTGTTGCAGGCGCTGTGCCCACCGTCCACGGTGACCGCTCCGAGCGAAACAGAGCTGACGTGCACCTTGTACGGATTCGGATTGCTGACCACGGCGGCGACGTCGGCCGACGCGGTCGGATAGAGGCTCGTGCTCGGCGTTCCGGCCGAGATCGTCATCGAGGCTGCCGTGCCCGCCGACGCCTGGCCGGAGCCGCTGCCGCCGGTCGTCCAGGCCGCGATCGCGACCCCGATCACAGAACCTGCAATCACCAGCGCGAGGATGACGACCGCCCGCGTTTTCTTGCTGCCGAATTTCAGTGTCCGCATTTTTCAGTCCCTTCTTTAAAGGCTCCCGTCCGGGTACACCGGCCTCCTCGGGAACCAGTTAGCTCGCCGAGATTGATGTCGGTAGGCCGGCCGGGCCCGCGCACCCCGACAAAGGGGGTTACCCAAAGACCACAGGGTGTTGCCAAAGATGGTGAGAAAGGGGCCGGTGCCCTATGCGTCCTTGGACGCGTGCTGCTCGATCTTCCGCTCGAGCAGCGCCTTCACCCGGGGCCAGTCGTCGTCCACGATGGCGTACCAGGCCGAGTCGCGGATCGAGTCTGGGAGCACCATGTGCTTGCGGAAGATCCCCTCGAAGTTCGCGCCGATGCCGAGGAGCGCGCCCCGGACGCGCAGATTGCGGGCGTCTGTCTTGAACTCGACGCGCATGGCACCCCAGGTCTCGAAGGCGTTTCGGAGCAAGAGGTACTTCGTCTCGATGTTCGCGCCCGTTCCCCACTGAAGGCGCTCGAGCCAGGTCCAGCCGATCTCCGTGCGGCGATGGAAGGGCTCGATGTTCAGGTAGCGCGTCGAGCCGACGGGTCGTCCATTCACGTGGACGACGAACGGCACCTCTGTTCGGCTTCCGAGCGCATCGTCGAACCAGCGATCGAATCCCACGGAGTACATGCCCGTGTAGCGGTGAATCTGCGGCTCCTGTTCGGCCGCCTCGCGCAGGCCTTCGCGGTCGTGCTCCGCGATCGGCTCGACGCGCACGATCCGACCCTCGAAGGCTTCCGCGGGCCGCAGCCCCTCGGTGAAGCGATCCATGGCGTCAGTATCGCGTCGGGGCTGGACACGGGCTCTGTTCAGCCCATGTTGCCGTTGCGTTAACCAATTCTCATGCGGAGATGGCGCGGCGCTTCGTGCGGCTACCGTTTTTACCGGCTTGATCGAAGCGCGCAATCTCTCCAAGGATTACGGCGACAAGCGCGCCGTGGACGATCTGACATTCACGGTGCGGCCCGGCGTCGTCACCGGCTTCCTGGGCCCGAACGGGTCGGGGAAGTCGACGACGATCAGATTGATGCTCGGGCTTGATGCGCCGACAGCCGGCGATGCGACGGTGAACGGCAAGCACTACCGCGATCATGCGGCGCCGCTGCACGAGGTCGGCGCCCTGCTGGAGGCGCGCTCGGTTCACATTGGTCGTTCTGCGTACAACCATCTGCTCGCTCTGGCCCAGACGCACGGCATCCCGCGAGGCCGCGTCGACGATCTGATCGATCTGGTCGGTCTGCGCGAGGTGGCGCACAAGCGCGCCGGTCAGTTCTCCCTGGGCATGGGCCAGCGGCTCGGTATCGCCAGTGCGCTGCTCGGTGATCCGGCAACGCTGATCCTCGACGAGCCGGTCAACGGTCTCGACCCGGAAGGCATCCACTGGATCCGGAACCTCCTCAGGAGCCTGGCGGCGGAGGGTCGGACGGTGTTCGTCTCCTCGCACCTGATGAGCGAGATGGCGCTGACGGCGGATCAGGTGATCGTGATCGGGCGTGGGCGTCTGATCACCGACATCAGCGTCGACGAGTTCGTGCGGCAGGCGTCGGGCAAAGTTGTCCACGTGCGTTCGCCGCAGGCCGCCGAGCTGCGCGAACGCCTGAGCGGTCCCACCGTCACGGCCATGCTCGTCGACGAGCGGGGTCTGCTCGAGGTGACGGGACTCACAGCAGCCGAGATCGGCGATGCCGCCGCTGCAAGTGGGATCCCGTTGCATGAGCTGACGCCGCAGCAAGCTTCACTGGAAGAGGCATTCATGACGTTGACGCGCGACGACATCGAGTACAAGGCGCTTCCTGCGGTCCCCGAGAAAGAGGAGGCTGCAGCGTGAGCAGCGTCGCGACGACCACGGCACTGCCCCGCTTGCCGCACACCGGCAAGGTGACTCAGCTGAGGGTCTGCCTTTCGGAATGGACGAAGCTTCGCTCGGTACGCTCCACTCGCTGGTCGCTGGCGGCCGCCGTGGTGTTCACGATCGGGATTGCCGCACTCGCGTGTGCCGTCGTCTCGCATCACTGGCCGCACATGAGCGCCGCCGACCGCGCCGACTTCCATCCGCTCGAGGTCAACCTCGCCGGGGTCCAGCTTGCGCAGCTTGCGATCGGCGTTCTCGGCGTCCTCGTGATCACGGCCGAGTACTCCACGGGGATGATCCGCGCCTCGATGACCGCGGTTCCGCGACGTCTACCCGTTCTGTGGGCCAAGGCGATCGTCTATGGCCTCGTGACGCTTGCGCTGATGATCCCGGCCACGCTGATCGCATTCGTCGTCGGCGAATCCATCTTCAAGGGACGGCACATCAACATCGCCTTCTCGCATCCAGGAGTCGCGCGGGCCGTGATCGGTGCGGCTCTCTATCTCACCGTCGTCGGCCTGTTCGGCCTAGGACTGGGCGCGATCGTCCGGAACACGGCCGGCGGCATCGCGACGTTCGCCGGGATCATGTTCGTGCTGCCGCCGCTGATGAACGTCTTGCCGACGAGCTGGAACAATGCCGCCTCGCCCTACCTGCCGCTTGCTGCGGGGCAGGCGATCATGTCGATCACCTCGGGGAATCACCTGCGTCCCTGGGTGGGCTTCGCCCTTCTCTGCGGCTACGCAGCCGCTGCGCTCGCGATCGCGTCGATCCTGCTCGTCCGCCGCGACACCTAGCCGCCGATCCCGGTTACCAGCGCCTGCCTTTCGTGCCCTTGGCCGGTCGGAGCCGCAGCACGAGCCAGACGACTATGGCGGCAAGGCCGATGAGGGTACCCACGGCGAAAACGATCAGGTTGCTCGACAAGGCGTTCGTGAGGGTAGCACCGCTTGCGGCGCTCATCCTCCCCCGAACAGCGATACTTCGACCCGTGCGCGCGAAGATCAAGGAGAAGCGTGAGGTCGCCAAAGGCACCCTGCTCGTCGTGTTCGACTTGCTCGGCGCCGAGGTCGACTTCCGGGCCGGCCAGTACTTCTGGGTGACGCTGCTCGATCCGCCCTATGACGACGAGAAGGGCCCGCGGCGACACATTTCCGTCGTCACCTCGCCGAACGAGCGTGGGGTCCTGGGCCTCTGTACCCGCCTGCGCGACAGCGCGTTCAAGCGTTCGCTCGCAGAGCTCCCCGTCGGAACCGAGGTCGACGTGGAGCAGCCGAAGGGAAACTTCCTCCTCCCCGAGGACACCGACCGTTCCTATGTCTTCATCGCCGGCGGGATCGGCATCACCGTCTTCCGGTGCATGCTGCGCTACATCGCAGAGGAGCAGCTTCCTCATCGCGTGACGCTCATCTATTCGAACCGCGACCGTGCCTCAGCAGCGTTTCTCGACGAGCTCGCAGAGCTCGAGCAGAAGGAGAACCTTCGCGTCGTTCTGACGATGACGGACGATCCTGACTGGGATGGGGAAACGAGACGGATCGGAGCCGACTTACTGCACGACCAACTCGGCAGCGGCCTCGGCTCGTTCGAGTACCTCGTCGCCGGGCCGCCGCCGATGGTCGAGGGCGTCGAGGAGACGCTGCGTACCGTGGGCGTCCCGGAAGAGTCGATCCACCCGGACCGCTTCAGCGGCTACTGAGCCGGGACGACCGGCTGTCAGGCGGCCGAAGCGGTGGTGGCCATGCGGCGGAGCGTGGCCATGAGGGTTACGAACGGGAGCAGAGCCAGCGGGATGGCGAGCATCAGCGGGAGCATTACTTGGCCCCGGTTCCGAACATCACGCCGTAGAGCGCGAGCAGCAACGCGGCAAACACGAGAGCGGAGATGAGGAGTCGCTTCTTCATGGGGCCAGTCTCGACGAGTCGGCCTGCCGCGTCTCTACGGCCTGCCCCCACTTGACGGGCGGCCCACAGGTGGATCGCGCGGGGGTTGGAGTCGGCTTGGCGCGGAGGTATCCTGGTGTGAGACGCCTCCTTTCATCCTTGCCCGTTTTGCGCTGCTCCGTTGAGCGGACGCGCCTGGAAGGTTCCGTCCCGAAGACGGCAGGTGAGGAAAGGACGGTGAGAAATGGCCGCTTCAGGTCTTGCGTCCATTGCCGACGCGGGCGCTGCCCGCGGCCCGCCCACGGTCCCTGTTCGCTGGTGCTCGTCCTGCTCGGATTGGCTGCTGCAGCACGTCCTTCACCCTGGCTCTCCTGAGCGAAGACGTCAGCGGCACTCTTTGTGAGCCCCTCATAGCAGCGCTGACCGCGTGGGTCACACTCTCCTACGTGGTCTGCGGTCTCGTCGCGTGGTGGCGAAGACCGGCGAACCGTTTCGGCCCGTTGCTGATCATCGCCGGGTTCGTCAACTTCCTTTCGACGCTGGTCTGGTCGAGCTGAGACGTCTTGCGCACTCTTGGGCAGGCGCTCGACCTGGTGCCGCTGGTTCTCTTCCTGCACGTCGTTCTGGCATTTCCGGATGGGCGGCTGAAGGGCCGGTTCGTGCGGAGCTTCGTCGCGACCGCGTACGTCGTTGCGATCGCACTCGAGCTCGTTCGGATGTCCGCCGGCGACTTCGGGCCGCACAATTCGTCGCGAGCGCGGAAACATCAGGTCAAGGTGTCTATCGCCGACGCGCAGGCGCGATTACACGGACGTTACCCATCGATCGGTTCTGTTTCTTCGAGAGACGCACGATCGACGGCCCGCGCTACGTGGATCCGGGACGACACGTCCAGCTTGCGGAAGATGTTACGGATGTGTGACTCCACGGTCTTGTGACTGAGGAACAACTCCGCCGCGATCTCGGGGTTCGACTTTCCGTGACTCACCAGCGTTGCCACCTCCAGCTCTCGCTTCGTGAGAGAGCCGAGACCGTCGCCCTCACCGGGCGCAGTTCGACGATGGAGGCGGCGTCCGAGCTTCCGCAGCTCGCGCTCAGCCTCATCCCGATACCGGAGGGCTCCCCATGACTCGAAGATCGCAGCGGCGCGCGCGAGCTCGCGGGCTGCGTCGTCCCGCCGGCCGTCCGCTGCAAGAGCACGTCCCGCGAGGGCACGGGTTGTGGTAGCGCTGTAGACGTCGTCCAGGCTGTCAAACGTTGCAACCGCCCCGAGCGCCAAACTGACTGCTTCCCCGTAGTCCCCCAGCTCGAGTGCTACGTATGCGCTTGCAACGTCGCTGTAGGCGACGGCGAGAGGCAGGCCAATCTGTTCGGCCAGCTCCGCAGCGCCGCGCACAGCGCGCTCTGCATCCGCCGTTCGACCGACGCTCAGGTAGCAGCGCGCAAGAATCTGCAGGCTGGGAATACGCGATGTAACCGGCTGCCGCGGGAGCGACGGTCCTCCCGCTGCGCGCTCCAGCAGCTCCGCTGCTGCCGCTCCGTCACCGGCCGCGAAGAGCGCGCGTCCGCGGGCGTAGGCCGACGCGACCGAGATCAAGGCGCCGTCGAGCTTCTTAGCCAGCTCCATGGCTTCCTCGGAGCCGGAAAGAGCGAAGTCGAGATCGCCTGCGACGAGCGCGATATTCGATCGGTTGACGAGCCCCCACGCGACCTGATGGGTGTTGTTGTCGAGCAGCCGTGCAACCTCGAGCGCCGTGTCGGCCACGTCGATCGCCTCCGTGATGCGGCCAAGCCTTCCGAGCGCCGTAGCTAGCACCGGGTAGAGGCTGGGGAACAGGTCTGCTTGACCCGTCGCGCGCCCAATCCTCAGCGCCCGCTCGACGTGTTCCACGGCGGCCGCGAAGCGCGGAAAGTAGAACTCCGCGGTTCCGACATGCGCCAGCGCATCGAGATGCGACTCGAGCTCGTGATCCTCGAGACCGTCGACCAAGGCCTCGGCCTCGTCGAGTAGAGCGACGGCCTCCGCCCCACGACCCACGAGCACTGCCCCGTTCGCTCGAAGCGCGAGCGCCTCCGCGCGGAGGCCTACCGGCGCAAGGTTCTTCGCGTCGAGCGCGCGGCCGGCCCACGTGTACAGGGCCTCGGGCTCCATGTCGTAATAGCCTTCGACCGCGAGCGCCAGCATGAGCGACACCGCCTCGGGCGAGTCGCGATCGTGGACCTCGGCCAAGGCGCGCTCGAGCCGTATGCGCGCTTCGACGCGCCGCAGCAGGAGATGCTCGAGACGTGCGCACCGCGCCGTGAGCCGCGCCCGCATCACCGTGGCGTCGGACGGCAGGATTTTCATCGTGTCGACGAGCGCCGAGTGGCTCTCCGCAAAGCGTCCCGCCGCAGCGAGCGCTCCGGCCTGTGCGAGGAGCAGCTCGACGCGATCGTCCGACGAGCTCGTGCTCGGGAGCAGCCGAAGGGCGGCACCGAACCAGCGCGCTGCGCTCTCCGGCGTGCGCTGCTGCGCGGCCTCGCCGGCCTCACGAAGCGTCGCCACCGCGTCGAGGTCTCCGTGCCGCGCGGACCACTCGACGTGGTGTGCCCGCATCGCGGGAGGCGCGCCGCGCGCGGCAAGTGCCTGGGCGCAGCGCTCGTGCGCGCCGATTCTCCATCCCGCGGGAGTCGACTCGTACACGACACGCCGCACGAGCGGATGGCGGAAGCGGAACCTCCGAGGCACGTCCGTCGGCCGAGTCAGGTCGAGCGCAAGCAACTCGTCGAGCATCGCGAGCAGCTCGACGTCCGTGACCTCTGCTGCGGCCGCAGCCAACTCCGACTCGAACGGGTCACCTGCAACCGCGGCAGCGTCGAGCCCACGCCTCGCCGCGTCGGAGAGAAGTGCCAGCTCTTCGCCGAGCGCCGCGGCGACGGCAGACGGGACGTCGACGCCGCCGAGCGCGAGGTCTCGGCCGCCCGCCCGGCCACCTTGCTGACCCCGGCGTGCCAGCTGCTGGAGATAAAACGGGTTGCCGCCGCTCTCCTCATACAGGCTAGTGAGCCATGTCTCCTCAGGCGCGCGTAGAAGCTCGCCGGCTTCCGCGCGCGTCAGCGCTTCGAGCTCCAGCCGAGTGAGCGTGCCGCTTCGATGCGCGCGCTCGCGCGGCGAGAGCAGCCGTTCCGGGACCTGACGCGGCCGCAACGCGAACGCGAGCAGCACTGCGCCGGACGAAGGCCGGCGCAAAAGAGCGCTCAACAGCTCGATCGAGCCGGGGTCAGACCAGTGCAGGTCGTCCAGCAGGAGGACGAGCGGTTGCGGCGTAGCGAGCAGGTCGAGAAGCTCTCGCACGGCTCGGTGGCTCCGGAAGCGTTCCTGTTGAACCGCAGCTCTCTGGGCGAGGCCGTGATCCGACAGTGAAGGAAGAACCGTCGCGAGCTCGCCCAGGGTCTCGCCGGACAAACGATCGATCTCGCCCGGCTCGAGGCTTTCGACGTACTCGTCGAGCGCATCCACGAACACGGAGAACGGCAGGTCTCGCTCGAGCTCGGACGCGGAGCCGCTGAGCACGAGGTGCCCGAGCGCGTCGGCGCGAGCGCCAAGCTCAGCCAGGAGGCGAGTCTTCCCGATGCCGGGCTCGCCGACGACCTCGAGCAATGCAGGGCGGCCGTCCCTGAGTTGCGCCAAGCCTCGATCGACTGCCTCGAGCTCCGCGGCACGGCCAACGATCCGCTCAGCGATCACGCCCACGTGCGCCTCCCTCTACGTCGAGGATACGTCAGGGCTGGAGAAACGAGAAATCAGGGTGCGGGATCAGGGTGCCGCCCGATGTCCGAAACCGCTTTCGGTGCGAGATTGACTCCATGTTCCGTTTTCTGCTTCAACACCAGCATGAGCCGCATGAGTGCGGCGTCGTCTACGCGTCGTTCAGGGGCCACACGAGCTCGCTTCGGCGCCGGACGACAGTCGCGTCGTGCCTTGCCGGCGGCCACGAGATCTGGTGGATCGTCGAGGCAGCGACGGATCTAGATGCATTGCGGCTGCTGCCGCGATACGTCGCCGAACGCACACGGGCGAGCCGCGTCGACGAGGTCTCGATCCCATGACGACCCTCCAGCGCGTGGATCGCCCTCGCGTGTTCGCCTGGACCGGTTCGACGTTCGGCATCAAGGCGATTCACGTTCACGTGCTCGAGGCTCGCGGCGGCAACACCCTCGTCAGGAGCGAGGAGTCCTACGACGGGCTCGTCGTTCGGATCTTCCGCGGCCTGCTCCAACAGCGGCTCGATGCCGCGCTCGCCGACGGCCTTCGCCACCTGAAGGTCGAGGCCGAACGCAGAGCCACCCATCAAGCAGCCAAGAGAAGGAGCTGATCATGGCAACAGTTGCAATTCCCGTTCCAGCGACCGCCGACGCCACTCACCGGGGACCGGTGGTCACCGCCCAGGGTCTTACCCGCCGCTACGGCGAAGGGGAGACCGCGGTCGACGCTCTCAGGGGAGTCTCACTCGACGTGTCGACCGGAAAGCTCACCGCGGTCATGGGGCCGTCCGGGTCCGGCAAGTCCACCCTGATGCACATCCTCGCGGGTCTGGACAAGCCAACGGGCGGCGAGGTCTCGATCGCGGGCACGGGCCTCACCGATCTGAACGACACGGATCTGACGAAGCTGCGGCGCGAGCACATCGGCTTCATCTTCCAGTTCTTCAACCTGCTGCCCATGTTGAACGCTGAGGAGAACGTTCTCCTTCCGCTTTCGATCGCGGGCGAGAAGCCCGACAAGGCCTGGGTCGCGGAGCTGATGAAGAAGATCGGGCTCCAGGACCGCCGGACGCATCGTCCCTCGGAGCTGTCCGGAGGACAGCAACAGCGAGTGGCCATCGGGCGCGCACTCGTGAGTAAGCCGACGATCGTCTTCGCCGACGAGCCGACAGGGAACCTCGACTCGACGACGAGCTCCGAGATTCTCGAACTGATGCGCGACTCGGTCGACGGCTATGGCCAGACGACGGTGATGGTGACGCACGATGCCCGTGCCGCCGCGATTGCCGACCGGATCCTGTTCCTCGCCGATGGGAAGATCGTCAGAGACGTCGGCCCGTCCGATGCGAGCGAGGTCATCGCGGTGATGGAAGAGCTCTCACGATGATCGGCGTAGCCATCAAGGGACTGCTCGGACGAAAGCTCCGCACCGTATTGACCGCGCTCGCGATCATCCTCGGCGTCGCGATGATCAGTGGTACCTACATCCTCACCGACACGATCACGGGCGCGTTCACATCGATCGTCGACAAGTCGTACCAGAACTCGGACGCCGTCATCAGCGGCAAGGTTGCATTCAAGAACACGAACAGCAACACGCAGCAAACGCCGGCCTTCCCTGCCGCCGTGCTGACCAAAGTGCGGCAGCTGCCGCAAACGGGCTCCGCTGCAGGTGTGGTCACCGACGAGGCCCATCTCGTGGGGAGGGACGGCAAGATCATCGCCAGTGGCGGCTCGCCTCCGATTGCCTACAGCGTCGACGCAGCCGGAGACCAGCGGTTCAACCCGCTGACGCTCTCGACCGGCAAATGGCCGGTCGGCAACGGCCAGATCGCGATCGACGAGAACACCGCGACGACGAAGCACTTCGCCGTCGGAGAAAGCATCGGCGTCTCGACAGTCGACGGGCTTCGCTCGTTCGCGATCACGGGTGTCGCAAAGTTCGCCTCGGTTTCGTCGATCGGCGGAGCCACGATCGCAATCTTCGACCTGCCCACGGCTCAGCAGCTGTTCCACAAGCTGGGCAAGCTGGACGAAATTCAGGTCGCGGCGAGCAAAGGCGTCGCGCCCGACCGGCTCGCATCGGCAATCAAGCCGCTGCTCCCGCCGACTGCCAAGGTCGAAACCTCGCAGGCCAAGACCACCTCCGAAATCAACGACATCAACAAGTCGACCGGCGTCGTGCAGAAGTTCCTGCTCGGCTTCGGGTTCATCGCTCTGTTCGTCGGCAGCTTCGTCATCGCCAATACGCTCTCGATCACCATCGCGCAGCGCGTTCGTGAGTTCGCCACGCTGCGGACGATTGGTGGTTCGAGACGGCAGGTTCTCAGAGTGGTGATGCTCGAAGCATTCGTCGTGGGCATCATCGCGTCCATTCTCGGGCTGGTGCTCGGACTCGCTCTTGCGAAGGGCCTCAACGCGCTCTTCAAGGCACTCGGCGTCGAGTTTCCCGCAGGAGGGACCGTCATCGCCACCCGGACGATCGTCGTCAGCATCCTCGCCGGCGTGATTGTCACGCTCCTCGCGAGCCTCCGTCCGGCGATCAAGGCAACCCGCGTTCCGCCGATTGCAGCGGTGCGCGAGGGCGCGACGTTGCCACAGTCGAAGCACGCGCGTTTCAATGCCGTTGCGTCGGTTCTCACCCTCGCGCTCGGGATCGTGCTGCTCGTCTACGGGGTCTTCGGATCCGGTCCGACTGCAACCCGGCTGGTGGCGCTCGGAGTCGGCGTGCTGATCCTGTTCATCGGCGTAGCGCTCAATGCGAAGCGAGCCGTTCGGCCGCTCGCCCTGGTGCTCGGCTGGCCGGGCGCGCGGATCGGCGGCACGGCCGGGAGGCTTGCGCGTGAGAACGCGCTCCGTAACCCGAGCCGGACGGCCTCTACGGCGTCTGCTCTGATGATCGGGCTCGCCTTGATCACCTTCGTGGCGATCCTGGGCTCCGGGCTCCGCTCGTCATTCGGGGACGCGGTCGACAAGCTCTTCGTGGCCGACTACGCACTGACGGCCTCGAACGGCTTCGATCCCTTCGTCAAGCAGGCCGACGACGCGGCCGCGCTGACGCCAGGCGTCACCGCAGTCTCTCCGATCCGTGGTGGGGACGCCCGCGTCTTCGACAAGAACGTCCAGGTCACCGCAGTCTCGCCGAACCTCGCGAAGACGGTGCGAATCGACTGGCTCCAGGGCGGCACAGACGTGCCCGCCAGGCTCGGCAAGGACGGCGCTTTCACGGACAAGGACTACGCAAAGAAGCATCACCTGACAATCGGTTCGCCGATCGCAGTCGGGACACCGACAGGACAGACTCTCCACCTCCGCTTGAAGGGCATCTTCGATCCACCCAAGGGTGGCTCGCCGTTCGGCCCTGTGACGATGTCCACGGCGACTTTTGACGCCAACTATTCGAAGCCGCAGAACTTCATGACGCTGATCAACATGAAGGGAGGCGTGAGCGACGCCAACACGTCGCGTCTGAACATCTCGCTGAACTCGTTCCCCGACTCGAAGATCCAGACTGCCGCGCAGTTCAAACAAACTCAGGAGGACGACATCAACAAGTTCCTGAACGTCCTCTACGGGCTGCTCGGCCTCTCCGTGATCATCAGTCTGTTCGGCGTGGTGAACACGCTCGTGCTCTCGGTCTTCGAGCGGACACGCGAGATCGGGATGCTGCGGGCTGTGGGAATGACCCGCAGGCAGGTGCGCCGAATGATCCGTTACGAGAGCATCGTCACGGCGTTGATCGGAGGCGCGCTGGGAATCGTGGTCGGCGTCTTCCTCGCCGTCCTCACGACCCAGGCACTCTCCGACCAGGGGATCGTCCTCACCATCCCGTGGAACACGATCGGGATCTTCGTGATTGCGACGATCCTGGCGGGAATGCTCGCGGCGATTCTTCCGGCACGCCGTGCTGCACGCCTGAACGTCCTCGAGGCGCTGCAGTACGAGTGACCGTCGCTGACGGATCCGTACGCCCCTCCGGTCGTGACGTCCGGAGGGGCGTCGGGCTCGGCGAGCTAGCCCGGGCTTGCACGCGAGAGTCGGTCCTTGCGCCGATCGCCCTCGCGCTGATCGCGGTTCACATCGTCGACGACAACTTCCTGCAACCGCAGCCCGGCATGTCGGCCGGCGACCATCTGGTAAGCGGCCTCGTGCCGCTCGCCGTGATCCTGCTGAGTGCCTCGGTGTACGGCCGCCTCCGCACCGGCTCCCGAGCCGCGATCGCCATCTTCCTCGGGGCCTTCGGGATCACCGTCGGAGCGGAAGCCCTCTACTACACGCTGAAGGTCGGCCCCTCAGGCGACGACTACTCGGGCTTCGTCGCACTCGGGGCAGGGGTCGTCCTTGTCTGCGTGGGTGCCGCAACTCTCTGGAAAAGTCGTCGGAGAGACGACAACCTCTGGTGGCGCTACGTTCGCCGGCTGTTGCTGGCGGCTGGAATCGTGCTTGCGGGCTGGATGCTCGTGCTCCCCTTCTTTCTCTCGTACGGCTTCACGCATGTGACGCGGGCCGTCGTACCGGCGGCCAGGCTCGGTGTGCCCTACCAGCAGGTGTCGTTCACGACGAGCGACGGGCTCACGCTCCAAGGGTGGTACGTGCCCTCGAAGAACCGTGCGGCGGTCATCGCCTTCCCGGGCAGGGCCGGACCTCAGAAGCACGCTCGCATGCTCGCGCGGCACGGGTACGGCGTGCTGCTCTTCGACCGCCGCGGTGAGGGAGAGAGCGACGGCGAGCCGAACGCGTACGGGTGGGCGCTCGACAAGGACATCGCAGCGGCGGCGGCGTTTCTCCAGCATCGTCCCGACGTCGATCGAAGCCGGATCGGCGGCATCGGGCTTTCCGTCGGCGGAGAGATGATGCTCCAGGCCGCCGCCGAGTCCAATGATCTGAAGGCGGTCGTGTCCGAAGGAGCGGGCTCTCGCTCAGTGCGCGAGGTCATCGAGAAGAAGGCCTGGCTCGACGTACCGACCTACGCGGTGCTCACGGCGGGAACGGCTCTCTTCTCGAACCAGGCGCCGCCTCCGAACCTCAGGGACCTGGTCGGGCGGATCGCACCGCGCTCGGTCTTCTTCATCTACTCGACCCATGGAGTCGACGGTGAAGAGAAGCAGCTGAATCCGAAGTACTACGCGGCTGCGGGCGAGCCGAAGCAGAGCTGGGAAATCCTGGAGGCCTCGCACACCGGCGGCATCGTCGCCCGGCCGAAGGAATACGAACGGCGCGTGATCGGCTTCTTCGACCGAGCTCTTCTGGGAAGGAGCTAAGCCGAATCAGCGGTCGCGAGGTCGGGCATGTGTTCAGTCCTCGGCTCGGATCGCCGCCACCGCAGCGAGTAACCGCCTCGTCCCGTTCGGCTCGAATTCGGCCTCGAGCCCCGGCATGTCGAGGTCGTTCGGCACCAGCGTCAGTCGCGCCGGGCCGCCCTGTCGCCCTTCGCGGCCGTGCTTGAACGCCGCGTAGTCGGAGAGCGCTCCGAGGTCGTGGCGACGAGATGCCGGAAAGTAGCGGCTGGAGAACGCATCCCAATCGAGCCTTGCCGCAGCTTCTGCAGGCCGGAGAAGTGAAGCCGATCGCACGGCAGCCGCGACGGTGCTGTGTCTGGTCGGCCAGCGGGTGTCGAACGGCCCGTGCCTGCGTGAGGGCTCGACACTCATGGGCGATCATCGAAGCAGCGTGGACAGGTCAAACGCACGTTTGCGCGGGCGGCAAGGTGCCGCCTCAATCCGTCCCCGATGTCTTGCCAGCAGCCGGCGAAGCTGACCCGCCCGCATGAGGCGCACGTCGCAACGGTGGTGTACGCAGGACGTTTCGCTTCGCGGGCGCGCAGCTGGACGCTCACTCTCCCAGCACCTCCCGTACGAAAGCGGGAGGGCGCGCGAGCGTCATCGGGTGCCCGGCCGCTGCTCGCGGCTCGCCGCAGTTCTGACAGATAGTCGTACCGCTCGCCACATCGCCGATCGGCCGGAAGATGGCGGGAGTCGTCGGCGGCCCGCTCGTTGCCCACGAGAGGTGTTCGGTCTCCCGCGAGCAGCCCGCGCAGTAACGGTGTAGTCCGGTCTCCGCGGCCGGGGCCGGGCGCGTTCTGCCGCGAGCAGCCCGGTCAGACCATTGGACGGTCTTGCTTGGCAACATGGACCTCCCTCGATCCTCGAACGGATAAGGAAGGCGCTGCCGCGCGATCGGTATACGTCCCTTGTCCAGCCAGAGTAGCGCGATTACGCTGAGCTCGCACTATGCAAAACTAGGAAGCGAGAACGTTCGCGAGCTCGCGCAGAGCACCTGGTGCGTCCAGGTTCCCGATCCGGACTGTGCTCTGCGTCCTTCTCGCGACGCGAACCTCGTCTCGTCCGTACTCGACGGACCTGATCTCGTCCAGTGGCACGGCGAGACGGCGGCTTTCTTTACCGGAGAACAGCGCATGCAGTCGCGCCACCTCGAGCTTGCCCACGTGGCGGGGGCCGTCGCCTTCTCTCCACCAAACCGCATAGCTGGTCCTGCGCATGGACGAAGCATGGGTCCTGCGGGCCGGGCCGGCATCCGAGGCTGGCACGATCGGTCTGCGGCAAACCCGCAGACCGCTTGGGTTGGGACTCGGATGTGCGCGCGCGACGTTCTGCCGAGACTGGCGCGGCGCCTTACGAGGCGTCGTCGGCGAGCAGGCCGTGCGAGAGCGCGTAGCGCACGAGCTCGGCACGTGTCGAAAAGCGAAGTTTCTGCATGATGTGCGCGCGGTGCGACTCGGCTGTGCGCACCGAGATGTAGAGCGACTCCGCAATCTCCTGATTGGTATGCCCGAGGGCCAACAGACGGAGCACTTCGCGCTCACGCTCGGACAGCGGATCAGCCTCGGCCGCGGCTCTCTCTTCGGCGTCGGCCGTAACCATCCGAGCGCCCAGGGTGGGGTGGACGTAACGCCCGCCGGCCGCGATCTCGCGCACGGCCGAGACGAGCTCTTCGTCCGCCGCCTCCTTGAGAACGTAGCCGCTGGCGCCGGCGGCAAAAGCTTCACGGACGTAGCTCGGATCGTCTTCCATCGAGAGAACCAGCACCTTGGTCTCCGGGGACTCCTTCAGCAGTTCCGGCAGCGCTGCGATCCCGCTCTCACCCGGCATCACGACATCCAAGAGCAGGACGTCGGGCTTCAATGCTCGCGCGCGAAAGACCGCGTCCTTGGCGTTCCCTGCCTCGCCCACGACCTCCAGGTCGTCCTGGGCGTCGAGCAAGAGCCGAAGGCCGGAACGGACGACAGCGTGATCGTCGACCAGCACGATCTTGATCACAGCGGCACCTCGATCACGAGAGTCGCGCCCTCTCCACCGGGTGCTGATTCGATCCTCAGCCGCCCCTCGTGCAGCTCGGCCCGCTCGCGCATTCCCACGAGCCCGAGGCCACCCTCGCGCGTCTTGTCCGGATCGAAGCCCTGTCCGTCGTCCTCGATCACCACGGTCGCCGATTCTTTGCCACGGACGAGCAGGATGCTGACGTTGGCAGCCTCCGCATGCTTGACGATGTTGGTCAGCGCTTCCTGGACCATTCGGTACAGGGTGGTCTCGACCTCGGGGGGCAGACGTTCGTCGCCGAGCTGCGCTTCGAGCGCGACGCGGATGTCGGTTGATTCGGAGAACGTCTGCACGAGTCGCTCGAGCGCCGGGACCAATCCGAAGTCGTCGAGCGCCTTCGGCCTCAGCTGAACGGCCAGGCGGCGGACGTCCTGCAGCGTCGCGACCACGAGCTCACGGAGGTCGGAGGCGGCTTCGCGCAAGTCGTCTGAGTTGCCGGCGTCTTCGACTGCTCGCAGTCCCAGGAGGATCGACGTCAGCGCCTGGCCAGTCTCGTCGTGCAGTTCGCGTGCCAGACGTCGCCGTTCGAGCTCCTGGCCTCTGACGATGCGGCGCAGAGCGTCCCGAGCGACTCGTCGGGAAAGATCGACCGCGATCGCCGCCCGGTCCGCAAACTGCTCGGCGAGTCGCAGGTCAGAGCTGTTGAAGCGTTGGTCTCGACCGAGCTTGTCGTGCGCTACGAGCACGCCGATCGGCACATCGCGCAGCATCAGTGGAACGTAGAGCCCCGTCCTTGCGCCGAACACTCGAACGGAATCCTGGTCTACCTCTGGATCCTCGAGCAGCGAATCGACGCGCTCGCTGTGGCCACGCTCGAGGACACGGCCGGTCTTGGATGCGTGACGTGGCAATCTGGTCCCGATCAGAGATCCGGCTCCTTCGTTGGCGTCTGCAGCCTCCAGACGGAGATCGTCACCGGCGGGAAGTGCGATCGTCACGAGGCGCGCTCCGATCAGGTCTCGCAGCCGTCGTGCGATCAGGGCCAGGAGCCGCGGCAGCTCGAGCTCGGAGACCAGTGCTCCGCCGATCTCGTTCAGCGACTCCAACTGGCGTGACCACTTCGTCGACGATTCGTAGAGACGTGCGTTCTCCACCGCTACAGCTGCCTGCGCAGCGAGCAGCGTGACCAGCTCCTGGTCCTCGTCGGTGAAGTCTCCGCCGCCGCGCTTTTCCGTCAGGTACAGGTTCCCGTAAGCGACTCCGCGCAGCATGATCGGAACGCCGAGGAACGTGCGCATCGGCGGGTGGTCGGGAGGAAAGCCGACGGACTCGGAATTCTCGCCGAGGTCGTGCAGGCGAAGCGGCCGCGCGTCCCGGATCAGCACCCCGAGAATGCCAAGTCCTCGGGGGAGCTCGCCGATCGACGCTTGCGTCTCCGCGTCGATGCCGTGTGTCACGAAGCGCTCGAGGGCGGTGCCTGCCGGGTCGATCACGCCGAGAGCTGCGTACTCAGCTCCGGTGACGCGTGCGGCGGCGGCGGTAATCCGCTCCAGCACTGCATCGAGCGAGAGCTCGGAGCTGATCGCGATGCCGGTCTCGACAAGCGTGCGGAGGCGTTCGGCTTCTTCCGGCGCGGTCACGTGGCCAATCGTCTCAGAAGGAAAGCCGCTCCGTAGTAAGCCGCAGCGAGTCAGCGGTCGTTCCCGCGAAGAAGACGGGCGAGCGCTGATGGCGGAGCCAAGCCGGGCGGCTTGACTTCAAGGCGACCCCCGAAACCACCACAAAGAACTGGAGGCAGACATGAGCACCATCACAGCTGATCAACGAGTTTCAAAGGCAGTCCGCGAGAGGAGCGACCTGTTCCGGAAGCTCCTCAAGTGGGGCGGCTTCGGCGCAGGCGCCGTTCTGGTCGCCTTCGGCGTTGTCGCGATCATCATGGGCTTCAGCGGCCGCGCGACCGTGGCCGACAGCCTCAAGCTGGAGAAGATCGTCGGCAGTGCCGACATGACTCCCGCGCTGATCGCCAAGGAGGCGAAGGACGCCGGTCTCGTGGGTGTTGACCTTCCGACCGTCGCCGTCGCCGGTGAATCGATCAACAGCGGCCCGAGGGCACGCGCGTTCGCCAGCTACATGCGGATCCACGCGCTCGAGGCAACCGGTGGCTTCACCTACGCCCAGATGGGTCGCTTCCAGGCCAAGCCGGACGCGGCCAAGGCAGACCTTGCCGTCGGTGGCGGAACCGACAATGCCGCGGCAGCCCTGGTCGATCCCGCAACGAAGCAGCCCGTTGCGAACGGGATCCGGAACCTTTGGGTGACGGAGACGGCGCTGACCACCGCGCTGAACACCTCCTACATGGCCGACAGACTCGGCCTGTTCGGAATCGTCGTCGGAATCGCTCTGCTCCTGAGCGGCATCGGCTTCATCATCCTGGCCTTCGCAGCGCTCCACCGCCCGAGGGTCGCCGCGCCGTCGATCTAGACGCGGCACAAGCCGGGCCGGCGCCCGGTGGTTTCGAGGCAGGCGCCGGTCCATTTACTCCCCACATCAGCCCGCCCCCTGTTCTTCAGGGGGCGGTTTGTTTCTTGCGTCGATCCGCGAAAGCAGAACTAACGACCGGTCGCGTACCAGACGTTGCCCGGGCCGACGTAGCTCGGGCCCTCGCCCCAGATCGCATGCGTCTGTCCCGCACCGTCGATGTCCAACTCGAAGTAGTCGCCGTACGGTTCGGCGAAGCCGTCCTTCGGGGTCGCGTACTTGTATGGGTACCCAGGCACGTATTGCGAGAGCTTCGCCTCGGCGGACCACGTTCCGCCGCCGTTCGTCGACGAGCGGTAGTAGACGTTCCAGCGCGCGCTCGGATCGTCGGCTCCAGGATCGAAGCCGTTGCGGTCGTCCATCCAGGCGATCCGTACGTCGCCGTCGCCGCGGGCGGCGAGCGCGGGGAAGAGATTGTTCGAGCCGGTCGGTGCGAGCGAGACATCGCGCGCGGTGCTCCAGGTGGCGGCTCCGTCGTCTGAACGGGCCAAGTACATGCGCTGCTTCCCGGAGCTCGTGTGCGCAGCGTTCCACAGCACATAGATCCGGTCCTTGGCGTCGACTCCGAGTGCCATCTGCGAGCCCCAGTAGTCCCACCCGGGACAGCTGCACGAGAACAGCGGCTGCGAGACGTCGACGAGCGACGTCTTCCACGTGGAGCCACCGTCGGTCGAACGCGTGACGTAGAGATTCTTCGCGCCCTTCGCCTGCCCGGGATTGTTGGCGCCGTTCCAGGCGAAATAGGCGTTCCCTTTCGAGTCGATCGCGCCACCGCTCGGTAGCGACACACCCAGGTCGGAGTTCGTCGTGCCGACGAGATTGTGTATCGACCAGGTCTTGCCGCCGTCGTGCGAGACTGAGGCAAAGATCTTCTGCTGGGTGTGGTAGACGAGGTAGACGTGTCCGCCCCGTGCGGCCAGGATGTCCTTGTCCGTTCCGCGCTGAAGCGGCTCGACGAGCGTCGTCCGCCATGTGTTGCCGTAGTCGTCCGAACGCGCGACGTACTGGCTCGACTTGTTGTCCTGCATGAACGCTGCGTACACGGTGCGCCCGTCTGCGGCGTCCACGACGATCTGTGGATCGTCCTGGCGTGTCGTCGAGGGAACGAGCGCTCGTGGCGAGGACCAGGTCTTCCCGCCGTCGCTCGACACCTGCAGGACGGTGTGCGGGCTCGCGCAGGTCGGGCAGCTCGGATCGGGATCCCCCGTCTCTGCTCCGGCGTAGCCGACGTAGTGCGAGTAGGCCGCATAGACGTGACCGGAGCGGTCCGCCGCGATCGCCGGTTCCCAATCGTCACCGTGCGGGAAGCCCAGGCGGACCGGAGGCGTGAAAGAAGGTGACGGCGCTGCCGCGGCAGGAACGCCCACCACGAGCGCTGCCATGAATGCCAATACGAAGAGCCTGATCCCCCACCGCATCGAGGTCATGGTGTCAGGGCGGCTCGAAACCTTCAAGCCCTGCGCGAATCCCCCGTCCGGGTGACCGCCGCTCATCTTCGCGGCCCGATTTGGGTCTGGTGGACTGCGGCGCCGATCGCACGACCGCCGATTCGGCGGAGGAGGACGAAGCTCGGGAGGTCGAGCGGCGTTACCGCACGCTTGTAGAGCAGCTGCCGCTCGTTGTCTACGTGGATGCTCTCGACGAGAGCAGCTCCAACATCTTCACGAGCGACCACATCGAACCGCTACTCGGCTACACCGTCAAGGAGTGGCGCGACGATCCGGATCTCTTCGTTCGCACACTCCATCCGGACGACCGAGACCGGGTGCTCGCTGCACACGCCCACACGCACGAGACTCACGAGCCGCTCAGCCTCGAGTACCGCCTGCTGGCCAGGGACGGGCGGGTGGTGACGATTCGCGACGAAGGCGTGATCGTCCTCAACGAGGTCGGCGAGCCGTTGTACCTGCAGGGCTACATCCTCGACGTCACCTCGGAACGCGAGCTCCAGGATCAGTTGCGTCAGCAGGCGCTCTTCGACCCACTGACAGGGCTCGCGAACAGAGCTTTCTTCCACGAGCAGCTGGAGCATGCGATCTCGATCCGCAAGGACGAAGAGCAGCAGACGGCGCTCGTGTTCGTCGACCTCGACGAGTTCAAGCAGATCAACGACCAGTTCGGCCACAGCGTGGGTGACCAGGTGCTCGCCACCCTCGGCGACCGGCTGAAGAAGGTCATCCGCGCAGGCGACTCGGTTGCACGGCTCGGAGGCGACGAGTTCGCCGTGCTCCTCACGTCCGTGAACGAGCCGGCCGAGGCGGCAGTCGTCGCAGAGCGCCTGCTCGACCAGATCGGCACTCCCATCGACGTCGGTGAGCGGCACCTTCTGATCTCGGCGAGCATCGGGATCTCCCTCGGAGAGAGCAGCGCCGAGCTGCTGAAGCAGGCCGACGCCGCGATGTACCGCGCGAAGGCCCACGGCGATGCGAACTACGCGTTCTACGACGACGACCTCGACGAGGCTGCGCTCAACCGCTTCAAGCGGATCGCAGAGCTGCGCGAGGCCCTCGACCAGAAGCAGTTCACGCTCGCCTACCAGCCGGTCGTGAATCTCGAGCCTTTCGAGGTAGTCGGGCTCGAGGCGCTCCTTCGCTGGCAGCATCCGACCCTCGGCGAGGTTCCTCCGCTCGACTTCATCCCGCTGGCGGAAGAGTCAGGGCTGATCGTCCCGATCGGCCGCTGGGTCCTGAACGAGGCCTGTCTGTACGCAACGCGGTTGCGCCAGACGCTCGGTCGCGACGTCGGCATTGCCGTCAACGTCTCGGCGCGGCAACTGCAGCACCCCGAGTTCGTCGACCACGTCGACGCCGCGCTCGAACGCGCGGAGCTGCCTGCGGCGCTCTTGACGCTCGAGCTCACCGAGAGTGTTCTGGTCGCCGCCGGCGACCGCGTCGAGCTGCAGCTCGCTGCTCTCAAGAAGCGAGGCGTCAAGCTGGCGCTCGACGACTTCGGCACCGGGTACGCGTCGCTCGCCTACCTGCAGCGCCTCCCGGTCGACATCGTGAAGATCGACAGGAGCTTCACCGCGAAGATCGACTCCGGGACAGAAGACCTCGCCTTGCTGGAAGGAATCGTCGGGCTCGGCAAAGCACTCGGTCTCCAGCTCGTCGCCGAGGGCATCGAGCGTGACGCCCAGCAGGGAATCGTGCACGGGCTCGGCTGCGACGGCGCGCAGGGCTTCCATTTCGGCCGTCCTGCACCGGCCGCCGCGGCGACCGAGGCGTTGTCGCGCTCGGCCGCGTCGGCAGCCTGAGCGAATCCTCTAGTCGAGACCGCCGACGTCGAGCACGACCGTCTTCAAGTCGCTCATGTCGAGCATGGTGTAGCGGCCGCCGATTCGGCCCCAGCCGCTCTGGGTCCCGGAGGCGCCGCCGAACGGCTCGTGCGCTTCCCAGTAGTCGGTGGAGTCGTTCACCACGACGTTCCCGACCTGCAGGTTGTCGACGAAGCGGAACGCGCGCTTGAGGTTCGAGGTATAGACGGCGGCCTGCAGGCCGAGGTGTGAGTCGTTTGCGACGGCCAGTGCCTCCTCGTCCGAACGCACGCGGATCAAAGGCACGATCGGGCCGAATGTCTCCTGCTGGTTGATCAGGGTGTCGACTCCGACGTCGGTGACGACGGTTGGCTCGTAGTAGAGGGAGGTGGGGCGATCGATTGCGCGAGAGCCGCCGAGGACGACGCTCGCCCCCTTGTCGAGCGCATCCTCGAGGTGGCGGTCCATCTTGGCGGCGGTCGGCTCGTTGTTCATCGGGCCGACGAGGGTGGTGTCGTCGAACGGATCGCCGAGCCGCCAGTCGGCGGCCGCCTTCATCACCTCGTCCAGGAACGCGTCGTGCACGCGTTGGTGCACGAGGACTCGCTCGGTTGCGCAGCACACCTGCCCGGCGCAGAAGAATCCGCCGAAGACTGCGCCCTGAGCGGCGCGCTCGAGATCGGCGTCTTCACAGACGATCACCGGCCCGTTGCCGCTTGCTTCGATCAGCGAGCGCTTGAGACCTGCCGCCCGGACGATCTTCTCCGCGGTCGGGTGCGATCCGACAAAGCCGACGCAATCGACGCCGGGATGAGTCACGAGCCGCTCGCCGACGTCACCGCCCCCGTAGACGACGTTGACGACCCCCTCGGGAAGTCCCGCGTCCGCCATGACCTGCATGAAGTTCGCCATCGCGATCGGCGTCCATTCGGAAGGCTTCATGACGATCGTGTTGCCGACCGCGATGCCAGGAGCGATCAGCTCGACCGGAATCAGCGTCGGGAAATTCCAGGGTGTGATTCCCGCGTAGACGCCGTTCGGTTTCCGGAACGTGAGGATTCGCTTGTTTGGGTCTTGCGACGGGATGATCGCGGTCTCCATGCGCTTCACGTCTTCGGCCGCGATGCGAAAGTTCTCGGCGGTCTCGTCGATGTCGCCCAGGGCCTCGGCTGCATAGGGCTTCCCTTGCTCGAGCGAGAGCTCGCGCGCGAAGTCCTCGCGACGCTCGACGATCAGATCGGCGATCGCATGGCAGATCCTCGCCCGCTCCCAGGCAGTGAGTGCGGCCCACTTCGGCTGCGCCGCACGCGCCGCCGCGATTGCGCGGTCGACGTCGTCGACACTTGCGTCCGGCGCTTCGGCGAGCATCTCGCCCGTGACGGGGGAGACGACGGCGCGAGCGCTTTCGCCTGTCGAGGCGACCCATTCTCCACCGATGAAGTTCTCGAGCGTACGGACGGTCACAGCCATCTCAGACCTCCAGTTTGATCGCCTCGAGCTCGTGCTCGAGCTCGGCCAGCTCGCGGCCTCCTGCCATCAGCCGGACGAGCTCTTCGCGGTCGATCTGCGACTTCTCGTAAGCGCCGAGGCTCTGGCCGCGATTCAGGATCACGAACCGGTCGCCCACAGGATAGGCGTGGTGCGGGTTGTGCGTGATGAAGATCACGGCGACGCCGCGTTCGCGCGCCTGCAGGATGTACTTGAGCACGACGCCGGCCTGCTTCACGCCAAGCGCCGACGTGGGCTCGTCGAGGATCAGCACGCGTGCTCCGAAGTAGACCGCCCGTGCGATCGCGACCGACTGGCGCTCGCCGCCCGACAGCGTGCCGACCGCCTGGTCGGGGTCGCGAATGTCGATCCCCATCTCGCTCAATTCGCGGCGCACGATTCCCTTGGCTTTCGCCGCGTCGAACCAGCGAAACGGCCCGTAGCCCTTCCTCGGCTCGGCGCCGAGGAAGAAGTTCCGCCAGATCGACATCAGCGGCACCATCGCAAGATCCTGGTAAACGGTGGCGATGCCCTTCGCGCGCGCGTCTCGCGGTGATGCGAACTCGACCGGCTCGCCGTCGACGAGCAGGCGCCCCTCGTCCTGCCGGTGGACGCCCGAGAGGATCTTGATGAAGCTCGACTTGCCCGCACCGTTGTCGCCGAGGATGCACGTCACCTCGCCGGCGTCGACGTACGTCGAGACGTCGTTCAGCGCTACGACACTTCCGTAGTACTTCGAGATGTGGTCGGTTTCGAGCAGGTGGGCCATGGTCATCTCGCTTTCTGGGCTCTGCTGCGGATCCACGTGTTCAGAAGGACGGCGGCGAACAGGATCCCACCCTGGAACGT
>Ga0307317_10000083_pt1 | contig 23479 bp, 23 predicted proteins | sample ER_DNA_357_FD_194498 | JGI IMG/M metagenome (GOLD analysis project Ga0307317, IMG submission 194498) | Bulk soil microbial communities from the East River watershed near Crested Butte, Colorado, United States - ER_DNA_357 | ecosystem: Environmental > Terrestrial > Soil > Floodplain | place...
AGCACGCCCCGCTGGGAGGGCGAGGACTGGGAGGTCGAGGAACGCCTGCTCGCCGTCGGCGGGCAGGCGTTCCGTCTCCGCGGGCTCCACGCCGCGTACGAGGACCTCTACTTGCCGCTGTTCGGTGACTACGCCGTGCACAACGCGGCCGCCGGGATCGTCGCGGTCGAGGCGCTCACCGGTCAGCCGCTGCACGACGACACGTTGCGCGAGGGCCTGGCCGTCGTGCAGAGCCCGGGGCGGCTCGAGATCGCGGCGCTCGAGCCGTCGGTGATCCTGGATGGTGCGCACAATCCGGCCGGAGCGGCGGCCCTCGCCGACGCGATGCGCGAGTCCTTCCGGTGGCGGCGTCTGCATCTGGTGCTCGCCGTGAGCGCGAACAAGGATCTCGCGGGCATCTGCGCGCCGCTCGCCCCGCTCGCCGACGAGGCGTACGTGGCCAGGAACGACAGCGTGAGGAGCGCCGATCCCGACGCCGTCGCAGCCGCGCTGGGCCGTCCGGCGGCGCGGTTCGGGTCGGTCGCCCAGGCGCTCGCCGCCGCGCGAGCCGCGGCCGATCCGGCCGACGTGGTCCTCGTGACGGGGTCGCTGTTCACGGTCGCCGACGCGAAGCGAGCGCTGGCCGCGCGTTGAGCGCCCGCTAGACTGACGCGAACATGGCCAGCGAGTCGACCCTGCTGATCGTGAAACCGGACGGCGTTCGCCGCGGCCTCGTCGGCGAGATCCTGCGGAGGGTCGAGGCGAAGGGCCTCACGATCGACGCGCTCGAGCTCCGCGTGATCGATCGGGCAACGGCGGAGGAGCACTACGGCGAGCACCGCGACAAGCCGTTCTTCGGTGAGCTCGTCGACTTCATCACGGGTGGGCCGGTCGTGGTCGGGAAGCTCTCGGGCGAGCAGGCGATCGTCTGCTGGCGGACGTTGATGGGCCCGACCGATCCGGTGGACGCTTCGCCCGGCTCGATCCGCGGCGACTACGCGACCGTGATCGGCGAGAACATCGTGCACGGGTCGGACTCGCCGGAGTCCGCGGCCCGGGAGTTGAAGCTCTTCTTCGACGGCTGATCCCCGAACCGGTGACCGGACTCCAGGAAGCGTTCGAGCGGATCGGCCGCGCCGCGGAGCTCGATCTCCCGCTCACGCACGCGCCGGGTCTCGCGCTGGCGGTCACCGACGGCAGCGACACGCTCGGCGCCGTCGTCCGCGGCTTCGCCGACGTCGCATCGCGTCGCCCGATCAGGCCCGACACACGGTTCCAGATCGGCTCGATCTCGAAGTCCTTCGCGGCGCTCTGCATCCTGCAAGAAGAGGCGAAGGGGACCATCGCGCTGGACGTCTCGGTGAACGAGCTCCTGCCGTGGCTCGAGCTGCCCGAGCCGTTCGGTCCGATCACGCTCCATCACCTCATGACGCATACGAGTGGGTTGATGAGTGGCGTCGAGCTCGGACCGTGGGGGGTCGGTGACGCGCTGCTGGCGCGCTCCCACCCGCCGACCTTCGCACCCGGCGAGCGCTTCTCGTACTCGAACCTCGGCTACAAGCTGGTGGGGCACGTGCTCGAGCGCGTCACCGGGATGCCGGTCCATGAGGTGCTCCATGATCGGATCCTCGGGCCGCTCGGGATGACCAGATCCGTCGGCGCGATCCTCGAAGAGGATCGCCCCGACGCCGCCGTGGGGTACGAGCCGCTCCTCTCGGACCGGCCGCCGCACCTCCAGAGTCAGCTCGCGCCCGCCGTCTGGCAGGTCTCGAACGTGGCGGACGGCTCGATCGTCTCGACCGTCGCGGACCTCTGCTCGTACGCGCGCGTCGTGCTCGGCGGTGGGCGGGGTCCCTCGGGCGCGCTCCTCGAGCCCTATCGCTTCGAACGCTGGATCGGCCCGTACGCGGATGCCGAGGAGCGGGGCGTGCGTTACGGGTACGGGTGGAACGTCGTCGAGCTCGACGGTCGTCGGACGATCCGGCACGACGGCGGGACGTTGGGGTTCAACACGTTCCTCGCGATCCGGCCGGACGACGATCTCGCGGTGGCGATCTGTCTGAACGGGTACGGGATGCGCGACGCACTCGGGGCCTACGCGCTCAGCGTCGTGTCCGCGGCGGTCGGGGCGCGACCGCTTCCCGACCCTCCGATCCCCGAGCCACCTGAGCTGGTTGCCGACGCCGCCTCCATCGCCGGCCGCTTCGTGAGCGGCGATCGCACGATCGAGATGGAGGCGGCCGAAGGCGGGCTCGTGCTGCGATCCGGTCCGCTCCGCGTGCGGCTCGAGCGGTGGCCCGAGGAGGTCGACACCTTCGCCGTCCCGCATCCGGCCTTCGAGCGGCATCTACTCCGCCTCGCACGCGACCCGGCGGGGGCGGTGCGCGGCGTGAGCCACGGTCCGCGGTGGTACGGCCGGGAAGGTGACCCTCCCGACGCGGAGCCGTCCGCGAGCGCTTGGGATGCTTTCGCCGGTCTCTACCGGTCGGACGCGCCGTGGGTCAAGGCGATCAGGGTCTACGAACGGCGTGGGCGGCTGCTCGCGACGTGGCCCTCGGACGGCGACGAGTCCGAGTTGACGCCGCTGCCTGAGGGGTGGCTCGCCGTCGGCGACCCCGCGCTCCCGCGCCGAGTTCGGTTCCTGGACATGGTCGACGGCCGCGCGCAGACGATGGAGTACAACGGGGCCGTCCTCACGCGGTCCTTCGACGGCTGATCAGCTCAGCGCACGGAACGCGACGCAGGCGTTCTGACCGCCGAACCCGAAAGAGTTGGAGAGGGCGAGCGTCACGTCCATCGCCCGAGCCTCGTTCGGGACGACGTCCAGGTCGCAGTCGGGGTCCGGTGTCTCGTAGTGGATCGTCGGGGGAACGATCCCGTTCGTGATCGCGAGCGCGCAGACCGCCCCTTCGACGGCGCCTGCGGCGCCGAGCATGTGGCCGGTCATCGACTTCGTCGATGACACGGCCACACGATGGGCCACGTCCTCGCCGAGCGCCGCCTTGATCGCCACCGTCTCCGCTGCGTCGTTGAGGGGCGTGGACGTTCCGTGGGCGTTGATGTACGAGACGTCGTCGGGCCGCGCGCCGGCGTCGCGGAGCGCCCAACGCATCGCGAGCGTCGCGCCGCCCCCCTTGGGGTCCGGGGCGGTGATGTGGTAGGCGTCGTCCGATGCGCCGTACCCGGCCACCTCGCAGTAGACCCGGACGCCGCGGGCCTTCGCGTGTTCCTCGGATTCGAGGATCAACGTCGCCGCGCCTTCCGAGAGCACGAACCCGCTGCGGGCGGCGTCGAAGGGCCGCGAGGCAGTCTCGGGATCGGGGTTCTTCGTCAGCGCGGTCATCTGGGCGAACGCGGCGACGGTCAGCGGGACGGTCGCGGCCTCCGAGCCGCCGACCACGCACAGGTCGACGTATCCATCGCGGATCAGGCGCATCCCCTCACCGATCGCGGTGTTCGACGACGCGCACGCGGAGAGCGTGGCCATGTTGTGGCCCGTGAGCCCGTATCGCATCGCGATGTGTCCGGCGGCCGCGTTCGCCATGAGCATCGGGACCATGAAGGGCGACACCCTCCCGGGTCCCTTCTCGAGCAGCACCGAGTGCTGCGTGAGCAACGTCTGGATCCCGCCGATGCCGGTCCCGAAGATGCAGCCGCCACGCTCGGACACGATCTCCGGCGTCGCCGCGTCCGCCCAGGCGAGCGAGGCCGATGCCAGGGCGAACTGGACGTAGCGGTCGGTGCGGCGCGCTTCCTTCGTCTCCAGGTACGCGGACGGGTCGAACCCATCCACTTCGCCCGCGACCTTGACCGACAAGTCCTCCGTGGGGAACTGGGTGATCCGGCGGACCCCGTTGCGGCCCGAGGTCATGCCTTCCCAGAAGTCGTCCACGCCGGTCCCGATCGGCGTGACGGCGCCGATCCCCGTGACGACGACACGCGGGCGTTGGCTCATGGTTCCGTGCGCCTCCGCGATCAGCTGACGCCGAGCTTGGTGGCGACGAGGTCGACCGCCTGACCCACCGTCTTCACCGACTCCATCTCATCCTCGGGGATCTCGATGCTCCACTCCTCTTCGAGCGCGAGCACGGCCTCGACGAGGTCGAGAGAATCGGCGTTCAGGTCCTCCTGGAACCGGGCGTCGGGGACGACTTGCGCCTCGTCCACCGCGAGCTGCTCGGCGAGCACCTTCTTCACCCGGGTCTCGATCTCTGCACGATCCGTCATCGATACGTTCCTCCTGGTTCTGGCTGGTTCCGGGCTGGTTCTCGGTCGTGGCTGGTCAGCCTATCCGCTAGGCGGTCAATCCGCCGTCGACGGGGATCACCGTGCCGTTCACGTACGAGGCCTCTTGGGACATCAGGAACCGGACGACTGCAGCCACCTCCTCGAAGCGAGCGGCACGGTGCAGCGGCGTCTGGTCGATGTAGTAGGCGCGCATCTCCTCCGTGAGATGCGACGTCATATCCGTGTCGAGCAACCCGGGGCACAGCGCGTTGACCGTGACGCCCTTCGAGGCCATCTCGCGTGCGAGCGACTTCGTGAGGCCGACGAGGCCCGACTTGGTGGCGGCGTAGACGGTCTGACCGGCGTTGCCGTGGATCGCGACCGCGCTCGACATGTTGACGATCCGCCCCCACTTCTCGCGCAGCATCCCGCGGAGCGCCGCCTGCGAGCAGAGGAACGAGCCGCGGAGGTTCGTCGCCATCGTCTGCTCGTACACGTCCATCGGGTACTTGATCAGCAGGCCGTCGCGCGACATCCCGGCGTTGTTCACGAGGCCGGTGACGTTCCCGACCTCGTCGGTCACGCGGCGGAACGCCTCGTGGACGCTGGCCTCGTCGGTGACGTCGAGGGCGACGGCGAGGCCCTGGGTGCCGGCAGCCGTCAGCGCCTCGACCGTTTCTTTCGCGTCCTTCTCGCTCGACCGGTATCCGATCGCGACGGTCCAGCCGGCCTCCGCGAGGGCGACCGCGCACGCTCGGCCGATCCCGCGCGACCCACCGGTGACGACGGCGATCTTCGCCGTCACGACATGATCCCTGGCATCGTCCAACGGATCGCCGTGGCGCCCCACGTGAGTCCGGCGCCGAACGACGTGAACAGCACGAGATCGCCCTCGTGGATGCGCCCGGCGCGGTAGGCCCGATCGAGTGCGATCGGGATGGACGCGGCGCTCGTGTTCCCGACCTCGGCGACATCGACGACCGCTCGCTCCAGCGGGATCCCCAGGCGCTCGGCGACGGCGACCATGATGCGCGCGTTCGCCTGGTGGGGGATCAGCAGGTCGACGTCGTCGGGGGAGTGTCCGCTCTTCTCGAGGACCTCGCGACAGGATTCCGCCATCTCGGTCACCGCCCGCTTGAACACCTCGCGGCCGTTCGGCATCTGGATCCGGTGTCGCGAGGCCGCCACGGTCTCCGCGGACGCCGGCTCGCGCGAGCCACCGGCGGGAACCAGCAGGATCTCGGCGGCGGTGCCGTCCGCTCCGAGCACCGTCCCTTCGATCCCCGGCCGATCGCTCGCCTGGATCACGGTCGCGCCCGCACCGTCACCGAACAGCACGCACGTCTGCCGATCGGTGAAGTCGAGGATCCGGCTGTACACCTCGGCGCCGATCAACAAGACCGTGTCGGCCATCCCGGACTCGACGAATGCCGTGGCGGTAGCCAGACCGTAGGAGAAGCCAGCGCACGCGGCGTTCACGTCGAAGGCCGGGCACGACAGCCCGAGCTTCTCCTGGACCCACACCGCGGTCGCCGGGAACGGGGTATCCCCGGTGACGCTGGCGCACACGATCATGTCGAGCTGTTCCGCAGGGATCCCGGCCGTTCGAAGCGCGATCCGCGCGGCCTCGACGGCGAGATCCGAGGTCACGACGCCGTCGTCGGCGAAATGGCGTGCCTCGATGCCGGTGCGGCTCCGGATCCACTCGTCGGTCGTGTCGACCCGTGCCTCGAACCACGTGTTGGGGACGAGGCGGGGAGGGAGCGACGAGCCGACGCCGGTGATGGTGGCGTGTCTGCTCACGGCCACCGAGGATATCGGAAGGGCAGCACGGTGGCTGCGCGATCAGGTGGCCGCGACGGCGCTGCGGGCGGCGTCGGGCGAGCCGGCCGCGACCGCTCGCACCGACGGGTCGATGCGCTTCATCAGCTTGGTAAGGACCTCGCCGGGTCCCGCCTCGATGAAGGTCGTCGCTCCGGCCTCCGCCAGCGAGCGGATGCCCGTATCCCAACGGACCGCCGAGACCAACTGGATCGCGAGGAGCTCCCGCAGGCGTCCGGCGGCCGTGACGAGCTCGCCGGTGACGTTCTCGGCGATCGCCATCCGGGGATCCCGGATCTCGATCGCGTCCAGCGCCTCGCTGACCGCGGGCAGCGCCGGCCGCATCAGCTCGCTATGGAAGGCCCCCGCAACCCCGAGTCGCACGGTTCGGACCTTGCGCTCAGCGGCGAGCGCCTCGAGCCGCTCGATCGCGGGGATCGAGCCGCTCGCAACGACCTGGACGGGGGAGTTCTCGTTCGCGACGACGAGCACCCCGTCCCTGCGGACCTCGGCGCAGAGCTGCTCGGCATCGGCGGAGCCGATGCCGAGCAGCGCCGTCATCCCGCCCGGCTGGTCTTCACCCGCACGCTGCATCGCCACGCCGCGGATCACGACGAGCTCGAGCGCATCGCGGAACGACATCGCGCCGCCGGCGACCAGGGCCGCGAACTCGCCGAGCGAATGCCCCGCCACCCCGACGGGATCGACCGCGCCGTCGTGCCGCATCACCTCGAAGGCTGCGACGTCGCATGCGAGCAAGGCCGGCTGCACGAACTCCGTCGTCGCGAGCGCGTCCTCATCGTGACACCCGGCGACGACGTCCCGGCCCATCGCCTCCGATGCTTCATCGAGCACCGCCTTCCCTCCCGGATCGGACGCCCAGCCATCCGCCATCCCGACGAACTGCGACCCCTGCCCCGGGAACACGACCGCGTACCCCATGCCCAGCAGCGTAACGGGGAGGGCTGCAGGTCGCGGAGAGGTGCAGGTCGCGCGCCTGACGACGCGCGCGAGCGGGGTCTCCGTTGCCGCTGGACCGGTGCCCGATCGCGGCGACGGCGCCAGCGCGACCTGCACCCCGACCCGGACCCCGACCTATGACACCCCTATGCCTTTCGCTCCGCGCGGTTGCCAGCTTCCGTCCCGGCCTGTTGAATGAGCGCGCGTACAAACCCATGGCCGAAAGGGTTCAGCATTCGTCTTCCCCCACGTCCCGTTCCCAGGGAACGGAGGGGGTTCTCGGGTTCCTTGGTCGCGATATGGCGGTCGACCTCGGGACCGCGAACACGCTCGTCTACGTTCGCGGTCGCGGGGTGGTCCTGAACGAGCCGTCCGTCGTCGCGATCAACACCCTTACCGGCGCTATCCTGGCCGTGGGCGCTGAAGCCAAACGGATGATCGGGCGTACCCCGAGCCATATCCAGGCCGTCCGCCCGTTGAAGGACGGCGTGATCGCGGATTTCGACGTCACGGAGAAGATGCTGCGGTACTTCATCCATCGGGTCCACAAGCGGCGGTTGCTGGCGAAACCACGCGTCGTCGTCTGCGTCCCGTCCGGGATCACCGGCGTGGAGCAACGCGCCGTCGAGGAAGCGACGATCGCCGCGGGCAGCCGTCGCGCCTACATCATCGAGGAACCCATGGCGGCGGCGATCGGCGCCGGTCTCCCGATCCACGAGCCGACGGGGAACATGATCGTCGACATCGGCGGTGGAACGACCGAGGTCGCGGTGATCTCCCTCGGTGGGATCGTCACGTCGACGAGCATCCGGATCGGCGGAGACGAGCTGGACGAGGCGATCATCCAGCACGTCAAGAAGGAGTACTCGCTCCTGCTGGGCGAACGCACGTCCGAGGCGATCAAGCTCGCGATCGCGTCCGTCTTCCCCATGCCGGACGAGCTGGTCGCCGAGATCAAGGGACGCGACCTGGTTTCGGGCCTTCCGAAGACGATCACGATCAGCGCGGAGGAGATCCGTCGCGCGATCGAGGAGCCCGTGAACGCCATCATCGACGCGATCAAGACGACGCTCGACCGGACCCCGCCCGAGCTCGCAGCAGACATCATGGATCGCGGGATCGTCCTCACAGGCGGCGGCGCGCTCTTGCGTGGTCTCGACAAGCGGCTCCGCCACGAGACCGGCATGCCGGTCCGGATCTCCGACACACCGCTGCAGGCGGTGGTGCTCGGCTCAGGGAAGTGCCTCGAGGAGTTCGAGGTTCTGCAGCGCGTCCTGGTGAGCCCGAGCAGCCGGCGGTAGACCGGCGTGGTCACACGCTCACGCCCCCGCAGCACGCGGCTGCTCGTCATCGCGCTCGTTTCGATCTCGCTCGCGATCATCACGCTGGACTATCGGGAGGGCGACGCAGGCCCGCTGGCCGAGGCGGGTCGTTGGACACAGACCGTGATGGCTCCTCTGCAGCAGGGTGTCTCAACGGTCACGCGCCCGATCGGGGACTTCTTCTCCGGCCTCGCGCACCTGCCCTCGCTGGAACGAGACAACGGTGATCTGCGAGGGCAGGTCGCCGACCTCCAGACCCAGATCGCAGGTGCCGGCGACATCCAGGACCGACTTCGGACGCTCGAGGACCTGTTACACCTGAAGCAGACCCTCGATCCGACCGGCATCCCGGCCGTCGTGATCGGGAACGGGGTTTCGAACTTCGAATGGACGATCACGATCAGCGCGGGCTCGGACGACGGTGTGGCGGTCGGTCAGCCAGTCGTCGCCGGATCGGCGACGTCACCGCGCCTGGTGGGCCGCGTCGTCACCGTCACGCCGGTCTCCGCCGATGTCCAGCTCTTGATCGATCAGAACTTCGCGGTCGCGGGCCGCCTCAGCACGACCCGCGCGACCGGACTGGTCCGGGGCCGCGGTGAGCAGGATCCGCGGATGGACGGCATCCCTCAGGACACGCAGATCCCGCTCGACGGCGACCAGCCCGTCCAAGTGTTCACCGTGAGCTACGAGATCAACGGCCAGCACGGCCGGTACCCGCCCGGGATATTGATCGGCGAGGTCGCGAGCGTGATCCAGAGCACCAATGCGCTCGAGACCGCGGTCACCGTCCGACCGGCGGTCGACTTCTCCGCGCTCGAGTACGTCCTCGTCTACAAGACCGATCAGGGCCAGGGAGGCTCGACGGGGTGATCCGCAGGGTCCTCGCGATCGCCGCGGTGGTGGTGACGGCGCTGCTCTTGCAATCCACCGTCTTCGGACAGCTCCGTCTGCTGGGCGTTCGACCCGAGCTGCTCTATCTCGTGACGATCGCGATCGCTCTGCTCGAGGGCCCGAACGAGGGTGCGACCGTCGGATTCGCGAGCGGCCTCGCGCAAGACTTCCTGATGAACGAACCGAAAGGACTGACCGCGCTCACGCTCACGCTCCTCGGCTACTCGGTGGGGATGTTCCGGCAGTTCATCGTGTCGCCGTCGCCGCTCGTGCCGACCATCGTCGTGGCCGTCGGGACGGCGGCGGGCCTGGCGTTCTACGAGGTCGTGTCGGTGCTGCTCGGGAACTTCCATGAGCAAGCGGCATACGGCGTTCGCGTGGCCCTCCTGGCGGCTCTGTACAACGCCGTCCTCACACCGATCCTTTACCCCCTTCTGCGACGCATCACCGAGGGATCCCGACCTCGGAGGGTGGTGCGGTTCTAGATGGACAAGATGTCGTCCAGGATCAAGGTGCTGGCGCTGCTGGTGGCGTTGATGTTCGTCGCGCTCTCGACCCGGCTGTGGTTCCTCCAGGTCCTCGCGACGACCCAGTTCCAGCAGGAGGCGCGGGACAACAGCGTCCGGTTCGTGTACACGGAACCGTTGCGTGGCCTGATGTACGACGACCGGGGCCGCCCGCTGGTCGAGAATCAGGAGAGCCTCGAGGTCCGCGTGAACCGTGACGCGATGGGGAGCCAGGCCGAGGCGGTCGTCTACCGGCTGGCGCACCTCCTGAACGTCCCCGTTCGCGAGCTCGTGGCCCGCCTGCAGGACAAGCGGTACTACTCGTTCCAGCCGATCCCGGTCGCGGAGTTCGTCCAGCCGCACGTGCGTGACTACATCGCCGAGTACCAAGAGCTGTTCCCGGGCGTCGAGGTGGTCCCGACCTCGGTGCGCGCGTATCCGCAGGGGCGCACCGCGGCGCATATCCTCGGATACCTCGGGCCGATCTTCGCCGGTGAGTACGACCGGTTGAAGGACAAGGGCTATCAGCAGTCCGACGTGATCGGGCGGTCGGGCTTGGAACAGGTGTACGAGCGTTTCCTGAGGGGCACCCAAGGCGTCCAGAAGTTCATCGTCAACTCTGACGGAGAGACGATCCGTGCACTCGGCCTGAAGGATCCGACGGCCGGGAATGATCTGCACCTGACCTTGGACCTTCGGATCCAGCACGCTGCCGAACGCGAGCTGGCGGATGAGCTGGCGAGGGCTCGCAGTGGTCACGACATCAACGGGCTGCCGCTGAAGGCCAATGCCGGAGCGGTGATCGTGATGGACGCGCAGACGGGCGCGATCAAGGCGATGGCGTCGCTCCCGACCTACGACCCGCGTTGGTTGGTGCAGGGGCTCACGAAGAGTCAGGCGAGTTACTTGTACAACAGCGCCGCAGCCCCGTCCCTCAACCGGGCGATCCAGCTGGGGTACGTGCCCGGCTCGACGTTCAAGCCGATCACCGCCCTCGCGGCGTTGAAGGAGGGGTTCGCCACGCTCGGCGGCTACTACCCGTGCGATGCGACGTACACCCATCCCGGCGACACGTCGGGAACCGTCTTCCACAACTGGACGACCGCGAACCTCGGCACGATGAGCCTCGCGACGGCGATCAGCATCTCCTGCGACACCGTGTTCGACCGCTTCGGATCGGACTTCTACTTCCGCTACGTCCAGAACCAGCTCTCCGACAACGGGCTCCTGCTCCAGAACGATCTCCGCGGGTTCGGCTTCGGAGCGCCGACGGGGATCGACCTGCCGTCGGAGGGATCCGGCTTGGTCCCCGACCCCGCGTGGGCGAAGACGCAACCCACCCTGTTCCCGGACGGCTGGGTCCCCGGCGGCGACATCCTGACGATGATCGGCTCCACGTACGTGATGGCGACGCCCCTCCAACTCGCCCAGGCATACTCGGCGATCGCGAACGGCGGGCACCTGTGCCGCCCCCACGTGGTCGACCAGGTGGTCGCTCCCGATGGCGCCGTCGTCAAGCAGGCAGAGGATCACTGCAGCCGCACGCTCCCGTACACGCCGAGCGAGCTGGCCTACGTCCGTGGAGCGTTGGGCTCGGTGATCACCTCGGGGACGGCACAGTGCTCGTTCAGCGGGTTCCCGACCTCCCAGGTGTGGGTCGGCGGGAAGACCGGGACGGCCGAGCGTCCGCCGCACCAGGACACGTCGTGGTTCGCGGCGATGGCCGGGGAGAACCCGAACGCGCCGAAGTACGTCGTGATCGCGATGGTGGAGCAGGGGGGCTTCGGCGCGGAGGCCGCCGCTCCCGTCGCCCGGCACGTGATCGAGGACATCTACCATCTGCCGAACAACCATCAGGGCGGCTGCGCCGTCGGAGACCGCTGATGGACATGGTGGCGGGGCGCGTCTGGGCCGACGAGCGCCGGCCGATCCGCCATGTCGATTGGTTCCTGCTCTTGCTCACGGGAGCCCTCATCGTCGTCGGTCTCTTCCTGCTGTATTCGGCGACAGCCTCGACCCTTCGCGGTGAGAGCCTCGACCCCTTCGTGCGGGTGAAGAAGCAGGCGATCACGGCGATCCTGGGGCTCGTCATCGTGTTGGTGATCACGACGTTCGACTATCGCTTCTTCAAGGTGTACGCGGGGTTCATCTACCTCGCGACGCTCGCCGCGCTCGTGCTCGTCAAGGTCCCCGGGATCGGTGCGACGGACACCACCGGGACCGCGCAGCGCTGGTTCGCGGTCGCCGGCTTCCAGATCACCCCGTCGGAGGTCGCGAAGCTCTCGGTGATCGTGATGCTCGCAGCGGTCCTCTCCGAACTGCGGACGCCGGAACCCACCCTGTCGGACCTCGTGAAGGTCCTCGCCGTCGCGGCCGTCCCGCTGGTCCTCGTGTTCCTCCAGCCGGACATCGGCACGTCGATCGCGCTCGCGGCGATCGTCGTCGGGATGCTCGTGGTCGCCGGGACGAGGCTGAAGCACCTTCTCATGCTGACCGCGGCCGGACTCATCTTGATCTTCCTCACGTTCCAACTCGGCGTGATCAAGGACTTCCAGCGGGAACGGCTCACGGCGTTCCTCGACCGGACGAACGCTCCCCAAGACGCCCGGTACAACCTCGACCAATCACTGATCGCGGTCGGGTCGGGGGGATTGACGGGCGTGGGCTACCTCAAGGGAACGCAGACGAACCTCGACTACGTGCCGGAGCAACACACCGATTTCATCTTCACCGTGGCGGGGGAGGAGTTCGGGTTCGTCGGTGCGATGTTCGTCCTGCTCCTCTACGCCCTGATCCTCTGGCGGGCGATCCGGATCGCGACGTTATCGAAGGATCCGTTCGGCACGCTCGTGGCGGCCGGCATCGCGTCAATGTTCGCGATCCAGACGTTCGTCAACGTCGGGATGGTGATCGGGATCATGCCGATCACAGGGATCCCGTTGCCGTTCCTGTCGTACGGAGGATCCTCGATCCTCGTGAGCTTCACCGCGATCGGGGTGCTCGAGAGCATCCACATGCGCCGGTTCAGTTAGCTGAGCGCGGCGATCCGCGGCGGGAGCTCGGTGATGACCGGTCCACCCGCGACGGACCAGAGGAAGGTGGTGCCAGCGACGCCGGTCGATTCGAGCGTCACGTCGCCGTCCATCGCGCGTGCCGAGAGCCTCGCGAGGCTGAGTCCCAGGCCGATCCCCGGGTGGGTGCGCGTGTGGAGCTCCTGCGCCTGTTCGAGCGGCTCGAAGATCCGCGGGATCGCGTCGGGCTCGATGCCCTGTCCGCGGTCGATCACCCGGACCTGCGGGATAGCGTGATCGTTGGAGACGCGGATCATGACCTGCGTCGTTTCCGGCGAGAACGCCAACGCGTTCTCGACCAGCTCCTCGAGGATCCGGATGCCGGCGGTCCGGTTCAGCGCCGTCATCACCGGCGCGAGCGGGGCCTCGACGCGGATCCGCGGATCGCGCGTCCCGACCTCCTTCGCGAGCTCCGTCACGTTGGCCCACTCCGTCAGCCCCGCCTCGATCGCCGCCTCGAACCGGCGGACGAGCCGAGCGAGCCCCTCGGTGCGGAGCACCAGCGTGTCGAGGACCTCATCGAGCTGCTCGTCGTCGAGCCCTCCACGGCGAAGCGTCTGGGCGAGGCCCAGGAGGACCGTCACGGGGGTACGGAGCTCATGACCGACCCGGCCGATCAACTGTTGCCGGCGTGCGCCGCGCTCGAGCAGCGCTTCCTGCGCGATCTCCAGCTGCCGCGTCCGCCTTCGTTCGCGTTCGAGAGCCTCGAGCAGCTGCTCGATCACGGTCGGCGTGACATCGGGTGAAAGGAGTGCGCCCCCGCTCGCGGCACGCCGGACCGCGTGGATGATTTCGTCGCCCTCGGAATCCTTGAGGACGTAGCCCGACGCTCCCGCAACCAACATCTCGCGCACGGCGCGCTCCTCTTCGAGCCCGGTGAGCGCCACGACCTCGAGCGAGGGGTGCAAGGCCTTCAGCCGGCGCGTGGTCTCGATCCCGTCCATCTGCGGCATGCGGATGTCCATCAGGACGACGTCAGGTCCCAGCTCGTTGACGAGCTCGATCGCCTCGATGCCGTTCGACGCCTGGCCGACGACCTCGAGGTCCTCGCCGCCGAGGAGGGCAGCGAGCGAACCCCGGAAGCCGTCGTTGTCGTCTACCACGAGGACGCGAACGCGACCGGAAAGGGGAAGGGTGCCCTGAGGCATGTGCAGAGGGTGCGCCGCGCGAAGGGCTCCCGGTATCCGACCGTCGTAGGGTTCCTTCGAGGGACACGCGTGTGGGCCGGATGGCCCAGGCCCTCGTCCCGACGGGCCACCGGAGATAGCCCCCCGGCTTGGAGCGACGGCGCCGAACCCGCTGCTATCCTGATTGCAGACGTGCCCGCCCGCGACCGGATCCAACCGGTAGCGGCGGGATCCAAGGAAGTCGAGGAGGCGCGCGACCGCGCCCGAGCGGCCCAGACGAGGCCGCCGCGTAGGGCCGCAGCGCCGGGAGAAGGTACGTACCGGGTGCACGACGTCATTCGCAGCACGCGCAACAGATGCAGCGTGAGCGGACCCACAGCAACGTCTTGCGGCGCAGTCAGTTGGCTGTGCTCCGATATCGGCCTTTCCGGCGCACGCCCCCTCGCATCGAGCGAAGGGAGCACCACGTGGACCACGACATCGATGTCGAGGGCCGAGCGGCGTCCGTGACGCCGACCCCCGAGGAGGGGGCCAGCACCACATCGCCTGCCGAGCAGGCACCGACCCGAACCTCCGCGTCGCGCCGCCGTCGTCGGGGTGGACGCGGACGGGGCCGAGGCCGGTCGGGGGCCGCGGCCACATCCGCCGCGAACGATGGATCCGGCGACGTCGCGGCGACACCAGCCGAGACGTCCGACGGATCGGCCGTCCTCCGGTCCGAGGCCGGCGCGCCGTCCGAGGCCGGTGGGCGGGCCGAGACGGGCGGAACCTCGAAGCCGAAGTCACCGCAGCGGTCCGGGCAGCCCCGGAGACGGAAGCCCGCCGCATCCACGGCGACCACGGCGACGACCGGGGATCCGTCGGACACGACGGGTTCCTCTCAGTCCCCCGTCTCCGACGACGGCGGGGAGCCGTCGCAGACGGCGGCCGCAGCTGACGGCTCGACGACCGCCCCCGCGAAGAAGCGCAGGCGGCGTCGAGGCGGCCGGGGCCGAAGCAGGAAGCCGGCCGGCGCCGCTACGGCCGGTGCCGAGCCCGACGACGCGCCGGTGATCGATCCGGTCGACGCTCAGCGGGACGAGGCTGAACCGGACGCGGATGCGGCCGCGAAGCCCCCTGCGCGACGTCGCCGGCGCTCGTCTTCGAGCCGCGCCGACGACCCTCAACGCGCCACCAAAGCCCTGATCGGTCCGACGGCCGCGACCGAACCGGCCGCGTCGCAGCCGGCCCGCTCCCGACCCGCGAAGGCGAAAACGATCGAGGAGCAGGTGGCCGCCGGAGGTCCCACCCGCGGGATCCGCACCACGCGGAGCCGCACGGGACGCGACGGCCGGCGTCGCCGGGAGCCACAGCCGACGCCCCCGCGCGTGACCGACAAGCTCATGGTGATCACCGAGCACGGCGACCGCGACCAGATCGCGGTGCTCGAGGAAGACGTCTTGGTCCAGCATTACGTGACGCGCGCCGGGGCCACCTCGATGGTGGGCAACATCTACCTGGGTCGCGTACAGAACGTCCTTCCCGGCATGGAGGCGGCGTTCGTCGACGTGGGTCGCGGTCGCAACGGCGTCCTGTACGCGGGCGAGGTCAACTACTCGCCGGAAGACATCGAGGGAGCCGCACCGCGCATCGAGCAACTCCTGAAACCGGGACAGGCGGTCATGGTCCAGGTGACGAAGGACCCGATGGGCGGCAAGGGCGCTCGGCTCACCGCCAACCTGAGCCTCGCAGGGCGCTACCTCGTGCTCGCGCCGAACCAGGATCTCCAAGGCATCAGCCGGCGCCTCCCGGATGAAGCTCGCAAACGACTCAAGACCCTCCTCAAGCGGGTGAAGCCCCCGGAGCACGGCGTGATCGTGCGGACCGCGGCCGAGTCCGCGACCGAAGAGGCGCTCGAGGCGGATCTCCGGCGGCTGCTGGCGATCTGGGATCAGATCCAGTCGAAGGCGACGAGGGGCAAGGCGCCGACGGTGCTCTACGAGGAGCCGGAACTCACGGTTCGGGTCGTCCGCGACCTCTTCACCGATGAGGAGTACCGGGGGCTCGTGACCGATTCACAGCGGGTGCACGGGCTCGTCGTGGACTACCTCCGCGAGGTGGCGCCCGATCTGGCCGAGAAGGTCACGCTGCACACGGGCCCACTCCCAGCGTTCGAGGCCTACCGGGTCGTCGAGCAGATCCACAAGGCGCTCGATCGCAAGGTGTGGCTGCCCTCGGGCGGCTACCTCATCATCGAGCGCACGGAGGCGATGACGATCGTCGACGTCAACACCGGCAAGAGCGTCGGGAAGACGAACCTCGAGGCGACGGTCGTCAACACGAACCTGGAAGCGGCTCGGGAGGTCGCCCGTCAGCTCCGGCTCCGCGACATCGGCGGCATCATCGTGATCGACTTCATCGACATGCTCCTCGAGAAGAACAAGAAGCAGGTCGAGGACACGATGCGGGATGCGCTGGCGATCGACAAGACACGATCGCAGGTGTTCGAGATCGGCCCACTCGGCTTGATGCAGGTGACACGCAAGCGGGTATCCTCGGGCCTGGTCGAATCGTTCTCCCAGATCTGCCCCACGTGCGAAGGCCGGGGCATCATCCTCACCTACGACGTTGACTGAGAGGATCGTCTGACGATGTATGCGGTGATCAAGACCGGCGGCAAGCAGCACAAGGTTCAGGCCGGGGACGTGATCGAGGTCGAGAAGCTGGTCGGCGCGGACGAGACCATCTCGTTCACGCCGCTGCTCGTCGTGGATGACGACGGCAAGACCCACGCCGGCCCCGCCGCATCGAAGGCGACCGTCACCGCGAAGCCCCTGGGCGACAAGAAGGGCGACAAGGTCAAGGTCTTCAAGTACCGGCCGAAGAGTGGCTACGCGAAGAAGACCGGACACCGTCAGCAGCTCACGCTGCTGCAGATCGAGACCGTCGAGCTCGGCTAGGCCGCGGCGAGACGGCTGGTAGCCTGGAGACCTTATGGCGCACAAGAAGGGCGGCGGCTCGTCCCGGAACGGCCGGGACTCCACGTCGAAACGGCTCGGCGTGAAGGCCTACGGCGGCCAGACGGTCACCGCGGGCTCGATCATCGTGCGTCAGCGGGGGACGAAGATCCATCCCGGCGACGGCGTCGGCAAGGGCGGCGACGATACGTTGTTCGCCACGCGCGAGGGCGTCGTCGACTACCGACAGTCTCGCGGTCGGAGATACGCGACCGTGACGGCCGCACAGGCCTAAGACGGCTCGCCCCGCGCCTGCTTCATCGCCGCCTTGATCTGCGACACCAACACGTCGCGTCGATCCTTCAACGACGTCGACGTCGCGGCGAGGTACCGCGTGTTGTCCCGGCGCTGGCGCCAGCGCCCACTCCGGCGCCATGTCGTGGCGGCTCTCAGGTCGGGGATGTCCGGCGGTCCACCTCCTCCCGGAGCGAGGGTTCCCAGCGGGGGCGGCCGCGTCAGGTAGAACGCGGTCTGTCGCCGTTCGTCGCGGAAGCGCCATCCGAGCGTGAAGACCGGGGAGCCGAGCACGCGCTTGACGTTCACGATGTCGACGAACGGGAAACGCGTCGTCTCCGGTGAGCCGGCATCCACGAAGACGAGCTCCCACTCGTCGGCGGACAAGATCCCCTCAGTCTCGTCGGTAGGCGCGCGGTCGAGGTGCACCATCCACACGGTCGTCGGTTCGATCACGGGTCCATCTTCTCGGCGACGCCGTCGTGCGACCACCTACGCTATCTCGGATGTTCACCGACGAGTGCACGGTCTCCGTGGAGGCGGGGCGGGGCGGGGGCGGGTCCGCGTCGCTGCATTCCGAGCCCTACAAGCCGCGTGGTGGCCCCGACGGGGGGAACGGCGGCCGCGGAGGATCGATCGTCTTCGAGGTGGCCCGCGGGATCCACGATCTCTCCTGGTTAGCGGATCATCCGCATCAGCGGGCGCGGCCTGGCGGATCGGGCCGATCCGCTCGGCGCGACGGCGCCTCCGCCAAGGACCTGGTGATCCAGGTTCCCGACGGCACCATGGTGTTCGACGAGGATGGGCCTCTTGCCGACCTCGTGGGAGAAGGGGCCCGGGTGGTCGTTGCGCGGGGGGGCAGAGGTGGGCGTGGGAACGCCCAGCTCGCCACCGCGCGGAACCGTGTGCCTCGGGTCGCCGAGCCCGGTGAGGCAGGGGAGACCAAGCGCCTCCAGGTCGAGCTGCGGACCGTGGCCGATATCGGGCTCGTGGGGCTTCCGAACGCCGGCAAGTCGACCCTGCTCTCCCGACTCACGGCCGCCACGCCGAAGATCGCCGACTATCCCTTCACGACGCTCACGCCGAACCTCGGCGTCGCCGAGACCGGGGAGGGGCGGGCGGTGGTGGCCGACGTCCCTGGGTTGATCGAGGGCGCGCACCAGGGGAGAGGCCTCGGACATCGGTTCCTCAAACACATCGTCCGGTGTCGCGCGTTGGTACTCGTCGTGGATCTCTCGAGCGCCGACCCGGCCGCGGACCTCGCTGTCCTTCGCACGGAGCTCGGGAGCTACGACCAGACGCTCGTCACCCGGCCGTCGATCGTCGTGGGCACGAAGGCGGACCTGGTCGACGATCCGGCGGCGGCCTCGGCGACGCTGCAGCCGGACGCGCTCGCGGTCTCCGCGATCACCGGGGCGGGGCTCGAGGAGTTCCGCGAGCGCGTGAACGCCCTCGCGAGCGAGGCCGCCGCCTCCGAGCCCGAGCGGAGCACGCACGTCGTGCTCCGTCCGGGCCGGCCGCGGTTCGCGGTCAAGCGCGATGAGGGCGGCACATGGCACGTGGAGGGTCGGAGCGTCGAGCGCTGGGTCCTCGAGACGGACCTCGATGACGAGGACGAACTCGCGAAGCTGCAGCGCAACCTCCGCCGCGAAGGTGTGTTCCGGGTGCTCGAGGCATCGGGGGTCGCCGAGGGCGACGATGTCGAGATCCGGGGCCTCGTCTTCGCGTTCGTTCCCGACACCGAGGACGGGGGTCGATGAACGATCCCCAGCTCGAGTCGATGCTCCTGGAAGAGGACCGGGGATGGCGCCGGCTTCACGTGTTGCTGCGGAGCATCCCGACCCATCGGCTGGACGAGCCGACGGTGACCCCGGAGGGATGGTCGCCGAAGGACGTGATGTTCCACATCGGCGCGTGGTTGGCCGAAGCAGCGCGGCAGCTCGACCGCATGCGCGAGGGCACGTACCGGCAGCAGGAAGACACCGTCGAGGAGCTGAACCGCGCGTGGTTCGCGTTGTCGCGGACGCTCGATGTCCCGACCGCGCGCGCCGAGCTCGAGTCCGCGCGCGTGATCGCTCGCGAGGCGTTGGGTGCGCTCCCGACGGTGACGACCGACGCCCGCGGATGGTTCGAGGAATCGGCATGGCTCCACTACGCCGAACACGTCGTCGACCTCGAACGATGGCTCAGCGCCTGATCGGCCGGGCGCGGGGCCGGCGGTAGGATTCCACTCGATGGGGAGACGGCTGGGCGTCATGGGCGGCACGTTCGACCCCATCCATTACGGCCACCTCGTGACGGCCGGAGAAGCGCTGCACCAGTTCGAGTTGGATGAGGTCGTCTTCGTGCCGACCGGGCAACCCTGGATGAAGGAGCACGAGGTCGTCTCGGCACCCGAGGACCGCTATCTGATGACGGTGATCGCCACGGCGTCGAACCCCCGCTTCTCGGTGTCGCGGGTGGAGGTCGATCGCGAAGGACCGACGTACACGATCGACACCTTGCGGGCGATGAAGGAGATCTCCGGTGCCGACCTGTACTTCATCACGGGCGCCGACGCGGTCCTCGAGATCTTCCAATGGAAGGATCCGTCGGAGCTGTTCGCGATGGCGCATTTCATCGCTGCGACCCGGCCCGGCTACGACATCGCAGCGCTCGAAGAGCAGGTGCCCGGACACGACGGCATCAGCAACATGAGCATCCCGGCACTCGCCATCTCTTCGACCGACATCCGCGCGCGGGTCGCGCGTGGACAGCCGATCCGATACCTCGTGCCCGAGGGAGTCGTCAGCTACGTCGGGAAGGTGGGGCTCTACCGGTGAGCTTGGGGCCCGGCGACGGTCCGGTGCGGCCGTCGCGCACCACGAGGGCCGACGCGTCGCTCCGTCGTCGCCGGATGTACGCGGTCCTGGCCGTGCTGGTCGTGGTCGCGCTCGGGCTGGCCGCCTGGGCGCGCCTGGGGAACGGGGGGACGTCGGCGGGGTCGTCACCGACCGCGACCGACTCGACGGGTCAGCGAGACAGGGGCCCCTCGGAGCTGTTGGCCTTCTCCGTCACCGGCGCGCCGAGCGCCCTGCTCGCTGTGGTCGGGACCGGCGGCGGGCAGCCACCCGCCGGCTTCGTGCTCCCGCCGGGGATGACCGTGATCGTCCCGGGCCAGGGGGAGACACCGACGGAACAGGTCCAGGCGCTGCCCGGTGATCCGATGCGGATCAGCGTGTCGAACGCGGTGGGGGTGTGGGTGCCCCATTACGCGGTCATGAACCTCAACGGGTTCGGCGACACGATCGATCAGGTGGGAGGCCTCACCGTGAACCTGGCGGACGTCTACACGGTAGGTGGGTCGGCCCTCGGTCCGGGCCGAACGCACATGTCGGGCAACCAGGTGGTGACGTTCCTCTACGAGCAGGCCGAGGACACGGCGATCCGCTGGTCCTCGGTCCTGGAAGCGTTCCTGAAGGCGGCGCCGGCCATCCCGCAGGGCGATCTGACGGAAACCGATGCTCCCGCCGGCGCCACCGCCGCCCTCGGCGCCGCGAGCGGCGCCGAGGTGCAGGTGGCGCCCACGAAGGTCGTGGGCGCCACCGCGATCGTCCCGGCGCAGCCGGGCTTCGATGACTTGGTCGGGAGGCTGTTCGGAGCACCGCCTCCGGTCCGCGCCTTCGTGCAGAACGGGAACGGCAGTCCGGGGATCGGCGAAGCGGTCGCGCGCGACCTCCTGCCGCAGGGATTCCGGATCGTGTTGAGCGGGAACGCCGAGTCGTTCAACCACGACACGACCGTCATCACGGCGATCGGCGCAGACCATCTCGATGACGCCAACCGCGCGAAAGACGCGCTGGGGGTCGGGGTGGTTCGGGAGAGCCAGGTACCATCGGGGCTGGCAGACGTGACGATCGTGGTGGGGAGCGACTTCAAGGGATGACGATGGCCGGGCAGGGGGGCGAGGTGCTACCCCCGAGCAGGGACGTCGCCATCGCGGCAGCCCGAGCGTCGTCCGACAAGCAGGCAGACGACATCGTCATCTTGGATGTCCACGAGCTCATCGTGATCACCGACTTCTTCGTGATCTGCTCCGCGGGCACCCAGCGGCAGGTCAAGACGGTGATCGAGAGCATCGAGGATCGGGTCCGAGAACGGCTGGGAGTCCGTCCGGTCCGACGGGAAGGCGAAGCCGGCGCGGGGTGGTGGCTCCTCGACTACGTCGATGTCGTCGTTCACGTGTTCGGAACCGAGGAACGCTCGTACTACGACCTCGAGCGGCTGTGGAGCGATGCGCCACGCGTGGGTTGGGAGGACGGATCCGAGGCCGCATCCGCCGGGTAGACTTCCCGGCTTCGGGCCCATAGCTCAGCTGGTAGAGCGCATGGCTGGCAGCCATGAGGTCGGGGGTTCGAATCCCCCTGGGTCCACTTCGGCAGGTCAAAGGTACTTCGCGCGAGGCGACGACTGGCTCGACATCATCGACATGCTGACGATGGACCCCGAGGCGCGACAGCTGATCTGCAGGATCGACGCCGCCGAGCAACGATCGACCCACAGTCGATCGAGCTCGGCCTGTATCCGTGCGATCGGCTTCGTTCGCTCCTGCGGGGTGCCCACGCGATCGGGCGTAGGGATCGCGTGAGACATCGTTAGCGCTGCTCACGGGCCTTTCCTGATACAGTCGGGATGTCCACCACTGGTGGAGCCGCCCAAGACGGGGCGTACCCGCGATCAGTTCGCGACCTTGCCTTTCCCGGTTCCTTGAGACCGAGGAGGCAGTCATGGCCCGATGGCCAAAGACCATTCGTGGAAAGCTGTTCCCGCTGTCGATCGTGATGCCGCGACCGTTCTGTAGTCGGGTTCGATCAACTGGGCTGTCGTTGCGGTTCTCGTGATGATGGACGGTGGTCGCACTAGGAAAGGGTTCGTCATGGAAAGAAGAGCATGGGACAAGCTGATCAGCGCGTCAGGCGTGGTCATCGCCGTCGTGCTGCTGGTCGTGGGAGCACTCGCGATCTACGGCGGCAATTTCGGTCGCCAGAGCGTTCAGGATCGCCTCACACCGGAGAGGGTCTCGTTCCCGCCGCTCGCGGGGATGACCGCAGCTGAGCAGGCGTCCGTCGGGCAGTACGCGGGTCAGCTCGTGGACACCGGGCCGGAGGCGGAGGCATTCTCCCGCTACATCGGCGGGCACCTTGCCGAAGTCAACGGTGGGAAGACGTACTCGGAGACGAGCTCCGCCGCGCGAGCAGATGGACTCGACCCGAGGACCGCAGCGGATCTCAGTGCGAAGGCCGACACCCTGTTCAAGGGTGAGACCCTCCGCTCGATCCTGCTGAACGCATATGGCTGGTGGACAGTTGCGACGATCGCCCTCTACGCGGGCATCCTCATGGTGCTGGCAGGCATCGCGATGGGGTTCCTGTCGTTCCTCGGGTTCCGCCATGCAGGACGACGGGAGGAGCCGGTCGCGGTCAAGGTCCCCGAGATGGAGACCGTGCGGCCGAACGGTAGCCGCCTGATCTCGCACGGATCCTAAGCCCGCCTCCAATAGTGGCCTCCGGGGGATCGTTGCCCTCGGGGGCCACTATCGATTCCACTTTTCGACGGTCAGTGCTCGCTTGGGAAGTGTTCAGATCGCGCCACACCGCATGACTGAGCGCACACCGCTCGCTGCTGGCTTGCATTTCCGCAGGTCAGTACGCCGTTGAGCCGGGGATGGCTGGCAGCCATGAGGTCGCTGTTTCGATCCCCGTGGGTCCACTTCCGCAGATCTCGCGAGATGATGCAGAATGACGGCTCTCGTCTTGGCGATCAGTGTTCGACTTCCCTTCGTGGCGGGTAGGGCAGTTCCGAGGAGGACGACCTTCGTCCATCGCTGTACAGGGGCGTGAAAGAGACGTTCGGGATGTGGGACAACAAGAGACGAGATCGAGCGTTCTGGGGTGCTGCCGGTTTGGCGGTTGGCCTCTTCATCTGGGTTTATTCCCATTCCCCGAACGGAGAAGGAGATTTCGCGGACTCACCACCGTCGTTGGCTCCGTCCGCCGCCATCCAGGTTGTCTCACCATCGCCGGTCTCTGAGATGCCGGCGCTCTCCCCTTCACCAGCGAGCCTCAGTTCGTCCCATGCGTCAAGCGTGATCCTGCCGGCGACGTTCGGGCGCGAGATCGCCTTCGAGTCGCCAGCTCCGCCTCCTCCTCCCTCCCGTTCGTCCCCGAGCGCCAGCGCGTCGAGCCCGAAACCCACTCCGAAGCCATCGCCGAGCCCCTCGCGTTCACCTTCTCCATCGCCCTCACCCAGTCCGTCACCATCACCGAGCCCCTCACCATCTCCTTCGCCAAGCCCGACTGATTCGCC
>Ga0307317_10000085_pt1 | contig 23399 bp, 27 predicted proteins | sample ER_DNA_357_FD_194498 | JGI IMG/M metagenome (GOLD analysis project Ga0307317, IMG submission 194498) | Bulk soil microbial communities from the East River watershed near Crested Butte, Colorado, United States - ER_DNA_357 | ecosystem: Environmental > Terrestrial > Soil > Floodplain | place...
CGGCCTACGGCTTCCACGAGTTCCTCGTCGGCGGGGGCAACGTGATCCGCGCCGACCCGACGCGCATCGCGGCGCAGATCGTGACCGGGATCGGCTTCCTCGGCGCGGGCGCGATCATCAGGCAGGGCTTCTCGGTGCGAGGGCTGACGACGGCCGCGACCCTGTGGGTCGTCGCCGCGATCGGAATGGCCTCGGGCGCCGGGTACTACTCGGCCGCCGTGATCACCACAGCGCTCGTGCTCATCTCGCTCTGGCCGCTGCGGATCCTCGCGTTCAGGACGATGCGACGGTTTCGTCCCGAGACCGAGCGGCTGCTCGTGCAGCTGCCTGCCGGCGAGAGCCCGTCGCCGGTGATCGAGCGCCTCGAGGCGCTCGGCGGCAGCCTCCAGTCGCTCGAGGTCGGTCACGAGGCCGACCGCAGGACGGTGCTGATCGACGTGACGCTTCCGCCGAAGGCCGACCCGCCGGCGATCGTGGCGGACCTCTCCGAGCTCGAGCACGTGCTGGAGATCCGCTGGAGCGACTGACCGCACGTCTCTGCTCGCAGAACCGGAACAAGCTGCGGGAGCTCTCGCCGCTGCTGCCGGAGTGGGAGCTCGAGCTGCTGGAGGCCGAGGGCTATCCGGAGGAGGGCAGCGACAGCTACTACGAGAACGCTCGCGGGAAGGCCGCATACGGGCGGGAGGTCGGGCCGGCCGAGGCGTGGATGCTCGGGGAGGACTCGGGTCTCGAGGTCGCCGCGCTCGGCGGCGCGCCTGGAATCCGCTCGGCGCGGTACGGGGCCGAGGGCGGCGAGGCGATCGAGCGGCTGCTCGGCGAGCTGGGCGGAGTGGAGGAGCGCGCGGCCCGGTACGTCTGCGAGCTCGTCCTGATCGGCCCGGGCGGCGAGGAGCTGCGAGGCTCGGGCGCGCTCGAGGGCCGCATCGCCGACGAACCGCGCGGCTCGGAAGGCTTCGGCTACGACCCGGTCTTCGTGCCTACGGGCGAGGAGCGGACAGTGGCCGAGCTCGGCAACGACTGGAAGTCCCGCAACTCCCACCGAGCGCGGGCCGCCGCCGACCTGGAAGCCACGGTCCGGGCGCGATGACTGTCCTATTCAGGCCAGGCCGGCGGCTTCCTCGGCGTCGGTGCCGACCCGGCGGCCCTCGGTGAAGCGCCAGTTCACCTCGGCTCCGAAGACGATCACGTTCGCCATCACGTAGAGCCAGACGAGTAGGAGCGCGGGCCCGCCGAACGCCTTCAGCGCGACGACGTTGTTCGAGAAGCGCACGTAGATCGGCAGCACCTGGAAGCTCGCCTCCAGCGCGACTGCTGCCACCACCGCGCCCGGCAGGACGTCGACGAAGTCGTGCTCGACGTTCGTCAGGAGGTAGTAGACGGCCACCAGGAACACGAAGACGGCGATCAGCGAGACCGTCACCGAGAGACCGTAGGCGACGTAGGAGTTGCTCGCGACGCCGCCGGCGTAGCGGGTCAGCAGGTCGAAGCCGAACGAGCCGATCAGCAGGCCGACGAAGAGCGTCACGAGCGAGAGCAGCATCAGGCCCACCGCGAGCAGCTTCCCGCGCAGGAAGGACCGGTTCGGCTGCCCGTAGACGATGTTGAACGCGGACTCGAGCACGCTGAAGAGCGAGAGCGAGGTCCACAGCAGGCCGGCCGCTCCGACGATTCCGAGGGCGGTCGCGTGCTTCTGGATCTCGCGCACCGTGTGGACGATGCTCGAGATCGAGCTGCCGGGAAACGCGCGCTTGAGCTCGGTCACGAGGTAGCTCGACTCGTCCGGCCGCCCTGCGAGCGAGAGCAACGAGATCGTCAGGAACAGGAGTGGCACGAACGAGAGCAGCGCGAAGTAGGCGATCATCGCCGCGAGGTGCGGGCCGCGGTCGGCGTAGAACTTCCCGATCGGCTCGGGCAGCGCGGGCATCAGGTCGGAGTATGGGCTGTGTTAGCGTCAGACCGGATGGCCGCCACGTCCAAAGCGCTCTCCGACCTGACCGAGATCTCGACCCAGATCGAGGCCGCCGTCGTGCTCGATCGCGACGGCAAGGTGCAGGCGTCGACCGTCGACGACGAGCGCGCCGGAAGACTCGCCAGAACCGCGCTCGAGCTCTTCCGCGCCGCGGAGCAAGGGCAGCAGCAGGACATCGTCCAGCTCGACGCCGCGCTCGAGGGCGGAAGCGTCTTCGTCGTCCGCGACGGCGATCGGCTGATCGCTGCGACGACCGCGCCGGAGCCGACCGTCGGCCTCGTCTTCTACGACCTGAAGAGCTGCCTGCGCGGGCTGGGCGGCGAGGACGCCAAGCCGAAGCGCGCACCCGCCAAGCGGGCGCCGAGGAAGAAGAAGGATGCGGGCTCGTAGGGCCCTGACCGTCGTCGGCGCGGCCGCCGCCTCCGCCGCAGGTGCCGTGCTCCTGCGCCGCCGCGCGGCTCGCCGCCGGGAGCGCATCGACCTCTACCTCGAGGACGGCTCGCTCGTCTCGTTCACGCAGGGCTCGCCCGACGCGGAGCGCCTACTGCTTCACGCGCGCGAGCTGCTCGCCGCGGCGCGCGCGTAGTGGATCGCGACGAGCTCGGCGTGGCGCTCCGCGAGCATGCGTACCTCGAAGGCGACTTCGTCCTGCGCTCCGGGCGCCGCTCTCGCTACTACCTCGACAAGTACCGGTTCGAGACGCGCCCCGACCTGCTCGGCCCGCTCGGCGAGCTGATCGCCGAGGCGGTGCGCGAGCACCAGCCGGACGCGCAGAGGCTCGCCGGCCCCGAGCTCGGCGCGGTCGCGCTCGCGGCTGCGGCCTCGCTCGCGTCGGGCCTCCCGTTCCTGATCGTCCGCAAGGAGGCCAAGGAGTACGGCACCGCGAACCGGCTCGAGGGCGTCTTCGATGAGGGTGAGCGCGTCTGCCTCGTGGAGGACGTCGTCACCTCGGGCGGCGCCGCGATCGCCGCGATCGAGGCGCTGCGGGAGACCGGCCTGGAGGTCGAAACGGCCGTCTGTGTGGTCGACCGGGAGGAGGGCGGAGCGGACGCGCTCGCGGGGGTCGGAGTGCGCCTGGAGGCGCTGTTCCGACCGTCGGAGTTGCTACAACTGTCCAAAAGCGCCGCAAAACCGCATGGTTGAGCCGAAAGCCTAACCCTGCTAGGGTCTTGCGCCGAGGTTCCAACAAGGTAACCGGGAAAGAGAGGAGCGACTGTGACGAAGCAAGAGTTCGTCGACAAGGTGGCCCAGAAGGGCAACCTGTCGAGGCGCGACGCGGCCGAGGCAGTGGACGCAGTGCTCGAGTCGATCACCGAGGTCCTGCGCACCGGCGGCGAGGTCAACTTCACGGGCTTCGGGAAGTTTTCGACCCAGCACCGCAAGGAGCGCCAGGGCGTCAATCCGCGCAACCCCACCCAGAAGGTGACGATCCCGGCGGCGACCGTGCCGAAGTTCTCCGCGGGCAGCACGCTCAAGACGGCCGTCAAGACCGGCAGCGGCGCTGTTGGCGGCGGGAACGGCGGCGGCGGTGGCGGCGGGTTCTAGACCGCGACTTCTGCAAGCTTCGTGAGGGCCGCGAGAGCGGCCCTCACTCGTTCCCCGGCCGAGTCGCCCGCTAGCCTGAGGCCGAGTGGGCGCCGAGCCTGCAGTCGCTACCGCGCTGTTCCCGGACCGCCTCGCCGAGGCGGTCGAGCGGAAGCGCTCCCAGCTTCTCGTCGGCCTCGACCCGAGGCCCGACCTGCTGCCCGTCGAGCTCGCCGGCGACGCGCACCTTTCGCTCGAGGCTGCCGCCGATGCGTGCGGCCGCTTCTGCTGCGGGATCGTGGACGCGGTTGCGCCGCACGTCGTCGGGGTCAAGCCGCAGCTCGCGTTCTTCGAGGCACTCGGCTCCGACGGGCTGCGGGCGCTCGAGAACGTCTGCGCCTACGCGCGCTCGGCCGGCCTGATCGTGCTCGCCGACGCCAAGCGCGGCGACATCGGCTCGACCTCGCGAGCGTACGCGCGCGCCTACCTCGAGCCGCGCGGCGACGTGCCGCCCCTCGCCGACGCGATGACGGTCAACCCCTACCTCGGGCGAGATTCCCTCGAGCCCTTCCTCGGCGCGTGCAGGCGGCACGGCGGCGGGGTCTTCTGCGTCGTCAAGACGTCCAACGAGGGCGGCGCCGACGTCCAGGACCTCGTCCTCTCCGACGGCAGGCCACTCTGGCAGCACGTCGCCCGGCTCGTGCACGAGCTCGGCGAGGAGCTCGTCGGCGAGCGCGGGCTCTCGAGCGTCGGGGCGGTCGTCGGGGCGACGCACCCGCGCGCCGTCGGCGAGGCCCGGAGGCTGCTCCCGCAGGCCGTGCTACTCCTCCCTGGAGTCGGCGCCCAGGGTGCGACTCCCGCGGATCTCGCCCGCGCCTTCACGAGCGGGCCTGCGAGCGCGCTCGTGAACGCTGCCCGCAGCGTTATCTACGCGTTTCGGAGCGGCCAGGAGGACTGGCGCACGGCCGCCGCCGCGGAGGCGGCGCGCCTGCGGCGGGACGTCTGGGCCGTCTCCGGCTGGTAGCGCGTGGCGGGAGGCTGGCCGGCTCGGGCGAAGCGCTATGGCGCGCCGGCGGCGTTCCTACTCGCCGTCACGATTGCGGTCCTGCTCGTCCGCGCGGGGTTGCAGACCGACCCTGGGGCGACGACGGCGACGACCGTCGGGACGACGACGGTGAAGACCACGCCCGTTCCGCCGCGCAAGCGCCGTTTCTACCGCCTTCGCTCCGGCGAGACGCTCAGCGACGTCGCGATCAGGTTCGACACGGGCGTTGCCGAGCTGCTCGCGCTGAACCCGGGGATCGAGCCGACCAACCTCACGGTCGGCCAGCGGATCCGGGTCAAGTGAGCAGTAGACTCGCCGCCGCTTGAAGCTTCGTCTTTTCGCCGCCGCTGCCGCGGCGCTCGCGCTCGCGGCTCCCGTGCTCGCCTCGCCGCTGCAGGTGGCCGGGCGCTCGTTCCTGGTCGAGAACGGCGTCACCGGCGAGGTGCTGCTCGCCAGCGACGCGCACGAGCGGGTGCCGATCGCGAGCATCACGAAGCTGATGACCGTGCTCTTGACCCTCGAGCACGCGCGGCCGGACGAGGTCGTGACCGTCAACCCGGCGGCCGCGAGCGTCGGCGAGTCGAGCGCGAACCTGCGGCCGGGCGACCGGCTGACCGTCCGCGAGCTGCTGGAGGCCGCGCTGATCCAGAGCGCCAACGACGCGGCCGACGCGCTCGCCTACTACGTCGGCCACGGCAGCCAGACCAGGTTCGTGGCGATGATGAACGCGAGGGCTCGGCAGCTCGGCCTGAAGGACAGCCACTTCGTACGGCCCGACGGCCTCGATGCGCCCGGCCACGTCTCGAGCGCGCATGACGTCACGCTGCTCGCGCGGATCCTGATGCACCGCCCGCTCGTGCGCCAGATCGTGCGGGAGCGCAGCGCGACCATCTCCGGCGGCCGCTCGCTGCATACGTGGAACGACCTGCTCTCGACTTATGCCGGGGTGTTCGGGGTCAAGACCGGCCACACCTCGGCCGCGGGGTGGTCCGAGGTGGCCGCTGCGCGGCGGCGCGGGGTCACGATCTACGCGACGCTGCTCGGCAGCCCCGACCGCTCGACCCGCAACGCCGACCTCGCCGGGCTCCTCGACTGGGGCTTCTCGCGCTACCGGTCGGCCGCGGTCGTCGTGCGCGGCCGCACCTACGCCGAGGCGGAGCTTCCGTACGGCCGCGAGCCCGTGGCGCTCGTCGCAGCGCGCTCGCTCGCGCCGTCGGTGCGGGTCGGCTTGCCGCTCGTCCGCCGCGTGGTCGCCGCGGACGTGGCCGAGCTGCCCGTGTCCCGGGGACAGACCCTGGGCCAGGTCCAGCTCTACCAGCGCGGCCGCCTGATCGCCGTCGCTCCGCTGGTGGCGAGCCGCTCCGTGGGCAGCCCGGGCGTCGGCGGGCGCGCGGGCTGGTACGCGACGCGTACCCTGCACCACGTGGCCGGGTGGTTCTCCTGATCGTCACCGTCACCATGAACGCGGCGATCGACCGCACGCTGACGGTCCCCAACTTCCAGCGCGGTCAGCGGCACCGGGCCAGCGCGGGCATGACCCTCGCGGGCGGCAAGGGGATCAACATCGCGCGTGCCCTGAAGCAGCTCGGCGTTCCCGTCGTCGCCACCGGCCTGGCCGGTGGGCGCACGGGCACGCGGATCGTCGAGGAGCTGACCGCCGAGGCGATCCTCAACGACTTCGTCCGCATCGACGGCGAGTCGCGCACCTCGACCGCAATCGTCGACCCGACCGGCTCGAGCTATACCGAGCTGAACGAGTGGGGCCCGCAGGTCCGGCCCGAGGAGCTCGAAATGCTGCTCGAGAAGCTCGCCTACCTCTCGCAGGGGGCCGACTACGTTGTCTTCGCGGGCTCGCTCCCTCGCGCGGTCGAGGACGACTTCTACGCGGTCGCCGTGCGCGAGCTGAACCGCCGCGGCGCGCAGACCGTGCTCGACTCCGAGGGCGAGCCGCTACGCCACGGCGTGCAGGCGGAGCCGCTCCTGGTGACCCCCAACGAGCGCGAGGCCGAGGCGCTCGTGGGCTACGAGTTCCACGACGACGATGACTATCTCTCCGGGCTCGAGACGATCGCCGAGCTCGGCGCCCGCAACGTCTTGATCACGCGCGAGTCGGGCTGCTGGGCCCTGCTTCGCTCCGAGCGGCAGACGAGCCGCTATCGCGCGGTCGCCCAGCGGGTCGACCCGATCTCCGCGGTCGGCTCCGGCGACGTCCTGCTGGCGAGCTTCATCGCCGCAAGGCTCGACGGGCGCTCGGACGAGGAGGCGCTGAGGACGGCCGTCGCCGCCGGCGCGGCCTCGACGCTCGAGATCGGCGCGGGCCGCTTCGAGCCGCGCGAGGCCGGACGAGTCGTGGGATCGGTGGAAGTCGACCAGCTCGAGCCTGTCGCCACTGACTGAGCCCGGCTAAAGACCTTCCCGCCCCGCGCCGATATCTCGGGGGCGATGACTCGCCAGCGCCTGCCTGTGGTGCTGTCTGCGGCGGCGGTCTTGATCGCCGTGCTCGGCGCCACCCCGAACGGCTTCGCGTCCTTGAAGGGCGTCGCACGCGTCGCCCTGTTCGCCAAGAACGCGGGCAAGGTCGGCGGGATCGGCGCCTCGAAGAAGCCCAAGGCCGGCAAGCTGCTCCCGCTCGGCAGGAACGGCAAGTTCCCCGCCTCGGTGCTCCCGGTCGGCCTCCAGGGGCCGCCCGGCCGCGAAGGAGCCCGCGGCCCCGCCGGCCCGGCCGGCCCGCAGGGTGCGGGCGGCCTCGGCCCGAAGGGCAACCGCGGCGCGACGGGTCCCTCGGGGCCGCGCGGCGCGACCGGAGCCCAGGGCGTGGTCGGTCCTCCGGGCGGCTTCGGCCTGCTGAACCTCGCGCGGGCGGGCGTGACGAAGTACACGGTCAGCGCGGGCGGCGCGCACTCCTCGTCCGCGGCCGGAGCGGACGGCTTCCCGCTCGTCGCCGTCTTCGACGGGTCGAGCAACGCGCTCAAGGTCGTCCACTGCAACGACTCGGCCTGCTCGACCGCGACGAGCACGACGGTCGACGCCACGGTCGCGAACGTCGGCCGCTACCCGTCGGTCACGATCGGCAGCGACGGCCTCGGCCTCGTCAGCTACCTCGACGCGACCAACGACAACCTCAAGGTCGCCCATTGCACGAACCTCGCGTGCACGGCGTACACAAGGGCGATCGTCGTCTCGAGCGGAACGGTCGCAGACGACTACACCTCTGTCACCGTCGGCGTCGACGGCTTCGGCCTGATCAGCTACGTCGACAACGGCAACCTCCGCGTCGCCCACTGCTCGGACGTCCCGTGCTCGGCCGTCACGACGAACCCGGTCGACGCGACCGCGGTCGGGTACTCCTCGATCGCGATCGGCGCGGACGGCCTGCCGCTCGTGAGCTACCTCGACAACGCGAACGGCGACCTCCAGGTCGCTCACTGCGCCGACGCGGCCTGCGCGGCCTCGACCACCACCGCCTACGACACGGGCAACAACACCGGCTTCTACACCTCGCTGACGATTGGCTCCGACGGGCTCGGTCTCGTGAGCTACCGCGACGCAAGCGCGAGCTCGCTCAGGGTCGCCCACTGCGACAACGTCGCCTGCTCGGCCGCGACCCTGTCGACCGTCGACGCCAACGGGATCGAGGGCGAATACTCCGCCATCACCCTCGGCGTGGACGGGCTTAGCGTGATCAGCTACTACGACGGCAACGGCGCCAAGCAGGACCTGAAGGTGGCCCACTGCGCCAACGTCGCCTGCACGAGCTCGTCGTTCGTTACGGTGGACACGACGGGCAACGTCGGCTGGAGCACGTCGATCACGGTCGGCTCCGACGGCCTCCCGTTCGTGAGCTACCGCGACGTCGACAACGGCCTCGTCCGCGGCCTGCACTGCCCGAACGTGTTTTGCGTCGCGCGCCTCCGGCGGAGATAGGTTCGTCCAGCGGCGGTGCTACGATCGCCGTCCACTTGAGAGACGGTTGCAAGAACGGATTTTCGGCCCAGGCGATCGCAACGGCGCCTGGGCCTTTGTGCATCCAGGGGAGGTAGTTGTGGAGATCGAGATCGGCCGGGGCAAGAAGGCGCGGCAGGCGTACGGGTTCGACGACATCGCGATCGTGCCCTCGCGGCGCACGCGCGACCCGCAGGACGTCGACATCGGCTGGAAGCTCGGGCCGCACCTGCTCGAGCTGCCGCTGCTGGCCTCGGCGATGGACGGGGTCGTCTCGCCCAAGATCGCGATCGAGCTTGGCAAGCTCGGCGGCCTCGGCGTGCTCAACCTGGAGGGCATCTACACGCGCTACGCGAACCCAGCGCGCGAGCTCCTGAAGATCTCGAAGCTGACCAAGGAGCAGGCGACGCGCGGGATGCAGGAGATCTACGCGAAGCCGGTCGACCCCGAGCTGATTGCTACGCGGATCTCCGAGATCAAGGACGCGGGCACGCTCGTCGCCGGCTCGTTGACCCCGCAAAAGGTGCGCGACCACTACGAGGCCGCCCTCGAGGCCGGGCTCGACATCCTGGTGATCCAGGGCACGGTCGTGTCGGCCGAGCACGTCTCGTCCAACGGCCACGCGCTCAACCTGAAGGAGTTCATCGCCTCGCTGCCGATCCCGACGATCGTCGGCGGCTGCGCCTCGTACCAGACCGCGCTGCACCTGATGCGGACGGGCGCCGAGGGTGTGCTCGTCGGCGTCGGGCCGGGCCAGGCGTGCACGACGCGCGGCGTGCTCGGGGTCGGCGTCCCGCAGGCGACGGCGATCGCGGATGCGGCCGCTGCGCGGGTGCAGCACCTGCTCGAGACCGGCAAGTACGTGAACGTGATCGCCGACGGCGGCATGCGCACCGGAGGCGACATCTCGAAGGCGATCGCCTGCGGAGCCGACGCCGTGATGGTGGGCTCTCCCCTCGCTCGGGCGAAGGAGGCTCCGGGCCGCGGCTTCCACTGGGGCATGGCGACCTTCCACCCGACGCTGCCGCGCGGGGCGAGGGTCGCGGTCGAGCAGAACGCGACGCTCGAGGAGATCGTGATCGGCCCGGCCACCGAGAACGACGGGACGCTCAACCTGATGGGGGCGCTGCGGACGTCGATGGCGACCTGCGGGTACGAGTCGATCCACGACTTCCAGAAGGCCGAGGTGATGCTCGCGCCGGCGATCAAGACCGAAGGCAAGTCGCTCCAGCAGGCCCAGCGCATCGGAATGGGGTGATGGGAGAGGTCGTCCCGCTCCCCGTGCCCGAGCCCGCTCCCGAGGAGCGGCCGGTGTTGGTGCTCGACTGCGGCGGCCAGTACGCGCAGCTGATTGCGAGGCGGGTGCGCGAGTGCCGGGTCTACTCGGAGCTCGTGCCGCACACGATCTCGGCGGCCGAGGCGCGGGCGCGCAGCCCGCGGGCGCTCGTGCTCTCGGGCGGGCCTGCGTCCGTCTACGCGGCGGGCGCGCCTCGGGTCGATCCGGGGCTCTTCTCGCTGGGCGTGCCGACGCTCGGGATCTGTTACGGGATGCAGCTGATGGCCCAGGATCTCGGCGGTGCGGTCGAGCGGACGGGGGTCTCGGAGTTCGGCAAGACCGAGGTGCGGGCCGAGCCGGAGAGCGAGCTCTTCAAGGGCCTGCCGGAGGAGCAGACGGGCTGGATGAGCCACCGCGACTCGGTGGCGGCGCCGCCGGAGGGCGCGCGCGTCACGGCCGGCTCGCCGAACGCGCCGATTGCCGCCTTCGAGGACCCGGAGCGGGGGCTCTACGGCGTGCAGTTCCACCCGGAGGTCGTGCACACGCCGCACGGGATGGAGCTGCTGAAGAACTTCCTCTACGGCGTGGCCGACGCACCGCCGACCTGGACGGCCGCGGCCGTGATCGAGGAGCAGGTGGAGCGAATCCGGGCGCAGGTCGGGCCCGAGCGGGTGCTGTGTGCGCTCTCGGGCGGTGTGGACTCGGCTGTCGCCGCGCTGCTCGTGCACAAGGCGGTCGGCGACCAGCTCGTCTGCGTCTTCGTCGACCACGGGTTCATGCGCAAGGACGAGGCGGCGCAGGTGGTCGAGACCTTCGAGGGTCACTTCTACGTGCCGCTCGTCCACGTCGACGCGCAGGAGCGGTTCCTGTCACGGCTCGACGGGGTCTCGGATCCCGAGGAGAAGCGCAAGGCGATCGGCGAGGAGTTCATCCGTGTCTTCGAGCAGGAGTCGCGACGGCTGGGCGAGGTTCGCCACCTGGTGCAGGGCACGCTCTACTCCGACGTGATCGAGTCGGGCGGCGACGCCTCGGTCGCGGCGACGATCAAGTCGCATCACAACGTCGGGGGGCTTCCCGAGGACATGGAAATGGAGCTCGTCGAGCCGCTGCGGCTGCTGTTCAAGGACGAGGTGCGGCGGGTGGGCGCGGAGCTCGGGCTGCCAGAGCGGATGGTCTGGCGCCAGCCGTTCCCGGGGCCGGGGCTCGCGATCCGGATCATCGGCGAGGTGACCGGCGAGCGGCTCGAGATCCTGCGCGAGGCGGATTCGATCCTGCAGGAGGAGATCCGCCGCGCCGGGCTGTATCGGGAGCTGTGGCAGTCGTTCGCCGTGCTCCCGGCGATTCGCTCGGTCGGCGTGCAGGGCGACGAGCGGACGTACGGCTATCCGGTCGTGGTGCGGGCGGTGACGAGCGACGACGCGATGACGGCCGACTGGGCGCGGCTGCCCTACGACCTGCTCGAAACGATCTCGTCACGGATCGTGAACGAGGTGCCCGCGGTGAACCGGGTGGTGCTCGACATCACCTCGAAGCCGCCGTCGACGATCGAGTGGGAGTAGCTAGGCCGTAGCCTCGAACGCGGGGTAGCGCACGCGTACCTCGTCCACGTACGTGCTCAGTTGGGCCGCGAGCCCGGCGTCTTCGATCTCGAGCACGTTCTCTGCGTTCTTCTCGCCGGAGTGCGAGAGGTTGAACGAGCCCGTGAACACGACGTCGTCGGCGACGACCAGCTTTGCGTGCATGAAGTTGTGAAGGCTGCCCGTCGGTTCCCAGGGAACCGAGCGCTTCCCGGTGAAAGGCCCGGCGAGCACCTGCCGCAGCAGCGGAAGCTTCCAGGAGACGTTGCCGTCGGCCTGCCACTGGCGGATCACGTCGTCGACCTGCGTGCCGTCGACGCAGCCGGCGGTGTCGCCCCGCCCGTCGGCGATCCGCTGCGCCAGCGTCGCCAGCACCGGCGCCGAGGTGATCACCGGCGAGCAGATCCGAACGCGCTGGGCGTGCCCGATCTTCTTCGCGATCCGGTGCGTGAGCGCGTCCGCGAAGCCGGGCGTGAACCAGGGCCGCACCTTCACCCCGCCGACGTCGACCGGCCGCGGCTCGACGAATCCGCTGTGCTCGACGTCGCCGCGCTCCCACAGCTCCTCGAAGTCGAGCGTGAACGCGTGCGCGAGGTCCGGCGAGTCGGCAGTGACGATCACGTTCTCCTGGCGCGACCACGAGTCGTCGGTCCAGTTCATCGAGCCGGTCCAGAGCGCCTCGCCGTCCCGGACGACGTACTTGTGATGCATCAAGTCGGGCACACCCGCGATGGGCTTGGCGGGGACGCCGAGCGACGCGATCAGCTGCGCGTCCGGCTCGGGCGGCGGCGGTACCGGGATCGGGTTCCCGTGGTCGACGTTGTAGATGATCCGCACGGCGACCCCCCGCGCGTGCGCGTCGCGGATCGCGCCTCCGACTACCGCCGACGTCTCCTCGCCGAGGTGGAAATCGTATTGAGCGAGATCGAGCGAGCGCTGCGCCGGCGCGAGGAACTCGACCAGCTCGCGCGCCACCTCCAGCGGCTGCTGGCCGCCGTCGGTCAAAGTCCGGATGCGGATGGAGGAACTCATGGAGAGGCTGACGAGTGCCCGGATCGGGGCAACCTTCAACTTCTATCGTGACGGGCGTGGCGCCGGCACGCGCCGGGAGCGGCTGCTCGCCTACCTGCGCGCCTTCTCCGACGCGCCCCTGCTGCTCGTCGGCGAGGCGGCGGGCCATCGCGGTGCCCGCGTCTCAGGGATCCCGTTCACCTCGGAGCGGCAGCTCACCGGCCACGGCCCGGCGGAGGCGACCGCCACGATCGTTCGCCGCGTGCTCGCCGAGCTCGGGCTCGAGGACGAGGCGCTCTGCTGGAACGTCGTGCCCACGCACCCGCACCTTCCCGGCCGCCCGGCCACGAACCGGCGTCCCACACGCTCCGAGGTCGAGGACGCGGCGCTCTTCCTGCGCGAGCTTGCCAGCGGCCGCCGCGTCGTTGCCGTCGGAAGGCTCGCCCACGCCGTCCTCGGCGACCCGTACGTTCGCCATCCGAGCCACGGCGGCGCGGCGGAATTCCGGCGTGGGCTGCTAGCATTCCGGCCCGGCGGACAGCGTGTCCGCCACTTTTCTGTCACATGAAGACCTGGACTGCCAAACCGGGCGAGATCGAGCGCCGCTGGTATCTCGTCGACGCGGAAGGGAAGACGCTGGGACGTCTGGCTACGCAGATCGCGGACCTGCTCCGCGGCAAGGGCAAGCCTCAGTACACGCCGCACGTCGACACCGGCGACTTCATCGTGGTCGTGAACGCCGAGAAGATCGCGGTCACGGGCAACAAGCTCGACGACAAGATGTATCACCGGCATTCCGGCTACCCGGGCGGCCTCAAGAGCCGGCCGCTGCGCGACGAGCTGGAGCGCCGGCCGACCGAGGTGCTGCGGAAGGCGGTCAAGGGCATGCTCCCGCGCAACCGCCTCGCGCGCACCCAGATCGGCAAGCTGAAGATCTACGCCGGCCCCGAGCATCCGCACGAGGCGCAGTCCCCGACCGAGCTGGAGTTGACCACGTGAGCGAGCGCGCGCAGTACCAGGGAACCGGCAAGCGGAAGACCTCGGTCGCCCGCGTGATCCTGCGTCCCGGTGACGGGACGACGTGGTTCAACGGCCGCACGATCGAGGCCTACTTCCCGCGTGCGACGCACCGCGAGCTCGCGCTCGCGCCGCTGAAGGTCGCGGGGGTCGAGGGGACGTTCGACGTCCGCGTGCGCGTGCACGGCGGCGGGCCGAGCGGCCAGGCGGGCGCCGTCCGCCACGGCATCGCCCGCGCGCTGGTCGAGGCCGATCCGGAGCTCCGCGTGTCGCTCAAGCGCGCCGGCTTCCTCACGCGCGACGCGAGGATCGTCGAGCGCAAGAAGGCCGGCCTGCACAAGGCGCGCAAAGCGCCTCAGTTCTCCAAGCGCTAGCTCCTTGGCGCGGAAGTACTTCGGGACCGACGGTGTCCGCGGTGTCGTCGGCGAGGACCTGACCGCGGAGCTCGTCGAGCAGCTCGGCCGGGCCGTGACGCTGTGGTCGCAGGGCGGCGGCGTCTTCGTCGGGCGCGACACGCGGGCCTCCGGCGAGGAGCTGGAGGAGGCGTTCGCGCGCGGAGTCGTCTCGGCCGGCGGCAACGCAGTGCTCGCGGGCGTGCTGCCCACACCTGCGGTCGCGCTGCTCTCGCTCGACCTCGGCGCGGTCATCTCGGCCTCGCACAACCCGCCCGAGTACAACGGCGTCAAGCTCTTCGACCGCGACGGCCAAAAGCTCACCGACGCGGCCGAGGAGGAGATCGAGTCGCTCTTCGACGCGCCTTTCGCGGGCACTCCCGGCGAGATCGACCGCGTCGGCGTCGCGACCGACAGCTACCTGGGCCACATCGTCGAGCGCTTCGGCAGCGACCTGTCCGGGCTCGAGCTCGTGGTCGACTGCGCGAACGGCGCCTATTCCGGCATCGCGCCCGCGGCCTTCGAGCAGCTCGGCGCGAACGTGACGACGATCGGCTCGGAGCCCGACGGGACGAACATCAACGTCGGCTGCGGCGCCACCGATCTCACGACTCTGCAACAGGCTGTTACCAGCTCGGGAGCCGACCTCGGGATCGCGTTCGACGGTGACGGCGACCGGATGCTCGCGGTCGACGCGCGCGGGCAGGTCGTCGACGGGGATCAGATCCTCGCGATCCTCATGCTGCACCTCGAGGTCGAGCTCGTGGCCGTCACGGTGATGGCGAACCTCGGGCTCCACCGCCTCGCCGAGGAGCGCGGGATCCGCGTGGTCACTACCGACGTGGGCGACCGCTACGTGCTCGAGGCGCTGCGGCGCGAGGGCGGTCTCCTTGGCGGCGAGCAGTCCGGCCACATCATCTACCTGCGCGACCACGTCACCGGCGACGGCCTTGCCGCTGCCCTGCTCCTGTGCGGCGCGCTCGGGGGCCGGACGCTCGAGGAGGCAGCCGCCGTGATGCCGCGTTTTCCACAGGTGAAGGAGAACATCCGCGTGGCCCGCAAAGAGCTTTCCCAAGCGGTTTTGGACGAGGTAAAGGGCTTGAACGCGCGACTCGAGGGCCGTGGCCGCGTGCTCGTGCGCCCCTCGGGCACGGAACCGATGATCCGCGTGCTCGCGGAGGCCGAAACGGCCGCCGAAGCCGACGAGGCCTGTGGTACGATCTCCGCTCTCGTGAGACGAGAGCTCGGCTGACCCGGCCCGACGAGGGGCACGGGGGGAGCAGCCGGGCCTTTCGCGTTCTAAGGGAGGTTTCGGCGTGTGCGGGATCATCGGATACGTCGGGCAGAAGCCCTGTAAGGACTTGCTGGTCGCCGGCCTCGAGCGGCTCGAGTACCGCGGCTACGACTCGGCCGGCATCGCCCTGCTGGAGGACGAAGGGCTCGAGTACGACCGCGCCGTCGGCAACCTCCAGGTCCTGAAGAAGCAGGCCGGCTCCAATGGCTCCCACGCGACGACCGGCCTCGGCCACACACGCTGGGCGACCCATGGCGCGGTCACCCTGCAGAACGCGCACCCGCTGACCGGCTGCGATGCGGGCAAGCTCGCGATCGTCCTCAACGGGATCGTGGAGAACTACCGCGAGCTGAAGGGCTCGCTCGAGGCCGAAGGGCACCGCTTCCAGACCGAGACCGACGCCGAAGTCGTCGTCCACCTGATCGAGCGCCACTACGACGGTGACCTGCTCGAGTCAACGCGCGCCGCCTACCGCGAGCTCGAGGGCCACTTCGCATTCGTCGTCATCCATCACGACCACCCGGAGGAGCTCGTGGGCGCACGGCTCCAGTGCCCGCTGCTCGTCGGCGTCGGCAACGGCGAGATGTTCCTGGCCTCGATGGCCGCCGCCTTCATCGGCGAGACGCGCTCGATCCAGCTGATCGAGGACGGCGAGATCGTCGCGATCACGCCGGAGGGCTCGCGCTTCGTGTCCGTCGAGGAGGGCCCGCTCGAGCGTGAGGTGGTCGAGGTCGACTGGGACATCGAGGCCGCCGAGAAGAGCGGTTACGAGACGTTCATGCTGAAGGAGATCTACGAGCAGCCGGATGCCGTCGGCGAGACCCTCGGCGACCGCATTCGCCACGGCGAGCTCGTGCTCGAGAGCCTCGGCATGACCGAGGAGCAGCTGCGCAACCTGCGCCGCATCGTGATCGTCGCTGCGGGCACCTCGTACCACGCAGGCGTCGTCGGCCGCTACATGATCGAGGAGTGGGCGCGACTGCCGGTCGAGCCCGACATCGCCAGCGAGTGGATCTACCGCAACCCGGTGCTCTCGAGGGACACGCTCGTGATCGGGATCTCGCAGTCGGGCGAGTCGCGCGACACGATCAACGCGATCAAGCTCGCGAAGGAGCTCGGCGCGCGCACGCTGGCGATCACGAACCTGATGGGCTCGCAGATCACGCGCGAGGCCGAGTGCGTCATCTACACGCGCTGCGGCCTGGAGATCGGCGTCGCGGCCTCGAAGACGTTCACGGCCCAGGTCGCGCTGCTCGCGCTGATCGGCCTCAAGCTCGCCCAGGTGCGCGGGACGATGCCGTCGGACGAGCTCGAGTTCATCCTCGACGAGCTGTATGAGCTGCCCAGCAAGATCGAGCAGTTCCTCGACGGCGACCACCCGGTCGAGGAGATCGCCCAGCGCGTCTACGAGAAGCCGTTCTTCCTCTACCTCGGCCGGCACATCGGCTTGCCGGTCGCGCTCGAGGGCGCGCTCAAGCTGAAGGAGATCTCGTACATCCCGACCGACGCCTACTCGGCCGGCGAGATGAAGCACGGGCCGATCGCGCTGCTCGAGGAGGGCACCCCGGTCGTGTGCGTCGCGACCGACCAGAAGGTGATCTACGAGAAGGTCGTCTCGAACATCCAGGAGACGCGAGCCCGCGGCGCCCACGTGATCGCGATCGCGACCGACGGCAACGAGGACATCCAGCACCACGCTGACGACGTCATCTACGTGCCGCGCTCGCCCGCCTTCCTGCAGTCGGTGCTCGCGGTCGTGCCGCTCCAGCTGCTGGCCTACCGCATCGCGCGCCTGCGCGGGCTGAACGTCGACCAGCCGCGCAACCTGGCGAAGACCGTCACCGTCGAGTAATCCCGCCCCGTTAGCGTGGGGCGCGATGGACGTCCTCGGCCAGATCGGGCAGGGCCTCTGGAACGCCTTTCAGATGGCGTGGGAGGTCTGGTGGGCGCTCGTGCTCGGCATCCTGCTCTCCGGGATCGTCCAGGCCTGGGTACCGCGTACCCGCCTCGAGCGCGCGCTCGGCGGCGGCGGGCCGAAGGTGCTGGCGCTCGCAACCGGGCTGGGCGCGGCCTCGTCCTCCTGCAGCTACGCCGCCGTCGCGATCGCCAAGTCGCTCTTCCAGAAGGGCGCGAGCCTGGCGGCGGCGATGGTGTTCCAGTTCGCCTCCACGAACCTCGTCTTCGAGATCGGGATCGTGCTGTGGGTCTTCCTCGGCTGGGAGTTCACGCTGGCCGAGTTCGTCGGCGGCCTGGTGCTGATCCTGCTGATGTGGTTCGGCGTGCGGCTCTTGATCTCGCGGCAGCAAGAGGAGCGCGCCCGGCAGCGGGCGATCGCGGCCGACACGGGCCACATGCACCACTCGGCCGGCGGCTCGGGGCCGCTCTCGCTTCAGGGCTGGTCGGATGTGGCGCACAACTTTCGCGGCGACTGGGAGATGCTCTGGAAGGAGATCACTGCCGGCTTCGTGATCGCCGGGTTCGTGGCGCTGCTGCCGAAGTCGTTCTTCAACCACCTCTTCCTGACCGACACCGGGGGCGCTCCCCAGCTGCTCGTGAGTGTCGTCGTCGGGCCGCTCGTGGCCGTGGTCTCGTTCGTCTGCTCGGTCGGGAACATCCCGCTCGCGGCGGTGCTCTGGGGCGGCGGGATCTCGTTCGCGGGCGTGATCGCTTTCATCTACGCCGATCTGATCATCATCCCGCTGATCCTGATCTACCGCCGCTATTACGGCGGGCGCGTGACCGCGGTGGTCGTCGGCGTCATGTTCGCGTCGATGGTCGTCGCTGCGCTGGCGGTGGATGGGCTCTTCAGCGCGCTGGGCCTGATTCCGGAGACACGGCCCTCGATCGAGTCGATCTCGGAGCGCGGCATCTCGTGGAACTACACCACCGTCCTGAACATGCTCTTCACGCTCGTCGCGGCCGGGTTGTTCGCGCTGACCCTGAGGCGGGGCGACCGCGACCCGGTCTGCGGGATGACCGTCGACCGGGCCAAGGCGCTCTCGGCCGATCACGGTGGCAAGCGCTACTTCTTCTGCGGGCCTGGGTGCCGCGCGAAGTTCGAGGTCGACCCGGAGCGGTACGCCGTTACGGGAGAGGCAGGCCGGGAGCCGGCGGCAAGGTAGGCAGCTCCGGAGGCTCCAACGGCGGCAGCGGTGGCGTCGGGGGCAGCGGAGGCGGCGCGACCGGCGGGGGCGGCACGACCGGCGGAGGCGGCGCGACCGGCGGAGGCGAAGCGGGCGGGAGCTGGACGGCGGGAGGCGTGGGAGCCGGTGGAGCGGGCACGCTCGCCGGCGGGGCCTGTGGAGCCGGTCCAGCGCTCGCGGGCGGGGCGGCCGTGGGCGGAGCAGGGGTGGCATGCGTAACCGGCGGCCGGGCCACGGGTCGAGCGGACCGCGCCTTCGCCGGGACCGTGCGCGTGCCCACCTCTCGGCTCGCGGACGGGGTGATCCGGGGCGCGGCGTGACTCGTGGCCGACGGAGCAACATGGACGGGCACGGCCGTGTGATGGGTCGCCTCGTGCCGGACCGCAGGCGTCGCCGCGGTCACGCCCGTCGCTAGGACCGCGGTTGCCGCGACGACCTGGGCGGCCGTCCCGCCCAGCAGTGCCTTTGCCCCGGTGAGCGCCGAGCCGACATTCGCCCAGCCCCAGACACGCCCGCGTGAGCGGTCGAGCTTGCGGGCGAGCGAGCGGCGGGCGCGGAAGAGCAGCGTCTCGACCGCGGCCTCGGTGAGCGCCAGCTCGGTCGCGATCTCGCGGTACGAGAGCCCTTGCCACTCCCGCATCAGGATCGCGCGGCGCTGATTCGGGGTCAGCTCGGCGAGCGCGTCGGCGATCCCCGTCAGCTCGTCGTGCGAGCGCTCGGGCGCCGCCTCGTCGCCGACGAGGCCGTCGTCCGAGACGATCTCGATGCGGCTGCGCCGCCACGCCGAGCGACGCCGCTCGCGGCAGACGTTCTCGGCGATCTTGAACAGCCACGCCGCCTCGGCACGTGGCACCGTGCCTGAGCTGAGGCTGCGGTAGGCGTTCAGGAAGGTGTGCTGCACCGCATCCTCCGCCTCCTCCTGAGAGGCCAGCCGGTTGCGGCAGTAGCCGAGGATCCGCCTGGCGTACCGCTCGTAGAGCAGTCCTGCCTGCGCGGCCTCGGCGGTCGCGGCGCTCTCGCGGAATGTGGGTGCGGCACTCATGGGCTGGGCGACCTGGTGCAGCTCAGCGGCCTCAGACGAAGTGTGTGCAGGTCGGAGCAGATTGCAAGGCCGCGCTCTCGAGCAGCGCTTCGACGACGTGCTCGGTCGAGCACCCCTTCGTCAGGTAGGCCGCGGCGCCTGCGGCCCGCGCGCGGTGAGCGTCCTCGGGGGAGAGCGATGCAGTCAGGACGACCACCTTGCAAGCGGGCAGCAGACGCCGCAGCAGCCGGGTGGCGCCAACGCCGTCGAGGAGGGGCATCTCGAGATCCATCAACACCGAGTCCGGCTGCAGCTCGAGCGCGAGACGGACGGCCTCTTTGCCGTTGGCAGCCGAGCCGACGACCTCGACCCGCTCGTCGAAGTCGAGCGTCAGGCCGAGCGTCTCTGCGAACAGCTGGTGGTCGTCAGCGATCAGCGTGCGAACCGGCGGCATGGCTCCTCCTTGGGGGATACCAGCAGAGAGGCCCCGCGCCTCCCAAACCTGCGGCCGGCGTGCGAGAATCCCTCGTTCAGGTGACGGGAGGCAGGATGCGCGTCTGTGCCGAGTGTGGTGGCGAACTCGAGTCGGCCTACCGCTTCTGCCCGTGGTGCGCCTCCCCGCAGCGGCGCAAGCTGGTCGAGTTCTTCCGGGCCCACCCGCGCGACGCCGGCAAGGCGCTGCGCGTCTCGCGCTACCTGACCGAGGAGCCGCACGTCCGCTTCAGCGTCTGGAGCCCCGAGGGCGTCGCCGAGGCGGCGGTCTCACTGGACGAGGAGGAGGCCGAGCGGCTGGCCGGTTTTCTCGCGGCACCTTCGCCGCCCCGGCCCGGCGCGGTCGAACGGCTGCTCGCACGGCTGCCGCGCGTCTAGCGGCGGCTGCGGGTTCGCCGCTGGGCCTTCGCGGCGCGTTCGAGCGTCTCCAGCTCGTCGAGGCTGCGGCCCGCGCCCTCGACGACGCACGTGAGCGGCGACTCGGCGAGCTGCACGGGTAGGCCGATCTCGCTGCGGAGCTTCTCGTCGATCCCACGCAGGAGCGAGCCGCCGCCGGCGAGCACGATCCCTCGCTCGCCGAGGTCGGCCGCGAGCTCCGGCGGCGTCCGTTCGAGCGTGTCCTTGACCGCGCCGACGATTCGCGCGACCGGCGGCTCGAGCGCGCGGCGGACGTCACCGGCCGACAGGGTCACGCGGCGGAGCAGGCCCGTCACGAGGTCCCGTCCGGCGACGCTGGTCTCGCCCGCGTCGTCGAGGGGCCACGCCGAGCCGACCTCGATCTTCGCCGACTCCGCCGTCTCCTGGCCGATCAGTAGCTTGTGCACGCTCTTGACGTAGTCGACGATCGCGTCGTCCATCTCGTAGCCGCCGACGCGGATCGACTCCCACACGACCATCCCACCGAGCGAGATGACCGCGACCTCGGTCGTGCCGCCGCCGATGTCGATCACCATGCTCGCGATCGCGTCCGCGACCGGGAGGTCGGCGCCGATCGCCGCGGCCATCGGCTCCTCGATCAGGTAGATCGAGCGCGCGCCGGCCGCGCGGGTGGCCTCGTCGACGGCGCGGCGCTCGACGTCGGTGATCCCGCTCGGCACGCAGAGCACGACCCGCGCGAAGGCGAAGCGCGAGCCGCCGGCCTTGGAGATGAAGTGCCGCAGCATCTCCTCGGTCACCTCGAAGTCGGCGATCACCCCGTGGCGCAGCGGGCGGGTGGCCCGGATCGAGGCGGGCGTGCGGCCGATCATGCGCTTGGCCTCGGCGCCGACGGCGTGGACGCGGCCGGTCTCCTCGGAGATCGCGACCACGGACGGCTCGAACAGCACGATCCCGCGCCCGCGGATGAACACGAGCGTGTTCGCCGTGCCGAGATCGACCGCCATGTCGCGGCCGCCGCCGATTGACCCCCAAAGTCGCATGACCCCTGTGGACCCTAGCCGCGTCGTGGGCCACACGAACGAAGAGAGGCCGCTCGAGGCGGCCTCTCTTTCGTGCAGGCGGATTTGTGCGGCCTACGCGGCGGGCGCGTGGTCGCCCACGTGGTTCGCCGGGATGGCCTCGACCTGGCCGAGCGAGAACGACCGCGGGGCGCGGATCCGGACCGAGATCCGGTCGCCGACGCGGAGCTGGCCCGGGGAGATCAGGGTGGGCACACGGCCCTGCCAGAGGACGAAGACGGTGTGCCGGTCGTAGCTGAACGACTCGTTGAGCGGCTGCCCGAGCATCGCCCGCAGCGCGCGCAGGTTTCCGTCCGTGATGTGCAGCGACACGTGGCCGCCCCCGGCGGAAGCGTTGAGCGTGCCGATGAAGAGCCAGAGCGGCTGGCGCGGGAAGCGCCCGCTCGGGCCCTGGTCCGCGACCTGCCTGGCGGCCGTGGCCTCGATCTGGGCGAGCGAGGCGCGGCGGTCGGCCCTGACGCGCACGGTCACGCGGTCGCCCGCGAGGAGATTCGGCTCGGTCACGACCGTCGGGACGCCGTGCGTCCAGCGGAGGTACTGCGTGTTGTCGCCGACCGCGAAGTTCCGGTCGTCGCTCTGGCCGATCAGCTTCCTGAGCGCGGCGTGGTTGCCGCCCTTGACGTCGACGGCGATGGTCGGCGAGTTGCCGGCGTCGGCCATCATGCGTCCGTTGAACAGGTAGAGCACGGTGCCGCTGCGACTTGCGGCGAGGGTCGCCGAGCTTCCGACTGCGAGCAGCATCAGTGCCAGCAGCGCGGCGAGCAGAACCCGCTTTCTCATGACGACTCCTTGTTCGTGAGGCGGGACGTTGGGCGAAGCCTGGCGGGTCGTTGTCAGGCCGCTGTTACGCGGTCGTAAGCGAGCCGTAAGACGTCGGTAAGAACTTCCGCCCTAGTCGAGCTCGCGGCGCTGGCGCTTCAGGCGGCTGCGCCGCCGCTTCTGGTCGAGGCGCCTCTCGACCGCGGCCTTGCTCGGCTTCGTCGGCCGTCGCTTGCGCGGGACGTACAGCGCCTCCCGCAGCGCCTCGGCCAGCCGCTCGAGCGCGAGCTCGCGGTTGCGCCACTGGCTCCGCTCGTCCTGCGCCACCGCGCGCAGCACCGGCCCCGCCTTCTTCAGCACGCGCCGCCTCTGCGCCTCGGAGAGCGACGCGGACGCCTCGACGTCGAAGACCGCCTCGACCCGCGTGTCGCTCTTCTGCGCGTGCTGGCCGCCCGGCCCGCTCGAGCGCGAGAAGCGCAGCTCGATCTCGCTCCGCGGGATGGAGACCGTCCGCGTCACCCGAATAGACTCGCGCTCCATATGGCAGGCATTCTCCTGGACGTAGACGGCGTCCTCCACGTCTCGGGCGCGCCGATCGCCGGCGCAGCCGAGGCGGTGGCCCAGCTTCGCGACAACGGCCATCGGCTCCGCTTCGTTACGAACAACACCACGCACTCGCGCAAGCGCCTCGCCGACCAGATCCGCGGCTTCGGCGTCGCGCTCGAGGACGAGGAGTTGCAGACGACGCCGGTCGCGGCCGCCCACGCGCTCAAGGGCCAGCGGGTTCTGGCGCTGACGATGCCCGACATCGTCGAGGACCTCGGCGAGATCGAGCTCGTCGGCGAAGGCGCGGACGCGGTGCTGATCGGGGGCGCCGACGAGACCTTCGAGACGAACCAGGTCTTCAGCTACATGAACCTCGCCCGCGCGTTCGCGGAGCTGCAGGCCGGCGCGGAGCTCTACTGCCTGCACAAGAACCGCTGGTGGCAGACCGCGCGTGGGCCGCTGCTCGACTCGGGGGCCTTCGTCGCTGGGCTCGAGTACGCGGCCGACATCGAGGCGACCGTTCTCGGCAAGCCGAGCCCCGCGTACTTCAAGGCCGCGCTCGACGCACTCGACTCGGACGCGGAGCTGACCTGGATGGTGGGCGACGACATCGAGGCCGACATCGCGGGCGCCCACGCCGCTGGCCTGCGCACCGTGCTCGTGCGAACGGGCAAGTTCCGGCCTGACGCCGTCGAGGTCGCGCGCGTGCAACCCGACGGCATCGTCACCTCGATCGCCGCGCTGCCCGGCTGGATCGAATCCGCGCCGTAGAGTTCCCGCCGTGCGAGTCGGCGTCGACCTGATCGAAATTCCGCGGATCGCCCGGGCCCTCGAGCGCTACCCGGACTTCCGCGAGCGGTGCTTCACCGAGGCCGAGCGCGCCTACTGCGAATCGAAGCCGAACCCGCCGCAGCACTACGCCGCGCGCTTCGCG